>Ga0075030_100004231_pt1 | contig 12994 bp, 9 predicted proteins | sample LitLauG_LLR_2012_FD_71393 | JGI IMG/M metagenome (GOLD analysis project Ga0075030, IMG submission 71393) | Freshwater sediment microbial communities from Pennsylvania, USA - Little Laurel Run_MetaG_LLR_2012 | ecosystem: Environmental > Aquatic > Freshwater > Creek > Sediment | place: USA... | reverse complement strand
CACCCCGAGCATCGCCAGCGCCGCGGCGTGCGTCGCCGCGTGCTCGCGTCCATGTTCCAGCTCGCGGCGCACGATCCCGAGCGCGCGCAGCGTCACGCGAAGCTCGAACGCCGGGCGACCGTCCAGCAGCGGCAGCACGTGCTCGCCGAGCGCGCCGCGGGCCGCTTCGAGCAGCTCCACCGCGCTCGGACTGTCATGAAGGCGCGGCGGCTCGGGCGGCGCGTCCGCCCGGACGGCCCCCCGGCCCGCGGCGTCCTCGCCCTGCCCGCCGAGCAGGCCGAGCAGGTCCCACTCGACCTCGCACGCGCGGCGCCCGATCACCGCCCGCTCGATCGAGCGGCTCGCGCCCGACAGGTGCGTGAAGGACTGCATCACGCATATCACCCCCCAGCGCAGCGTGCCCAGCAATTCCCACCGGCGCAGCTCCGCCATCGTCACCGCCTGACCCGAATGCCGCTCGTAGGCCGCGAGCAGCTGCTCGCGTGTCCCGAGCCCGGCCGCGGGAAGCTGCGGGCGCCCGAAGCGCCACGCGGGCACGCACAGCCAGCCGAGATCCTCGGCGGGATCGCCGATGTGCGCGAGCTCCCAGTCGAGCACGCCGCTCACGCGATCCCCGTCGACCATCAGGTTCCCGATCCGGAAATCGCCGTGCACCAGCGCGCGGCGCTGCGGCGGCCGGTCGGCGCCGAGAGCCCTGAACGCGAGCTCGAACGTCGGATGCGGCTCGCCGAGGCTGTCGTGGAGCGAGCGGAGCTGCGCCACCGGGTCGGCGACCTCCGGTGCCAGCGCCGCGTCGACCGGCATGCGGTGCACGGCTGCGAGCGCATGCGCGACGCCGTCGAGCAGCTCCGGCGGATCGCCGGCGGAGAGCGACGCGAAGATCTCCGCCGGGTCCGTCGTGCCCGGGAGCGCCTCGACGAGGGTCCAGGCCGCGCCGAGCACCGGGTCATCGGCGCCGTGCGCGACCACCGCCGCGACCGGGACGCCCGCCTTCTCTGCGGCCCGCAGCAGAGCGGCCTGCCCGGGGGGCTCTCCCGACGGCTTACCCGCGTGTTCGCTCTGCAGGATCATCTCGCCGCGCGAGGCGCACGCGAGCTGGTGGGTCTCCCTTGAGGCGCCGCCGCTGAGCCGGCGCATCTCGCCTGTCAGCGGCTCGCCGAGCACCTCGCCGAGCCGGGCGCGCAGAGCAGCACCGTGCTCGAGCGCGGCGCGCTCGGGCGGCGTCCCTCTCGCCTGGCTCCCCTCCACAGCTGAAACTGTGCCATCCGTGGCGTCTCCGCGCCGGCCGGCACACGGAGCGCTCACCACGCCGCCCGTTAAGCGGCGTCCGGGTGGCTCGGGTGACCCGGCCCGGGCCACGGCGCGAGACACAGGACGAGCTGGCAGTCGCTGATCGCACGGACCTCGTGGCGCTCGCCTGGATCGAAGTGGATCAGGCTCGGGGCCGCGAGTGTCCGCTCGGTGGGGCCCGCGGCGACAACGAGCTCGCCTCGCACGAGGAACACCAGCGCGTGCTCGTGGACCTGATGCTCCTGCAGGGACTCGCCCTCGGGCAGGAGCAGCGCTATCACACGGTTCGCGTCGTCGTCCGAGCGAAGGATTCGCGGACGATGAGCCGCGACATCCAGGTGATCGAGCTCCCAGATCTCCACGCTGGGGAGTCTACGCCCGCATGCGCTCTCCGTGGCCCCGGAGGTCCGCATGTCGGGGCCCGAGGAGAATCGCCCTGATTCACACGTGCGCTACGGCCGCGCGGGAGCGAGGTTACCTGCGTTGGACGCGCGAATTTCCACGAACCGCGAAAGCGCTCGAGGAGTACAATCGTCGCCAGGCCCAGTCAAGGGAATAGTTCGCACTCGGGGGGGAATGATGAGACACGCACTGAGGACGCTGGCCGTCGCCGGCGTCATCGCAGGATGTTTGGCCGCTGCCGGTTCGGCGTCCGCGTCGCTGGTCTGCAGCTCCGGCTGCTTCTTCACAAGCATCCAGGCCGCGATCAACGCGGCACAGCCCGGTGCCACGATCACGGTCGGCGCCGGCAACTACTACGAAAACCTCGTGGTCAACAAGCCGGTGACGGTGCGTGGCGCCGGGACGAAAACGGTGCTCTACCCGGCCGTCTCGATGCCGGTCTGCGAAGGCGGGTCGCTGTGTGGCGGCACCGCCAGCAACATCATCCTGGTGCAGGCGAGCAACGTGACGCTCTCAGGGCTCTGGCTCAGGGGTGACAACCCGAAACTGACCAGCGGCGTCGTCGTCGGAGGAGAAGACATCGACGCTCGGAACGGGATCATCACGAACCACGAAGCCGGAACGTTCAACAACCTGACGGTCACCAAAGTCAAGGTGACCGGCGTGTACCTGCGGGGGATCTATGCCTCCTCGGGCGGGACCTTCAACTTCAACCACGACACCGTCGAAAACGTGCAGGGCTCGGAAGCATCAATCGCGATGTTCGACTTCGAAGGCTCGGGCACGATGTCCTACAACAAGGTGTCGGGCGCCAACGACGCGATCTCGGCGAACTGGTCCAAGGGAACGCAGTTCCTGAACAACTCGATCGCGAAATCAGGGAGCGGCGTTCACACTGACAACAACGGCGGTTCCGGTGGCGTCGCCGACGTGATCGCCGGCAACAAGGTCCGCGAATGCAAGACCGACGGGTACGGCATCTTCGTGTTCGTGCCGTATGTGTCCGCGACCGTCGAATCGAACAAGATCTCCGGGTGCGCCGTGGGCCTCGCCGCCTATGGCGGCGCGGTCGCCGGTGAAGGCCCGACGTTTGCGAGCAACGTCGTGAACGGGTCCGGGGCCGCCACGAGCAACAACGCCGGGACGTTCGGGGCGTACCTGACCACAGACCAGCTCGGCTACGGATACGGCGACATGACGGCGAAGCTGACCGGCAACGTGTTCGAGCACTCCAACACGGGGCTGCTCGTCACACAGGCGAGCGGCGGACACGCCACCGTCACGGCGTCGCCGGGCAACTCGTTCGTCGGCAACGGGACGGGCGCCAACGGCGAAGCCGGCACGACGGTCAACGCCGCAAGCGACTGGTGGGGCTGCGCCGCCGGCCCGAACATGGGCGGGACCTGCAACAGCGCGATCGGCACGGTCACGTTCACACCGTGGCTGACAGCGAAACCGTAGCGAGAAGCACCGGCAGCAACTGCTAGATCCGGAGCCGGCGGGAGCGGCGCGACAGCGTCTCTCCCGCCCGGCTCTCGGCCGCGGCAAGCCATCTCCCGCGCACGGCTCCGGCGCCGCATGCCGGCTGCACCGGCCCGGCCCCGGGCTGTCGAACATCCGTCCAGGGTCATCCGCACCGGTAAGCGCTCCACATCAGGCGTCCGAGGCGAGGTCATGGAATCCGCCATGCCTCAGGGAAGCTATGAAGCGGCCGCCGCCGAGGCGGAAGCGTTCCGGGTGCGCCGCGGCGGAGCGGGAGACGCCCCGCGGCCGCGCCGGCGCAGGACCGATGGCCGGCCGCCGTCCGAGCAGCCGCGGCCGATCGGCGAGACGCTGCTCGCCGCCGGGCTGATCGACCGCGAGACGCTCACGTGGGCACTTCAGCGGCAGTCCGAGACGGGCGAGCGGGTCGGTCAGGTCCTGCTGGCCGCGGGGCGTGTGCACCGCCTGGACCTGCAGCGTGCTCTCGGTGAGCAGTGGAGGCTGCCGTTCATCGACCTGCTCAACGCCGACATCGACGAGGCTCTGGTGCGCGAGCACGATCCGGAGATGCTGCTGGCACAGGGCTGGGTGCCCGTCTGCCGCGAAGGCAACCGCACGGTCGTGGCGACATGCGAGCCACCGACCGGCGAACTCCGTGCGAGGGTGCGCGAGCAGCTGGGGCAGGGGGCCAAAATCAACCTGCGGACCACGACGCCGCTCGATATCGAGCGCACGATCGTCCTCTGCTTCCGCGAGCACATCGTGCGCCGCTCGACCGGGGAACTGCTCGCGCGTCGCCCGGACCTGTCGGCCGCAGGCGGCTGGTCGCCGGGGCAGAAGCGGTGCGTACTCGCCGCCGGCGCCCTCAGCCTCGTCGGTCTGCTCCTGAGCTGGCAGCTCACGGTCGTGCTGTTCGTGATGGCGGCGAACGTCGCCTTCCTGGCGACCGTCACCTTCAAGCTCCTCGCGTGCCTGGTCGGACTGGGTTTCGGGGCACGCGTCAACGACGCCAGCGCCGAGCGCGACGACCGGCGGCTGCCGCGCTACACGGTGCTCGTGCCGGTCTACCGCGAGGCCAACATCATCGGCGAGCTGATGGCCAACCTCGGCGCCCTTGACTACCCGGCGGAGAAGCTCGAGGTGCTCGTGCTGCTCGAGTCCGACGACACGGAGACGATCGAGGCCGCCCGTGCATCAAGGCCGCCGGCGACCGTGCGCCTCGTGATCGTCCCCGACGCCCAGCCGAAGACGAAGCCGAAGGCGTGCAACGTCGGGCTGTTCCTCGCCCGCGGCGACTTCCTGGTCATCTACGACGCCGAGGACCGCCCCGACCCTCAGCAGCTGCGCAAGGCCGTCGCCGCGTTCGAAAAGGCCGGCCCGAGCACCATCTGCATGCAGGCGAGGCTGCGGTACTGGAACTACACCACCAACCTGCTGACGCGGATGTTCAGCCTGGAGTACGGGTACTGGTTCGGCACGATGCTGCCCGGCCTGGACCGCATGGGCCTGCCGATCCCGCTCGGCGGCACCTCCAACCACTTCCGTGTGCCGGAGCTGCGCGCGCTGATCGGCTGGGACCCGCACAACGTCACGGAGGACGCGGACCTCGGGCTGCGGGCCGCCGTCGAGGGCTACAGGGTCGGCGTGATCGACTCCGACACCGAGGAGGAGGCCTGCGCGGAGCTGCGCCCATGGGTGCGCCAGCGCACGCGGTGGATCAAGGGCTACATGCAGACGGCGCTCGTGCACCTGCGCTCACCGCGCCGGCTCGTGCGGCAGGTCGGGGTCGTCGATGCGCTCGGATTCCTGCTGCTGATCGCCGGCACCCCCGTGACGTTCCTGCTCGCGCCGGTCATGTGGGCCGGCACCGCCGCCTGGTACGGGTTCGGCGAGCCGCAGCTGCCGATGCTGAACTCCGGTGTCTTCTGGACGATCGCGCTGATCAACCTGATCGTCGGCAACGGCATCATGATCGCGCTGAACGTGCTCGCCGCGATCCGTGTGCAGGGGTGGCGCTCCGCACCGTTCGCCCTGCTCAACCCGCTCTACTGGGTGCTTCATTCAGTGGCCGCATGGCGTGCGCTGGTGCAGCTGATCCGCAACCCCTTCTACTGGGAGAAGACGCCGCACGGACTGCACCACGCAGCGGCCGCCGTGAGCCTCGGTGACAGCGCCCCGCATCTCGCGCACGAGCTCGCCGGCTGAAGGGCATCCGAGCGCCTTCGGGGCCCATGCTCAGGCGCCGCCGGCGCCGAGGCGCGCGTCACCGACGCGCTGGACTGACGGCCTGCTCGCCGGCGTCGCCCGCGCGCGCCGCACGGATCGAGCCCGCGAGGGTCTCGTTGAGCATTACGACGATCTGCTCGGGCGGGACACTGCTCACCCGCATATCGTCGAGCACGCTCTCGGTGAAGGCGAGGTAGCCGCGGAGGGCCATCCGCGCGAGCGGCGGAGGGTCCGGCGTGCCGAGCTGGTTGAGCGACATGTTGCAGACCAGGAGATCGACGAACCGGTCGTGGATCACACGCAGGTCAGGTGCGGTCGTGCCGCGCACCAGGCGGTAGATCCTCCAGGCATCGGTGGGCTGGAGCGCGTGGGCGACGATCCGGGCGTTGTTCTCGGTCTGGCGCTGCTCAATGGGGATGCTCTCGTCGGTCACCCAGCCGTCGGTGAGTTCGTGACCGGCTCGCTCGACGACGGCGACCGCCAGGTCGGGGCGCCCGCGCGGGAAGTAGTGGTAGAGCAGGTTGCGCGTCACGTCCGCGCGCTCGGCGACCTCGTCGAGGGAGAACTCCGTGAACCCCTGCTCGGCGATCACCGGCATCGCGATCTCGACCAGCTGTGACGCACGGGCCGTCCGAGTCAGCCGCCGCGGGGAGCGCCGTGCCGAGCCCGTCGTGTCCACGTGCGGCAGCGAGGCCATGTACCGAGGATATACGTAAATGTCACCACGTCAAGTTGACAGCGAGTAAATAGTGGTGGTAGGGTCGCGGCAACGTCGGGCGGGCCGGTGGTGCGCGATCGGCGGGGGCAACGGATCCAGGCCAAGGAGGAGACACGATGTTCAGTCAGCGCGACAGGTCCCGGAGGCGCCTCGGCTCGCGGCGGCGCTCCGCTCAACTGGCAGCGACGCTCGCCGTGATCGCAGCCGGTGTGCTGGCGGCGCTGCCGGCGGCGCCCGCGGGGGCGATCGAACAGACCGCCAAATACCTCGGCGGCTACGGGAGCACGTGCTTCTGGCACTACGGCCCGTTCGGCGGGCCCGAATCGGAACAGCCGACATACAACCTCGCCTACCCGAACGGTCACGCGATCTACTTCGGTGCCTACTTCCGCCGCCCCGCGGGCTCGAAACTCGTGCTGCACGGGCAGTACCCGCACTCACGGAACTTCAACTTCGTGACCTACACCCCGAACTCCGTGATCCTCGACGGCGTCTACGACGAACAGATCAACCCGGACGCGGGCTCGATCAACCCGTTCAGGGCGGGCGAAAGCCGCACGGCGACCAACCGGAACTTCAGTATGGAAGTGCTGAACGCCGCGAACCCGGGCGCCTCGACACCCAGGACCGCGACGCACTTCGAGTTCGAAGAACACCGCAACTACATCTACGCGGCGAACGTTCCAGCGATCGAAGAAACCGCGCCATCCGGCAAAAAGTACGTGACGGAGCTCGTGATGGAGCGCATCTACCTCCCGGACAAGGGTGAAGGCATCGACGGTGGCGTGCCCGTGCCGGAAGTCGAACTCACGCTCGAAAACGGCGAAAAGTTCACGGGCCAGGCGGCATGTGACCAGCTCGACAGCGAATCCAAGACCCTCGAAGCGGAAGGCGGCAAAGCCCGCTTCGGCGAAGTCCCCGTGTTCACGAGCCAGGAAGCGTGGAAGGACATCACGCACCCCGAAGAAGCTCCATCACCCGGGTGCAACGTGCTGGCTCCGCTCGGTACGACGAACTGCCCCATCTGGAACGGAAAACCGGTCAAAGAAGGCGCGAAAAACGAACTGATCCAGGTTCCGCGGAAAGTGGAATTCCCAGAAGAGTTCCCCGCCAAACCCACTGAAAACTGGCGGGCGCAGTACAACCGGCGCTACCTGCTGCAGCTGTGGACAGGCGACAACGCGCCGGGTGCGGAACCCAACCCGTCCCGCGGCAACGACGGCGGCGGCTTCTTCCCCAACCCCGACAACAACTACGTCCGGCAGGTCTTCAGCCGCAGGTTCGGCAAGCTCGTCGTGCTGAAGGGCAAGATGCCGCTCACGCCGGAAACGAGCTACAACCACGCGCCGGTCATGCCGGACATGCACAACTACCAGCTGCGCTTCTATGACGCCTGCTCGATCTCGGGCATGACGGTGTCGCAGGTCCTCAGCTGCAAGGACGACGAAGAAACCGCGCTCGACGCGGGCCGGCACTACACGATGGTCTACAGCCGGCCGGAAGACAAACCGCGAAACGCGGTGCGCTTCTGCGGCAACACCTGGCTCGAATGGAACCCTGAAGGCGACGCCAACCCGGGACCCGAACAGAACAAGGAATTCGGCTACATCACGATCCGGATGCTGCTGCCGAACCCCTCGTTCAAAAACGCGGTTCAGTACTCGACGAAAGTCGGCACTGAGCGCGAAGTGATGGGCGAATACCTGCCGACGTGGAAATACGAAGCCGAAAAGGCATCGTTCGAAAGCACAGGATGCTCGGCGGCGAACCCGGGCGCACCGCAGCTGGCCCCGGGCTCCTCGAGCCCGAACCAGGGCGCCTTCACGCTGGAATGGACGCCGACGCGCGAAGCAGGCCGGGTCGAAGGGGTGACCTACACGCTGCAGCACAAGGACGCCAGCGGCGGCTGGGAAACGGTCGCGAGCGGCCTGACGAGCCCGCAGTACACGTTCTCCTCGGAGGCGCAGGGCACATGGACATACCGTGTGCTCGCATCGGGCGAAGGCGCTGAAAGCGAATACTCACCCGCGTCCACGGAAGTCAAGGTGGACCGCACGGCCCCCAACCCGCCCAGCGCCAACCCCGTCGGCTCGCCGGCGTATGGCAGCTGGTTCAAGGACAGCGTCGAAGTCGCGTTCACCGACAACGGCGACCGGGCGCTCCCGGACGGCAGCGAAGGCGCAGGAGTCGATCTCGCGTCGCTGTCATCGCCGCAGACGTTCAGCACATCCGGCTCGCACACGGCGTGCGGGACGGTCGCCGATGTCCTCGGGAACATCTCCGAACAGGGCTGCACGACGGTGCTCGTCGACGCGACGGCGCCGAGCGTGCAGGTGACATGCCCGGCGCACGCGATGCTGCGCTCACAGGGCATCACCGCCACCGTCACGGCATCCGACGGGCAATCCGGCCTGGCTCAGGACCCGTCGGGCACCGTGTCTGTCCCGACCGGCACGCTGGGCCCGAAGACGATCACCGAGACGGCGATCGACAACGTGGGGCACGAAACGAGCAGCTCGTGCACCACCAACGTGGTCTACGGGTTCGCGAACCTCAAGCCACCGGCCGGGAAAAAAATCAAGGCCGGGAAGGCCGTCGCGGTCAGCTTCAAGCTCAGCGACGCCCTCGGGTATGTGACTGTGGGCTCCGCGACACTCGAAGTGGCACCGGTGAGCGGCGAAACGGTGGGCAGCTACAAACCCGCCACCTCGACCGTGAACGCGGGCGATGAGTTCCAGGCGGCGAAAGGGGGGGTGTACAACTACAGCCTCGCGACCGCCGCGCTCGGCAAAGGCACGTGGAGCCTGCGGGTGACCGTCAGTGACGGCACCGTGCACACCACGAGCATCATCCTCAAATAGCGGAGCTCCGATCGGCTCGGCCTGGACCCGGTCTCGGGTCCGGGCCGAGCCCTCACCGCGCACACCGGCGCCGAGCGCGCGGTGCGCCGCCCTGGCTGCTCGCCCCGGATAAACGGCGGCATTGATGGGTGAATGAGGAACGGCCGCGCTCGGGCGGGACGCGCCCGTTCGGGGTTGGCGCCCTGGGCTACGCGCGATGCTCGGCAAGCATGGGCCAGTCTGATGAAAAGTAGGATTGCGGCCATGCCGTTCACGCTGCGGAACCTCAAGGAGGATCTCGAGGACATCGGGTCCAACTTCGATGGCTCGCCGGACCTTGAGTTCCGCCACGCGAGCAAGGCGCTCGAGCTCGAGCAGTGCGGCCTGAGCTATCAGCGCATCCCGCCCGACTATCGCTTCCCGTACGGCCACACGCATCAGGAGCAGGAGGAGGTGTACGTGGTGGTGCGCGGGAGCGGGCGGATGAAGCTCGACGACGAGATCGTCGAGGTGAAGGAGTGGGACGCGGTGCGCGTCCCGCCCGGCACGTGGCGAGGCTACGAGGGCGGGCCAGAGGGCCTCGAGCTCCTCGTCTTTGGTGCGTCCAATCTCGGCGAGAATCCGCGCGAAGACGTGGAGGGTCAGCGCGACTGGTGGGCTGACTGACTCAGCTGCCTGTCCCGAAAACAGGCCGCAGAGAATGAGCCCGCGATCCTCGCCTGGAACCTTGACACCTTCGCCACCCGGGGCCAGCTGAAACGATCTATACCGCTCGATCGGAGCGAAAACCATTTGCCTGGAACGGTCGCGTCGAATACCGATGCGGCCGTCTCGGGTCCTGGTCATTTATCCGGGGCAAGCAGCTAGGGTCCGGGCAGCATGCAGCGCTCACGGGACCCCTCACAACCGCGTCCGGCGGATCCGTCGCCCGAGCCGCGGGTGGTGATCTTCGCTCCCCACCCGCTGCTCGCGGTGACCCTCGAGCGGGAGGGGCAGACGCGCGACCGGACCCACTTCCACCCCGCCGGCCAGGGCGTGTGGGTGGCGCGCATGGCGGGCGAGCTCGGCGCGGCGCCCGTGCTCTGCGGCTTCATCGGCGGGGAGAGCGGCGAGGTGCTTCTCGGGCTGCTCGATCAGCTCCCCGGCGAGCGGCGTCTCATCAGCACCGCCTCGGAGAGCGGCTGCTACCTGACAGACCGGCGCAGCGGCGAGCGCGAGGTGATCACGAGCACGCTCAGCGACCCGCCCTCGCGCCATGAGCTCGACGACCTGATCTCGCTGACATGCGTGCAGGCGCTCGCCGCCGGATGGCTCGTCGTCACCAATCCGCTGCCCGCGGAAGCACTCCCGCTGGACTGCTACGCGGACCTCGTGGCGAACGCGCGCGCCGGAGGCTGCCGGGTCCTCGTCGATCTCTCCACGCCCCGCCTTGACAGCGCGCTGCGGGGCGAACCGGACCTCGTGAAACTGAACGACTGGGAGCTCGCCGAGTATGTGGCGGGCCCGGTGTCCGAGCCGGCACAGCTGCTCGGCGCCGCCAGGCTGCTCTGCGAGAGGGGCGCCCGCGCGGTGATCGTGACGCGCGGCGAGCACCCCGCGCTGGTGCTGACGGCGGAGCGAGCGTGGATGCTGACGCCGCCGCCCCTCACCAACGGGTTTCGCGAGGGGTGCGGAGACGCGATGCTGGGAGCGCTCGCGGCGAGCTGGGCCAGCGGCGAGCGCTTCGAGCGCGCGCTGCAGATCGGCGCCGGCGCCGGCGCCGCGAACTATCTGCGCCGCGGCCTGGGCAGCGCATCCCGCGAGGTCGCCGAGGAGCTGGCCGACAGGGTCAGGCTCGAGCCGCTCACGGCGGGCTGAGGACTCGGCGGCCATCGAGTATCGCCCGCGGTGCCAGATATCTCGACCACTCCATCTGCGCGGGCGTGCGAACCGTGCCGAGCTGCTCGAATCCCGCCGCGAGCCGCACGGGGCGACCCGCGCGGGAGGAGTGCGCGTCGCTGCCGAGCAGCTGCACGAGCCCCTCGCGCGCGAGGTCGATCACGAGGTCGGACGGGCCCGCCTGCGCGACGAACTCGGCCGTCCACTGGATCAGGCAACCCTGCTCCGCAAGGCCCGCCAGATGGTCCCTGAACCCGATGCCGGCGTGACGCTCGGGATGAGCGAGCACGGTCCCGAACCCCCGCTCGGCCAGCCGCTGAGCCGACCGTTCGATCTCCGGCCCGATCGGCCCGGGTGCCGGCTCGAGCAGCACCCAGCCGCCCGCGCCGCCCAGCGCCGCGAGGTGCAGCTCGGCGTCGCTCAGGCGGTCGATCTCGGTCTCCGCGACCTCGCCGCCGGGCACGATGCGGACCCCGATCGCGTGCTCGTCGAGCTTGCGCTCGAGAGAGCCGACGCGCTCTGCCACGTCCTCGATCCTGACGTCGTGGTCGGCGCGCACGTGAGGCGTCGCGCAGATCACGCTGATCCCGTCCTGCTGTGCCTGCCGAGCCATCGCCAGGCTGTCCGCGAGGTCGAGGGCACCGTCGTCGAGCGCCGGCAGGATGTGGCAGTGAAGGTCGATCACCGCAGCCGCCGAGGCGAAAACGCCGGCTGCGAGCCGTCCGTGGTGCTGATGCTGCAATCCGGGCCCACGGCCGAGGGATCAGATGGGACCGCGGTTGCGAGGGCCATGCGCTCACATCGTAGGGCGCCGCGACGCCCGCATCGCGGCTCTAGATCTCGACGTACCCGAGCTGAAAGCGACCGATGACGATGATGTCGCCGTCGCTGAGGTCGGCGTGCTCGACCCTGCGGCCGTTGACGAACGTGCCGTTGAGGCTCCGGTCGTCGAGGATCCGGGCCCTCCGGCCGCGCGGGATCAGGATCGCGTGCCGGCTCGAGACCGAGTTGTCCTCCAGGCGGATGTCGGCTGCGAGCCCGCGGCCGATGTGCAGCGCCGCTTTGCCGAGAGGAATCAGGAGTTCCTCCGCCGGACCCTGGACGCGGATGTAGCGTCCGGGTGCGCTGGGCTCCACGGCCCTGGAGCGCTCGCGCTCGCGGCTGCTGAAGCATGAGACGGGATCGAATCGCTCGGTCGGCGCGTCAACCGGCGGGGGGTGGAGGGCTGCGGGGCTGGGGGTCATCTGCTGTCTCGCTTTCGCTTGTCAGCCGGCGTGATGGTCCAAATCGTGCTGCCAGTCTCGCGGGCGAGCTTGAGAGGGGGGTAAGCCCGCGATAAGAGTTTGCGAATCATTCGGCCGCGGATTCGTGCGGCGCCCCACATACACGGGGCTCGTTGGGTGCAGGGCCGGGCATCCAACCCGGCGGACCGGCCCGCGCCCAGGCCCCACAACCGCAACCCTGCGCACCCGCCCGTGTCTTAGCCCGAGTGCGGGGATGCGCTGTAGGGCGCCCTGTCACCCCCAACCCTGGCCGCGAGCCGGCCCAGGAAGCGAAGGGAGAACCGTGGCGCGTCTGCAACGCCTCTGCAGTGCACTGATCTGCTCGCTCATGCTCACCGGCACGCTCGCCGCCGGCGCCGCCGCGTCGCACTCGCAGAGCGTCTTCTTTGAGGCGCCCGGTGTGCTGCTGAACCCCGCGACCAGGCACAGCACGATCACCGTGCTGCAGCGGCTCGGGGTGAGCGCCCTGCGCGTCGAGCTCAGCTGGCACACGGTCGCCCCGCAGCCCGGCGCCAGCCGCCGGCCCGCGTTCGACGCGACCAATCCGGCGGCCTACAACTGGTCCCGCTACGACCCGCTGATCGAAGAAGCCCACCGCCTGGGATGGCAGGTGCTGCTGACGGTCACCTCGCCGGTGCCGCGCTGGGCCACCGCGAACCCGAGATCAGGCTCGCTGGTGACCCGCCCAAGCAGTCGCCAGTTCGAACAGTTCATGACGGCGGTGGGGCGCCACTACGGCGGTGAGGTCTCGCTGTTCGCGATCTGGAATGAGCCCAACCACCACGAATTCCTCGAACCCCAGTTCAACGCCAACGGCACGCCCGCGTCGCCGATGATCTACCGCAGCCTCTTCCAGGCCGGATATGCCGGCCTGC
>Ga0075030_100004225_pt1 | contig 13000 bp, 7 predicted proteins | sample LitLauG_LLR_2012_FD_71393 | JGI IMG/M metagenome (GOLD analysis project Ga0075030, IMG submission 71393) | Freshwater sediment microbial communities from Pennsylvania, USA - Little Laurel Run_MetaG_LLR_2012 | ecosystem: Environmental > Aquatic > Freshwater > Creek > Sediment | place: USA... | reverse complement strand
ACGGTGATGATGGCAAGCGCGGAGAAGGCCATCGGCAGTTCGCCGGATGCGGGATGGAGTTCGTGGATGTATTTTCCAAAGGCCATCGCCGCAAGCGCGACGGGGGCGGCAAACCCGGCGGTGATCGCCGCCCATCCCGCAAGGAAGCCGACGGACGGATGGAAGATGCGCGCGAGGAAATGGTATTCGCCGCCGGAGCGCGGGAGTGCGGCCGCCAGCTCGGCATATGTGACGCTGCCGCAAAACGCGCAGACGCCGCCGACGAGCCACAGCACGAGGATGACAAACGGTGTGAGCCCGCCGGCAAGCTGGAAGCCGAGGCTGGTGAAGACGCCGGTGCCGACCATATTCGCGACGACGAGGCACGTCGCGGTGTAGAGCGACATGGTGCCGTGCTTTCCTTGGGACATGGCCGGGGAGGTTTCCGAAGAGCGCGGCGGATGGCGAGGGGAAAGGATGGCGGAAGGGAATTCCTTCAGCGGGTCAGAAGTTCCGAACGGCGTCCGTGAGGGCGGCGGCTTTGTTCCGGGGGCCGCTCTCCGTTTTCCGCAATGGGCTCAGTTCACGTAGGCCGCTTCGTTCGAGAAGAGCAGGGCCTGCGTGTAAGTTTCCCAAGGGGTAAGTACCTTGCGCTCGACTTTTTCGCCGGAATTCTGGATCGCGGCAAACTTGCTGTCGTTCTTTTTGCCCGTGGCAGCGGTTTTCTTGGCCTTTTCACCCATGCCGGCAGGCGCTGGCTTTGCGGCTGCGGCTGCGGCTGCGGTTGTGACGCCCTTCATCTCGCCGACAGTCTCGCCCTGCATGGTGGCTTCATTGTGGACGAACTGCGTGGCGAGGTGGATTTCGCGCGGTCCCGGCGCTCGTTGGAAGATGATGCGGTAGAGTGCGTTGATGCGGTAGAGGTCGGTGGTCTGCTTTGCGATTTCGGGACGCGCGAGGATTTTCCGCGCGACGTCCACGGCCATCGGGCTGTTCATGAGGAAGAGCGCCTGCTGGGGGACGACGGTGGTGGAGCGCTTGGAGTTCGGCATGTCGGGATCGCTGAAGTCAAACGTCTGCATGAGTTCGGGGAGATTGCCGCGATCAATGTAGCCGTAAACGGTGCGGCGGAAGCTGTACGGCTCGTCGGTGAGGTTGATCGGCTTGCCGCCGATGTGGCGATCCAGATCGCCGCTGTACACGAGCAGGCTGTCGCGCATCGCCTCGAAGTCGAGCCGGCGGACATTTGCGCGCCAGAGCATGCGGTTTTCCGGATCCTGGGCCTCATACTCGGGGCGGGTGTGGCTGCTCTCCTGATAGACGCGCGAGAGGACGATGAACTTGTGGAGTTTCTTGAGGCTCCATCCGTTTTCCATGAACCAGCTCGCGAGGTAGTCGAGCAGTTCGGGGTGCGTGGGCTTTTCGGACATCGTGCCGAGGTCGTCGGGCGTGCGGACAAAGCCCTCGCCGAAGTGATGCAGCCAGACGCGGTTCACGAGCACACGGGCGGTGAGCGGGTTGTCCTTCGATGCGATGCAACGCGCGAGTTCGAGGCGTCCGCTGCCCTGGGTGAATAGCACCGGCTTGTGCGCGGGGCTGAGAATTTCGAGGAAGCCGCGCGGGACGATGTCGCCCTTCACCTCGGCTTGGCCGCGGATGAAGACGGCCGAATTCACGGGTTGGGCCTTGTCCTCGACGACCATCGCGTGCGCAGGCGTGCCGGGGTGCGAGGTTTCGAGCATATTGATGTCGCCGTAGTTGAGCCGCGCGCGGCCAACCATCTTTGCGGGCCAGCCTTTCTGGGCCTCCTCGGCCCACGCCATGGTGATGAGCGGGGAGGGCTCGATTTCAAACGGGCCGCGGAGCAAATCCAGGACGGCTGGGTCTTCGTAGCCGGGCACGCTCTGCGAAGTCGCATTTTTCATCGCGGGGATGAAGGCTTTCGCCTTGTCCTTCATGCCGCCGATGATGTCGGCATAGACCTTGATGGCATCATCCACGTTCTTCGGCTGCATCTCCTCCATCGCCTTCTCGATGACCGGATTCAGCCCGTTCTTCATGCGCTCAGCGAGTTCCCTCGCGAGCTTGGCATTCTTGCCTCCGCTCTTTTTGTCCATGCTTGCCTCCAGCTTCGCGGCGATGGCATCCACGCTGGAGGCGGTCAAGTTCTTGCCCTTGAAGACGCTGCCGCCGGAGCGATAGGAGAGGAGCGGTGCCCACACCGCGGGATTGCGCTGCATGCCCTTGCCAAAATATGCGACGAACTGTTCGTCGAGGCCGTTCTTTTTGATGATCTCGTTTCGCTTTGTGAGCGAATCCTGGTCGCCCTTGCCGCCGCCGAGCATCGCAGCATGCATGTATGCGCCGGGCGCGCGCTGGATTTCCGAGAGGTAGTAGCCAACGGCATCCAGATAGCGGTTCGCGAGTTCCTTCTGCAATCCGGCGAGCTTTACCGCGAAATCCTGCTTCTGTTCGGGTGTGGCCTTCATGCCGAGCACGGGCTTACTTTCCGGCTCGGTGATATTCGCAAACACGCCGTGCAGCGCGTAGTAGTCGCGCGTGGGGATCGGATCAAACATGTGATCGTGGCAGCGCGCGCACGCGACGGTGAGGCCGACGAAGCCCTTGCTCACCGTGTCAATGCGGTCGTTGATGATGTCGTTCACATTGCGGAAACGCTCACCGACCGTAAGAAAGCCGAGCGCGGCAAGGCGCGGATCATTGGGCTTGATGCCGGGAAGTTTGTCCGCCGCGAGCTGCTCGGTGATGAAAGCCGTATACGGCTTGTCGTTGTTGAAGGCGCGCACAACGTAGTCGCGGTAGGTCCACGCATCCGGGTAGCGATACTCGGTCGTGCGGTTCGCATTGCGCTCGCCGCCGATGGTGTCGGAATAGCGCGCTGTATCCAGCCAGTGCCGGCCCCAGCGTTCGCCATATGCGGGCGAGGCGAGCAGACGGTCCACGACTTTCTCAAAGGCGTCGGGCGCTTTGTCAGCCTCGAAGGCCACAACCTCAGCGAAGGTCGGCGGCAGCCCGGTGAGATCGAAGGTGACGCGGCGGAGCAAAGTTTCCCGTGACGCATCGGGCGAGGGGAGCATGTTCTTCGCTTCGAGCTTTTGCAAAATGAAGCAGTCAATCGGCGTTTTGCACCATTGCTGGTTTTTATTCACCGGGGTCGCGGGTTTGCTCACCGGCTGGTAGGCCCAGTGCTTGCGCGCGCTGTCCGTAAGGCCGCTTAGCTTGCTCTTCCTCGCTTCAGTGCGCGGATCGGGCGCACCCATTTTGATCCACCGTGCGATGTCCGCGATTTGCTGATCGCTGAGTTTTCCACCGCTGCTCGTCGGCGGCATCTGGAGATCCTTGTCCTTGTAAGTGATCGCTGTGTAGAGAAGCGATTTCCCGGCATTGCCTGGGACAATCGCAGGTCCGCCTTCGCCACCCTTTTCCCAGCCGGGCTTCGTGTCGAGAACCAGATCACCCTTCGATTTCCCGCGTTCGACGGAGTGGCACTTGTAGCAATTGTCTGCAAGAATCGAGCGAATTTTTCCCTCGAAGAAATCGGTCTGTTCCTTGGTCAGTTCTACAGTCGCCACAGCCCAGAGTGGCGCGGGGAGAACGGTGAGAAAGCCTGCGAAAATTCGGCGGGTGATGCTCATGGTGTCTTGATGCGAAACGTAACCGCCAAGGGGCTTGGCAAGTGACGTCGCCGTTGAATAGCACAAATCCAGCAGGTGTGGACAAGTTTCCCATCGGATGCGTTGCGACCGAATCACCGCACTTTTCCCCGTGAATCCTACGCCAGCGCCGGGTAAAGACATACCCATGCAACGCCTTCTCGCGCTCGCCTTCCTCACGCTGACCGTCATGCCCACGCTCGCGCTCAGCGATCACGAACTCACCGCCATCGGTCGCCGCATCTGGCAGAATGAATGTGGCGGCACACGCGAAGGACTCACCTCGTGGAACTCCGGCGAGAGCTTCGCATCGCTCGGCATCGGCCACTTCATCTGGTATCCGAAAGGCGAGCGCGGCCCCTTCGAGGAAAGCTTCCCTGCGCTGGTACGCTTCCTCAGTGCAAACGGCGTGGTGCTCCCTGCATGGCTGAAGCCCGGCGCACCGTGCCCGTGGCGCACGCGTGCGGAATTCCAATCCGCCGCCAAAGGAAAGCAAATGACGGAACTGCGCGACATGCTCGCATCCACCGTCAGTTTGCAAAGCCGCTTCCTCGTGCAACGCATGGAAGTCGCGCTCCCGAAGCTGCTCGCAGTGACGTCGGCGGTCCGGCGGGCACGCGTGAAGAAGCAATTCGAGAAACTCGCCGCGAGCGAGAAGGGCATTTTCGCGCTGATCGATTACGTTAACTTCAAGGGCGAGGGGACAAATCCCAGCGAGCGTTACAACGGTCGCGGTTGGGGACTGTTGCAGGTCATCGAGGGAATGGAGGACGACAGCCCGGCAACGGGCGCATTCAGCGACTCCGCCGCCCGCGTGCTCGCACAGCGCGTGAAAAACTCCCCGCCCGAGCGCGACGAAGCCAAGTGGCTCGCCGGCTGGGTGCGCCGCGTCGAGTCCTATTCACGCTAGTCCAAACATGAGGATGATGTCTGCAGCTTCGGAAAGATTGCCTGCGCGGAAGTTGGGCTCGGCCCGGAGCGGTTCATCGTAGCCGAGATCAATGAACACCGTGCGGCAACCGGCGCTTGAGCCGCAGTCAACGTCGCGCCAGCGGTCGCCAACCATCCAACTCTGGTGCAAGTCAATTTCCAGTTCGCGTGCGGTACGCAGCAGCATTCCCGGTGCGGGTTTGCGAAATTCGCTCAGCTGTCCGTGCGCGGCACCGGCGTCGTAGCAGACCTCGACGCGATCCAATGGCAGCGCCGCACACATTTTTGCATGAATTGCCTCGACGATCTCGCGTGCGAGCGTGCCGCGTCCTACATCGGGCTGGTTCGTCGCGACGACGAGGAGAAAGCCCGCAGCCTTCAGTTTTGCGCACGCCTCAGCGACGCCAGGCAGCAATTCAAATTCTTCCGCCCGCATTGGCGGATATGGCCTGTTGTTGCGGACAAGCGGGCGGTTGATTACACCGTCGCGGTCGAGGAAAATGGCCCGTTTCATCGCGGCTTAAATCCGCAATTCATTTCGTGCTTTCCCATTTCGTCTCTTTGAGCTTCAGCGCAGGGTGCGAGACAAAAAGATGCCACACCACTGCCTGAAACGCTTCCGAGTGCGGCGTGATGGTCGCGGGGTTCACCGTTGGCACGATGCAGCACGCGTCTGCCATCTGCGCGGTGTAGCCGCCGTCCTTGCCGACAATGCCGAGCACGGTCGTGCCGCGCTCCTTCGCGAGCTTCACGGCCTCGACGAGATTCGGGCTCACGTTTTTTTCGAGATTGCCGCCGCCGACGCTCAGCACGAGCAACGCGTCCTCCTTCCGCAGTCGGCTCCCGCGCAGCCACTCGGCGAAGACGGTGCTCCAGCCTTCGTCGTTCGTGCGCGCGGTGAGTTCGGAGACGTTGTCCGTCGGCGCATACGCCTCGAAACCGCAGATTTTCCGAAAGTCATTCACCGCGTGCGAGGCGTTCGCGGCACTGCCGCCGACGCCGATGATAAACAGCCGCCCCCCGCGCTCGCGCGTCGCGGCGAGAAGCGCGACCATCCTGTCGAGCGTCGCCGGATTCAGTTGCCCGAGGATGCTGATGGCCTCGCCGATGTGTCGTTTCGAATAGCTCATGGTTTTTTCGAGAGGAGTTGGTTGAGTTCCACGATGCCAGCGTGCGAGCCGGCTTCGTAAAAGCGCTCGCGCACTTCGTATCCGGCCATTCGTCCCTCCGCGACCAAATCCCGCTGCACATCCGAGAGATCGAAGCGCTCTCCGGCTGCGCGATCCGCAAAGACCCGCGCGGTGAAGACCGAGAGGCCGTAGTCAATGTGCTTCATTGCCGGTGTGCGGTCACGTTTGTCGTAGCACGCGATTTTTCCATCGGAAAACTCCACGTTGCTCGTGTCCCAGGCACCTTCATTTTTGAACACCGTCATCAGCGCATCCTTCCCGCTCGAACGCCACACTGCTTCGACCGCGGCATAATCCACCGGCAGATACGAGTCGCCGTAGAGCACGAAAAATACATTGCCCAGCAGCGGCAGCGCCTGCCGCAATGCACCGCCCGTACCGAGCAACACCGGGCCGTCGAAAGAATACCTCAGTTCGATTCCAAAACGCGCGCCATTGCCGAAGTCCCGCTCGATCATCTCGCCAAGGTAGCCGACGCACAGCACTGCGCGCCGGATTCCGTGCAAGTGCAGAAGCCGAAGCTGGTGCGCAAGGAACGGCTCGCCTGCGATGTCCACGAGCGCTTTCGGGACTTTCTCCGTGACAGGCCGCAGCCGCGTTGCGAGTCCACCGGCGAGAATGGCAACTGGGAGTTCCGTCATTGCTCGATGTAAAGATACTCCGAACCGGATGCATCGTTCCGTGAACGTGCGTGGAAATGATTGGGTGGGGTGGGGCGCATTGCGTGTTGTGCCGCGATCCGGTACCGCAGGCATGTGAGGACTATCAGTGCCGTGCTACGCGATGCAATCCCCGCGCGTACTGAACACTCCATGCCATCGAAAAGCGCGGCTTGCACAGCAGCGCTGTTTCCCACTCAAAGCACTGCAACATGAAAAATCTCTCCACTGTCCTGCTCGCATGGTTTGTCTTCGGAGTCTCCGTGTTTGCCGACGATGCGCAGGTCGGCCCGTGGAATCTCTCTGACCTGAAACGGGCTCCTACGATGCGCTGGATGGATCGGAGTGGTCCCGTGCAATCACTTTTCTACACTGGCGAAGCCTACAAGGGCCACGCGACGGAGGTCTTCGCATTCTACGCATCGCCCGCCACGCTCGGGAAAAGTGGGGGTGCGAAAAAATTCCCAGCCGTCGTACTCATCCACGGCGGCGGTGGCACTGCATTCGCCGAATGGGCGTGGCTTTGGGCGCAGCGCGGCTATGCGGCGATCGCGATGGATCTTGGCGGCAGCCTGCCAATCCCGCCAGTGTATGACCCGAAGACCGGCATTCCCGTGCCGAACCAGACTGCAAAAAAAGAAACGCGCGTGCGGCTCGCGAATGGCGGACCGGATCAGGGGCGCGGCGAAAAGTTCGACACCATCGGTGGCGAGACGAACGGACAGTGGCCTTTCCACGCCGTTGCTTCCGTCATCCGCGCACATTCCCTGCTGCGCAGTTTCCCAGAGGTAGATGCGGATCGCACCGCAGTGACGGGCATCAGTTGGGGCGGTTACATCACGTGCCTCGTCGCGTCGCTCGATGATCGCTTCAAGGCCGCCGTGCCCGTGTATGGCTGCGGCTTCCTCCATGAGGGCGAATCCGTGCAGAAGCCATCCATAGACAAACTCGGCGACCTCGCGCGGCGCTGGGTGGAAAAGTACGATCCGTCGAGCCTCCTCCCGCGCTGCCATGTCCCCATTCTCTTCGTCAATGGCACCAACGACGTCCACTACCCGCTCGACAGCTACCAGAAGTCCTTCGAGTGCGTGCCCGGAGTGAAGCAGATGCGCATCCAGGTGAACATGCACCATGGCCACATCTCCGGCTGGGAGCCGAAGGAGATCGGCCTGTTCATTGATTCGCACTGCTCCGGTGGCAAGCCCCTGCCGATTCCCGGCAAGCCGGGCATCGAGGGGGAAAAAGTGCGCGTAACTTTTACCGTCACCACCGCGCTAAAATCCGCGACCCTGCACTACACAACTGATGATGGCGTGCGCTCGAAGCGCGCGTGGAAGGAAATTCCCGCAGTGATTTCCGCCGATACTGTCATCGCACCGCGCCCGCCTGTGGATGCAAACACATGGTTCATTTCCGCGACCGACGATCGCGATGCGATGGTCACGACCGATGTGCAGTTTGCAAAACCCTGACGCTTCCCAGCCTCAGACGGCTTCCAATCCCGGGACGGACGCTTTCGTGCTGAAGCCAAATCAATAAATTTCCATCCCAAGGTGTTGCAGCATTCGGACGAAATGATTGCGCATCGGCGTGTTGTTCTTATCATCATGCACAGGGTGCTGGCCATGACTGAATCGCCGCCTGCGGCATCTACTTAAAAGACGGCTTCACCCCAGACTGTTGCATTTCAAATGCTCGCATCGCTACGCTTTTTTCCGCGTTGCGGCTTCGCGGCAAGGATGGTTTCAATTCTTCCGAGCGGGAGCGTGTTTACGACATCGTGGCGAGTGAGCCAGCCCTTGCGCGCGGTGCCGATTCCGAATTTCAAAAACTGAAGCTGCGAGGTGTGGTGCGCGTCGGGATTGATGGAGCATTTCACGCCCTTCGATTTCGCGAGCGGCCACCAGCGCCAGTCCATGTCGAGCCGGCGTGGGTTCGCGTTCAGTTCGATGATGGTGCCGGTCGCCGCCGCGGCTTCGATGACCGCTGCGTGATCCACGGGATACGGCTCGCGCATGAGCAGCAGCCGGCCTGTGAGATGGCCGAGCATCGTCACATGCTTGTTCTCCATCGCGCGGATGATGCGCGCGGTCATGTCCGCCTCTGACATCGCGAAGGCGTTATGGACGCTCGCGACGACGTAATCGAGTTGCGCGAGGATATCGTCGTCAAAGTCGAGCGAGCCGTCCTTGTGGATGTCCACTTCGCTGCCCGCGAAGATGCAGAAGTCTGGCCCGAGTTCCTTGTTGAGTTCACGAATCTCCTTCACCTGCGCGAGCAGCTCTTTCTCGTGGAGACCGTGCGCCTGCACGGATGCCTTCGAGTGATCAGCGATGCCGAGGTATTGAAGGCCGAGTTCGATGGCCACGTCCACCATTTCGCGCAGCGTGCTGCGGCCGTCGCTCGCGACGGTGTGGTTGTGGAAAGTGCCGCGCAAATTTTCCACCTCGATGAGCTTCGGCAATGTGTGCTCCTCGGCAGCCTTGAATTCGCCCATGTTCTCGCGCAGTTCCGGCTCGATGTAGTCGAGCCCGAGCGCGCGGTAGAGGTCCGGTTCCTCGCGGATTTCCGGGACCGGCTCCGGCTTCATCTTCGCCGAATCAACCGGCCCGAGCCGGTATTCATTCAGCGTCCATCCGCGTGCGAGCGCGCGCTGGCGCATCACGATATTGTGTTCTTTCGAGCCGGTGAAGTAGTTCATCGCAAAGGGAAACTCCGTGTCCTTCACCACGCGCAGGTCGGCCTGGATGCCGCTGTGCCAGCGCACCGAGGACTTCGTGTCGCCGTGCGCGATCACACTCTCGACAAATCTGTGCCCGACAAAATCCTCGCTGACGATCTTCGGCTCGCGCGTTGAGACAAGGAAATCGAGGTCGCCGCACGTCTCGCGCCGCCGCCGGTAGCTGCCGCACACCGCGACGCGCAGCACCTCGGGATGCGAGCGCAGATCGTCGAGGATCTGCTCTGCGTCCGACGCGATCTCGCCCATGCGGAAGCGCCCCGCGTGCTTTTTCCGATCCTCAATGCCTTTTAAGATGTTCGCCGCAGTCTTCTCGCCGAATCCCTTGAGTCCGGCCACGCGCCCGTCGCGGCAGCCTTTCTCCAACTCGTCCACCGTCTTGATCGAAAGCTCGTGCCAAACCGCCTGGATTTTCTTCGGTCCCATGCCGGTGATGCCGAACATGTCGAAGATGCCCGGCGGAAATTCCGCCTTGAGCGCCGTATGATATTCGAGCGCACCGGTCGTCACAAGTTCCGTGATTTTCTCCGCGATAGCCTTGCCGATGCCATCAATTGCACCGAGTTGATCGGCTTCCGCAGCCTGAAGAAGATTGCCGGAAAAAGTCTCGATGGCGCGCGCCGCATTCCGATAGGCGCGAATCTTAAATGGATTCTCGCCCTTCAATTCCAGCATTGTGGCGATGCCTTCGAGCGTATCGGCGATTTGGTCTTTGGAGATTTCCGGCATAAATACCCACGCTAGGCGCTGCGCCACAGAGCGGCAAGCGCGTCGCAGCGCAGATGCAGTATTGCACCGTGCGCCGATGTTCTTTTTGCTCGCCGAATGAACGTGTCCCTCCTGCGACCACAGTTTTCTATTTTGGGATTTGCCCTCGCAGTGTTCACCGCAGCATCCGTGCCGGTGCGTGCGGAACTCGATCCGAACGATCCCGCCGCGGAACTCGCGAGCTTCCATTTGCCAGAGGGCTTCGAGGCAAATCTGTTCGCGAATGAAAAAGACGGCGTGGTGAAGCCAATCCAAATCCGATGGGATGCGCGCGGCCGGCTGTGGGTGCTTGGCTCGACGACTTACCCGCAGCTCAAGCCCGGCGAGGAGCCGCACGACAAGATCGTGATTTTGGAAGATGCGAAACATACCGGACATGCGGACAAGACGACGGTCTTCGCCGAAGGGCTGCTCATTCCCACGGGGCTTGAACTCGGCGACGGTGGCGCGTACGTGGGTGAGGGAACGAAACTGCTGTTTCTCAAGGACACCGATGGCGACGACCGTGCGGATGAAAAGCACGTCGTGCTCCGCGGCTTCGGCACGGGGGACAATCACCAAAATATCAATTCGTTTCGCTGGAGTCCCGGCGGGGAGCTGTTTTTTTCGCAGGGACTCCACGGCTTCGCGCGCGTGGAGACGCCGTATGGTATCGTAGGCAACGATGAGGCCGGCCTGTGGCGCTTGCGTCCGCGCGAGCTGCGGCTCGATCCGTTTTACGGCGGCAGCGGCGATCCGCAGAATCCGTGGGGCTACGCTTGGACCGAGTGGGGAATGCCGCTGGTCGTGGCCGGCAACAACGGCGGCATTTCGTTTCCGCTGCCGGAGATGATTCGCGGACGCAAGATCGGCATGCGGCAGAACATCTGGGTGAATGCACGCGGACGGAAATCAAGCGGACCGGAAATTCTCCATTCGGCGCATCTGCCGCCGGAGTGGCAGGGCGTATTGCTCACGGGCGGCTACATCAACAACGCCGTGTGGGCACTGAAAATCGAGAACGATGGCGCGGGCTTTCGTGTGACCGACTTGCCGCCGTTCATCACCAGCACGCACGGCAGCTTTCGCCCGGTGGATGTGAAGCTCGGGCCTGACGGTGCGATTTATCTTTGCGACTGGTACAACCCGATCATCGGCCACTATCAGGCGAGCTTCCGGCATCCGGACCGCGACAAAGTTCACGGGAGAATCTGGCGCATCACTTACAAGGGCCGCCCGCTCAACACGCCGCCGCCGATTGCCGGCGCGAGCGTGTCGAGCCTGCTGGACAATTTGAAGAGCAACGACGAATGGACGCTCTACCAGACGAAGCGCGAACTCGGCGAGCGGTCCACCCCGGAGGTGATCGCTGCGCTGGAAAAATGGACCGTGCCGATGCGGGGCCGCGATGTCGCGACAGAGCGTGCGCTTTACGAAGCGCTCGGTGTGTACGAATGGCACGAATCACCCGCGCCCGCGCTTCTCGCACGACTGTTGCGAGCGACGAAGCCCGACGTGCGCGCGTACGCGGCCGGTGTCGCAGCGCGCTGGGCGGATCGCCTTTCCACGGGACCGGATGCGCTCGCTCTCTTGGCACCGCTCGTCTCCGACGAAAACCCGCGCGTGCGTCTCGCTGCCATCGTTGCGCTCGCAAACATCCCACGCGCGGAATCGCTGCCGCTCGCGTTGCGCGTGATCGAGCGAGGCACGGACAGCTTCACCGAGCTTGCGCTGCGGCAGGCCGTATTCGCGCTAAAGCCGTATTGGCTCCCCGCGCTGAAAGGCGGACACCTCGGAATTGAGGACAAGCCGGCGTTGCTCGCATTTCTCGCAAAAGCGGATGCGAGCGAGGACACACTCAGCGCGCTGCGCGGATTGCTGTTCAAAGAACCTGCGCAGCCGCCATTCCATCTGGCGGAGAAAGTGCCTTTGGAATCGAAACCGCTTTTGATGGTGATGGCGTCCGTCGGCACTCCCGATGACCTTGCAGGCCTGCTCACACCGTTCCATTTTTTCCAGATGGATACGCAGGAGTTCACTCTGGAGGCTGCACTGGGCGAAGTACTCGCGGCGGTTGCTGAAAGCTGCACCGCGCGCAAGCTGCGCCCAAATGGCAATGTCGAATCCGCCGTCTGCTCACTTTGGGAATCAGGCCAGCCCGGCGCACGCGCCGGTGCAGCGCTGCTCACGGGTGCGCTGAAGGTCGGTGCAATGCGCGCGTCGCTCATCGAGACTATCGAAAAAAGCGGACCGGAGCTGAACCTGCCTGTCCCAGGCGGACCTGCGGTGCGTCCACTGGCAGTGCGCGGGCTTGCGGAACTCGGCGGGCGCGATGTGCCCGCTTTGCTTGAGAAACTCGCTATTGAAGGAACACCTTTCAACGTGCGCGAAGCCGCTGTGCGCGGACTCAGCCGATCTTCATTGCAGAAAGCTGCGGAGATTGTCGCCATCAGCCTTGCGAATGAAACGGATGAGGCGCACATCCGGGCGCTGTGCATCGCGATTTTGGAGCGCAACGGCGGCGTGGACGCGCTCGCCGCTGCGCTGAAGAACAGCAAACCGTCCGCCACCGCCGCGCGCCGCGTGCTCGATGTGCTCAACAACAGTGGCCAATCGCGCCCGAAAATCGCCGATGTGCTGCGAAGTCTCGCGGGGTTGGATTCATCGCTGCCAGCGGGTGATCCTGCATTCGTCGCGGCGCTCGTTGCGGAAGTCCGCGAGAAGGGTGACGCAAAGCACGGGCGCGAAGTCTTCCGCCGCCCGGAGCTGGCATGCACAGGCTGTCACCGCATCGGTGACGAAGGCGGCAACATCGGGCCGCCGCTTGACGCCATCGGCTCGGGACAGCCGCCCGATTTCATCATCGGCGCGGTATTGCAGCCGCAGAAGGAAATCAAGGAAGGCTACGAAGCCATCGAAGTGACGACGAAGGACGGACGTGTGTTCAGCGGATACCGCGTGAGCGACGACGGGAATCTCGTCATCCGAGACATCGCAACCGGCGGTCAGACGCGTTTGTCGCGCGAGGAAATCGCGAGCCGCAAACTCACCGGCTCGCTGATGCCGAGCGGGCTGGTGGAC
>Ga0075030_100004224_pt1 | contig 13002 bp, 13 predicted proteins | sample LitLauG_LLR_2012_FD_71393 | JGI IMG/M metagenome (GOLD analysis project Ga0075030, IMG submission 71393) | Freshwater sediment microbial communities from Pennsylvania, USA - Little Laurel Run_MetaG_LLR_2012 | ecosystem: Environmental > Aquatic > Freshwater > Creek > Sediment | place: USA... | reverse complement strand
GCCATGCCAAACTGCGAATTTTCTGCAAAAAAGTGAGAGAAAAAACGAGTGAAGAGGAAGATGGCCAGCAAGGCACCACAGAAAAGAAGGAGGAAGTAGCCACGCTGCACCAGGACGTAACGGGCGCTGCGCCGGAGCAGGGCCGGAATTTCCAGCACGCGGTGCTTGACCACGGAATAAGCGAACGAGAGAGGATAGAGCAGCACCAGGAGGCTAAAACCTGCGTCGATCCAGAACTGCTGCCGGTAGCCGGCTAGATCGATCAGCATGTGCTCGAGGACAAACGGAAATACACCGAGGAACGTGCCTGCAAGCAGGACTCGCGACTTGCGCCGCGCTTCGGGAGAAGTTTCCGCGCTCGTGCAATTCGAGAGCAAAGAAATCAGGCCCAGAACCAGCAAGCCATAGGTAAGAGCGAGCTGGAGGTGACCGGAAGCGGCATCGCCAATGGCTTTCGCTACAAAACGAGGCAAGCGGGAATCGCCATCAGGTAACCCGGGAAAAAGAAAGGATGCGGCAATTGCGAGGGCGACCCACTTCAACCAAGGCCCGCGCCGCTCTAGCGGAGATTTCTCTGGGAAGAGCGCGAAGAAGATGTAAAACAGAGCTGCGATCAGAGAGTAGAAAACCGTTCGATAGAGCGACGTGAATGTCTGGAGCAGGCCCGGCAGAGTCGCCTGATTGTTGAAATGGGGCACGGCCACGAAGCCGGCAAAGAGCAAGGCCAGAAGCCAAGCGTAGGTATCGTCCAAACGGAGAAAAAGAACTGCAAAACCAACCAGCACAAAGCAGATGGGATAAAGACTGAGAATCTTGCGAACCGAAGCGCGCGCTCTTCCCTCAGGAGGGAGGTCGGACGTCGCGTGGCGAAAGATAGTGCGGAACGTCAGAAGTTCGGCTTCACCGGCCCGGCGGAGGGTAATGTCGACAGGGTCGCCCGGCCGGGAGCTGCTCCAGATCTTGTCGAACAGAGAGTAGGAGGTCAGCACCTGACCATTGAGAGCGACGATCTGATCATCGGCACGGAGGCCGGCCTTTTCCGCAGGGCTTCCGGGGGTGACACTGTAGATATGGATCGCAGAGGTCTTTGAGTCGAAGAAGGTCTCTCGCGACCGATTGATGCCGATTTCGACAGGATGGCTGGCAGGATGGCGTGCGTCATAGCTCCAAGCGAGTGCATACAAAGTTGTTGCCGCACAGAAAATGACGGCGAGCGCCATGAGCAATGGGCGCGGCACCGCACTCCAGAAGGGCCGGGAAAGGTTAGGAGGGGAATTTGCCATCGCGAGTACAGAGTATGATTCGGAAGCAGTCCGGTCAATCGCTGCAACCCGAGATTGCCGACTTTTTGAAAGCCCACGCGTTGCTAGCCGGGAAACCCATCGGGGAAAGACCTGTTACCAACAGTGATCCGGCAGGATCGACAGGTTCGGATTGCCGCTGCGCATGGTGTTCCAAATGAAACAGTCTTGCGGCTGGTTTTGACGCACCGTATCCTAGATGAGGATGAGCGACCTGACGGCAAAACAGTTCTTCGCTGTCCGCTGTCCTACGTGCGGTGTCGCTCCTGGGGAGCGCTGTTTGCTGCATTCAGGTGCCCCGCGCTCAGAACCGCACGTGGACCGGAAACTTTCCGCAGCTGAAGCGGTTGAAACGAAAAGAATTCCCCGTGATCCTCGACGTTGATGGATCCTCCTGCCAACAATCCGAGCTAACCGAGGTTAAGCCCTGTTACCGACAGTGTTCTGGAAATATGCTACTTTCCCATAAGCGCGAAAGTTGATGCTTACTCGTGCAGCGCGGCGCTCAACAGAGAGGCGTTGATCTGAAGACCGCCATTGCAATGAATGAAGTCCAGTTCCCTGAATTTGTTCATAAACAAATTCACCCGCGACCGCGTGGTCCCAATCATTTCGGCCAGCATCTCCTGCGATACTTTGGGAAGCATCTTTTGCGGTTGCCTTGACTTGGCGGCTCGGTGGATGGTGTTCCAAAATATGTGGTACTACTTTTTTGAAAGCTCGCCCTTGAAATGGCTTTCAACATCTTCACGACTAAGCGGGTTTCTTGCTTTGGTTAATACGACCGAATAGACGACCTCATTACGTTCAAGCTGCGCGGTGATAAATGCTCCGTCTTCTGGCAGTTCTTGGTAGATGAATTTCACTTTTCTGCCGTCTTCAAGGGTTTTGATCCAAGCTTCGTTTGGCATTTTCGTATCTCTTCAACCGAGATCTTGTGTGTCGCTGACTTTATTTTTCGTCAAACGCGAAATGGAGACACGCTATGATGTCGATAATAGGCCGGATCTAGGCTTACATTGCTAGAAATCTTGCGCAGCTTTTCGCGGATAGAGATCCTTTGCGGCTTCTAAAGAGCTGGAGTCACGCTAGTCATCAGTTCGGCTCTCCTGATCCGGCAGTGTCTTTTCAGTGCATCGTCCACAGAGTTGGCCACCTCGCAATGGGGCTTCAGCCAGCAGAGGTCCGGCGCATCGGGATAGCGTGAACCATGGGGAGCGGAACGCTTCGTTCGAAATGGCAAACGTAATCTCGCGTGACTCGAATCGATGATTTCCACAAAAGGAAACTGTATTCTCGGACAATCGCCTTCGACTTGACACCCCCCTACCGTATGTCAACGGTCATTTCAGCCCTCTGGATGAATTCCGCATCGAAGATCGGTTTTCCGCGCGAAAATGGAGCGGGTCCCTGAGGCTTTGCAATTCCCGGTAATAATAATGTGAGGTAGGGCGTTTTCCGTTGAACCTCAGCTTCTTTAGAAGCTCTAGTTCTTCATTGGTGGCTGTTCCGCTGAGGGAACTATCATTAAGGAATTCTTTGAACCCCGGCTCTACCTCTGGTTGGTCAGGTCCCCGTTCGACAAACTCATATCGCCTAGGATCCCCTGAGGCTATTTTTCCATTTAACACAATCTCCATACCAAAGGTCGCTAGGTCGACGTCCCAGGATTCAATCAGCGGATCCAGGAAGGAAATACAGTTTTCAGGCGACAAGTTGAAGACATCCGTGTCCAGGAACTCAAGGAGGGTAACTCGTAACTGTTCATAGCTTCGGCCGGTGAGTCGAGCCACCACGTGGAGCCAGTTTTCACTATTCAATTCTTGCCTGGCGACATTCTTTATCACGTCCAAAAGCTTCTGTGTGACGAAGCGTTCGAGTTCACCGAAGGGCTGCTTCTCAAAGATGGCAAGTACCTGTTTTTTCTTGGCGGGTACGCACTTGCGGAGAATCAACTCTCGAATTTCTCCAAACAAGGGCGCGGGAGGGTCTGCCAAGTTTCTCTTCAATTCTTCCCTAAGCTGGTGGTCGGCCAGCTTCGAAAGCCTATCGCTCGGAAGCTTCAAGAACTTCGCCATTTTCTCGTAAATGTCTGTTCGGTCAGGCGCGGGAGGGAGTTTCTTACGAGTCAGCACCTGTGAAATATAGGACTCAGTAACTTCGGCGGCGGTTGCTAGATCTTTCTGTTCAAGCCCCAATTCTTCCAGCCGCAGTTTAATCACGAGGCAAACGTCCACCTGGCCCTCCACTTGGCTTAACTCGACAGATTAACCATACAAAATAATCTCAGATGTCACTTGACACGTCAAGTGAATTAACCTATTGTAGTTAAGTACTTGATGGGGCCATCCGGTAATCTAAACCAAAATGAGTTATCTGAAATTGCCCTTGGCCAAGACAACCAAGGAGGTTGCCATGAACACCGTTACACGTTGGGATCAGTCCCGCGGTTTGACACCTTTGCAGGAACAAGTCATTCGTTTGTTCGAGGACAACTCTACTCGCGACCGCTCGGGTCATGCCGACCTGGCAACCTGGGCGCCACCAGTGGACATATACGAAACTGAGAACGAATTGGTGATAAAGGCCGACCTGCCAGATCTCGAAGAGAAGGACATTGACGTACGCATCGAAAACAGTTCGTTGACCATCCGCGGAGAGCGGAAGTTCGAGAAGGGCGTCAACGAGGACAATTACCTTCGAGTTGAACGCGCCTATGGTCCGTTCACGCGCAGCTTCTCCCTGCCGAACACGGTCAGCTGCGAGAGCATTCGGGCCGAGTATCACAATGGGGTCTTGAGCCTGCATATGGCGAAGCGCGAAGAGTCTAAGCCGAAGCAGATAAAGATCACCGTCTCAGCCAACGGCAAGTAATCCACTTCTCACATACGGGGGTCGGTAGGCGCTCCGGCCCCGTCCTGACAACTAAGGAGGTTGCAATGAATGGACTCAGAGAACCATCGCGAGAAGAGATTGCTCGTCGGGCTCATGAACTGTATCTTCAACGCGGCGGCGAACACGGAAAAGATGTTGAGGACTGGGTCAGAGCCGAAAAAGAGCTGCGCGACGAACCTGTCGCAGGACCAGCGAAAGCTAAGGCCGCCCAAGCCGTCCGTAGCGCGGCTAATTGACGCCCGCCGATGAGTAAACGTCTTGTCTCGCGAAGTGGCACGAGCGAGACAACAGACCTTACGGCTTGAGAAGCCGAGAACGGCCAAGACTCTTGTTCGGAGGAGGCGGGCCATTCCACCCCTTCACTTGTCCCGGGAAGAGGAAACGGGCTGAGAAACGAGGTTGCGAGTGATCAGGAAAATCATCCGGTGGGTCCCCATTGACGGAACTCGGTGGAGAAACGAGTTTGTCAATGCTCACGGAAATCATCGAGTGGGTGTCCATTATGGCATTGCTCCTGGCGGTGTCATTTTGCAACGACCGCTTGAGAGAAAGGCTAGCGCGCGTCCAACGAAAAACGCTGTGTGGACGGCGCTAGTTGCTGCCGCACAATGCACCCCCGTAGACGCCGAGGAGGTCCCAAATGCCAGACACAATCAAGACCGGAACCATCCTGATCAAGGATGGGACATTCTTGCCGGACGCGCTGCGGTTCGAGAGTGAGCCCTGTGCGACTGGCTGGAGATTAATCAAAAATCTCGATGGGTACGGATTGGGTCGAAAAGTCCCCGAAGCGGGATGGACCTTTTTCTGGCTGGCTGGTGAAATCAAAGCAACTATCTTCGGTTTTGACGTACAAAAGACGGTACGCAGAGCAGTCAAGCGAATCTTGGCGAACCTGAAGCCGGGGAAATTCAATTCCTTGGAAATCACGGATGTGGCACGGAAACGTTTCCTGGGAGTTCGCTATGTAACTGTCTCCGCCCAGTCACGGCATATCCAAGAGAACGCCTTCCTTTTGCAGGTCAAGGACCATCAGGAGTGGGACAGAGCAAAATTGGCGGACGTCTAAACAAAGCTGCGAAGCTCGCAAGGGGCATGGAGCTGCGTCAGGAAGACAGTGATCGCGCACCCCAATATGGCAACGATCTTGAAGCTTTAAGGTTTCGTAGGAGACGTTTCAAATGAAAATCATGCGCAGCGTGGGCATTTCCTTCATTATGATCCTGCTCTCAGCGCCTTTAATTCGCGGGCAGGATCTTTCCAAGTACCGGGGCTTTTCGTTGGGAATGAGTCTGGTTGAACTATCAAACCAGGTTCACCTAAAGCCGCTCCAGACAAACCTGATCCAGAAGCGCCCATCGGTAATTCAAGAGTTGACGTGGTGGCCGCGAGAGTCTTCTGGCTCTTCGCTCCAAGCGGACACGGTCTGGCAGGTATTCTTCACCTTCTACAATCGCGAGCTCTACAGGATTCTGGTGACCTATGATCGGGACGCCACAAAGGGGCTAACTGCCGATGACTTGATACGAGCCATCTCGGCGCAGTACGGAACTGCAACCAAGCCTGATGTCCAGATTAGCTTCCCCACGAACGAGCTGTACCGGTCGACAGAAAAAGTCATCGCCCGCTGGGAAGATTCGCAGTACTCGATAAACCTTTTCCGCGCCACCTCCCTGAACTCTTTTGGGCTCGTCATGTTTTCGAAACGGATGGATGCACAAGCCGAGGCCGCGATGGCCGAATCTGTGAAGCTGGAGGAGCAAGAGGACGCGCAGAAAGAAATCGACCGCCAGAAAAAAGAGACTGACAACTTGGAAGGGGCGCGACAGAAGAATAGGAAGACTTTTCGCCCGTAGCGCTAAAGGAACTGAGGGTGGCATCCGCCAGAACTCTGCGATAAAAAGCCTCGGTGGCAGCCCAGACTGTGCGCTTCCCGCCGATGAGCTCAAAAAGTTCGTCGGTCATTTGATCCTCACAATCTATGAAAACGGAGGTGACGCCAGTTCGAACGGGAGGGTTGCGGTTAGCCGTAATTGTCACTACTCCGGAGATAAAGTTAACAATGGCCTTATCTGGCGTGCGGATTGTCAGCAGGGGCTTGCGTGCTCCCATCCTGTATACTCCCCCAGTGAAACGCGAACAACAGTTCGATCTGATAAGTTCGCGCAAATTCTCCTGTGTAATTTTGCACTGAAATCGTAAAGATGCCCAAATGGCTTAATACCTTGATATACAGTGCATCGGCAAAACCGACCGAACAAGTGCTCACGAATGCATTCACTCCGTGGGCGGACTCAAGCCAGACGGAAGTCGCTGGAAACTGACGCTCAAGAAGGCCATTTCAGACATCGAGGATGGAAATTCCTTGTTTTATATCGAGAGGACTAAGGGACGTCGGGTAGACGTGATCGTGGCGGTGAACACCGACGGCAGCAAGTACCTAAAAACGACAGCGGATCGAGAGCAACCGGTAACTCTTTTGTCGCTGCCGGCTTGTCCTGAGATTTGACCTTAGTCCAGAAGCACACTTGAAAAGCAATGGCCGCCGAATGGAACCGATGGAGTCCGAATTGGCCCGGCTTTCCTGTAATTTCAGCGATTCGGAAGGAATCGTCTTCGAACAGGGTGGTGAGGGAAACCAATCCCCAATCGCCCGGGTCTGACACGGTTCTTGGCTGTTTCCAGCAGATTCGAATTCAGTCTCTTGCCTGGTCGGAGGGGAATTCGAATGAGTTGAGCAGTTGTGCGTTATCGAACAGCTTCTACTCGATTACAAATGCATACTCCTGGCGTGCCGAGGTTTCCAAGATGGAGGTCTCGAGCCAGGAGGAAGACGACATGCCCAGTGGCTACAGATATTTTTTCAGTTCCCTTTTTCTCACTGCAGCCCTTGCCGCTCCAACGGGCTTGGTGGCTGCGACCAAGCCTCTGTACCAGGGAGGGCAAGAGGAACACCGTCAAGACGACAAGGACCACAACCGGGTCTACGACCGCGCACACAAGGACTATCACAATTGGGACGACCATGAAGACCGCCTCTATCGTCAGTACCTGGGTGAGAAACGCAAAGCGTATCGGGCCTTTGCTGAATTGAAAGAGAAGGAGCAAAGGGCGTATTGGAATTGGCGCCACAATCATCCGGATCATGATCACGACGGACGCTGACAAGTAAGTTCGGTCGCGCACAGAGGAAGTCCGCATGCAGGGCCGAAGGAGCGCGGAATGAATAGGGCGTTCCCGTGTGCTTGCAGCAGGTAAAGCAGATTCAGTGTGATCTGAATACAACCTGACAAGGGGAAGGTCAGGTGAATGAATATGATTTTGGCTCACGCGGCTGGCTTACAACACCGCAAAGCGCACCGCAATTGTCGCGCCAAAATCGAAAATTTATTGAGTCCAGAAGAAGAACTTCTTCAATCGATCTCAACCGGCGCGCCCTCCCGGGTGTGCTGAGTGGCATCCGCAGTGCTCTCGATTGTCAGATTGGCAACGTGGCTTCGCTTAACTTCTGCCAAAGGACCGTCTTACTTCCGGCGAAAAAGTGGCTCTAAGGGCCGTCAAAGATGTGAAGGGCGGCGGCCATCAAGGGGCGATAACCGGAGCGGTTGTAGCGACAAGCATTGTATTTTTCCCGGCAGCTCCCCTTTTTCTTCTGGTACATGGGAAGGACATCACCATCCCAAAAGGCACCGAGATCACGGCTTACATCAATGGTGATATTCCGCTGGATCCAAAGAAGTTCGTGACAAAGACGGCTACCAGCCCGGAACCAGGGGCTGCGACCCTTCCCCCATCTGCAGACGCGGCCGCAACCCAAACTGGGAAAAGCTTAGACGCTGCGCTCTCGACTGTGGACATTAGATCGACTCCTGACGGAGCAGAGATCACCGTAGATGATAAGTTCATGGGCAGCTCTCCTTCGTCGTTGCGGCTTGCGGCGGGCGACCACAAGATTAAGCTCGCAAAGCCAGGCTTCAAAACTTGGGAAAGAACCATGACGGTGAGTGCAGGCGCAGCAGCCACGGTGGATGCCACACTCGAAAAAGAAGAGGAATCCCAATTCACGAAAAGGACTGCATTGCCGACGGTTGCAGGGCGGAGTTCGACGGACTGAATTGATTTGCGAGCGTGCCTGACAGCCCTGCGTGGGGCTCGGTCTGGGCAGCGGGACGGGGCCGCCCCAACAATCTCAGCGTTTTTAATTAGCGACTAGCCATCTTTTGCGCCGTAAGCAGAATAATCTTGCGGTCTCTTTCGCTGGTTTTACCTAAAAGGCGCTGAAGCTTCCCGAGGAACCGCGCATGCTTGCCGGCACTTCCCCAAGCGTTTTCGTCTTTTGGCCTTGCTTTGAAGACCTTTGGCACTTCCGGGGGATTCTCACCTTCATAGAAAAGTTGGTAAGTAGGAATCTCCAAGGCGCGCGCCATTTTTTCCAGCGTCTCAATCGAGGGAACAGTATGACCGTTCTCTACTCGGGAGATATAACAGCGGAGCAAGCCCGTTCGCTTCTCAACATCTCCCTGTGAGAGTTTTTTCCCTTCGCGCAATACTTTCAGTCGGTCACCGATCATCATGGTTGGCTCTTTTCTTGGCTGATAGGAATACTCTTAAAGAATCTCAACCCCAGGGCTGTAGAGATGCATGTAACTACGCTTAGTTATAATATTCCATTGCCTCTGTCAACAGTTGCCGCAAATCGTGCCAGGCACCCGCGAGTCTGTCTCAGATTACGGTCCACTGAACTTCTTTAGCCTGCCGGAAGTGCTCCGTCCTCCGGCTTCCTCTTTTTCAAGTATGCAGAACTTAATCAACTCTTCCATGTCTCGAAGTGCGGTTCGTGAACAAGCTCTCGTCAAGTTCATCCACCAGACATCGCGCCGGGAGATTTGTGGAAATGCCTAGAACGAAAGTCGAGCGCTGAGCTGCATTTCACGGCCCGGTGTCATGGCCATGGTGATGGTGCCGAATTGCGGCTCGTTCACAAACCGGTTGGGGGTGCCAAGGTTGACCTTGTTGAGTGCGTTGAAGGCTTCGGCGCGGAACTGAAAACTGGTTTTTTCGGTGATGTGGAAGGCGCGCTCGAGCGCCAGGTCCAGGGTTTGCAGGGGAGGTCCGTAGACAGAGTTGCGCCCCGCGTTGCCGTAGGTGAAAGCCGGAGGAGCGGCGAAAGCGGCAGGATTGAACCACTCGGTAGAGGTGCGAGTGCCGGGGCCAAAAACGGGCTGGCCGGTGACGTTGGCACGGATGGGGTTCTCGCCGAGGACAGTTCCGGAATTTGCGGTGTCTCCGAAGACCGAGATGGTGAAAGGCATCCCGGATTGAGCCTGATAGATCGCCGAGAAATGCCAATTCTGCGTGAGCAGCCGCGCGAGCACCAGCTGTTTGTACGCTGGAATGTCATAGACCGTGCTCAGGGCAAAACGATGGCGGACGTCGCAACCAGCGCCTTTCTCCAGGTTGAGGGCATTGTTGTTTTGCGGAATAGCGGATTCATCCATGGGCGACCGGAAGTCGGGCGCATTGGTCAGGTTCTTGGCAAACGTGTAATTGGCCAGAAAGCTGAAGCCGTGTGAGTAGCGGCGGCGCATGTTGACGTAACCCGCGTCGTACCAGCTCTGCGCCGTGTTTTCGAGCAGATTGATAGTGCTGACGGGAAAAGTCTGACTTTGCACCGTGGCATCCGTGCTGCTCGGCGTCAACACCGTGCCGGGAACGAAGGTGAGAGTCTTGAAAGGCCGGCGCGGTCCCAGTGGACCGGGGCCGGGAAGCGTGTTGTTGATCAGGTGCGAGCGTTGCAAGTGAAAACCACGCGAACCCAGGTATCCGAATTCGAGCGAAGTGCTCGCTCCCAGACTCTTTTGCACTGAACCATTCCATTGCTGGACATACTGTGCCGGCGCGTGGGAATCAAAAGCGGTGAAGCTGACCGTCGTCGGCGTCAGCGCGCCCGTGCCAAGAACCGGAGTGCCGAAATTCATGCCGGTGCCAAAGAGCGCAGCCGGAGGAGTGAAGTTATCGGCTTGTTGCGTTTCGGGAAAGACATAGGGGACGTTGTGACGCTGGTTGCACCAGGTATTGAGATCCACTGGAGTGTAGAAAATGCCGTAAGCTCCATGGAAAACCAGGCCCTGGTGCGGGAGGCTCTTGGCAATTCCGAAACGCGGCGCGAAGTTGTGTTTGTTGGCGTAGAGCAGGCCTTTGGGATACCCCAACTCGCCGCCGATGAAGACCGAAGGAACGCCGCTGTTGAAGATGAGATTCGTGTTGGTGCTGTTCTTGTCGTAGAGCGGGCTGACGTATTCATAGCGCAAGCCGAGGTTGAGAGTAGTCGTAGTCGTGACCTGCCAGCTGTCTTCCGCAAATCCCGCACTACCCCAAGCGCGCAGATCCATCTGGGGAATTCCCGCTTGGCGCTGTTTTACCGCCGGCAGGCTGAGAAGCATACTAGCCAAGCCGGAACCGCTCCCATTGTTGAACCCAAATTCCGTGGTGTAGCCGGTGGTGTACTGATAGTAGCCGCGGTTCTGGAAGAATCCCCACATTGGCCAGATATAGCGGTGGAACTCTCCCCCGAACTTCAAGCCGTGGCGACCAAGCTGCCAGGCGAAGGTGTCGCGGAATTCGAGCGTGGTGTCCCAGGCATGCATGGGAGTGGCGGCAAAGGTGTCCCCCATTCCGGTGTAGCCCTGCGCGGCAAACCACGGAGCACCCCAGGCGTTCTGGCCCCCAAAGCCAATGCCCTGGATCCCGAGCTGGGTGACGAAGTCGTTGACCGCGTCATTCTGCGAAGTGCGATCCATCGAAAGACGGGAGACGGCTGCGGAGAAAGTGTTGACTTTGCTCGCCGAGAAAATGTGATTCCAGGAAATGACAGCCTGCTGGGAAAGATTGTTAAAGTTGACGCCGAACCCCGGAAGGTTTTCCGTGGTCGAGGTCATGCCGCTACTGGGGGAGAAACCGTTTTCGCTTCCCGCCGAATAACGGCCGAAGAGAGTATCGCCGCTCGCGAAATTGTGGTCTACCCGGAATGTCCCCTGGTCCTGAAAGTGAGTTTCGTTGCGGACGTCGAGGTAATTGTTCGAGTCAGGCATGCCGGGCGTCATCATCATGTTCGGCTGAGGCACGTGCGCGAGCAGAAAGCTTTCCAGAAGCGGATTGATCCGGTTCGTGGGGATCTGGTTGTTCTGAAATTGGGTGCGCGTGTAGGGAAAATTGGAGGGGCCGGTCGGAAGGCTCGGATTGTAATTCGGGTTTTTGACCGCTGTGGCGGGGTCGTAGATGCTGACGCCGCTCATGCTGAAGTCGCCTTTGATTTCGTCTTGCGTGGGAACGGTCAAAATCTGGGCGTCGGCTTGAGCAAGACGCAAACCTTCGTAATTGGCGAAGAAGAAAGTCTTCTTCCCGAAAAGCGGGCCACCAAGCGAAGCGCCAAAATTGTTCTGCACGAGGTGATTGTTGCCCATCGAGGCGAAGGTGGTCGCATCCATCGCCCCGTTTCTCAGGAATTCGTAAACGGTGCCGTGGAATTGGCTGGAGCCGGAGTGCGTGACGATATTGATCTGCCCGCCGCCGGCCCCGCCCATATCGGCCGTGTAGCTGCTGGTCTCCACTTGGAATTCCCGGACCGCATCGGGAGCAGGACTCAGGTTTTGCGTGTTGAAAGTCGGATCTGTATTGGTGGAGCCGTCGAGGAGGAAAAAATTAGCGTTCGGGCGGCTGCCGCCGATAACCACCGCGGAACGCTGTCCGGGGCGCCAGTAGAGAGGGTTCGTCGAACCGGTCTGCGCACCAAAGCCCACGTGAGCACCGGGCACGGTTAAAACCAAGTCAATCAGCATCCTGCCGTTTAGCGGCAGCTCTTGTATGGATTGCGGCTCAACCACCTCTCCCACGCTCGCGTCGGTGGTACGAAGCAATTCCCCGTAAGCGACCACACTCACTCCCTCCGAAACCGACCCCACTTTAAGCACGATTTCGATGGCGCGCTTTTCGCCAACTTCCAGGCGCAGAGATTCCTTTGCCGGGGCGAACCCAGATGCCTCCGTCGTCAACTGGTATTGCTCGGGTAGAAGCGCGGAAACTTCAAACAGCCCTCGCTGATTTGTCGTGACACGGCGGACGGCACCGGTGCTGGCGGCGGTGAGTTGGATGACAACTCCGGCGACGGGCAAGTGCTGAGAGTCGGTGACGGAACCAGAAAGAACAGCGTAGTTGCTTTGGGCAGACACGGGCAGCGCGAGCCCGGCGAGGAGCAGCAGAACAAACAGCTTTCGCATTGGCATGGCCTCCTGAAACGCGAGCGTTGCAAAACACCTACGGCAGACACTGGGGGCCGCGACACCCTCAGTTTCAGCATGAACCGCACTATTTTCAGCACCGGATTCGCGCCACTCTAGGGGTAGCGAGCAATGCCAGCAATAGTGGAAAAGTATTAGACCGCTTGTGATGGGTGACCTATTTCAGCCAAAAGATGAGCGCCTGAGGGATGATCAGGGGCCTAAGCCTTGATGACTTTGTTGTGGAACGTCCTCCTCGTACGGTTCAAACCGATTCCGAAGTCGCAATCCTGGAAATGATCATTCCTTCCCGATCAAGGCCGGGATTCAGCCAGACGCATGGCCACCCCGGTGACGCGGCCGATGAGCTCGGCGTCCCGCGGATAAACGAAACGCCGGATTTCACATCGGGAATTGGGATAGGGAACGGCCAGCAAGTGCCCTTCGCGGATCTCGCACCAGCTGCAGATGTATTCGCCGCGCAGCTCAATAAAATAGATCGGCCGGTCGTGTTCGTTCTGCCATTTCAC
>Ga0075030_100004223_pt1 | contig 13003 bp, 14 predicted proteins | sample LitLauG_LLR_2012_FD_71393 | JGI IMG/M metagenome (GOLD analysis project Ga0075030, IMG submission 71393) | Freshwater sediment microbial communities from Pennsylvania, USA - Little Laurel Run_MetaG_LLR_2012 | ecosystem: Environmental > Aquatic > Freshwater > Creek > Sediment | place: USA... | reverse complement strand
TGTTGTCTTCGCTTGAAATCCCACCACTTCGAAACGGTGAACGAAACTTTCCGGCATAGCTTTGCGTAGTGTGAACAGCGGCCGATGCAGCCAGTTTGTGCGCTCAAAACGCTCAAGAAAGGAGACGATTGTGGACAGCAAGGCCATCGGTCTGCAAGCGGTGTTTATCGGACCCAAGGGGTTGCGCGCAGGATGGCGGCTGCCGATTTTCCTGCTGATGTTAGTCGCGATGGGCGCGGGCGCGCGTGCGATCATCATCAGATTTCTGATCCCGGCGGGATTTGCGCCCGAGACGTTCACGCCATCGAGTGTCGCCGTGCCGGATGCTTTTTTCGTATTCATAGTTGCGGTGGCCGCATGGGTCATGAGCAAGATCGAAGGGCGCAAGGTCGGTGAGTATGGCCTACCCTTGAAACAAGGACTGATGAAGCACCTATGGCTGGGTCTATGGATCGGCTTTCTCGCCAGCAGCGCAACCGTGCTAGTCATCTACTTGCTGCATGGGCTTCAGATCGCGAGACCTGCGATTCATGGCAGGACGATTTTGGTGTCGGCGGCTGCCTGGGCCGGAGCATTCCTGTTATCAGCCATAGCGGAGGAGTTTCTGTATCGCGGGTATGCGCAGTTCACGCTGACGACCGGCATAGGTTTTTGGCCCGCAGCAGCGGTGCTCTCAGCTCTCTTCGGGTTCGGTCACCTGAGCAATAAAGGAGAAACCATACTCGGAGCGCTGTCAGTCGTGTTGTTTGGACTGTTGTTGTGTTTGTTTCTGCGACGAACCGGAAGTCTATGGTGCGCGGTGGGCTTTCACCTCGGCTATGACTGGAGTCAGACGTTCTTTTATGGGGTGCCCAACAGCGGATTTACCCCGTCGCACAATCTGTTCAATGTGACTTTGAACGGGCCACAGTGGCTAACGGGAGGAACGGTGGGTCCCGAAGCGAGCGTGATCTGTCCGCTCGTCTTGGCCGTTGTTGCGATATTGTTCAACCTAAGACATCCTGAAGCGCGATATCAGGCGTGAGCTCTTCGGTCGATCTTTGTAGGGGCGCCGAAATTGACGGTCTAACAGCTTAAGTTTGTCCCTACCAGTCGTTGTAATCGCAGCGCGGCGTCATCTGAGTTTGAGCGATTCTTCCGCGAGTCTCTTTCGTTGTGCTTTCGAGAGTCCGCGAAAACCGTGGAGCGATGGAGGATACCAGCATCACTTTGCCGCAGGCTCAAATGCAGGATTTCGGTGTAAGTCCTGATGAACGCGGAAACCGAAAACATGGGGACTGGCACCCGCCAGCCTAGTCCATCTTCAAAGCGAAAATCATGTACACAACAAACGCGTACCCCGCCTCGCGTTGACTTACTTCCGGCGCTGGCCTAACATGCCCTGCACCAAGCTCCACCAGCATTTGACCCGCTTTCCACCCGAGGAACCCACGGATGAGCGACTGGCAATTCGCGCAGGAAAATCCCGCTGAACAGCTTGCCCAGCTCCACTTTTTCTCCATCATGAAGCGCCAGCCCGGCGGCGATATCCCGTTCCGCATCACCGTCAAGGAATTTGCCGCTCCCCCTCCCGGCCAGCGCCTGCGTTTCTTCGCCGAATCCGACAAAGCCGTGAACCAGAAAACGGCATCCTTCGTTCCGTGCGGCTGGGGCAATACGGTTTTCAATGCGCTGGTGGATTGCGTGCGCCTTATTCGCCAATTCCCCTACGAAGGCGACGAGCCACCCGTCTCCTCCTAGAATTTCGATCTCTCGATACACGGAGCCCACACTTTGATTCTTGAAATCTCCAAAGGCGAATTGAAAGACGGCATCACCCTGCTTACTCTCCGGGGCAGCATTCACACCGGTCCCGATTGCCGGCGCGTCGAAAGCGAAGTTGAACAACTCCTCCAGAACAAGCAACTCCGAACTATCTTTGATTTGTCCGGCATCACGCACATTGACAGTGCCGCGATCGGCGTCGTGGTCCGCTGCTACTCCCGCCTCAAGAACGCCGGCGGCGCGTTGCGCCTCGCCGGGTGCAATGGCATGGTGGAGTCCAGCCTGAAACTCACCCGAGTGGATAAAGTGATCGACATCTTCCCCACCGCAGCAGCCGCCGCGGAAAATTTTCCCGCGGCCACAGACCGCAGCTGAACTTCACTCTTCCGTCACTCTGCCTCGTACGCGCCGGCCGCCCCGTAATTCTGATTGCGCCTGCCCCTGGGCTTTGTTACGCTCCCGCCAACATTCATCTCAGGAGGGACTTTTCATGGCCTTTTGCAAAGCGTGTGGTCAGGACATCGGCAACGCCACTTTCTGCTCGAAGTGCGGCGCCAATCAAGGCGCTGCGGCTCCCCCACCCGTGGTTTCTTTGGCGCCCGCCGCTTCGCCAACGGAAGGTTTGGAGGAAAACGTAGCAGGTCTGCTTTGCTATATCCTGGGCTGGTTGACGGGTCTCATCTTTCTGCTCATTGATAAGCGCCCCTTCGTGAAATTCCACGCCGCCCAGTCGATCGCGCTATCGATCGCTGTGGTGGTGGTTTACTTTGCGGTGGGCATCGTCTTCGGGATGATGCACTTCATGCACCTGGGATTCCTGGCTCTGGCAGCCTACCCCATCGTTGGCCTTGGCGTTTTCATCGTGTGGATCTTCTCGATGTACAAGGCGTACCAGCACGAGAAATTCATGCTGCCGATCATTGGCAATATCGCCCAAGGCCTGGCCGGCAAGTAATTGTTCACGCGTGCAGATGATAGTAGCCATCGTCTCGCATCAGGGTCACCGGCACGCCGAACAACTCACTGAGTTGCGCGTTCGTCAATAATCGCGCTTTCGGTCCATCGGCCAGAACCCGTCCGCCGCGCAACAGCACCATTCGCTCGATTTCGGGAATGATTTCCGAGACATGGTGTGTCACCAGCAGTATTCCCAGCCCGGCGCGAGCCAACTCCCTCATCTCTTGCCGCAACTCCAGTTGCCCCACGATATCCAGTGCGTTCCCCGGCTCATCGAAAAGCAGCGTCTGCGGATCATGCGCCAGCGCCCGCGCAATCAGCGTCCGCTTCGCTTCCCCGGACGACATCTCCGCCAACGGCCGCTTCGCCAGATGCGCGATCCCCAGCCGCGCCAGCGCCGCCTCCGCGCGTTCCCGGTGCTCCGCCAGTGGCTGGTGATTCGGAAAAATTCGCGTGCTACTGAAAAAACCTGAAATCACCACGTCCATTCCGGTCGCATCCGTCGTGCAGGCCGCCAGCAAATCCGGCGAAACGATTCCCAGCAGTGACCTCAATTCAAAAATATTCCAACGCTCTTTCCCCAGAATCTGGATTCCCGAATCTTCGCGCGCGATCGGATAGCACTCCCGCGTCAGGGTCTTAATCAGGGTGGATTTCCCGCATCCATTCGGCCCTAGGATACACAAGTGCTCGCCTTGCTCGATCCGCAGCGAAACGCGGTCCAGCGCCAGGTTGTCTCCCCGCACCACTGAGACGTTACGCAATTCCACCAGAGGGGCCGTCATTTCAGTCCAGCCAATCCTTCATGCGCATAGGCATCGATTATAAGGAATATGGCGAAGAAAAATAAAAAGGAGGCGAAAACCAGGGGTCTCCGCCTCCCGGGGTGGGGTAGGTAATGCAAACAAACCCTAACGCGGAACAGCAGTGCCTGCCCTGCCAGGCAGGCCTGCATCTCACTCGCGGTTCGCGACTGCCATCACGAAAGAGACTTGCCACCGAAGGGCTTGTCGTTGGCGTTTTTTTAGCATCGGCAATCGTGGGTGTCAATCGAAAAAGGCCAATGCATCCCTGCGGACTCTTCGATACGTGGCCGGCCAGCCGGGGGTACTAAGCGTCCAGAATCTCCCGGATGGCGGATGCCAGCGAAGTCGGGCTGTACGGCTTCTGCAGGTAGTGTGATCCCGGCACCTGGCTAACCGCATTGTTCGCATTTTCGGAGAAGCCACTGGTAAATATGATGGGTATTGCCGGATTCCTCCGCAGCAGCTCCGCCGCGGTTGCCGCGCCGCCCAACTGCGGCATCACCACGTCCAGCACGGCCAGCGCTGGTGGCTCAAGTTCCGCAAGGTGAAGAGCCTGTTTCCCGTCGGCCGCCGCCAACACCTGATAGCCCAGCCGGCTCAGCGATTGCCGCACCAGTTCGCGAATCGAGTCATGGTCCTCGGCTAGCAGAATTGTTTCCACTCCCTGCAGGCTCTTGGGCGAGCGCACATCGATGGCTTCGCGGGTGGTCTCGGCAATGGAATTTTCCAGCGCCGGCAAATAAACGTGGAACAGCGTGCCTTGCCCCGGCTCGCTGTATACATGCAGGAAGCCGCCATGTTGGCGCACGATTCCGTACACTGTTGCCAGGCCCATCCCGGAGCCCTTGCCGCGTTCCTTGGTGGTGAAAAATGGTTCGAAGATCCGCTCGCGCACTTCTGGACTCATCCCGCTTCCGGTGTCGGAGATGGAGAGCACCACGTACGTTCCCGCCGTCACGCCAGGATAAAATTGACAGAACGAATCATCCAGTAGAATCATTTCCGTCTTGATGCGCAGCCGCCCGCCATTCGGCATGGCGTCCCGCGCGTTCAGGCAGATGTTCATCAGCACCTGCTCTATTTGCGCCGGCTCCGCCTTCACCGGCTGCAAATTCCCCAGCTCCACCTTGATCTCGATATCTTTTCCGATCACCTTGTCGAGCAGGCTCATCAGGCTCTCGATGATCTCGTTCAACTTCACTGGCCGAGGCTTCAACGCCTGCCGGCGCGCAAAAGTCAGCAATTCCCTGGTTAAAGCCGCGGCGCGATCCGTCTGTTGGCGGATGTGCGCGAAATATTCCGCGATTTGCGGGTGCTCGCGGCTCTGGTCATACCCGATTTCCGCCCAGCCGAGAACCGCGCCCAGCACATTATTGAAATCGTGAGCGACGCCGCCCGCCAGTTGTCCGATGGTCTCGAATTTCTGCGCCTGCTGCAATTGCCTCTCCAGCGCGCGCATCTCGGTAACGTCCTCGACGATCCCTTCAATCGCCATGCAGGCGCCGGGCTTGGCAAGAATCCGCAAGTGCAGTCGCACGGACACGAAACCCCCGTCGCGCCGCCGCCATTCACTCTCGGCATTGTGTACCATGCCGTTTTCCCGGCAATCGTTCAGCAGTTGCAGGAACGCTTCGGGATACCGGAACACATCTCTGGACAGATTCAGTAACTGGAGTTCCGCAAAATCGGAGCATGCCAGGATTTTTTTCGTGGTTTCGTTTGCCGATTCAAACTCGCCGTCCACGCTGGCCTGAAAGATCCCGTAAATCGCGCTTTCCATCAGATCCCGGGTACGCCGTTCGCTTTCCTCCAGCGCCGCGCGCAACCGCCCGTTCTCTACTCGAGCCTTCCGTTCGTTCAACGCCTGCCTCAGCGCGAATGGCAGGTGGCCCCGCACGGTGCTAAGAACGTACTCGCTGGCACCCAGCCTCATGCATCCAGCTGCCACCTCTTTATCCGATCCTTCGGTGAGCAAAATGAACGGAACCTCCGGCCATCCCGATTTCAGCAACGCGCAGGATTCCATCAGTTCTCGCTCCGTCAGTTTGCCAGCCAGCAGTACTGCGTCCACGCCGCCGCATCGCAGCTCGTTTTCAATTTCCGCGGCGTTTCCAGCCGCCGGGCAAGTGCTGAATCCTAAATCTTGCAGCTGACTCAGGATTCTTTCCGCTTCGGCCGCGTCGTGCTCCAGCAAAAGCACTCGCCCCACGGAAGCCGCGTAGGTGATGCTGTGATTAAGTACAGCCGCCGGACCCATAAACCACCTCGCTCCATCGCCGTCAAGGTACCCTGACGGCAACCTGCCACAGGCACTGGCCGCATTTGACACACGATCGTCTAGGCCTCTTCGCAGTGACTCGACCATTTGTCCAGGAGTTCAAAAGTTGGAGCGGTGACTCTTGCACGACGCGGACCCTTTCCACGATGGTTCGAGGCAGCGAAAGAACGGGCGATGCGGTTCAGCTCATCTGGAATTTGCGCCCGGAATCCAGGCGCGCTACTTCAGGAAGGGAACATAGTATTTGTTAGAACATTGATAATGTCAAGATATATTACTATTTTCTAAGAATCTGGCGCCGCTCAGGATGGGTCCCGCCGCCCCAAAAGGAATGCGACCAGTCCGGCCGTCAGCCCACCGACGATGACCACTGCTTCCCACACCAACCCTGCAGCCAAAACCAGGTGGGCCGCTGCCCCAAATGGGGACAGTAGTGCAACCATCGCGGCTTCGCGCACTCCGATTCCTCCTTGCGTGATGGGCAGGAGCGCCGCCAGTTTCGCCAGCGGCCACGCAAAAAACCAGTCGCGCAACGGCAGAGACAATCCACACGCTTGTGCCAGCCACGCCGTAAGCACAAGGAATGTCATTTGAATTCCGGTTCCCAGCACCCACGCAAAACCCAAAACATGGGGTGCTCCCGATACGCATCGCACCGCGTGCCGCATGCGTGCCAATCGCCGCCGGAACCTTACCGAACGACCGCCAAACAGCGGCTGAAACAACAGCAGCGCGCACAAAATCAGAATCGCGAATCCGATCCCGCCGTACAGCATCATCTTCTGCCCTTGGGCCTGCACATTCGCCGGCAACGCGCGCGGCAGTAGCGCAATTCCCAGCAGCACCAGTCCCGCTTGCGCGGTCATGTCCACCAGCCGGTCGGCCACGTTTCCCGCCAGCACTCCCGCGGGATTCGAGCTACGCCGCAAACCCACCGCCATTCGCACCACATCGCCCCCAATAATCGAGGGCAAAAACAGCGTTCCGAAAAGCCCGCCTGTATAGCACTGCGCGCTGGTGCGGTAATCCAACTGCCCGCCGGCGGCGTTCACCACCATCCGCCATTTCACGATGCCCACCGCATGCGCGCAAAGATACCCGCACAGCGCGAGCAAAAATGTTGTGAATGGAACCCGCCGGATGGCTTCACCCATCAGGCGAAACGGCAGGAAATGCAGCAGAACACCGATCACCGCCGCGGCGGCCAGCCATCGCAGCGTAATCAGCAAACGCCCGCGGTTGCGATTTTCAGTGTGAGGGAGGCTGAGCATTCACGCGTGGCAGTTTAGCTGCCAAAAATCTCATTGATCTTTGCCGCCAACTGAAAATCCAGGTTGCTGATGCCTTTCACGCTGTGCGTGTTCAGATCAATCACCACTTTATTCCACACGTTGAACCACTCCGGGTGATGATTCATCCCTTCCGCCACCAGCGCCACCTGCGTCATTTTGCCAAACGCCGCCGCGAAATCCTTACACTCAAAGGCGCGGTGGAGTTTTCCGTCCACCATGCTCCAGCCCTTGGCATTTTGCAACTGCTGTTGAATCTCCGCCTCGCTCAGTTTTTGTGCGCCCATGGGTCAATCCTCCCCCAATGTTCCCTTCGGCTGGCTCCATTATGCGTGCACAAGCACGGTGCGGCAACAACGCCTCCGCCGAGCGCGCCATGCCGGCAATTGAACGGGCTGCTGATTTCCAGTACGCTTATGGTTTCGCTCCCTGCGATTTGCCGCCCTGTGCAGTCGCTCTCAGCCCTACGGAATGGAGACCGTCGTGAAAAAGAAAGTGCGTGCTATTCAGTATGGAATCGGGCCCATTGGTGCTTCGATTCTGAAGCTCATGCGGGAAAAAGAAGCCATCGAGATCATCGGCGCTATTGACACAGACCCCGCCAAAGTCGGCAAGGATTTGGGTGAAGTTGTCGGCGCAGCCGACGCGCCCTGGGGCATCAAGGTTTCCGGAGACGCCAAGGGTGTTCTCGAGCAATCCGCGGACGTGGTGATGCACACCACCTCCTCGTCCCTGCCGAAAGTCATGGATCAGTTGCTGGCCGCGATGGAGGTTGGCTCGTGCGTCGTCTCCACCTGCGAGGAACTCTCTTATCCTTATCGCACTCATCCCGAACTGGCCGCGCAACTCGACAAATCCGCCAAGGACAACGGCGTCGCCCTCGTCGGCACCGGCGTAAACCCCGGCTTCGTCATGGATAAGCTCGTAGTCACCCTGGCCGCGGTTTCCCAGCGCATTGAGCACGCCAAAGCGCTGCGCATCGTGGATGCCTCCAAGCGTCGCCTGCCGTTGCAGAAAAAAATCGGCGCCGGCCTCAGCGTGGAAGAGTTCCGCACCAAAGTGAAGGAAGGTACCATCAAGCATGTTGGCCTTCCCGAATCCGTGGCCATGGTTGCCGATTCCCTGGGCCTTCGCGTGGATGAAATCACCGAAACCATCGAGCCTAAAGTCGCCACCGAACGCGTGCAGACCGAATTCCTCACCGTTGAACCCGGCCAGGCGGCTGGCGTTCACCAGATCGCCCGCGGCCTTTCCGAAGGCAAGGAACTGATTTACATGGAGCTTCAGATGTACGTCGGCGCCAAAGATCCCGCTGATACGGTCGAACTGACAGGCCATCCCAACATTAGCCTGGTGATTCCCGGCGGCTCGCATGGCGACATCGCCACCGCTTCGGTCGCCGTCAATTCCATCCCATCAATATTGGAAGCTCCCTCGGGTCTGCGCACTTCGCGGGATCTCCCGATCGGCTTCTTCCCGCCCAAGGGCTACAAGTAAGAACGCTCCATGCCGCTGGGACAGTGTGAAGTGGAGAGCGTCATCCTGAGGCACGCGCCGTTTGCGTGCCGAAGGATCTTAACCAACACTTCAAGCGATACCTCACTGCTTCCAGAACCGCATCACCGCGGAATAATCAAGGTCCTGCTTCGCCTCGCCCTTCACATAGCTATAGACTTCGCGCGCCGCCGCCGTCGTCGGCAGCGCCACCCCCAGTTGATTCCCCAAATCCAGCAGCAGGCCCAGATCTTTGTGCATCAACCGCAGCGGGAAACTCGGTTTGTAGTCCCCCTTCGCCATCAGCGGCGCCTTCACATCCAGCACCCCGGATCGCGCCATACTCGCCTGCATCACTTCGATCAATTGCAATTCGTCCAGCCCCGCCTTGCCGACAATCGCCAGCGCCTCTGCCATCACGCCTACCTGCAGGGCGAGGATGGCATTCATCGCCAGCTTGATCGTTTGCCCCGCGCCGTTCGGCCCCAGGTGAAACCATTTCTTGCCCATCACTCCGAGCACCGGTTCCACCGCGCGCAACGTCTCCGCGTCCCCGCCGATCATGAACACCAGGTTGCCTTCGCGTGCTCCCCAGTCTCCTCCGGTCACCGGCGCATCCAGAAATCGCGCGTTGCGCTCGACGCAAACTGCCGCCACCCGGCGCGCCAGCGTCGGCGAAATTGTGCTGGAATCCACGTAGATCGTGCCCGGCCGCAATCCCGCCAGCGCCCCGTCTTCTTTTCCTTCATGACCCCAGAGAATCTCTTCCAGCGCCGGTGGGTCGCTCACAATCGTGAAGAGAATGTCCGCAGCCGCGGCCGCTTCCCTTGGCGTTTTCGCCAGCGTTGCGCCCGCCGCCACCAGCTCCGAAGTCCGCGACTCGGTGCGGTTCCACACCGTCACACTGTGTCCTGCCTTCAACAGGTTCAAGCTCATCGGCTTGCCCATCAAACCCATGCCGATAAATCCTATTTTTCGAGAAGGGGATGCACTGCTCACGACGGCCTCCTGACAGAAATGTCCGCTCGGGCAAACATCGAGCCCGGAAAGTTCGCGAAGAAATTGTATCTGATTCGATACGATGAGGGGTGACGTCAAATCAATTCATGCAATTTTCGGGCGTTGCGGTGCGGAGATCAGACCAGCGGTCGTATTCGCAGCCAAACCTCCAGCCGCGCCCGCCGCAGCGGCCTGCGTATTTTCTATTTCAGTGGCGAGGCCACTTAACGCAGCGGGACCCTCTTCCGCTTCTGCCGCCGGCTCTTCAACCGCTTCGATGCGATGGATAAATTGATAGGGAATTTCCCAGCGGAAATAACTTCGCTTGCCTTTCTGTTCCACGTGTTGTTCCAGAAAAATTGAGCGTCCGGAATCCGCCGCAAACGTTCCCGAAGCGGGCAACAGCACATCGCCGACACGATACTGCACGGTGACTTTGCAACCCAAAAGGTGCCCAAATGACGCCATTGTGGCCAGTCTGCGTGGGGGTCACAAGAGGGTCAATAGTACCGACGGTCTGTTACGTGGACGCATGTGGAAATCCCGCGATCTCTGCCTTTGGCCGCACCACCAGGTCCCCCGCTAGCCACACTCCCACTGCCGAGGCCATGCCAAACCCAAGAAACCCGGCCACGACCCGCATCACCCACAGCGCGCCTGGAAAAATCAGCGGCGTCAGATGCACCGCAATCATCCCGCCTGTAATGCCCGTAAATCCCGAAATAACCCGCGTGTAGCGCGACAACTCCAGCGGCGCGCGGCAAGCTGGGCATTCCATCTCATACGACCGCGCCAGCACGCTTGTCCACGGTACATTTACAAAACACAAGGGACATTTCCGGTTCCCCATTGTCGCGCCTCTTTTCTACCGGTGTAAATCCGAGATCACCGCCTCCGCCGCCCTCCGCCCGCTCAACATCGCACCATGAATCGACGCATTGTCCCGGTGGTCTCCGCAAACATACACCCCCGGACGGATGCGCACCGGGCGTTGCGGCGGCTCCAGCGCTCCCGGATATTGCTGCGGCTGCGCGTGCGTGATGCGATAGCTCCGCAGGAACTTCCAACTGCTGGCCACCTTGCCGAACCAGGTCTTCATCTGCGCTACGATGAAACCGCCCAGTTGTGCGTCCGTCAACTGATGCGTCCCCAGCACCGACGCCGAGATGAGATGTTTCCCCGCCGGCGCATAGCTTGGCGCCAAGTTTGAAATCACCGCAAAATTGTTTACCGGACCTGCACCGTCGCCGTTCAATACCAGCAGTGGCTCTGTCACCGGAGGTTCTTCCGCCGCATAGTAAAAACACGTCACGCTGCGCGACGCCGGCTCCACTTCTCCCACCAGATGCGCGGCGGAAGGGCCCTCCGCCGCAATCACAATCGCGCGGCCGCGCAGTGTCTCGCCGCCCGCCAGCGTCAGTTCATTTTCGTGCAGCGCTTCCACGTGAGCATTTAACCGAATTGCTTCCGCCGGAATTTTCTCCGCAAGTTGCGCGGGAATCGCGCCCATGCCCCGCGCCGGCACCACCGTGTCCCCTTCGGATAGCATCTTGAACACAAATTCGAACATCCGGCTCGACGACTTCAATTCTCCATCGAGAAGAATTCCTCCCAAAAACGGCCGAAAAAACCGGTGGATCATCTCGCTCGAAAAACCCTCCGCCTGCAGCGCCTCTTTTGTGCTCCGTTCCGGCCGCTGGAAAATCTCTTCAATCGAGGTTCTCCTCACCCGGTTGCGCAGCCGCGCGATCCGCAGCTTGTCCATCAGTGTGCCGAACTCCGAACGAATCGCCTCTTTCCACGCGCCAGGCGTGCGCCACGGATCCACCAGCTTGTTCATTCGCCCCGCATACCAGGAAAGCGCGCCCGGAACGAATGCCTTCAACTCCAGCCGTGCATAGTCCAGAGTGCGTTTCGCTTCTGGATACGCTGTCATCAACACCTGAAAGCCGCGATCCAGCAAAAAGCCATCCACCGCGTCCGTGCGCACGCGTCCGCCGATCCCATCCGACGCCTCAATAATCTGAAAGCTGATCCCTTTTGCCTGCAACTCCCGCGCGCAACACAACCCGGCGAGACCTGCCCCGACAATCACTACGTCCGGACTCGATGTCATTCGTCTGTTTTCCTCGAGCGCCCTGAACCGTTACTTCACACCCCTGGAGCCAAGGCAATATCCTGCGTCATTCAGCAGAGATGGTGCAAGTGCGCGACCACGCAAAACCCGCTCAGCTTGCTGTTGCTTAAACCCGTGCCATCTCCACGTAATCCGGCCGGTCGGAAACCAGTTTATGCCGGAACGCTTTGCGAATCTCTCCCTTCACCACCAGAAACGTCCCCGGCATGCGCTCCACATCGCCCGCTGGCGCTCCCGCCCAATGTCCCTCAAGCCACGCAATCAGCATCCGCAAAATGCTTTCCCTATTGAAGTACTGCCGCCAGTTTGCTTTCGTCAGCCCGAAGGCCTCGTACAATCGCCCCTCGGGATCGGCCACACGCGGTACATCGTGCAATTTATAGGGCGCAAAGAATTTTTGTGTCTTCGTTTCGTCTGAAGAAAGATGCACAAACGCAAGCCGCGTCCCCTGGACTTCGATGTCGTTACGAAGATTGCTCAGCTCGGCGACCGCCTCGCGGCAAAATGTTCAACCAAAATGCCGCAGGAACACCTGCAGCACCGGCGTCGCTTCCGACAGGGCCACAAGCGTCTCGCCCGTCTGCGTTTTGTATTCCTTCAGTATTGCCGTGTTTCCTGAATTTCTCACCCTAACTTCTTTCCGTTTTCAGCTCTCGCTGCCAACCCTTCTGCGGTTACCTTGTGCCGCCAGGCAAACATCCGCTGCAGCCTTCGTCTCGTGTACCCGCCGCCAAAGAATTTTCCCAGCCAACCGAACGGCAGCTCAAACTCCACGCGGTCCTCCAGCCAACTGCTCGATTCGCTCTCCGGCACAAAACTGTGCGTGTGCTCCCAGCGCGGAAATGGGCTGGACACCATCACATCGCGAAACATTCGTCCCGGCTGGCACTCGCGATGCTCAGCAATCCAGTTCTGTGTGATTGGCCCCACGGAAACACGCAACGTCACACGCGAACCGGGCTGCTCAATCCCTCCGGTCCGCTCCACCACCCGCGCTTTTTCCCACGACGGCGTCAACTTCTCCAGCGCGCCCGGCTCCGTATGAAACCGGTACGTCTCCTCAGCGGAAGCCGGCATCCGGCTGCGATATACGAACACTTCGCTCAGTTCCGTCTCCTGAACTCCGCTTATCTTAGCACCCACACTGGCAACACATTTGGCTCGCTGATTACCGAGCCGACACCGAGCAGAACTCAAAATGCCAATCGAGTTTGGCCCGTGGCATCGCCTGAATATTTCTTGATGTAATTCTTCACGGAAACTTTTCGCGCCGTGTTTT
>Ga0075030_100004222_pt1 | contig 13004 bp, 14 predicted proteins | sample LitLauG_LLR_2012_FD_71393 | JGI IMG/M metagenome (GOLD analysis project Ga0075030, IMG submission 71393) | Freshwater sediment microbial communities from Pennsylvania, USA - Little Laurel Run_MetaG_LLR_2012 | ecosystem: Environmental > Aquatic > Freshwater > Creek > Sediment | place: USA... | reverse complement strand
GCCGCGGTCAGATCGGTGAACAGCCGCAAGTTCTGGAAGGTACGGGCGATGCCGGCGGCGACGATGGCCTGCGGCTTCCAGCCGTCGAGGCTTTGGCCCTTGTAGGTCACTGAGCCGGCGTCCGGGCGCAGGAAGCCGGTGATGACGTTGAAGATCGTGGTCTTGCCAGCGCCGTTGGGACCGACCAGGCAAGTGATACGGCCCTGCTCCACCGTGAAGCTGCAATCGCGCAGGGCTTTCAGGCCGCCGAAACTGACCTCCAACCCGGTGGCTTGTAGATAGGCGGTCATAGCTTTTCTCCCGCTAGTCCCTGCGGGCGGAACAACATGAACGTGATCAGCAACACACCGTAAATCAGTTGCCTCGCGGCGGCGGCGATGGTTGTCGGGATATCCACCAGGGTCAGGATTTGGGGCAGCGCCAGCAACAGGAAAGGGCCGATGATGGAGCCTGCCAACGTGCGGGCGCCGCCGACCACCACCATGGTGAGAAGCAGGATCGAGGCATCGAGGTCGAACGACGATGGGTCGATGAAACTCAGGAAGGTGGCGTAGAGACCGCCCGCGCTGCCGGCGAATGCACCCGCGAGAGCCGCTGCCGAAACCTTCGCGCGCAGGACACTTTTCCCGGCGGCGGCGACCGCCAGTTCATCCTCGCGGATGGCGCGCAACAGACGTCCGAACGGCGAGCGCATGACGAGCCAGAAAATCAGGCAACCCAACACCATGCCAGTAAGGCAGAGGGTGACGACCTGGCCGGTGCTCTCCAGCGCTTTGCCAACAAGATCCGGCGGTGGAATGCCTGGCAGGCCGTTGGCGCCGCCGGTGCCGCCGGTCCAGTTGGTGAAGACAGCGGTGGCGAGCAGTTGGATGCCGAAGGAGGTTACGACGAAGTAGTCACCCGACACACGCAACGCCGGCAGCGTCACCAGGATGTTCAGGGCGACACAGCATATCGCGGCGATGCCAAGCGCGGGCAGAAACGACAGGATGTCGTTCATTAGAAAGAACGCGACGATGTAGGCGCCGACGCCGAACACCGCCGCCTGCGAGACGGAGAAGATCCCCGCTATTCCGACCAGAAGATTGGTGGACAGACCGAGCAGCACATAGATCGAGGCGAGAGCGATGTAGCTGAACCAGAAATCCATGTCTTAGCGCGCCGCCGCGAACAGGCCGGTGGGGCGGAACAGCATGAAAATAACGAAGATAAAGAAGGTGACGCCAATGCTCCACTCGCCGGGGATGAACAGCAATGACATGTTCTGTAGTTCGGCGATCACGATCGCCAGAACGAACGCGCCGGTGATGCTACCAACGCCGCCGGCGATCATCGCGATCGTGGCGGTCAGTAGCGGCGTAACCCCGTTGTAGGGCTGCAGTCCGAGGTCGAGCGGCACCAGGATTCCCGGCACGCACACCAAAGCCGAGGCGATGGCCATCACATAGATATGGACTCGCCGTGGTTGCAGCCGGGTAATCTCAGCCAAAAACGGGTTGGAAGCCACCGCGCGGATTTGTTTGCCCAGGATGGTGCCGTTTGAGAACCACATCACTCCGGCGTAGGCCGCCAAGCTGCAAACCACTGTCAGGATCTGGATCATGGTCAGACGAACGTTGCCGCCGAGGCGAAATACCTGCGAGCCCCAGGGCAGATCGAACCGCAAAATGTTCGCGGTGTAGACCGATGCCAGAATATTCTGGATGACGGCCAACGTCCCTAACGAAGCAATCAGCACCACGAGGTGTGTGGCTCGGCGCTTTTCCAGACGTGCATACAAAACGCCCTGGATCAGGGCGCCCAGCGCGGTGGACGCCAAAATCGCGATCAGAAACGCGACCGGAGCGTCGAAGCCATGTCGCAGCATCGACCAGGCGACATAACCGCCCATCGTATAGACGCCGGCATGGGCCACATGAAAAATCTTCGTCGTGGCATAAATGAGCGAAAAACTGACAGCGACGATGCCCAGCGCGCAGCCGGTCACGATCCCATTACACAGCAATTGCAGCGCGAGCATCGCAGTCGTCCGTTCAGTCGCTGCTCATCTGCTTGATGGTGGTATCCTTGCCGCCCTTCATGATGTTGATATCCAAAGGTACGGTGGCGGTGTTGGTTTTGAATTCCAGCGGGATCAGGCCTTGGAATTTGCCGATGGTGAACAGCATATCGTGCATGTTTTCGCCGGTGATCGGCTTACCCTCGGCCACCAGCCGGTCCGCGACGGCCAGAACGATCTGGGCCGCATTATAATATTGGCGTACGAAGAATTCCATTTCGACACCGAACTTCGCCTTGAACTCGGCCGCCAATGCGGGGGGTGCGTCGATGCGGACCTGGGTGTGGACAATGCCTTCGGACGATGGGTCGGCGACCAATTCCGGGTCTTGCAGGAAGGTGGTGCCGGCGATGGCGAAGGTAAGCCCAAGCTGCTTGTATTGTTGGGCCATTTGCAGGGCGGCGGCAGTGATTGAGACCAGCATAACCTGGGGTTTGGCGTCCGCGAGTTTCAACAGGGCGGGGCGGAAATCGGTTTGGCCGAATTGGGTCGGCTCCTGAGTCAGGATCGTGCCGCCCGCCTCGGGGAAATATTTCTGGTAATCGTCACGCCCGGCGATGCCGGCGGCGTCGTTCTCGAACAGGATGGCGCCCTGTTTTTCACCCTCGCCGATCAGATATTTTGAGATCACCTTGATCTCGTCGCCGATGGTGGGAAGCGTGTTGACCAGATAGGGGGACGCGGTCGCCAGCTTGTCGGCTTGCGCACCAGCGTTGACCAACAAGATTTTTTTGCGCGTTGCCAATGGGGCCATCGCCAGGGACGGGCCGGAATAAGCGGTGAAGATCATCGGGATCTTCTGCAGATCCGCCAGTTTGTTGAAACTGAGGATCGACTGGTCAGGCTTCGCCTGATTGTCCTCGAACAGGATTTCAATCTTGTTGCCGCGCACGCCACCGGCTGCGTTGGCCTTGTCGACGGCGAACTGGATGCCGCGCATCTGTTGGGTGCCGATCATGGCGCCGGGACCCGTCAGCGGCAGAATTGCGCCGAAGCGGATGGTGTCGGCATTGGCCGAGGTGACGGCGAACCCGGCGGCGAGGATCGCGACCGTGCTGCGAAGGCGGTGACGCATCGACGTTTCCCTATTTTGTTACCGAAAGGCTTATGCCGGGCGCCATTTCTTGTCCAGCCGATAAGCCAGCCCCTCGATCCAGGCGGACCGAAGGGCTGGCCTTTGATCGTTACAGAGGATCCCAGCCAAACACCTCACCCGACCGGTCCAGTGGCATGAACGCCGCCTTCATCGCAGGGATGCAATGGTCGGCGATTGTCTCCGGCGTCCAACCTTCCGCCCGGTGTACAATGCGGGTTGGGCGTGGCGAACTGAACAGGATCATCTCGTTCATCCGGCATCCGAACACCTGGCCCGTGACGTCCTTGGACCGGTCTGACGACAGATAAACCGCCATTGGGGCGTTCTTGTCCGGTGTCATCTGCTGGATCTTCGCCACCCGGGCCTGCTGTTCCGGCGTGGTTGCGGGGATGGAGCTGGTCATACGGCTCCAGGCAAACGGCGCGATGCAGTTCGACCGCACATTGTAGCGCTGCATGTCCAGGGCGATCGATTTCGAAAGCGCTGTTATGCCCAGTTTGGCGGCCGAATAGTTCGCTTGCCCGAAATTACCGATCAGGCCGGACGTGCTGCTCATGTGCACGAACGTGCCGCTTTCCTGCTTGCGATAGTGTTCAGCGGCTGCGCGGGAGACGAAGAAGCTGCCGTTCAGGTGAACCGAAATGACTGACAACCAGTCGTCCTCGGTCATCTTGTGAAAGATCACGTCGCGAAGAATGCCAGCGTTGTTCACCACGGCGTCGATACGGCCGTAATGATCCAGCGCGGCTTGGACGATCTTTTGCGCGGAACCCCACGCGGCGACGGACTCGGTGCAGATTTCGGCGGCGCCGCCCTTCTGCTCGATCAATTGCTTGGTTTGCTGCGCCGGGCTGGCGGAGCCACCTTCGCCAGTGAGCGATGCGCCGATATCGGCGACGATCACCTTGGCACCGGCCGCCGCCATCATCAGGGCGATTTCCCGCCCGATCCCACCGCCAGCCCCGGTTACGACCGCGACTTTACCGTCCATCATACCTGGCATCATTTCCTCCTGGATGCGAAGCGGGGGAACTTACGGGGGAACGATTGGATTGGAAACCCAGACGACCCACACCCGGACGAGAGGGGGCTCACGGTGAAACGCTTGCGACATCCGCTGAACCCCTTGACGCTGCCCCTCGGATACGCCATTTCCCCCCAATCAGGACTGCACCAGTCCGGATAACCGCAACGCGTAGAGAATAAGGGTTCGCACGCCATGCTCAGGCTGTCGAAGCTGACGGACTATGCCGTCGTGGTACTCGTGCGCCTCTCCGGAATGGAAGGGGTGCAAACCTCGCCGGGCATCGCCGCGGCAACGGGAATTCCCGAACCCACCGTCGCAAAGGTCTTGAAAACACTGGCCGCCGGAGATCTGGTCTTGTCGCAACGGGGCGCTCGGGGGGGCTACCGATTAAACCGGGAACTCTCCGCCATCCCGATTGCCGACGTGATCGCCGCCATTGATGGACCAATCGCATTGACCGCCTGTGTCGAGGGATCGACTTCCGAATGTGAGTCCCAGGGTCTCTGCCCGATGCGGGGGCGGTGGGATCCAGTGAACGATGCCATTCACAACGCGTTGTCCAGGATTACGCTCGCTGACATGCAGATGGCGCCGTTGCCGGCGTTTCGCTTGTCCTCCTCTGGCATGCCCCCGTCCGGCATCACAGCGCCTCAGGTCGTTCTTCAATCGGCCGCTGAATAGGATTTTCAAATGGCAGCCGTTACCGAAACTCTCGACACCGTCCAGTCCGTCACGCAGTCTGGCTACAAATGGGGCTTCGAGACGACGATCGAGATGGACTTCGCGCCCAAGGGGCTGAACGAAGACATCATTCGCCTGATCTCCGCCCGCAAGGAAGAACCCGAGTGGATGCTGGAATGGCGGCTGAAGGCCTACGCTGCCTGGTTGAAAATGGAGGAGCCGCAATGGGCGCGGGTCGACCATCCCCCGATCGATTACCAGGATCTGCACTACTACGCAGCACCGAAGAAGAAAGCGGGTCCGAAAAGCCTCGACGAGGTCGATCCCGAGTTGTTGAAGATGTACGAAAAGCTGGGGATTCCGCTGAAAGAGCGGGCGATCCTGGCTGGTGTAGACCCGGATACTGTCGAGAATACCCAAATCGCCGTCGATGCGGTGTTCGACAGCGTATCGGTCGCGACAACGTTTCAGGCGACGCTTCGCAAGTCCGGGGTCATTTTCTGCCCGATCAGCGAGGCGATCCGCGAACACCCCGAACTGGTAAAGCAGTACATCGGCAGCGTGGTGCCGGTGGCGGATAATTTCTTCTCCGCCCTGAACAGCGCCGTCTTCACCGATGGCAGTTTTGTCTTCATTCCCAAGGGCGTCCGCTGCCCGATGGAACTGTCGACCTATTTCCGTATCAACGCCCGCAACACCGGTCAGTTCGAGCGGACGCTCATCATCGCCGAGGCTGGCAGCCATGTCAGCTATCTGGAAGGCTGCACCGCGCCGCAACGGGATGAGAACCAGTTGCATGCGGCGGTTGTCGAACTCGTCGCCATGGACGATTCGGCAATCAAGTACTCCACCGTGCAGAACTGGTATCCGGGCGATTCCAACGGCAAGGGTGGCATTTACAACTTCGTCACCAAGCGCGGGGCCTGTCGGGGCGCGCGGTCGAAGATCTCCTGGACGCAGGTGGAAACCGGGTCGGCGATCACCTGGAAGTATCCGTCCTGCGTGCTGCTGGGTGAGGACAGCGTGGGCGAGTTCTACTCGGTCGCGGTGACCAACAATCATCAGCAGGCCGATACTGGAACGAAGATGATCCATATCGGTAAAGGTTCGCGGAGCACGATCATTTCCAAGGGGATCAGCGCCGGTCATTCGAACAACACGTATCGCGGACTGGTGCGTATGCTGCCGAGCGCCACGAACGCGCGCAATTTCACTCAGTGCGACAGCCTGCTGATCGGCGACCAGTGCGGCGCGCATACCGTGCCCTATATCGAAAGCCGCAACGTGACGGCGAAGGTGGAGCACGAGGCGACGACCTCGAAAATCGCCGACGACCAGTTGTTCTATTGCCGGCAGCGCGGTTTGTCGGAGGAAGATGCCGTTGGCCTGATCGTCAACGGCTTCTGCAAGGATGTGTTGAAGGAGCTGCCTATGGAGTTCGCCGTCGAGGCGCAAAAACTCCTGGCGGTTTCACTTGAAGGATCGGTGGGATAATTCGCATGCTGGATATTCGTGACTTGGCGGCTTCGATTGGCGACAAACCGATTCTGAAGGGGATCAACCTGACGGTGCCTCAAGGTGAGGTGCATGCCATCATGGGTCCGAACGGGTCGGGCAAATCGACCTTGGGATATGTTCTTTCGGGGCGCGAGGACTACACCGTGACCGGCGGGACGGTGACGTTCAATGGCATCGATCTGCTGGACATGAAACCGGAGCAGCGCGCCGCTGCTGGCGTGTTCCTTGCATTCCAGTCGCCGATCGAACTGCCGGGAGTGAACAATGCGAATTTTCTCCGTACCGCGCTGAACGCGATCCGGCGTGCGCACGGCGAAAGCGAACTCGATGCCGTGCAGTTTCTGAAACTGGCGCGGGCCGAAACCAAGCGGTTGCACATGCCGGACGACATGCTGAAACGCAACGTCAATGTCGGGTTCTCCGGCGGCGAGAAGAAGCGCAACGAGGTCTTGCAGATGGCGATCCTGCGGCCGAAGTTGGCGATCCTCGACGAGACCGACAGCGGCTTGGACATCGATGCGCTGAAAATCGTCGCCGATGGGGTGAATGCTTTGCGCGGGCCGGACTTCTCCGCCCTTGTCATCACGCATCATCAGCGGCTGCTGGATCACCTCGTGCCGAACCGGGTGCATGTGCTGGCCCACGGCCGGATCGTTCGTACCGGTGGCCCGGAACTGGCCAAGGAACTGGAAAAAAGCGGCTACGCCGGCCTGATCGCGGAGGCCGCGTGAGCTCCGGGGCGACAGGCTTCCTGCAGCGCTACGAAACCCTGATCGGGCGCTTGCCAGGCGATTCCGCGCTGCGTTCGGCTGCCGCTGCCGCATTCAAGGCCTCCGGACTGCCGGGTGGAACCCAACAGCGTCGCATCGAGGCCTGGAAATACACCAGCCTACGGCCGGTCGCCGAAGCTGATTTTCAGCCGGATACCGCACCTCGCCACGAGGTCGAGACGGTGCTGGCGGGCCTCCTGCTGCTGGACGCGCCCCGAATCGTGTTTGCCGACGGGACACTGCGCTCCGATTTGTCGGTTATGCCGGTGGCCGGGTTTGCCCGTTTCGCCGATCAGCCCGATTTCGGTACACTAAGCTGGCCGGATCGGGAGCCGATGGTGGCCTTGAACACCATGTTGGCCCGGGACGGCGCCGCGCTGCATGTGCCGGCTGGTTTCGATGGTGGTTTAGTGCAACTGGTCAGTGTCGCCGTTGGGGATGGGGATTTTCATCCTCGCCACAGCATTCGCCTGGCGAAGGGCGCCAAACTGACAGTGGTGGAAATCTCCGCCGGCCAAGGCAAATATCTGCTGAACACCGTGGCTGAAATCCATGTCGCCGAGGGTGCCCACCTGACGCATATACGTTTGCAGGACGAAGCGGTGACGGCGTTCCATGTGTCCACGACCTATGCGGATGTCGAAGCCGGCGGCACCTACGACAGCTTTACTCTGAACCTCGGCGCGCGGTTGTCTCGGACCGAGGTGCGCGCCCAGCTTAGTGGCGCGGGTGCCATCGCGCATCTGAACGCGGCGCAAATTCTGGCCGGGTCCCAGCTTGGCGATTTCACGACGGTGATCGGCCATGCCGCACCGGGATGTATCTCCCGACAGACCGTCAAGAATGTTCTCGCCGGTCGTTCACGCGGCGTCTTTCAAGGCAAGATCGAAGTCGCTCGGGCTGCCCAGAAAACCGACGGCTACCAAATGAACCAGGCCCTCCTGCTCTCGCCGGATGCAGAAATCGATTGCAAGCCGGAACTGGAGATTTTCGCCGACGATGTGAAGTGCAGCCACGGCGCGACGGTTGGCGAACTCGACGCCGAACAGATGTTTTATTTGCGGAGCCGGGGCATTCCGGATGCCGAGGCGCGATCTATCCTGGTGCGGGCGTTTTTGGCGGAAGCGCTGGATGCGGTTGCCGACGATACCATCCGGGCGAGGATGGAAACCGCCGTCGATCAGTGGTGGGAGAGGCAGAAAGCATGAACGACATGACCCACCCCTCTGTGTTCGACGTCGCTCGGATACGCGAAGATTTTCCGATTCTGAAGCAAACCATCCGTGGCAAGCCGCTGGTGTTCCTGGACAGTGCCGCGTCCGCCCAGAAGCCGCGGGTGGTGATCGACGCCATGGTTCATGCCATGGAGACGCAATATGCCAACATCCATCGCGGTCTGCACTGGATGAGCGAGCGGACCACCGAGGCCTACGAAGCTGCCCGTGATGCCGCCGCCACGCTGATGAATGCCAACGATCGTTCGGAAATCGTGTTCACCGGCAACAGCACCGGGGCGATCAACTTGCTCGCGCACAGCTATGGGCGCGGTGTATTGAAGCGCGGCCAAGCCGTGGTGATCTCCGACATGGAGCATCACTCCAATATCGTGCCCTGGCAGTTGCTGCGGGATGCGCATGGGATCGAGTTGCGCGTCGCACCGATCACCGACGCCGGCGAATTGGACATGGTGGCGTTCGAGGCGCTGCTGCAGGACGGCAAGGTCGGTCTGGTCGCGATCACCCACATGTCCAATGTGCTGGGTAGCATCACGCCGGCGGAACGGATCGTCAAAATCGCGCATGCCCACGGTGCGAAGGTGATGTTCGACGGATCGCAGGCGATCGTGCATCGCAAGATCGACGTCCGCGCACTCGACTGCGACTTCTATGTGTGGACCGGACACAAGCTTTATGGCCCGACCGGCATCGGCGTGTTGTGGGGCAGGCGCGAGTTGTTGGAGCGCATGCCACCCTTCATGGGCGGTGGCGACATGATTTCTTCCGTGACCTATGAACAATCCACCTGGGCCGCCGTGCCGCATAAGTTCGAGGCTGGTACACCCGCGATCCTGGAAGGCATCGGTCTGAAGGCCGCGATCGATTACGTTCAGGCGATCGGGTACGACGCGATGGCGGCCCATGAGGCCTCGTTGACCGAACATGCGCTGGCTCGGTTGGCGGGCGTGGAGGGAGTGCGCGTCCTGGGCCAGGCGCAGGATCGTGGCGGCGTGATTTCCTTCACGATGGAAAAGGCGCACGCGCACGATGTGGCGACGCTGTTGGATCGCCAGGGTATTGCGGTGCGAGCCGGGCACCACTGCGCCGAACCGTTGATGCGCCGCATGCATGTGGATAGCACCGCTCGGGCGAGCTTCGGCGTCTATACGACCCACGCCGAAATCGACGCTCTGGCCGACGGGTTGATCCGTGTGCGGGATTTCTTCCAATGACCCAGACCGACGATTTCGACGATCTGCGCGACCTGTACCAGGAAGTGATCCTGGATCACGGGCGTAGACCACGGCATGCCGTCCGATTGGAGGCCTTCGATGCTACCGCCAAAGGCGACAACCCGATGTGCGGCGACCGGTTGCAGGTCTGGCTGAAATTCAAAACGGACGCGATTGATCGCGTGGGCTTTGAAGCGCGGGGCTGCGCGATCAGCGTCGCCTCGGCCGACCTGATGGCGGAAACCGTGCAGGGTCGCGGCAAGACGGATACAAGGGCTTTGTTTGCAGCCTTTCGAGAGATGGCGCGCACTGGCGCCTGCCCGGCCTGCGATGCGGCATTGACCGAACCGCTGGAACGCCTGGCCCCCTTGGCCGGCGTCCATGAATACCCGTCCAGGGTGAAATGCGCGACGCTGCCCTGGCACGCCCTGATCGCCGCGCTGGATGGCGCGAAGGAGGCAAGCAGTGAATGACGTGACGAATGACACGACTCCGGCCAACACTGTCTGGACCCCAGATGGCGAAACGCCGGTCGAGACGTCTGGCCTGCCGAGCGAAGATACGCTGATCGAGGCGATTGCGACGGTGTATGATCCGGAAATTCCGGTGAATATCTACGAACTCGGCCTGATCTACGCTGTCGAGATCAACGACGACGGCGGCGTGAAGGTCGAGATGACCTTGACCGCGCCCGCCTGTCCCAGCGCGCAGGAACTGCCGGAAATGGTCCAGAACGCTGTTCTGATGGTTCCGGGCGTGACGTCGTGCCATGTCGAGACCGTCTGGGATCCGCCCTGGGATCAATCCCGCATGACCGAGGAAGCTCGGTTACAATTGAATATGTTCTGATCGATCACGATATAGGTTGGACCATGAGCACCACAACGACTGTTCCCCGTAAGATCCGCGCCTTGCCGCCGTTGATGACCTTGACCGATGCCGCCGCTGACCGGCTTCGCGGGTTGTACGCGAAAGGCGAGCAAGGTAAGCTGCTGCGCATCGGCGTGAAAACCAAAGGCTGTTCGGGAATGTCTTATGACATGTCCTGGACCGATCAGCCCGCGCCAACTGATGAAATCGTGAAGGACAAGGAACTCACGGTTCTGGTCGACCGGAAGGCCTCCTTGTTCCTGATTGGCACTGTCATGGATTACGAGGTCAAGAATCTGACGTCGGGCTTCACCTTCACCAATCCGAATGAAAAAGGCCGCTGCGGCTGTGGTGAAAGCTTTCACATTTAGTAACAGCATGCGTTGAGGCCGACGTGCCCCAGCCCATGATGGCGGGGGCACGGTTTGACCTTCTAGGTTGAAATCTGCTCCAGAACCGCGCGGGCCTGCCGGATACCGCCGAATCGGATCAGGACCGCCGGCAGCAGGGCGCCGGGAATGATGATCCATAGGATCCATCCCAGATGGTCCGGTCCGAACGCATACAGCGGACCGAGCAATGTCACCCCTGCCCAGGCTCCCAGATGGCCCAGCCCGTCGGTCCACGCGAACGCTTTCGAGCGGATGCGGGTCGGGTATGCGACCGCCGTGTAGTTGTAGAGGTTGAACAGGAACAATCCCGTGCCGATGCGGCTGACAACGTAGCAGGCCGCGATCACCCATAGATCGGGCACCAACCATGCAACCGACCACGCCGCCGCGAACAGCAGGCCCGCGAAGAACAAGACCTCCCGTCTCTCGACGTGCTCCCCCACGCGGGCATTGATCTGAAAACCAACGAACAAAGCGGCATAGGCGACGGCTATGGTCAGGAACACGAAATGCGGGGTGCCGCCGTGGTCCACCATGAAGACGGCCGCGAATGCGCCGACCCCGTAGATCAAACCCGCATAGGCCAGCAGCCAAACGACAATCAGCAGCCAGGTGCGGCTGCGATACTGCGGATCGGTGAACAACTCGGTCCACGACGCGCCCGCCGCACTGATAACCTGATCGAGCACTGGGTTCGGCGCAGGCAGCGGTTCGGGGTAGGCGGCTTGGCAGCGCTGTTCGTATAGCGCCATGACCCGTTCGGCTTCTTCGTGCCGGCCGTGCGCTTCCAGCCAACGCGGAGATTCGGGCAGTTTCCAGTAAAGCAATGGCAACAGAACGACCACCTCGATCGCCGCGCTGACCCACAGAAACAACTGCCAGTTACTGGGTATCCAGGCGAAGGCGAGCAAGTTGACCGCCACCGCCACCAGCGCCGTCACCCCCTGGGATGTCAGCAGCACATGATTGCGAACCTGGGGAGATGTCATCTCCGACAGATACACTGAGTGCGTCGCAACGATCCCGCCGACACCCAGGGTGCTGAGGATCGACAGCACCACCATCCACCGGAAATCGGTGACATAGGCGAAAGGCCAAATGCAAATACCGCCAAGCAGAGTGGCCAGCAGAATCGCCGGGCGACGACCGTAGCGATCGGCAACGTAACTCATGATATAGACACCAAGCAGGATGCCCAGACCGACTTGTAGCGCCTGGATCACCGCATATTGGACCACATCGATGACGTGGTTCGGCCGCCAAACGAACGGATACAGGCGGGCCCCGATCCCGTCAGTGTCGAAAATGATGAAGCCCCAGGTGACTTCCACCAGGATCGCGAGATGCCATTGCACCTTGGTCAACGGCAGCCGGTCTATCCGGGCGGCCATGACACCGTCGTAGGTGATGCGCTCAACCATTTGGTACCCTCCCCAAGGTAGCACGGCGGCGCCAATGTTGCTTTTGCTTCGGCGGCGCCCGGGAAGCTTAGGATGGGTTTTGCCCGAGAGACAAACTTAATCGCCGCGGAGATGTGACCTCCGCCCCCTCGCAAGTCTCACACACTTAAGGGCTTCACCATGTAAACGCGATCGAAGCCCTTCTCCGTCCGACGCTCCCGCTCGACATACCCACGGGCTGCATAGATCGCGATATTCTCCGCCATCAGCGCGTTGGTATACAAAGTGATCGCGGCCCAGCCGCATCGGGCAGCCTCGGTCTCGGCGAAATCCAACATCTTGCGTCCAAATCCGAGGCCCTGCCGACCTGGCCGCACCGCGATATTATCGAGCAAGAAACAATCCGGCCCGTTCTCCAGCACCAGCACGCCGGCAACCATACCGCAATCGTCCAGCACCCACACCTGATCCGCCGCGATCCGCGCAACGTAATCGTCCAGCATCGGCGTGGGTGCGGCCCCGATGACCGCCACGTATCGTTGATACGCCATCAGCACGACATCCCGCACGGCGCCTGCCTCATCAGAGCGCGCCTTTCGGATCATTCCGCAGCCGTCGGCAGGTCCCGCTCCGCCGCCGCTTGCAGTCCGAACACCTGGGCCAGCCGCTCCAGCCTCCGGATCACACTTTCGCCGGCGAACACCCCGCTATTCTCTCGCAGCCGCAAAACCAGCCTGGTTCC
>Ga0075030_100004220_pt1 | contig 13009 bp, 10 predicted proteins | sample LitLauG_LLR_2012_FD_71393 | JGI IMG/M metagenome (GOLD analysis project Ga0075030, IMG submission 71393) | Freshwater sediment microbial communities from Pennsylvania, USA - Little Laurel Run_MetaG_LLR_2012 | ecosystem: Environmental > Aquatic > Freshwater > Creek > Sediment | place: USA... | reverse complement strand
TACTGGCCGACGCGTTTCAGAGCGCGGCGCTGAACGACATCGCACGCGCAGATGCGATGGTGAGGCGAATCAGGCGCCCGTTCATGCGGACAGAGGAAGAGCGCGAAGAGTGAGGCGTAAACATAGTCCGCTCGGGCGGCCAGATCAGGTTCAAGGCAAGACTTCAGATGGGTCGGTTTGCCGACCCTAGAGAGCCCTTGCGCATCGACGCCGGATGTGTGGCAGAGGAGAAAGAGCCATGGACAATGCGGCCAATACCACAACGGGCGGGGCTGGCTCTTTCGAGCCGCCCTATCTCATGCGCCGTGGGCGGTTTATGGCCTGGTTGTTGGGCGTCGATTGGCTACGTTTTGCCAGCAGCCGAACCGAGGCACGTTATGCCGGATCAGCTGTCGGCATCCTGTTGCTGCTGTCGTTAGCAATCGCGTTCACCGCGATGGCGACCTTCGCCTATGCGCGTATGCCGGAGGAATGGGGGCCGACGGTCCGCACGATCTGGGCCGGCACGGCTGCCGCCTGCTGGGCGCTGTTCGTCGGCAATCTCGACCGGGTACTTCTCATTCTTAGCGAGACCATATCGGGCCGGCGCGGGTCGAAGGTCGCCATGTTCGCGGCGCGGTTCGGAGTCGCTATCCCGCTCACGTTCCTGGTCGCCGACCAGATCGTCCACACATGGTACGACGGCCCAATCCGGGTCGCAGCGCAGCAGATTTCGTTGGAGCGCCGGACCAATGACAGCGCGAGCATCGAAACCGCCAACAATCTGCCGCTGCTCAAGCAGCAGACAGGCGACCTGATCGCTCGCTCCAACCTGCTCGACCAACGTCGCCAGACTTTGCCGCAGGAAGTAAGTGAGGCGTTCGAAAAGGCGGGCAAATGCGATCAGTTGCTTGCGCGGCAAGTTCGAGTCGTCGCCAACCTTCAAGCTGCGGCGCGCACGACTGCGGAGCAGTCAGGCCGCATTGCGCAGGCGCAAAAGCGCTACGCCGACATCCACAGGCAATGTGTGGCGTTTCGCGGCGAAGCGGAGCGTGGCAAGTCCTCTTATCTGGCGGACATCGATCAGCAGGTCAAGGAAGTCAATAATTCCATTCAGAAGGCCAACCGCACGCTCGCCGACGTCACCGCGCGGGCGATCGACGAATCGCAAGCCAGCGGGCGCCGGACTACCGAAGCGCTTGCTTCTGCCTCCTCGCAGGAAATCGCCTTCGAGCGTGCGGCAACCGACCACCCGGAAATCCGCCGCAACGCGTGGCTACTGCGGATCATCCTGATCATCCTGGACATCCTCCCGATGGCGATCAAATCGTTGGCATTTAACAATCCACTGTTCATCGGCTCACGGGCGATCTTGGCCGAGGATTCCGCACTCGAACGCATGCGCGAGCGTATGGTCGCAGCGGAAGACGAGTCCTGGCGCGGCGCCTTCTGCGACACGGCAGTTGTCGAAGCATGGCGCGGAACCGTTACAGCCAACGCCGCGACGCAGGCCACGTTTCGCGAGTTCGACCAACTGTTGCGTCAGATCGCGGCCAGTGAATTGGCGGCGCGTAACGCAGCTAACCGCCGTCCCCGCCAAGCCACCGAAATCTGGACGGCATTCAGTGACGCCGTCCTTAAGGCCTTCCGGCAACGGAGCCTACAAGCATCCGCATAGAAGCCAGAACTCCGTGAACTCACGACATAGGCATGGGGTATGGGGAATCTAGGTAAAATAGTATAGAGACGCGTTGATAATGAACGCGCCGCTACTCTAGGAAGCGATCGATCTGATCCGAACCTGACTGCGGTCTTGCAAATTACGGAGATTGGCCTTGACTAAGATCAGCAAGGATGGAGCGCCGCTTCTCAGCGTTCGCAACCTGTGTGTGTCCATCCCAGCTCTGGGCGGAAGCGTGGTCAATTTCGTCGACATGATTTCGTTCGATTTGACGGTCGGATCCGTAACCGCAATGGTAGGGCGATCCGGTAGTGGGAAAACACTCACGGCCCAAGCAGTTATGGGCCTTTTGCATCGCCCCGGCCCGACTGTCGTTGGCGGCGAAATCATCTTCGACGGCGTTGATCTTCTCGCGCTGACTGACCAACAATTGCAGTCGCGGCGCGGCAAAGATCTGTCGATGATCTTTCAAGATCCCGCGACGCATTTCGACCCTGTCATGTCCGTGGGCAGGCAGATTGCCGAGCCTTTACGGCAGCACCTGAGATTGAGTGCTCGTGAGGCCTACTTGGGCGCGGAAGATCTGTTGAACGAAGTCGGATTCGCAAATCCTCGACAGGTAGCGCGCGCATTTTCGCACGAATTGTCCGGCGGTCAACAGCAGCGCGCCATGATAGCGGCTGCGATCGCCGCGAAGCCGCGCCTGCTTATCGCCGACGAACCGACCAGCGCGCTCGATGTCACTATTCAGCGCCAAATTATTGATCTTCTCGAAAACCTGCGTCATCGCTACAATCTGACCATCCTGCTCATTTCGCACGACCTGACGCTCGTCGGTAATTTCGCCTCTGATGTCATCGTGATGAGAAATGGCTCGATTGTCGAACAGGGCAATGCGCGAACGATCCTAACCTCTCCGAATTCCGACTACGCGCGATCTATGGTCGATGTGCAGCGCAGGCTGGCAGCCGGCAAGCGTGCCTCCGCCCGGTCCGCGACGCCGCGCGGGGTGAAATCCTCAACTGAGTTTCCAGTGCTGGGCGGTAAAAATCTGAAAAAAACCTACCTGCGACGTCTGGGCTGGTTTCGGAAGTCTTATTTTACGGCTGTCAGCGTTCCGGCCCTAAATGTCTACAAGGGCGAAACGGTCGGCGTGGTCGGCGAATCGGGCGCGGGAAAGTCGACATTGGCTAAGTTGCTCGTCAGGTTACTGGAGCCGTCGGAAGGGACTATCCAGATTAGCGGCAGGGACGTATCGCAACTCACACAGCGACAATTTCGACCCCTGCGACCACTCATCCAGATGATCTTTCAGAATCCCGCCGGTGCCCTGAACCCGGACCAGACAGTCCGGGAAATTTTGATGGAGCCGATGCGAATTCACAGAATCGGTGCAGACGAGACTGAACGCAAAATCCTCGTGGCGGCGATGATCGAAAGGGTGGGGCTCTCGCCTGCGGTGTTGTCTCGCCGTCCGGAACAGTTTTCAGGTGGCGAGCGCCAGCGGATCGCGATCGCGCGTTGCCTGACCCTGCGGCCGAGTATCATCGTTTGTGATGAATGCGTGTCAGCGCTCGACATTCAGCTCCAGCTCCAGATCCTCGACCTGCTTCTAGATTTACAGGAAGAATCTGGCATTGGTTACGTCTTCATATCCCACGACCTGGATGCTGTGCGTTACATGTCCGACGACATTATCGTATTGAAAGGCGGCAAGGTTGTCGAGGAGGGAAGGGCACAAGCGGTCTTCCGGAATCCTCGGAGCTCTTATGCTGCGGAACTCTTCGCATCACAGCATCGCCGCACACTCACATGTGATCGCTAACTCACAGAACCTGAGAGAAAAAACTCACAAAAAGTTCCTAAAGATTCGTTTTAACTAATATAAATCCGTTTGGCACAGCCATTGCTTCGGACTGGGCGGAGAAGTTGGTCCCATGTCTGCCTTGCCGTCTGTGATCAGGGCCGCCGCGCCCACCGAGGTTGTAAACCGTTGGCGCGCCAGTCTGGGGGCGACTTCGGCGTCTGCTTGTGGCGAGCTGAAAGAAATTTATCGTGAGAACTGGCCCACCCAAGGAGAGCTGATCGTCACAGGCGCGTGCGATTTCCAATGCGTGCATTGCATTTATCCACCTGAATTCGCGCGTCACAACCGAGGCGTTTCCGCAGAAGACTGGCGGGCGATGCTCGATGCCCTCTGCGAACAACTGGACATGGATACGTTCGTTTATGGGGGCCGGTCGTTGACGACGGATGGCCTGCGGGTCGTCACGGATTTGCGCGAGCGGCGTCCTGCGGCTCAGATCGGACTCATCGACAACGGCATTTCCATGCTTCCCCGCAAGCAGGCCTTGGTGGATGCTGGCGTTGACTGGATCGACGTTTCCCTTGATGGCTTACGTCCCGCTCACGACCTGCAACGTGGTCGCGACGGGAGCTTCGACGCAGCCGTAAGAGGGGCGCTGTGGCTCAAGGAACATGGTGCGGCGCAACGGATCAACATTCTCACGTGCCTGACGGAACTCAATATTGGATCCGTGTGCGCGATGATCCGTGAAGTAAACGCTCTCGGCTTCAAGAATTTTTTCATCACGCCAGTCACCGTCGCTGAATCGGTTCGCCCCGCAGCGAACCTCGCGCCATCCGAAGAGCAGTTTGCGCATTTCATGCGTGAACTCACATCGACTATAAGCGAATTGGACGACGCCTGGGTCGAAGTCCTTCTTTTCTCGCCTGCGTACGCTAGGTACGTCGCCGATCTGCTTCCAGAGGTCTGGAACTCGATGGAATCCGGTCGCGATTCACTCGTCTGGTCCGACAAACGTCCTTCATCGTCAACCGCGTTTTTCGTCCGCTACTTTCCGCTGTCGTTGACCGGGATCAGGGAATTGATCGTGAACGTCAACGGAGATGTGATTGTTCCGAAGGCGATGGCTTACGGGCTGATCCGTGACGAGCACAAATTCGGGAATCTCTTACGCACGGAACCTAAAAAACTGATCCGTAGTGTACCGGATTCGACCGCATTTAAGTTTTATATGCGCGAACTCGAGTGCGAAGCGCATTTCTTGCGGAGCGTTATGTGATGGGTGTCGCCAATAGTGGATCTGTCGGTCGAGGCAAGGCGTTTGTCGGTTCGAGCGCCGCCGTTCCGTCTTCGAAGGCTCCGGAACGCGCCAGTCCGCCCTCCGGCGCTGGCGCGCGGCAAGTTATAGAAAGCCTTTCGATTCTCGTCGAACAAGGTTCTACGCGGTCTTTTGCGTCGCCCCCCCGTAACCATTAAGGCGGTTCATGTCGCCCTTTGCTCGCATCGCAAGCGCAGTCCTGGTCGGATCAATGCTGTTCACAGCTGCTTGCGACCAGGGTTCACGGTCAAAAAATAAGCTAGTGATAGGCCTCGATTCCGAGGTAGAGCGGCTCGATCCGCTGACGATTAAGAATCCCAAAACGTTCATCGTATCCTGGCAGATCTATCAAGGGCTTCTCGGGCTCGATTCGTCTGGTAGCATTGCGCCGGCCATCGCGGAAAGCTGGAGCACCAGCGACAACAAAACTTGGCGTTTCAAGATTCGCGAAGGCGTTTATTTTCATCCGTCACCGCTGTTCGGAGATGGCAGCAAGGGTCGAGTAGTCACTACCGCGGATGTCGCAGCGAGCTACACCGCCTTCTGTGGTGCGACCGCCTATCCTGCGTTTCTGCTCACCGATATCGTCGCGGGCTGTGCCGACTACAATGCTGGCAAAGCCAGTTCCGTCTCGGGTTTCCGCGCGATAGATGACAGGACATTCGAGGTCGAACTATTGAAGCCGGAGCCTTTTTTTCCCAATCGCCTGACCACCGCTTGGATTGCTGTGTTCCCTTCGGAGGCGCTCGACGCGCGGTTCAAGGACAAATGGGGATTGAGCCTCGCGGTTGGAACTGGTCCGTTCCGCATGGTTTCGAGTAACGATTCCGAAATACGCTTAGCTCGGGCGCCGGCTTATTGGGACAAGGCGAAGGCGGGTGGTTTTGAGGAACTCGACTTTCAAATCGTCAAGAACGACACGGCAAGACTGGGGGCGTTGCAGAAAGGCACCATCGATATTATGCCTGCTCCGACAGCGCTTTACCCAACAATATTTTCCGATGGCGGCGTTCTCAAGCCTGACTATGCGAACACGATCGCATCGCTGAAGTATCTGACGTTCAACAGCCACATGTTAGGTTTCAATGTTACCAAACTGCAGGATGTTAATTTGCGACGTGCAATCTCCCATGGCATCGATCGCACTCGCATCGTCGACACACTTTTTTACGGCTACGCGAAGGTGAACGGTGGAGCGATACCGTTCGGTATGAACGGATATTCGCCCACGGTCCCGGCCGACAAGCTTTACAATCTGGAGACTGCGCGCGCTGAACTGGCAAAATCGAATTACTCCGGCGAAGAGATAGAATTGCTGGTCCATGATCAGGCCGGTAGCGAACAAATAGGCGAGCTTATCCAGTCCCAGCTAAAGCAGATCGGCATCAGCATTCGTTTGACGAAGACGGACTTCAACAGCGCAATCGGGAGGATGGTCAAGGGCGACGTTCCCATGTTCAGCATGTACTTCGATTATGTATTCAGCGCGCCGGAACTAATTTTGCTCAATATGTTCGATTCGGCCAAGCGGCCCGTCCCTAATTTCTGGCAATTCTCGGATGCAGATGTCGATGCGCGCCTTGAGGGACTTCATTCGCTGCCGCGCGCTGCCGCTTTGAGGGACTCCGCCGGTATTGAATCCGCGATTGTCGATCAAGCGCCAGCGGCTTTCCTCTTCCAATTTACGCCGGTTGTCCTGTACCGCAAGAATTTGCCTGCGCCGGCAATCAACGCGCATGGCTGTTTCGACTTTGCCGCCATGCGGACCTCGCCCTGAGAAGGACGCGATCAAAATGATGTGGTCCGACGAATGCGCTTTGTCATAGATCGCTTAATATATGTGCTTACGCTATGGCTCGGCGTCATTCTCACGGCGTTTGTAATATTTCAACTTGCTCCCAACGATCCCGCCCGGATCGCCCTGGGCCCGAATGCATCACAGCAGCAGGTCGAGGCGTTTCGGACGGAATTGGGTCTAGAAAAGTCGTTGGGCGAGAGATTGACTAGATACGGTAAGGAACTTGCGCAAGGCGATTTTGGGCGTTCATTCGGAGATCGGCGACCCGTTGCACCAGAGGTGCTGAAGCGAATACAAACCACTGTAGCCCTCGCGTTGCTATCGACGATTTTCACTTTGTCTTATCTTGTCGCATGCATCATGGCGCAATTGCGCGAAGAGACTAGGCTGTTTACCTCCGTAATGAATTTTCTGCTGACGGCGATGCCAACCATGTTTTCAGGGATTCTGGTGATTCTATTTGTTTCACAATATTATCCCTACAGTTATCTAACCGGATCCTGGATACGCATTGACGATTGGCTGTTTCTAATTCCGGCAGCCCTTGTGTTGGCGTTTTACCCGATGGGAATTCTGGGCATCATTGTAGAAGACGAAATCGGGCGGGTGAACCGGCTCGGGTTTGTTCGGGCGGCGCAAGCCCGCGGGCAGGGGCCAGTCAATGTGCTTTGGCGGCACAAGGTGCCAAATATCATGGTTCCAATCCTCGCGACCTTTGCAAATCAGCTTCCCTTGTTGCTGACCAGCACATTCGTCGTCGAGATCATGTTTTCTGTTCCGGGAATCGGTACGCTGTTGCTGAAATCCGTTCTCGATCGCGACCTGCCGATGCTTCAGGGCATACTCATAGTGTCCGCCAGCTTCACGCTCCTCATTACACTGGCAGTCGAGGCAATCTACCCCCTCATCGACCCGCGTGTCAGGCAGTAATGCGGACCGATGTGCATCGCGGAAAACGGGTGGCCTTGGCTCTCACGGCTGCCGCAGTTGCGTGCGCGGCTTTGCCGCTCCTTGCCCCGTTTGATCCACTCGTTGTCGGCATCGGCCCCCGGCTGGGCACGCCGGGAGCTTTTCATTGGTTCGGCACGGACGAACTCGGACGAGACGTCCTTAGCCGCGTCCTGTACGGCACAGCCGCGACGGTTTCTATTTCGGTCACCGCGCTCTTCTCGTCTTTGGCGATTGGCGTCGTCGCAGGCGCGCTGGCCGGCTATTATTATGAACGCTGGCCTGATCGAATCTTCCTTTGGGTCACCGATTTTCTGGCTGCAATTCCTTTCATCATACTAATCGCATCGGTGTTGTCGCTATGGGGGCCAGGTCTGATCCACGCGTACATCGTTCTGACGACGGTCATTTGGGCGAGCCCAGCGCGTGTTATGCGGGCGGAAGTCATTCAAACCCTGCCGCGCGAATGGGTGATGGCTGATAGAGTCGCGGGCCTGTCAGACTGGCGTATCATGACGCGCAAAGTCATGCCGCAATGCATGAATTCGGCGATGACGTTTTCGCTGGCATATCTTCCCGACGTGATAGCCCTCGAAGCCGGCCTTTCGTTCCTCGGCCTTGGGTTACAGCCGCCGCAGCCCGGCCTGGGCAAAATGATTTTCGACGGAATGGCCAATATCACGTCCGCCTGGTGGTTGATGGCAGCACCTGCCGCGGCTTTATTTTTGGTTGTGCTTGCAATACGCTTCGTCGCAGACAGTTGGATTTAACAACTCTAGACAAGGAATGGTGTATGTAATGGGCAATACACACCACCAGTTTTTCGGCGAGAGCATATTTCAGTTCAACGCGCGGCTGAAAACTTATGTCAAAAGAGAAATGCTGGGCGTCGATGGGGCCAACCCGGCCTACTGGGTCCCAATTTTTTTTGACAAAACGACGCGTTGCTTCAAATGGATCACATCGGCCGAAAATATTTTCACTAACAAAATCGAAATGGCTGAAAAACTTGTGATCTTGATTGAGCATATCAAATACATCCGACGAGAAAATAAGTCCGAGTGGAGGGCGTTTCTAGACAATTTTCCTAAACAATCATATTACCAGCGCAATATCGATTTTTTTAATCGCTTCACAAGGGAGAACCCTGACGAAATAACAAATCTTGATGACGCCGGTATCGAAAGCCTCATCAGAAGCACATTAATTCTTTATCATGGCTGCTATCACTGGCGATATTCGAACATCGAGGGGGTAGTATATTCCGAGTTGGAGCGAAACGGTCAATCCTCGGAATTCAAGTGTTGCATATCTGCCGGCCTCATCTATGAAGATGGTGGGGAATTCGCAACTGAAGCGCATATTGACAACGAGGTTTCCTTCTTCTTAAAAGATACGTCATGTACTTTAATTGATCATACGACGACAATTAGAAACCCTCCTCCAAAAAGCGGCATGGAAAATATATCCAAACAATTCCTCAAAGCTTTGTTAACAAGCTGGACTTCGAATGTTGACGAGCGTGAAGTATCATATATACCGTCAAGCCGTAAGCATGCTATCCTCGTCCCTGTGTTTGATACTTATTATGAATTTGGCAAAAATTTAGAAGGGCTCGGAAGTATAATTGGAGTAAATATTCTACTGGTTGATAGCCATATGTGCGCTACAAAATGGGTCGATTCTAATTATCCCGCTTTTCTACGTTCCTGCGCTACCATTTCCAGCAACCTCGCCGCCTCCGCGAGTCTCGAGGCCTTGATGGAGCCTATCGTTCCTCCGTACGACCTCGTGCGTCATTTTCTGAAAATTATCGTTCATTTGCAGGACTGGGATGAAGCGATCGTCTACTACAACAATTTGCCTGCGTACAAATATAAGCGCGAAGGAAATGTCGATAAAATCAAGGATAATTGGATCGTCGATGCAGAAACGCCCAAACTCGACCTCATATCGAGCTTGCAAACGAATACGATAACAGGAAATTGCCAAACTGGCTATTACATGTGGTGGACTAACGGGTCCGAAAACACACTGTGTCTTTGGACAAACGAATATCTGTCGGATCTCACCCACCAGGAAAAAGTCGACTTTGGCGACGTGTCAATCCGCTTCAAATTTCCGAAAGCGTGTAGAATTCCACCACCAATTCCGATTGCCGCCGAACAGCCAGGACTCAAGTCGCCCCGGCAACACCTGCACGACTTCTATCTTCGCCAGCAACTGGATCTGATGCGCGGCCTCATCCCAAAGGTGCGTGCGCGGCGTGCGGCATTGCGCAGCGCGGTCTCGGCGATCATGGGACGCAACATGTCCCACAATTTGGGGTCGCACGTGCTTGCGCGCTACGCCGGGCATGTGTCGGCGAGTCGGGTCGCGGATGGTCGTCCTGACATAAGGGCGGATTTTCTTTCGTATCTGCAGCGCAGGATGGATTTTCTCGCAGAGGTCGCTACATCTGACCAAACCTTTTGGTCGCAGCCGCTGTCCCTAAAAGAACAATTGAGCCGCCTCAATGCTGTGGCGCAGCGAGATTTGTTCTTTGGGGAATCGGACGGGAGCGAGAAACTCCCAGTGCTCTCCTTCATCACTGGCAAGGAGATGGAGGCGAACGTTGAGTATTCGTCGCCGAACGACCTGATATTTTCGTGCCCCGGCGGCGAAGTGGGAGTGCATGCGCTTTACACGATCTTGGAAAACATTATCCGGAACAGTGCGCGCCATGGACGCGACAGCCGCGACGCTGTCAACCTACAGGTGTTTGCCGAGGAACTGAAGGACGGGTCTGGACTGCTTGAAATCAAGGTCGTCGACCAGCGAACAGCGATGGATGGCAATGGACTTACGTCGGATAAGAACGACAACGGATATGCTAAACTGAGTTCTGAATGGGAAGGGGAGCTCGAGAGGCTGAGAGAAGAGTCGAACCGTTTTGACTCGAGGGGCAGGCGCGTTGAGTTGAAGTCGCTTCCCTTTAATATCAACAGCATCTTGCGCGACGAGCCGTTTCTCGACGAGGACGGCGCCCCGAATTCGAAATATTGGGGTCTGCGCGAAATGCAAATCTGCGCGCAATATCTGCGCGGCATGGCTCTGTCCGATTTGGAGGACTATCCCTATTCCGAAACGGCTCCGGGCTCGGCAAGGAAGCCCTTGCTAGAGGCCGGTGTTCACGGAGGTTGCTGCCTGAAATACACATTCCACCTTCAGTCGGCCAAAGTGCTCGCAGTCCTTGTAGAGAATTGCCGCAAAGGCGTCCGCAGCGATTTACCCCAGTCAAGCGGTGTTGCAACCTTCGCTTACGAACGCGAGGCAGATTTGGGCGACTTGGGCAAGCGGGCGTCCGAATACGCTTTCCTCGTGCATTCGAAACCCAAACTCCTTGAGGTGAACGCGGAGACAACCCGCTTGCCAGTTCGCCGCCTCCTCTTGTGCGAAGCACGAATGGAGGAACTCCGAATGCTGCTTTCGAATTCGCCCTCGCCTCAGTCACTCATAGACTGGCTGAACCGAAGAATGGCCGAGCAATACCGCGACAAACGCGCCGAATGGAGCGGCCTGGCCATAAGGCCTTTTTACGCAAGGGAGGAGCCGTGCGACATACCTGGGATGTGGGCTGCTCGGATGGACCTGGACCCGGGCGGATCGACGATCCCTCACGAAGCCCTGGTTCAAGCTTTCAAAGGTCTTGAGGCCGATCGTGCACTCGGGTTAGTCTGGGCCGATCACCCAAAAGCTCACAGTCTTCAAGATATAGATGGCGTAGATGACGGGGGAAAAGGTTTGCTGTTTTCGAATGGTGAACGAGACTGTTACATAAGTTGGATAAGCGCCGAAGGCTCTTTTCACGGGACACCGCAACATGACATCCTGCAATGCAAGTATGCGGAGTCCATCGGGGAACTGATCGCAGCCGCCACACCCAGAGTGGCGATCCTCGATGAGCGTATCCAATCAAGAATTTCTGACAGGGCAAAAGTTCGCGGAATCTTTTTGGCGGATGCCTGGAATAAGATGGGTGTCTGGGTGCCGGACCCGACAATATGCAATCTCGATTACCCACGATTGGACCTGTGCAAGAAATTCCTTGGCAACCCGTGTCCTGAACGTAAAGAGCAATATCCGATTGATTTTCTCGTCGCGCATTTAACTGTTCTCGAACGCTTAATGAGCAGGCTTGAGGGCGGCGAAAGAAGCATATCCGCGGCATTAAGAGAGCTGACGGACGGAACTCAAGCCGAAGATGCAGAAAAAATCGTTGTCACCGGCAGGGGAGTGCCGACGATCGCCCGAGCGCTCTATGCGGTGCCAAAGAGCGATGCGTTGACCACAGTCCGATATCTCCCGCTATCCGCGCTTTTGGAGACGGTTGTTGCGAAACCGAGCAAGCTGGGGCTGATGAGGACTCTCTGGAGTGCGGGGCGACCTGCGAAGATATAACGACTTCGATTAAAGGTGACTAAGACATGCTGAACCCGGTTTTTATATTTGTTCTGCCGAATCATGGTGACCTTCCTCTCATGATGCGAGAAAAATTGTCACGTTTACCGATGGGATGGTCGAGAGAGCACGCTGGGTGGCAGTCGATACAAGAAAATCAGGAATACGATGTTATAATTGTTGATGAAAAAAACTTGGGGCCTCCCATTTTATACAAGAATTGCTATCGGAAAGAAGTGTTATATTTTATAAAGCATGAAGATGATCTTGAGGGTTTTCTTTCGAATTACGGTGATCCAGTTCGTTGCGCAACATTCACACACGGAACGGGCCCGGTTTATTCCGATATAAGAGAGATCATTGTAAATAGTTCGATAAGTTTTTTCTTGAAAAAATACGTCAAAACTATTAGCGGGTCATTCTATAATTACGTTAGCGATTTGTTTGAAATGCATACGGATCCGGTAGAATTGAATATAAGGGTTAAGACGACAATATTTCCGCCTGGGTTCGAGAAAGCCAAGGGACGCATTAACGATGCATTGGGCAAAAAGAATGTAGAGAAAGCCAGGAATAATTTGATCGACATGAAGCGATTTGTAAGTGAGGGGTTTTGATGGAAGATGAATCGAAAATGCTACTTGCGTACGTCAGTGAATGCTTGGCCACGCAAGGCCTTTCCGGTTCACGCCTGGACACATTTCACTGCGACTGCGACAAGAACGGTGAGTTCAAAGAGCTGGCAGGATTTCGCGATGCGCGCGACGCATTGCTCGCCGCCCAGCGCGATCGCGACCCCAAGGCTGTCCTGCTCGTCGGGCATCGCTCGCGCCGCCAGATCGAGACGCAAATTGCGAAAGAGCCGGGGCTGGCGAATCTTTTGCGTTGGCCTGGCTTGGCCTATGTCGAATCTCCATTTGACGACGCCAAGCTTGCCGGGGCGGCTGACCAGGCGCTCACAGGGTGCGTCGAGCCGCTGCCGCAACTCATCTATCCGCAGGATCTGCTGTCGGTCGTTCAAAATGCCCGGCACTGGGC
>Ga0075030_100004214_pt1 | contig 13020 bp, 13 predicted proteins | sample LitLauG_LLR_2012_FD_71393 | JGI IMG/M metagenome (GOLD analysis project Ga0075030, IMG submission 71393) | Freshwater sediment microbial communities from Pennsylvania, USA - Little Laurel Run_MetaG_LLR_2012 | ecosystem: Environmental > Aquatic > Freshwater > Creek > Sediment | place: USA... | reverse complement strand
AGCCCGTCAACCCCGGCGGGGGATTCGCCGGGATGTGGTGTCTTGGGTTTTGAAACTGCGCCATTTAGACCACGGATTCCAAGACGTACTGGTGCAACTGGATCGTGTTGCCAGCGGTCGCGTTGCTCCACGTCGCCTGTAAGTCAACCGTAGCGGCGGCGGACGAATTGAAACCCGTACCTACAGCCGGAGCGGTCGCGGGAATCAGATTGATGAGGTTCGTTGCCGATACCAGCGCGGTCGTGAAAACGCCGGTATGCATGAAGGTGGCCGTCGTGCCATCGCCAACTGCGCGCAGTGTCAGGAGCCAATCAAGCGACCATGTGATGTTCGTCTGCGACGCCTGCGACGTGAACACCGGCGTCACCGCCATGATGACCGAGCCGTTATAGAACTGAAACGAAAGGTTCCCCTGCGTTGCCGCCGGCGTGCTGACGCGACCAGAGGCGCGAATCCGAAGCATAAGCCCAGGAGCAGTCAGGAAATTCCCTGGCATCGCCCACTTGCCCGTCGCGGCAACGCCAGTCAGGAGCGAGGTCTGCGTCGTGGTAGCAGCCACCGCCGTACCGTCACCAGCAGCCCACGCAAGCGGCCCTACATACGTTGAAAGCATCTCTCGCTCCTAGATGGGGGCCGAAGCCCCCGTCCCGATTTAGACCACTTCCATGATGATGTGGCCCGACATCTGCCCCGTGCCAGTCTTGCTGGTCAGGCAAATCTCGCCGCCCGGAGCCGTGCTGCCGTACCCAGTGATCTCCTCGCCGTAGCGAGCTTGCCAGCGCGCGATGCCACCGTATGCGTTGAGCGAGAGGTCGAGGAGGTAGCCAGTGGCGGAACGCTGCGGTCCGGAGGTCGCCGCGGTATTGCCGAACGTCGGGACCGTACCGGGAGCCGTGCCGGTGAAGTCCATCAGATTCAACTGTCCGACCGAGAGCGCGCCGACGGAGAGCGTCGAGGCACGCGCCAGGATCACGGCGCAGGGGTTCGAGGCGCCGGACTCGCCACCGATATACACCTCGTTGATCTTGAACTGAAGCGTTGCGCCAGCGGAACGGATCGTGCCGGGATACGTCGCGTTGGTAGCCGCAACCGTATCGGCAAGAGCCGCGACAGTGACAGAGGAGAAGGAAGCGGAATAACGGGCCATGGTTGGCTCCTTTCAGGTTACGGCAGGATGATTTGTGGATCGGCAACAGCCTGCCTCGCCTGTGCCGTAAAAAACTCGTCGATCTTCTGCGCCATGGTCCTGCACGGCCCACCAGCTAGGCGAAGCGCAGCACACTCGTCACAGACATGATGATTGCACCCACCGCACTTGTACCGCTCACGCTGGCGTTGCGGATCCATTACCACGACGCGGTTGCAATGCGTGCAGGTGTACGTGTCGGCCTCGAAGTGGCCTTGCCCGGAAGCGCGGTTGTCGCACTCGAGATACCCCGCACCACGTGGAATACTGTCGGTGATTATGAGCATCAGTTGTACTCCTGGATCGCGAGGGTCGCAGCGCCCGGACAAATCGCGTGGATCGCGCTCGTCGTGAAAGTGAATGTGTCCATCACCCATGTCCCGTTCGGGATCAGCGTGATGCCACCATTCAATATCGACGTTGCCCCACAGCCGAAATTCACGTTCACCAGCCCCAAGTTAATTACGATCAGTCCCTTCCTACTGGCATTTGAAGCCACCACAACACTGTCCACATTCGTCACCGACGCCGTTGCAGGAGCAAGAGGGGTGATGACTTGCGTGGCCTGCACAATCCAAGGCACCGTGCCTTGAGTGACGGCACCGCCGCCCCCACCACCACCAGTGCTCGGAACCCACGCGCTACCGTTCCAAACATACGTTGCGACGAAAAGAGCCTTCGACGTTGGGTCAGCAGCGATGGCAACAACAGTCTGCCCATCTGCAGATGACAGACCTTTGGTAGAGTCATAGTCGAATACATCACGGCTCACGAACGCTTCCTGATGTCAAGATCCTGATACTCCGGATTCAAGATGAGCGCCGTGCGGCAAATCTCCGGGTCGCGCGAAATCTGTTTCGTCGTCCCGTTGATGTAGATGGGCGGCTTCTCCGGATGAAGCACGACGATGCCAACGCCGTAGAGTTCCATGCGCGTGCGCTCCTCGTCATACCCGAAGCCGAGATTCGCGATGAACTCCTCACCCTTGCCGGTGATGACGCGCACGTTGAATTGCTCTTGGGTTTCGTCGAGTGCCTTCATGTCAGTGTCTTCACGTCAGTTGCCTAGCATCTTCTGCAATGCGTTCGCGCCGCCGCCAACCTGGGCCTCGCTGAGTACCTTGGCTCCCTGCGCGCCCGCCATCGTCTGCTGCATGAGTTGCGCTTGCTGCTGCTGCTGGGCGCGCGTCTGACGAAGCGCAGCGACCTTCTTGAGCGAGACAATGACTTCCGGCGTGACGCCGAGATAGTCGGCATACTTCTCGATCGCGACATCCCCGTCGAGGTTGTCCAGGATCGTCGGGATCGCGCCAGCCATGTTGCCGGCGAATTGGAATAGCCGCTCGATCGCCGCGGTGAAGACCGCCTTTTGCGCCTCCGCCAGCATCGACACGTACTCGACCTTGATCTTCGCCCCGCGCATGAGAGCCTGCGGGAGAGGAGGGAGTTTCTTGTTGCGCAGCATGATGCTGAACGTGCGGTCGATGATCGGGTCTAGCGCCTCGTTCTGGAACCGCTCGATGACCGGACCAAGCTGGATGAGCTTCTCTTCCTTGCGCGCGTCGATCTCCGTTGCCGATCGCACCGTGTCGATCTGCGATATCATCAGGAAGAGGTCCGAGAAGAATGTCGTGCGGATCCGCTCCTGCACTTCCTTGATGTCAAGGAGCATTCCCTGCATGTCGGGTTGTACCTGATAGACAGGCTTAAATCCTACGGCGCCAGCAGTGGAAGGAACGTAGGTCACGCCGCCGGGCAGGAGCGATGCGGGCTCGTTCTTCAGAGCCACATCCGCCACCAGCGGCGGGTTGACGTGCTTGTCGATCGCCTGGCCCTTGCGCTTTTGCTCGCTCTGCAATTGCTTGATGTCGCCCAGAGCGTCCATCCCAGGCGAGCGCCCATAGGCGTCGTTGCCAACGATGTCCCAACGCGGGCACACGCATGGGAACTCGTGGTAGCCCTTGATCCGCAGGGTGTAGTTCTGCCCCGAACCGAGCTCCCAGTAAATCTCCCGGTACGGCATCCCGGCCATCCCCGGAGCGTCGGGCACGAACTCGTCATTGGGTTCGATGGCGTGCCCTATGCGAATCTCCCGCGTGAGCATCGCGCCCGCAGTGCGGATCGCTTCAGTCACCGTGGGCGAGCAATTTTCAAGCCCGAACTCGCGCGCCACCTGGTCCGTCGTGAGCACGAACTCGCGGTAGAAAACCTCGATCTGCAACCGCTCGGAGTTGGAGACGTAGTACTCGCCGGCGCACGGGTTGTAGCAGCGAATCACCGTGCGGTGATCCTCGTACACCAGCATCGGCCCAGTCCCGAACACGGCAAGATCCTGGTACATGACCGCCATGCCCTGATAGAAATTGCTCTCCGCGAACACCGTCATCATCCGCTCGCGCACTTGCTCGAGCCACGTCTTGACCTCCGGGTCCTCGGCAAGATCCTTGTTCTCGAGCGTCATGCGAAACCACGGACGCCCAGGACTCGTCATCCCGCTCATCATCCCGCTCGCGCACGTGCGCATCGCAAGCGTGCCAGTCGAATCAATGATCCGCTGGTTGATCGGACTCCCGCGCGTCGCCTGGTTCGGGGTGATGAGCCACTTGTACCGACGCGGCAGGATGTAGTCCGCGAGCTCGCGCCAGTGGATCCACCACGAGAAGCGATCGACCCTCAACCCGATGAGCCGGTTATCGACGTGCTGGCGCAGACGCATCATCGCGTCCGAGGACTTGTCCCCGCGCACCTTCTCGCTCGTCGGCAACGTGGAACCGTCCACCTACCCCTCCTGCGTGATAGTGGTCATGTGAGGTCGATGCCCTCGATATAGAAGTCCGCCGTAGCGGCAGCTCCGTGCGCGGCAGTCACACGCAGGAATAGCGCCCCAGACTGCGCGTATGCGCTCGCAGCAAGACCCCCGGCGATTGGTATGGATGTCAGGAAATTTCCAGATGCCGCAGCTGTTAGGGTAAGCGGCGCTACCGCCTGCGGCGTAGTCAGGCCGGTCAGGCCAAAAGACGCAACAAGGTTCGTTCCTGCGCCAGCGGCCTGCGTGTTGATAGTCGCCGCAAATGGGCTTGCAGCAAGACTCGTGGATGCGTTCGTCGCATAGATCCCCGTGATGAGATACTTCATCTCGCGCGGGTATGACCTGTAAGGGTCCATCGAGATGTAGTTGTCCCCAGTAGCGTTAAGGTTCACGCCACGCACCCACCCTAAGCAGCGACGACTATTTGGAGGCGGAATCTTTGAACGGCGAATCCAGCGATCAATCGGCGCGATTACGTCAAGCGCAGCGCCCTGGCCTTGGAGTTGCAGCGAAAGGTTGTAGAGCGCCTGCCCGACCACTTGGCCCTGTAGCCATTTTCCAGTGGAGTTAGGGTGAATGTCGTTCAGGCTGATATTCCCGAATAGCCCGGGGTTCACCGAATCCCCGCCGCAGGCAAGCCACCAGTCAGCAAAAATCACCTTTGCGGCATATGCCGGATACGTATTGCGGAACCAGCGAATCGCAGCGATCATCGCGTCTCGACCCTCGCGAGCGCAGATGTGTCCGATCTTTCCCGTGGGGAATGCCTGAGTCGGGAAGGCGATCCATTCCGTTTGCGGGCTGGCAAGCATGACAACAGCTTGTACCGACGTTGGCGCGTTGCCATTGAGCCCGAAATAGTATTCGAGCCAGTACCTGCACCAGCGACCAAACCCGCTCGGAGTGAATTGATAATTGCCGTAATCATTGACGCAACCGACATGGATCAAAACGGAAGGATTTGCCGCCATCGTGGCCGAGCGCCATGCCCATAGGTAGGGCTCTCCGCTACTTGATTTCCATCCCACCGAATCCGTAGGCGCGCAATTGATCGGGGGAGCGTCCGTGAACGTCATGGTGACGCCAGCAGCGACCAATTGCGCGGGGGAGATTGTATAGGTGCCCCCTGCGTTGCCACCAGTTCCGGTGAGGAAGCCCGTCACCGTAGTCCCTGCGGTAACACCAGCACCAGATACCGTCATCCCGATGCCAACGGCCCCCGGAGTGAAAGTGTTCTGAGTGTTGAGAATAGTTCCAGTCGCACCCGAACCATTGGAAATGATGCAATTGTTTGCGGTGAATGTCCCGTTCCATCCACTTTGCCTATGCCCGCCATGCGCTAAATTATTGGTCGTGGATAGAGTTTGTGAAGTCTCCGTTGCATTTGGAACGCATGCGCCATATCTGGCAAGTGTCTGCGCGATAGACCCAAGGAACGTACCGCCAGGAACGGCACCACCTGTTCCAGCAAATGAATCTCCAAAGATGATTGGATTCGCGAACGTCGCTGCCGGTTGAAGTGTTTGCAAGCCATATGTCTTTGTGGAGAACGGGGAGCGTCCTGCATTAATTTGCAAGTTGCGGACATATCCCTCTTGAAATGAATTGTTGGCGTCCGTAGTCGAACGCCTACCAAAGACTATGAACTTTAGACCAGAGCCATAGTTACCAAGTGTGCCCGTAGTAATCGGGATCCCATCTATCCAAAAAGCGAACGATGTTCCGTCCACTCCGATCACACAGGGAATCCATCGCTCTCCGTCGGCCTTACCCCAATCCCCGTAGGAAATACCAGATCCGCCACCAGTCCCACCAGGAGGAAGCATTGCCCAGCTTTTCGCCCCCGTGCCAGCCGTGTAAGCGGCGGCCATTTGCAAGAAACATGCATTGGTATTAGTAGTCTCTGCCGTTGTCCATAGGGCTAGCATGGAGACATTAGAATTTAGGAGAGGAATTCCTCCTGCCGAATCGTAAGTGGCCGATAGCCCGGTCTGAGAATTCAGCACCGCCAATAGCGAACGCTCAACCTCGAAGAACATCGTCCATGGCTGCGTTCCATTGAGAGCAGCAATATTCGATACGTCCATGGAGAACCCATTGGATGCAGTCCCCGTGAACACGAGTCCAGTATCAATGGTGAATGTTGCGCCAGTGCTGGTTGGGGCCGCGTTAAGCGTTCCTAGTTCGTTACCGATAGGGGCCTGAGTAGGGGCCACGTTAAACGTTCGCGCGAACACACATTGCGGATCCGACGGGTCGTAGCGCAATGGCAATCGCTGCGGCGTGGCGTAGAGCAGAGGATCATCGAAAGCATACCGGGCGAGAATGGCAGGATTCTCCCCAACATTATCCAGTCCGTAGGATGCGTGGACTATCGCTCCCTGTCCCGTCAATCCAGTTGCATTCCCGGCTGAGTCGGTTGCCACACCAGATAACGCCTGTAGAGGACCATTGCCTGGCCCCTTTGCGTATCCAAGGAGTTGCCCCGTTACCGAATCAACGATCCAAGACAGTCCCGGCTCAATTACTGGGTTGCCCATTGCATCCTTACAAAAGTCTAAGTGGGATCTCGACCCACTCGATCGCGATATATGCGGAGATGCCGGCGGGCGCAGCCTGCCCGTTTATGTTTACTCCCCAGTATTGCCCAGGTCGCAACACGGGCGGCTTGCACCCGCGGTTGCCGAAGTACATATCCCATGGCGCGTTGGGCACCGCCGGAGTCGCTGCGGCCGGGATTGTCAAGTGCCCAGCATCGACGAGGTAGCCCGCGCCGTATACCGTGGGGTTGACCGTATACGCGTTGATGACGGCGACGCATGATGGGTCGGTCGAGTCGCGCCCGCTTGTGACGCCTGCGCCCGATCCTACGGCCTGTGTGGCGGCAAAATTTGCCTGTGTGAGCAAGACGGCCGTGCCCCCCGTGTCCGCGGCGGTGCGGCGCGAGAGGTAGATGTCATACGTCGAGGCGGCGGTTGCGTCCATCGCGACGTAGAGACGCGTCAGGATGAACGCGGTCGTCGCCGCGGAAGGGTTGGAGATGTTGACGATATCCTGGGCGGTCGTGGCGAACGCGAAGTCGTTCAAAACGCACGTGTACGTCGGGTACCACAGCGAGGGCAGGACTCGCTGCGAGCTCCCCAGTTGCAGGCTTCCGAGGTCGTCCATGTCACCGCCCCTTATCCGCAGGGGCCTCGAGAATCCCGAGGCGCTGCTCCAACTCCACGAGTTTTGCCACCACGGCGTCGTGGAGCTCGTGCTCAAGGGCTACGATCTTTTGCTCCTCGGCGGTGACGATGCCTCGGGTGTTGCGGAATGCGTCCTTCAGGCGTTGCAGGATCGAGAGCATGTCAGCCTCCAAGTAGGGACTTGTTCGTTGTGGTGGGTGGGGCGGCGCCGGCCGCGGATGTGGCGATGGTGTTGGCGAACCCCATCTGCATTGTTGCCTGCTGGGCGGCGCTCGCGGATGCGGCCATCCCGGACGGGCTGTTGAATACCGGGGGCGGGGGCGGCGCGGGTGGCATTGTCGGCATTGTCGGTTTCGAGAATAGGGCTCCCATGCTATCCCCCGAGGTTTTGCTTCTTGATCTGATTCGTCCCAGCGGCGCCGGCGAGCGCCCCCGCGATCATCGGGCTCGAGGTGCCGTAGACCTTCGTGGCCGCGGTGCTGGGCGTTACCTGGGATGTCCCGGTCGTGGCGCCGGTGTCCGTCCCCGCGGCGATCGAAGCGGCCGGGTGGTCGGCGGGCGCGGTAGCGAGCGGGTGCTTGAGTGCCTGACCCCACGTGCTCGCATTCAAAGGGTCATTCATGCTCGCGAGCACTGCCCCGCCTGGCCGATTCATGAGCCGATCCAGCACGTGGGGCATCGCGAAGCCCATCAGAGCGCCCAGGGAGCCATCAGCGCACGTCCTCGTAGGGGTCGTACTCGTGGCGCACCATGCCGCGCGCCGCCACGATCCGGTTGTACTCGTCCTCGCTCGAGGGCGTGCCTGCAAACGGGTCGTAGTCCGACACCACGCGCGATGGCTGCGTGCGCTCATACGCCTCCCGCCCCGCGTTTGCCGATCGCTGCACCGGGTAGGCGAACGTCAGCATCAGTGCGTCCAGCAGGTCGGGGCTATACCCCTCGCGCGCCTTGAAGATATCCTTGGGCTCGAGGATGATCGAGTCCTTGCCCTTGTAGACCTGAAACGAATACTGTAGCGCGCTCATCTCCTGCTTGAGTTCCGGCAGGTCGGGAAGCGCCCCCGCCTTCATCCACTCGCGCAGCACCCCAGCCATCTCGGCCCGCTTGTTCCTATACAGCGTCGGGTCCTTCTCCGTCTGCGCACGGTCAGCGTTGGCCCCAAACTGCACGTCAAACACCGGCACCTTCAACTGCCGCAGCCGGTCGATGACTCCGGCGCCGATACCGCCCCCATCGACGAATACCCCGTCCGGCTGGTACCTGTCATATAGCGTCGAGACGTGCGAGGCGAGCGCCATCGTGTCCACGTTGCGCAGCACAATAGGCGGGTGAGTCCGAGCGTCCGGGCCCTTGCGTATCACAATCACCGACCGATCATCGCCAAACCGCGCCACGTCCACCCCAAATACCAGAGGGTCGTACATGGAAGCCGCGGCCTCCCTGGCGATAGCCCGGTCCACCTCAACCGAATCAAAGAAATTCATGGGCGACGCGGACGGAAACTCCCCGAACACATTCGCCTGCACCCACGGGTTCTCCCGCCCGTACTGCTCAATCTGACTCCGCGCCCAGTCCACGCTGATGCGCGTGCTCCTCTTGGGCGAGTCCGGATCCCCCGTGATCGTCACCACCGTCCACAGGTTCCTGTCCTTCGTGCACGCGCGCCATAGCGGCCCGCTTCTCTGCGTCGGGTTCCCCGCCATCAGGATCCGCGCATCCTTCCCAGCCGCCCCACCCGTAGCCAGGATCGCCTCCGCGCTCGCCATCACCGCATCGGGCACATCCCCACACTCATCAATCACAAACAAAATGTTGTCCGCATGCAACCCAGCCAGCGCACCCATCTGCGAGTTACTGTCAGCCGACTTGCTCCATCCTCGAGCCACCATGAACCACTCATCCGGCTGCTCGTTCCCCGTGATCCGCGTCTTCGTCCACGTAAAATTGGCCCGCAGGAACTCACTCCGGTTCCTCCACTTCGCCAACTCCGTCCAAAGATTGTCCGACAGGTTGTCCGATGTGACAGAAATCGCAGCAATCTTGGGCATCAGATTCTTGCGCGCCTTCGTCACCATGAAGTGCCACATCAGCATCGCAAGAATCGCCGTCTTCCCCGGACCCTTGCACGCCTTCATCGCAATCCGTATGTCCCCACGGTCCCAGGCGTCACACACCTCCGCCTGCCACGGGTCCAGCGTCACCTCGAAATTGTCCGCAATGAATGCTCTGACGCTCCCGCGCCAGCGGCGAACCCGAGCAAGCGCCGAGTCAGGCTTGCTTGTCGTCGCCACTCGCCGCCCTCTCAAGCAAATCCACCAACGACCCGCCCACACCCACATCCACCTGATCACGAAACATCGTCAGCGTCTTGCCCAAGAGCTCCGCCCCACGCAACTTGTCCGCCAACTTGTACTTGAACGACGCAGGCAACTCCCCAATCGCCGGCACCGCCTGCACATCCACCACCGCAGCCGCCATGTCCGCAGGGATCTCCGAAGGCCGCAACGTAGACCCATCATCCCCAAACAACCGCAACGCACTCGCCCTCGCCGCACCCGCTACCTGCGACAGCACCAAATCCCGGTACGCCCCATTGCGCGCCTCCACCGCATCCTCATACTTGCCCATCCGCATAGGCTCGGCATACACCCACGCACGCGTCGCCCGGTACGAAATACCCAGCGAGTCCGTGCACTCCTTCAGAGTCCCACCCCCAGCTACCGCCTCGAGGATGTCCTCAAATACGTCCGGGTCCCCAAGCACACTCACAGTGCGCTCGGCCATCCCTCGCCGCCCCAGCGTGCCTACGCCCAAGAAACGCTCCACGTAGTGCCATTGGAAGCACTCCCATGAGCACTCCCATGGGCCAACATCATATCCCCCACAGCGGGTAACGCGCCATCCCCGCGCATCCCAAGCCATCCCCGCGCATCCCAAGCCAGTCACGTGCATCCTGTGTATCCACGACCAAAACTTTTCCACAAAAAATTCCTGCGAAAAATTGTAACAATGTGCTACATAACCATGGCAGTAGTAGGGACAGGCAGCAAAAAAATAGCAAAAATCGGATACGAGGGGCAGTGCGCGAGCGGGTACGGTGGGGCGGCGAAGGCCCCCCGTCGCAAGGTCGTCGGCCAGGCACTCTCGAGCTCGATTCAGCGGCCGATGGTTGCGTGCGCGCAACACATTGCCGATGCTGCGCTGCATGGTTCTGAAAATGGCTATTTCCAGCAATGCGTGCGCTAATGATATCAATGGGTTGCGAGTGTTATGCACTGCGCGCCTGGCGGTTGCTATAGGAATAGGCAGCATGCATAGCACCCTGTCGCTATGTTAGTGGTCACTATCGAAAATGTTAGTGCGCACTATCACTTTTTTTCCATCCTTGATACATACACAGCGTACACGCGATATCTTTTTCGCGCCTCTCCGTGATAGCACGCACTAACGGCGAAACTTACAATACTTACAAACTGTGGATAAGGTTGTGGATAACTGGTATTAAAGTGTATGCGGTTTAGAGGTTACATACACAGGATGCAGGCATTGATTTCATTGAGTTTTTTGCCCTAAAAAGCACTGGTATGTGTATCCGAAACTGGTTTTTCGCTAACCTTATATTCGTGCATGCGTGCGCCCTGTGCCTATATCCTACTATCCTGTGTGGGTATTATATATTTATTATTATTATTATTAAAGGATAGATACACAGAATACACAGGGTTGCCATACGCGAGGGGATTTGTTTGTGGATGTCTTATCTGGCGGGTGTGCACTAGCGTGCGCTGGATGCGGTCCGACGAACGGTCGGTTCAGGTATTGACTTTGTTTGCCGTAATGTGCACCATACGCCTATGCGCTGCACCTCCCGTGTGGCGCGTCCAGGTGGGTTGAATAACCTGCCGCATACCCAAGGGGAACCAGATGAACCGAATCACGTACCAAATCCTGCAGGCTGCACCGGAAGGGCTGGATGTCGAATGGATGCGTGCAGCAAATATCGCCGCGTCGCGCATCGGGCGCAGGGGTGCGCTCTCGGGCGCGCATCTGTTGCGCCGTGTTGGCATGCCGCTCACGCTCGCATTGGAGATCATCGCGGGCCGGCGGGTTGATATCCCGCTGGATGCTGGCACGCACACTGAGGGAGCCTGACCATGGCTCAGCACACCCCATCCGGGGTGGTGCGGTCGCATGGGGCGCGGGGGTAATACCGCGCCCGGACGGTTGCGATGGGGGTCCGTGTGCGAGCCTGCGCGATGGTCAGCTATTCCATCCCTCGGTCGGGCCTTGCGACCATTGTGCCGGGCCTGGTGGGACTAAGAGCAGGTTTGCGCCCGCGCTGCGCTTGCGCCACCCGTGGTTACGATTGCCCAGGGCGATAGCTGCCTGCGTGCACTCGCTGCGGGTCGGATTCTTGATGCCCAGCTCCATGAGGACTTGGGTCGCGGTTTTCCACTCCCAGGACTTCTCATCCGTGTCCCATTGGAGCGCGACGATTCGCTCTTCGATCGGATTCGGTGCCTTATGCGCCAGGTTCCCGCGGTTGAGCTCGTCGGCTTCGGTGTCGGTGAGGAGCCACGTATCGCCGGCTTCGTACCACGCTAGGACCTGCGCCCATAGCTGTTGCATGTCGATGTCGTGCTCGTGGTTGATTTTGCGACATGCGAGGGTCCAGTAGCGCCGGTTGCCGGTTTCGTCATGCAGGAACTCGCGCGGGTTGACGGATGCGAAAAAGACGGTGCGGCGCACGAATCTCGAGTCTGCTCGAGCGTAGGGCATGCGCAGCACGTCCATGTCGGCGGTGAGGAAGGCTTTCAGGGCGGACACGTCGGACTTGCGAAAGGTCGCGTCGAGCTCGCCTAACTCAACGAGCCAGTAGGACACGGCGCGCTTGACGGAATCCTTGTCATCGGGTTTTAGGGACAGGCCGTCTTTGGTCAATCCCAGGTGCTCGGGCACGAGGCGCTTGAACCACTGGGTCTTGCCGATATTTTGGTTGCCTTGCAGCACGAGCACGCCTTGGGCCGCGATGCCCTGCGGCCGGTAGGCTGCAGCGATGGCGGACACGAGCCAGCGGCGCAAGAATGTGTCACGCTGCCGGGGGCCTTCATTGCCATCCACGTCCAGCGTGGCGCACAGGGCCTCGAATCGGTCCACGCCATCCCAGGGGCGCGAGCCCACCCAGGCCCGGACAGGGTTGTAGATGTTCTCGTCCGCCAGGACCGTAACGTAATCCTGCAAGTTGGTCGCCGGCATGCGAAAGGTCGCGCAAATGCTGTTGAGCGTGGCAAGCGTGGCGCACGCCTGGTTGTCCACGGAGAATCCCTTGTTGGGAATGAGGATTTCTTCGCGTTTTGAGATCAGGTTGTAGCGGATGGTGATGTTGCAGCGCCGCGCGACTTCGCGCAGGTTGGCGATGGTGTTGATCGGCTTGCCCTGGGCCGTCTCGTCGGGTAGGGGCGCATACAGGGCCTTGGCGCGATCGGACTGCGGGGTGGCCGAACGGGGTGCTACCTGTACCCCACCTGGGGGGAGATCGTCGATCCTGGGCGATTCTGGTGGGCCGGGATCGGGCTCGGTGGGCTCGCTGGCGTCGGCCGGAGGCTCGACAAGCTGGGTTTCGAGCTCCGGTGGGGCGGAATGGTTCCCGTTTGCATGCTTGACCGGGGCGGGCTGGGGCGCGGCTGCGACGGCCGGCGGAGGCACCAGCGAGGCGCGCGGCGCGGCCCAGGCGCGGAATGTGGGCCAGTCGAAGCCCTGCTCAAGCGCGTCGGCTGCGTCCCAGCCGTCGGAGAGGTCGGCCACGTCCAGCAGTTTGACGGTCGGGCAGTGCGGGGC
>Ga0075030_100004213_pt1 | contig 13022 bp, 11 predicted proteins | sample LitLauG_LLR_2012_FD_71393 | JGI IMG/M metagenome (GOLD analysis project Ga0075030, IMG submission 71393) | Freshwater sediment microbial communities from Pennsylvania, USA - Little Laurel Run_MetaG_LLR_2012 | ecosystem: Environmental > Aquatic > Freshwater > Creek > Sediment | place: USA... | reverse complement strand
GACCAGCACCATGCCGTACGGTTCCTTGATGTAGCGGCGGAAACGGCGCAGATCCGTTTCGTCGAAGCCCACCACTTCAAGCGTGAGCTTCTTAAATTTCTCGCTCATCGATTCCTTGTCGAGCACGCGGAGCACGGCGTCCTCGCCATGGATTGAAGGCATGATGGAAACGCGGAAGTCGATCGCGCGATGGTTGTATTTGACGCGGAAGCGTCCGTCCTGCGGCACGCGGCGCTCGGAGATGTCGAGTTCGCTCATGACCTTGATGCGCGAAATGATGGTGGAGTGGTGCTCTTTGCCGATGGGCGGCATGGCGTTCGTCAGCACGCCGTCGATACGAAACTTGATGACCACCGAATCGTCGCGTGTTTCGATGTGAATGTCGCTCGCCCGCCGCTGGAGCGCAGTAAAAATCGTAGTATCGACCAGACGGATGATCGGGCTCATGTCGCTGCCGGCGGTCGCCGTCAGTTTGTCGATCGAAATCGTTTCGTCGTTGCCCGCTTCGTCCTCGCGGATCACGTCGAGCGTGAACCCTTCGCTCGCGTCTTCCAGCACGCGCTTGGATTGCTCGGTCTTCTTGAGAATGTCGGAGATCTGCTTAAGCGTGGAAACCTTGGTCAGGATGCGCTTGCCCAGCAGCAGGCTGATCTCGTCGATCATCATCAGTTGGCTGGGATCGGCGATCGCGATGGCCAGCCGCCCATCTGGAGTTTCGTCCAGCGGCACGAAGTTATACCGGAACATCAGGTGAACCGGGATCTTCTCGAACAGGTCATGGTGAAGCTGGAAATCGCTCAAGTCGACGAATTCGCAACGGTAGCGCCGCGCAATATCCCGCGCACGTTCCAATTCATCCGGAACCGAGGCAGGCTCCGGTATCAGCTTGCCGGCATTCCCGCCATTCACGATTGCTGTTTTCTTATCCGCCATTCCCATTCCAGTCTACAGCCTTTGTCCCGACTCCTCGCCGGAGAAGTCGACTGTGGTAGCATCCATCGTCGTCCCTTCAAATCAGGCCAGCTCTCAATTGTGAAAGCTTCGAAGCCTTCGTATCAGGGCATTTTCTCAGCCTCGTCCCGACTCACAAGTTTCGTATCAGGGCATCGCATCTCAACCTTGTCCCGACTCACAAGCTTCGTATTCAGGGCATCGCTCAGCCTTGTCCCTGCTCACAAGCTAAGTATTCAGGGCATCGCTTCTCAACCTTGTCCCTGCTCACAAGCTTCGTATCAGGGCATCTTCTGAGCCTTGTCCCGACTCACAAGCTTCGTATCAGGGCATCGCTTTAGCGATGCCGCAAGCGTCATTTCTCAAGCGCCCCTTTAGGGGCTGCAGGCGCTTTAGTGCACGCCCGCTCCCAAAGTAAAAATCGGCAGATACAGCGAAATCAGGATTCCGCCGACAAACACCGCCATGATGATCAAAATAATCGGCTCAATCAGCGCCATGGCCGCTCCCAGCGCCGTTTGCACGTCTTCCTCGTAAAACTCCGCCACCGAACCCAGCATGGCCGGCAGGGCTCCGGTCGATTCGCCCACTTCCAGCATCTCCACCGCCAGATCCGGAAACAGCTTCTGCGTTTCCAGGCTCTTGGCCAGCCCCTGGCCCTCGCGTACGCGCTCGGCCGCATGAATAACCCCGTTCACCATCTGCCGGCTGGTCATCGAGGCGCCGGCCGTTTCCATCGCCGGTACCAGCGGCAAGCCGCCTTGCAGCAACGTGGCCAGGATGCGCGAAAAATTTGCGACCTGGTATTTCAGCCGGATTTCTCCCACCAGCGGCAGAGCAAGCAGGAACTTGTCGATCTGTTCCGCCCCTCGATCGCTTTGTTTCCAGCGCCAGGTCAAGAAACCACCCACCACCAGCACCAACAACACCGCCCAGGCGTACTTCTGCGCGTTCAAGCCCACCGCCAGCATGAACACCGTGATGGCGGGAAGCTCCGCCCCAAGATTATTGAAAAGGTCGGCAAACTTCGGCACCACGTAGGTGATGAGAAAGATCAGCATCACGGTAACGACCGACACCAGCAGCGCCGGATACACCAGCGAAACCAGCAGCTTCTTGCGGAACGTCTGCACCAGGCGCTGGTAAGAGATGTACCGGCTGAGCACTTCTTCCATGTTGCCGCTCTTCTCGCCCGCCAGCAGGGTGGTGGTGTACATCTTCGGAAATACCTGCTGGGCGGCGAAGGCGTCCGACAGCAACTCGCCCCCTTTAACCCGCTCCCGAACGTTTTCCAGCATCTGCAGCAGGAACTTGTCGCGCTGGCGCTTGATCAGCAGGTCGAGCGCAGTCAGGATGGGCAGTCCCGCCTTGATGAGCGTCAAAAATTGCTGGTTGAAGATCAGGAAGGTTCCCTGCCTGAGCTTGCCGCGCCGTCCCATGCGGATTCCAGCGGGGGACAGGAGGGTCCGGGGCTTCACCCAGTACACCAGATATCCCTGCTGGACGAATCGGTCGTGGACCTCCGCTTCCGAGTAGCCCTGTTCGACCTGTTGCCGCAGGTTGCCTTGCTCGTCGGCGACTTTGACCAGGAATTCCGCCATCGGATAACCGCCCGAAAACCTACACCTATCGCAAGTGTAACATTCTATTCAGTAAACCGTTGCTGCAACTATTTTCTGCTGGCACTCAGGTAACCACGGCCCATCAGGGACCCAGCTCTCCTTCGACCGTCTCTACGCCTGGGGGAGGCGTGAACTGGAATCGCCCGTCGCTGAGGCTCTGATTCTCCTTCAGAGCGGCAAATCGAAATTCGGTCGTGGCCCCGTCCACCTCGATCAGTAGGATGCGAACAATCTGATCCGAGGCCGTGATCTCCAACTGCACCTCACTGACTCGTTCTGCCATGGTTTGCGGCACTCCGCGCAAGAGCGTATTCCCAGGCCCCAAGGCAGCCTGATCGACCACCTTCGAGAGTCCCCGCAATTCATTCTCCAGCTTGGTTTTACCCAGGAGAAACGCCAGCGGAGACCGCAAGTCCTCCAGCTTCTTCAGTTCCGTCCTGCGGGCCTGCCGTTCCGCCGGCAAGTAAAACCAAACCTGCTGGCCATCGCTGACAAACAACTTCTCTTTCGGAGAACGATATTCCCACCGCATCTTGCGCGGCTTTTTCAGCCACAAAGTGCCCGATTCCACCCGCTCGGCCCCCGCCCCCCGGTAGATCTCGGTAAAGTCGGCCTGCAGGCTGCGCAGGTGGTTGTAATGCTCGTCCACCGCACGCGCTAATTGGTGAATGTCCTGGGCGTAGACGGGCAAAGTGAATGCCAGTACTGCCACCCAGAAAAAGGGGAGATTCTTCAATGTAAGCTTTCCCAATCTTTAATGATTCTACCTTCGTTTTACTTGTGCTGGATCAAACAGGCGCGAAGGTCCAAAGACTAGAGCGCCGGACGTTCCGGGGCGCTTGCTTGCGACGCGCGAGTTTCCTCAACCCGCTGCTGCGCGGATAGTCCTTGCCCGCCCCATCGCCCTATGGCAGACTCGATCGTCGAGGCCGGACTTCCTGCCAGATCACCCGGCCGCGGGTGTACATGCCATGCGTGGACTCTCCCGCTGCGCGCTGTGGCTCGGGCTCGCGTACGGCTTGGCGGTTGTCACCGGGTCCGCGGCTGACAAGCGTCAGCAAGCCGCGCCATCCGGCGGACAGTCTCCGGCTGCACCGCCCGCAACCGTCCCGACGGCCACGCCCTCCCCAGCTTCGCCATCGGTGACCCCGGGTGCGCCGACCGCACTTCCCTCGAGTGCGCCGCCCGATCCACTCGGCGAAGCGAAGGCTCTGGCACGCAAAGGGGAATTCGACGCGGCCATCCAGAAGTATCAGCAAGTCCTCCAGGAGAGACCGAAGTCCGCAGATGCCTACGCCGGTCTGACGCGTGTTTATCTGAAGAAGAAAGATGTGACGCAGGCTTACGAGACGATCAGCAAGGGCCTTCAGGTCACCGATTCCTGGCCTGTCCGAGTTGCCTTGGGTGAAGTTTATTTTCGCCAGGGAAAGATCAACGATGCGGAGAAGGAATGGGTGGGTGTCATCAATTCCGGCCACCTGGCCGCGCGCGCCTACCTGGGGCTGGCCCGAGTGCGCTGGGCCATCGCGATGAACAAGACCGCGAAGACCATGATCGACAAGGCGCACGAACTCGATCCCAATGATCCGGACATTCAGAAGGCATGGGTTTCAACTCTGCGCCGTTTGGAGCGCATCCAGTACTACGAAAGCTACCTGGCCGAGCCTAATGACTCCGACGCGGACGAACGCGGTTCCTTGCAGAGCTATTTATCGTACCTGAAGGAACGGGCCAAGCAGCACGGCCGCACCTGCCGGCTGGCGAGCAAGGTTACGGCCACGGAGACGCCGCTGGTGCGCCTGCTGATCGATCCCACACATCTGCGCGGCTACGGTTTGTTGGTGGCGTTGAATGGAACGAAAACCAAGCTCATGCTCGACACCGGAGCGGGCGGGATTGTAGTGAACCGCCGGGTCGCGGAACGGGCTGGGATTTCAAAGATCACCGAAACCAAGATCGGAGGCATTGGGGACAAAGGCCGGAAGAACGCCTACATCGGGACGGCAGACTCCATCCGGATCGGCGAGTTGGAGTTCCAGGATTGTCCGGTGGAGGTGATGGAGAGCCGGTCGGTGGCGGAGGAAGATGGGTTGATTGGCGCCAACGTCTTCGAGGATTTTCTGGTGGAACTCGATTTTCCTGGGGAGAAGCTGAAGCTCAGCGAACTGCCCAAGCGTCCCGGCGAAGGCAATCAGCCCATGGCTTTAAAGAATGAGGAGGACGATTCCGACGATCCGGAGGTTGCGAGTAAAACAGACCCCGCCGGGGAGACGGGCGCGAAGAAGACAGCCTCAGTTCCCCCCTCGTCCGGTCCGCAGGATCGTTACATTGCACCGGAAATGCAGTCCTTTTCGCGTGTCTTCCGGTTCGGCCATGATCTGCTGGTTCCGACCAAAATCGGCGACGGGCCCCCAAAGCTGTTTCTGATCGACACCGGGGCGCTCACCAACGCGATTTCGCCCGCAGCGGCGCGGGAAGTCACAAAAGTGCAAGGCGATCCGGACATGATCGTGAAAGGCCTCAGTGGATCGGTTAAGAACGTCTATAGCGCTCACAAGGCCGTGCTGCAATTCGGCGGTTTGCGTCAGGAAAATCAGGACATGCTGTCGTTCGACACCACTTCGATCAGTGAAAACAGCGGCACCGAGGTTTCCGGGTTTCTGGGCTTCACGACGCTCCGATTCCTCGACATCAAGATCGATTACCGTGATGGGTTAGTCGACTTCAAATACAACCTCGAGCGGCTCAACCGCTATTAGGCCGCGTGATTCGTAAAAGCGAAAATCGAATACTGGTGTGTTCCATCCCTCTTCGTGAACGCGGCACTCTCGTTTAGCACGTGCTCCAATACCGGATTGTGGTACAGCACATACACGGCCCGCGGATGTGCCCTCAGGCTCCGCTCCAGGTTGGCCATCACCCGACGCAAGCCGGATTCGGGCAAGGGGTTGAACAGATAGAGCAGCAAGGGTTCGGCGGGAAAAGAATAGTCGATTGCGTCGCAGCACACCGCCTCCAGCGCAAAGCACTTCTGCGCTTCGCTTTTGTACCTGGCTAGATTCTCCTGTGCGATGTGGTGTAGTGCGGGTAGAAGCTCTACGCCCACGATGCGGCGAAACGGATACTCCGATGCCAGCAGCAATGTCCGCCCCTTGCCCGAGCCCAGATCCACAAAACTGAACTGATCGAACTGGATCGGCAAAGCCGCCATCATCTCCCGGAACGCTGCGGGATCGGTGGGCTGGTAGGCAGAGTGAAGCACACCGAGCAAGCGCTCGCGCCATCCCACCGTGCCACTGGTGGTATTGACGCGATGTTCCCAGTCATACTCCATGTCGCCATAGCGTTGCCGCCGGCGCGCGGGAGTCGAATCGCGCAGAAATTCCCAAAGCTCACGAGCCAGCAGGGAACTGGCGCCCGAAATCCCCTTGTCACTGGCTTGTTCGTTCCACCACTGTCGCAATGCAATCAGGAATTGTCGGGAGAAGGTCGGAGACACGCCTGCATGCTAACAAATAGCCGGAATGGAGTCGGGTGGGCGGACGGACAGCCGCATGAGGGAGAGGGGTTCCCAGGCAAGCCTTTGTCAATAGCTCAGAGATACTATAACGCATTAGGAAGCGATCTCAGCCGCTGCAAGGTTCGGGATGGGGTTTGGGTCGCCCATGTGCCTGGCGACGCATCTACGGGCTTCCTGGTGCGTTTACGGGGCATCCCAATCGATGACTGAGGGCGGTTTGAGGGGAGCCGGTCGATCCAACCTAGTCAGTAACTATATCTAGAAGATATTATTGGTTCTAAGTTGTTGAGGCTGCGTCTTCACGCCCTGCAGCCGCGGCGTGAGGGCCCACGACCACGCCCGAAGGCGGGTGCAGGGAGGCCAGGGACCGTCGGGCTAAGATGGAAACGCTTTCGAGCACGTACCGCGCCAGGGCGCGTGTGGTGCAATGGCGCCGAAATGCCAGGTCGATGCGTTGGTGCAAGGCCGACCAGTTGTCCAGACCTTCCCGGGTGGCGAAGAATGCCGGTCCGCGAGATGCCAGCAGGTTGCGCGCAACCAGCAGTTCGTACTTGGGCAGAAACATCATGGTGGTCCGAGGGCAAGACTCCAAATCGAGGAAGTGGGGAATGCACTGATTGGCCATAATCTCATAGTGGCGCAGGCAGTCCCATCCCGCCTTCTTGGTGGTGACCCCGAACAGACTCTCCGCATAGTCTCCGTAGTAATCGGCTTCATCGTGATAAATGTAAGTTCGCGTGTCCCGTGGATCGACGAAGGCTTGCACCTTCACCTTCTGCTTGGAGACGGTTGCGATGCGTTCTTCCGGAATGGCGAACTGGATCGGGCGCACGTGCGGATTGGGAGCTCCAAGTTCGCGCTTAAAATAAATTCCCCGCCCGAGCAAGGCCGGAACGATCCCGGTATGGTCCTCGCCATCGACGAAGACGATCTGCTCAGGGGAATAGTGAAGCAGGACTTCCTCAAGGAATCGCCAACAGCGCTGGATGCTTCCATAGATTACGAGATCGAAATACTTCGAACGGATCTTTTGCAGGATGTCGGTGCGATCGACGCCCGAGTCGTCTCCCAGTAGACCAAACATGGTGAACCCGCGGCCATAGAGCTTGGACTTATCCTGCCGGCCGGCGGCGAATTCAGCGGCGTACATGTACCAGACCCGCTCCACGTCCACCAGTTCAGGGCCTAGTTCTGATCTGAGCCCGTGAAAAAGCATGTCGCACTGGTAGTCCGGGCTCTGGCCGTTCGAGATGTAGAGAATACGCATATTTTTATGGCCCGGGTTCGGTTGGGATCAAACTCGCGCCGCCTCCAACTGAGGATCTTCGACGCGGCGCAAATTCGTATTCGCTCCCGGTTTGGCGACGACCGCGATCAAGTACCCGTTGTGCCAGTCGCTGGCCTGGCGGGCCACCGTGGGATGCGAGCCATCGAGCGTGGTGCGAATCTCGTAGGAATGGACAATGGACAAATTCAACGCGTGCAGCGCCTGCATCGTACCTTCTCGCGCAGGCGTATGGTTCCAGTCATCGACGATCAGGATGAACTCATCGTCCAGCGCCGGCTGCACGAGGGCAATCCCGTCAAACTGATCGGAGGCCGTGTGCGGCCCGTCAAACATGTAGACGCTAAAGCGGCCGAGTTGCGTGTAGTCGACACTCCGGAAGTCTCGTTCGAGAAACGAAACATTGGCGCTGGGCGTCTTGAAGCGTTCGAGATTCTTGAGGAATTGTGCCTTCGGACCGCCGAATTCCGACCAATTATCAATCGCGGTGGCCCGAACGTCGTTCCCGTTGATCGCGGAACACAAGGTCGAACCGGCCCAGGTGCCGATCTCCAGATATCTCGGGTGATCCAATCCCTTGATGAGATTGTTGATCAGCATGCGGTACTTTCTGCCGGACATTCCATCCATTGCAAGCACCGCCGGATCCAATGCGCCGCGCCCGGCAAGAGCCTGATTGAACGCGGCTTGAAGACTGCGCACCAGGGGCGATTCCGTCGTTCTGGAGATGTGAGTAACCTGAGGTTCTGTCGGTCTCGTCTGGCCGGGAGCGGGTGTTGGTTGCGCGGCCGCGGGGCTAGCGGCGGAGGTCATCGGTCCTTCCGATTGCTCCAGCGCCCGGCAGAGAATCTCCGTTTCTTTCTGCTGGGAGAACCATTGAAACCCGCGGGTCTCCAACTGACCGCGCTCGTCTTCGTTCCGCAGCAGTCGCAGACAAATGTCAACCAGCGAGTCATAAGGCGCGCTCAACACTGCCGCGGCAGGGTCGTTTTCGCCTGCTATCAATGCAGCGGAACTTTCGGCCACAATGGCTTTCGAATTGGCGAACAAGTGGAACACTCGCCCAAGGTCGAATATCTTCTCTTCACGGAAGTGGACATAGAGCACGATCTTCGATCGGCTGATCACTTGGTCCTGATTCTCGCCCCCTGCACTGAACAGCGTATGGACCTTCACGCCTTTTGCCTGTAGCGAATTCAAGACCCGGACGCCGCGTCCATTCTGGGGACCGCAAAACAAAACATCGATGTCCTGCTGCGCGGCCGGCCGTATCCGGCTCAACTCGGGCGCGTATCCCAACGGCACATGGACGGGTGCATAGACACAGGGCATTGTCTTCCACTTCTCGAGGTTTCGCAGACTGTAATCCCACAGCACATACTGGCGCGCCAAGTCGCAATAGTGTGGCGGCAGGTTGGGGTCGTCCAGTTGTTCGAGGTTGTAGAGCACCGAACCCGGCGGAATGATCACTGCCTGCTGTGGGGAAAGCCGGTGAGCACCGAGAAAGACGTTCGTCGCCCCAGGCTCGAAGAGGTTTTCTTGAATGTCGGCGGAGTGTCCTAGGCTGCGCAACCCGAACTGCAGAGTCTCCGCCACGTTACCGAATGCGTCCGTGTGCGGACACTCCTGCGGTCGAACCAGCGTGATCTGAAATCTTCCCATGGACTTTGCGGATGATGGGCCCATGGTTCCGCATGCAATTCGCTGACCTCACCAATCTCTAATCTGAGGGCTGATGGGAGCGGCAGGAAAGCTTTGAGATAGTGGACTCTGTCGGATGGTTAACGCATCCAGCAACTTCAGGAAGCCAGTGGGCGTCTAGTTTCTCTTCACGTGCCCGGGCTCCGGCGACGCCATCCCTGGCGGGAGTCCTTTGGTGATGAAGAGAATGCGGTCCGGGTCCTGCACTTCGATGCGCCCATCGGTCGTCAGCTTGTAAGGCCGCCCGGTCGGATCGATCGGGGTTCCACGGATCAACCCGGCGCGTTCCAAATCGCTCATGCTGGCGGGCGTCTTTCCACTCTGCTGGCGATACCTGGTCACCACGTCTTCGAGGCGGGTAACGTCTTCATCCACTCGCAAGGCCTGCAGGTGCTGGACGGCGTTTTGCCGGATCGCAGGTTCTTTCGTGCTCTGGTAGGTTGTGAACCACAACATGCGAGCGGTATCGAATTCGCCGGCGTGCTGCGCCATGCGCGCCGCCAGGACCGGCATGTACTCGTTCGTCACAGGAACTTTCGCTCCGCGCGCAAACGCATCCGCCGCCCCGGCGTAGTCTTTGAGTTCGGTGTAGTACAGGAAGCCCAGGTTGTAGTAGAGGCGCCACTGATCGGAATTGTGTTCAATTCCGTATTTCATCAGCGACAACGCCTTGTCGGGCCTTCCGGCGCCGTTGGGCGGCTTGGGCGCGAGGAAGTTGGCGCCAAACTGGTAGGCGGGAAGCAGTTTCGGATCGAGTTCGGTGGTGATCTCCAGCAGCGGCGCCAGCAGGCTGAAGTCCTGGGAATCGTTGTGGTGCTGGAAGCCGAAATACTGCACGGCGCGCGTCCAGTAGATGTCGGCCAGCAGGCCGGTGTACCCCAGGCTCGTGCGCCGCAATACTTTGGTCGAGCGGATATACAGCGTTTCCTGCAACGTGGCGCCTTGCCGGATGTGGTCAATCGTGTGGAGCGTGGCCACGGCGCCCGCCATCGAGACCAGCAGCACGGCGCTTGCGACCCAATGGACTCTCCGTGTAGCACTCATTTCAGATTCCGGCGCTGAAAAATCAGGACCGCACCCGCGATGGCCATCGCGGAATACAGCAGCGCGTAAATGCTGTCGTAAAGAATGAGGCGGCCGGGCACTGCGTCCCCGTGTGCCACCCGATTAATCACGTTCAGCGCAGAAAAATTCGGCACCAGATAGGCGATTCCGGTCGCAATCCAGCCTTCCACTCCCTTGGCCATGCCTGCAAAACCGCGCAAATCCTCCGAAAGACTTCCAATCACAAAGAGCGCAAACGTAAAGACCGCGGACATCAGCGGCGTGGAGAACGACGAGAAGAACAGCGCCAGCGCGCACACCATCAGAAATTGCAGCACGATGAAGTAGAGCGCCACCAGCACCCACCCGTCGGCTTTCTCGAATCGGTGGGCCACATACAGCAAGGCGAGGAACACGCCGATGGCCATGAAGAATGTATTCACCACCAGCGTGCCCGTGAGCCCGAAGAACTTTCCCACCACAAATTCCCATCTGCGTACCGGACGCGAGAGCACGGTATAGAGGGTGCGCTTCTCGATTTCCTTCGAAACGAGTCCGATCCCGATGAAGATGGCGATCACCACGCCGAACAACGAAACGGCAGTCAGTCCCAGGTTCACCACCACCAGCCGCTCGATATCGATCGAGATTTGTCCCACCAGAATAGCGGCGCCCGACATGAGCAGCGCAAACGCGATCAGGTTGTACAGGACCCGGTCGCGGACCGCCTCGCGAAAAGTATTGAACGCTACCGATCCGATGCGCGAGTTCATGCGCCCACTCCCTTGCTTTCCGCGGGCTGCAGTTTCTGAATGTAGAACTCTTCGAGCGAGCCGCGAACCGGAGTCAGCGAAATCAACTTGGTGTGTTCGCGCCGCAGGATTTCCAGGGCCGCTTCCTGCAGCTCCTCCGTCAGAATGGCACTCACCATGTCGCCGCTCACACGCGCCTCGGCGCCCAGGCTGAGCAGGGCGGCGGGCGCGCTCCGACCGTAAAAAATAATTTCCACTCGGCCGTGCATCCGCGACGTCAACTCCGCCACTGCGCCCACTCCGCGCAGCTCGCCCTGGTTGATCACGGCTACGCGATCGCAGAGGGCTTCCGCGTCCGACAGAATATGAGTGGAAAAGAACACCGTCTTGCCTTCCTGCCGCAGTTGCTGGATCAGATCGCGCACTTCGCGCCGGCCCATGGGATCCAGACCCGACATGGGCTCGTCCAGAAACACGAGCTTGGGGTCATGCAGGATGGCCTGCGCCAGCCCCACACGCTGCAGCATGCCCTTCGAGAACTTGCGGAGTTGCACGCGGGCCGCGTCGGTCAACCCCACCCGTGTCAACATCTTCTCCACGCGCGCCGAACGCTCTTTCGCGGGCACGCCGGAGAGTTGCCCGTAATATTCGAGCAGTTCCTGCGCGGTCAGATAGTCGTAGAAGTAGGGTTGCTCGGGCAGGAACCCGATTTGCGCCTTGACGCGCGGATCGTCGACCTCCATGCCGAGGATGCGCGCTGTTCCCGCGGTTGGGAAAACCAGGCCCATCAGGAGCTTGAGTGTGGTGGTCTTGCCGGCGCCGTTCGGCCCCAGGAAGCCGAAGACTTCGCCTTCTTCGATCGTTAAATGGAGCGGGCGCAGCGCCTGCCTGGTGCGCTTGCGCCAGAAACCGACCAGATAAGTTTTTTCGAGTCCCAGAATTTCGATCGCAGCCATGAGTGAGATCAACCGGCGTCTAATCTGTTTGATGAATGAATTATATGAAACATTTGCCGGGCGGCAAGGCGGAGCGAGGGAAGGCTCGATTACGAAAGTCAGGAGGCTGCCCACGGTAGAAAATCAGGGAGCCATGCCAGGGGACAAGCCGGAATGCCGCCCCAGCAGGGGCGTGGATGCACAATTCCGGCCCCGCAAAACGAATCGTCGGACCGCAAGAGACCTACTACTGTGGCGCAACCGACGTATTGCAGGCCGCAATGCTGCTTGGGCTGGTGCGAACCACCGCGTCTTCAAACGAACAGAAGTAGTTCATACCCGAGTAGTTCCATGTGACCGGCGCGCCGAAGACGCTGTAGGTCGAGACCGGCGCGGTGCCGCTGGCGGTGGCGCTGAGCGTGAACGTATAACCGTTCCGGTACCCGGCCGCCAGGGATGTATCGATCAGACAGGCGCCGGCCGAACTCGGCGGAGCGCAACTGGTTCCAGACAGATCCGCCAGGCTGACCGCATAGCCCACCGTCGGATAGGCCGAGTTGTACGAGATCTGCGCCGTGTTCAACGTCCGCAGGGCAGCGACCGCCGACGATTCATTGGCGGAGACACGTGCCCGCAGATAACTAGGTATTGCTATAGCCGCGATGATCAGAATGATTGCCACCACTATCAACAGCTCAATCAGCGAAAAGCCTTGGTGCCGTCGCATTATATCTCCCTCAGGCTCCAAGGAGGACATCAAGTCCCGGAAGCAATTTCAAGGGTTGCATTTTTGATACCGTAACTTGTTGTTTCCTGAGGCTGTAAGTCATTGAAGATTCAAGTGAGGTGGCCTGCAAGTGCGCTGTAAGGCGCTCTTACACGCGTCTTGAGCGCGCGGCGTGACACTTTTTGTCACATCGGTGCGGAAATTGCGCAGGGAGTTGAGAAAGGGCAAAGGTCGGTTCGATCTCGATCCAAGGGAGTAGGAAGGTCGAGATAGATAAAACAGGCTGCAAAACAAAAAAAAGAAGCAGAGGTGACTCCTCTGCTTCTCCCGGCTTGTACCCTCCCCAGGTACTTGGCCAACTTGATGTTATTGCAGCGGGGCAGCCGCGGTGGTGCAACCACCGACCAACGTTGCTGCACCGGACCGCAGGACGCCGTCTTCGAACGAGCAGAAGTAGCGCACGCCGGTCGAGTTCACGCTCAACG
>Ga0075030_100004212_pt1 | contig 13023 bp, 12 predicted proteins | sample LitLauG_LLR_2012_FD_71393 | JGI IMG/M metagenome (GOLD analysis project Ga0075030, IMG submission 71393) | Freshwater sediment microbial communities from Pennsylvania, USA - Little Laurel Run_MetaG_LLR_2012 | ecosystem: Environmental > Aquatic > Freshwater > Creek > Sediment | place: USA... | reverse complement strand
GATCGACTTCGTGGCACTCTGGCAGTCCCGCCGGACCCAAGCCGGCGCCACCAGCCCGCTGGTCGCCTGATCATCAAACGACGGCCGGGGTAATCAGCGCCCCGGCCGCAAGATCAGGGCCCAGCGAACGTCTGATCCGAGATATCCTTCGCTGCCCCCGCATCCGCCGTCACCACCAGCACCGAGTCGCCGGGCACCGTCAGCGCCGCCTCCATCCGCCGCGCCCGCATCCCCGCCGCGAACACATTGCACGCTCGGCTCCACAGCTCGCCGATCGCGAAGTCCGCGCGGAAATTCCCCTCCGGCAATCCCTCCAGGTCGACATGGCCACCCGGCCCAAGGAACGCCGCAAACACGACCGCCCCGGCCGAGTCACGCACCTTCACCACCGCCGGCTGCACCGCCCGGTTCTGCACCGCCAGCTTCCCACCCCCCGAACCGTGACGCTCCAGCAGTTCCCCGTCGAATGGCGCCGGGCCGGCATTGAAGCTGCAATAAGCCCCCCGAGCGGCGGTGGCATTGCCGGGAGCCAGGTGGTCGGCGCTGATGAAGCCGTTGCCCTTGTCGTTGACCAGCACCTCCAACATGCCGTTCTGTCGGACCAGCCGGATCGCCTGCACCGCACTGAACGGCGGCAGTTTCCCCATCGGAACCAAAGTGTTGTGCTCCGTGTCCATGCGCCAAAGCACCGCGGGCGAGCCGGCTGGCGTGACGTAGAAATTGGGCGTTCCCGCCAGCCTCAAGGGGACCGGACCATACAGCATCGCCTGTTGCAGGCCGGGAGGCAGCGGCGCGACGATCGCCGCATTCGGCCGAATCTCGGAATGAATTGTCCGCGGCGGCGCCATGAGATGCGAAACCGCCTCATACAGGCACAGGCAGAAAAACGCCCCGAACCCCAGCCACGCCGCCATCGGCAGATTGGAGAACCGAGGCAACCGCGACGACTCGGTGAAGCCCTGAAAGGCGGGCGCATAAGTGGTCGGCCGGACCGGAATGACCGCCGGTTGGGTCGTCGCCTCGCGGGCCCGGCGATCGTAGGCGTTTCGGCGTTCCTGGTTCGACAAGACGTCGTACGCCTGCTTCACGGCCACGAACGCCGCGGTATCGCCGGTGCTCGGCACATCCGGGTGCAGCAAGCGTGCCTTGGTTCTATACGCCGCGGCGATGGCGGCCGAGGACGCCGACGGCTCCAGGCCAAGCCGTCCGTAATAGCCGTCAGGGTCCAGTCTGGTGCGAGGTGGCGGCATGCGAATTAGATGCTAAGTCCGGCTAGAAGCGGCAAGGCGTGCCGATCCGGCACGGTGAGATTGCCGTGGGTATAACAGAACCATGCGGCGCGGGTTGGCCAGATGAGGGAGAAAGCGTGGCGACAGAACAAAAAGGCGCGCTCCGCTGGGTGGCGCTTGTGGTGCTGCTGGCCGGCGGGTTCATGCCGCCGCTGGATTTCTTTATCGTCAATGTCGCCCTTCCCTCAATCCATGACAGCTTGGGCGCGTCGCCAGCCCAACTGCAACTGGTGATCTCGGGCTATGCCAGCGGCTATGGGGTCTTTCTGATCACGGGCGGCCGGCTGGGCGATCTGTATGGCCGTAAGCGCTGCTTCCTGATCGGCATGGCGGGGTTCTCGCTCGCCAGCCTGGTCTGCGGCCTGGCCACCTCGCCCATGCATCTGGTCTTCGCCCGCATCGTCCAGGGATCGGCGGCGGCGGTGCTGCTGCCGCAGGTCCTGGGTTCGATCCGGGTGCTGTTCCCAAACGAACGCGAACTCGCCAGGGCCATGAGCGCCTATGCCATCATGATGGGCATGGCGGCCGCGATCGGCCAGTTCAGCGGTGGCGCCCTGGTGCAGTGGAACCCCCTGGACCTGGGCTGGCGGGCGATCTTCCTGCTGACGTTGCCGGTTTGCGCCGTGACCCTGGTCCTCGGCTGGAAAGTGGTGCCCGAAACCGGTGGCGGCGGGAATGTGCGCCTCGACCTGGGTGGCGCGGTACTGATCTCCCTGACCTTGGCCGCCATCGTCGTGCCGTTATCCGAGGGGCGCGAACAGGGCTGGCCCGCCTGGGTGTTCGTGGCCCTGGCGTGCGTGCCGTTCCTGAACGCTGCGTTCTTCTGGTACGAAGCCCGCCTGAGCCGGTTCGGCGGCAAGCCGCTGGTCGATACCACGCTGCTGCGGATCCCCAGCTTTCGGCGCGGCGTGCTGATCGCCACGCTGTTTTTCTTCACCACCAACTTCTACCTGCTGTTCGGCCTGTATCAACAGGACGGCCGCGGACTGGCGCCGATGGCGGTCAGCCTGGCCATCGTCCCGTACGGCGTCGGCCTGTTCCTGGGCCCCTTGATCAGCGCGCCACTGGTCCGGCTGCGGCCGAGACTGCTGGCGATCGGCCTCGGTATCCAGGTGACATTCTACACGTTGATCGGCGCCCTGGTCGCAATAGGAATCGACGGAATACCGCTGTCCACCGTGGTTTTCTTCGCCGGCCTCGGCCAGGGAATCGCCTTTCCCCGCCTGTTCGCGACGGTGCTCGGCGATGTCCCGCCAGCCCAGAGCGGCGTGGCGGCGGGGATCACCAATTCCGCCCTGCAGATCGGGGCCGCGATCAGCGTGGCCGCGATCGGGTCCTTGTTCTTTTCGGTCCTCGGCCACGGGACGGGCGAGCGGGCCTACGCCCATGCCTTCGCGATCGCGCAATGGACCGCGACAGCCGGGCTGTTTCTTGCCATGTTGATCGCGATCCCGTCTCGCCACCGGCGGCCGGGGATTTCACATTAACCACCAGCCGCATACTTGCGGCCCAAGCCGTTGAATGAGTATGGAGCGTCGCATGCGAACCATTCCCACCAGCCCGCGCCTGACCCGCTCCCTTCTGCTGGGATGCACCCTGTCCCTGTTGGCCGGCTGTAGCGGCGACAAGCTGTCCCGCACCTTCGGTCTGACGCGGGATGCGCCGGACGAATACACGGTGACGACCCGGGCGCCGCTGTCGATGCCGCCGGATTACAACCTGCGCCCGCCCCGCCCCGGCGCGGCGCGCCCGCAGGAGCAAAGCGAACGTCAGCAGGCCCAGGAAGCCCTGGTGCCGGAATTGGCGCTGCATGCTCCCACCGGCGGCACCAGCGCGGGTCAATCCGCCTTGATCCAGCAGGCCGGTCCGGCCGCGCCCAGCGATATCCGCCGCAAAGTGGACCAGGAGGCGCACAACGCCGACGCGGACAAGGGTTTCGTCGACAAACTGCTGTACTGGCGCAAGCCCGACACCACCAACGCCCAGGTCGACGCCTCGAAGGAAGCGCAGCGCCTCCGAGAGAATTCGGCCCTCGGCCAATCGCCCGAAGTTGGTGAGACGCCGATCATTCAGACGAAAAAACAGGGCTGGTTCAGCAGCCTGTTCTCCTGGATCTAGGTTCGGACGGGGGTGGCGGCTGAAATTCACTTCGTCCAGGGCGGCGACTCGCCGGTTCTGATCGGCGCCGGCTCCGAGACCCTGACCTGCGCCTGCGGCAACGCGCTGATCGCCGGGTACGATCCGTTGCGGTTCCTCGGGGTCGCGATCCAGTGCGGCGGCTGCGCGGCGGTGACCACCACCCTGGCCTTGCCCGACGGGCAAACCCGGCCTGCCCAGGTCATTATCGCGGAACCGTCGACGGCGCCTCGGACAGACCCGATGACGGTGCCGGCCCATATCGCCGTGATCGGCAGTGGGGAAGTGGAACGTTTGCGGGCGCTGTATCGTCCCCGGACGCCGGCGAGTAACACCTATACCGTAACGGACGCTCTGCTGGACGAGGCCGCCGCCAGCTTCGAACGCCTGTGCCACGCCGCCCTGCCGGCGATCGATGCCGATGGACTGCGCGAGCATGCCCTGGGCTGGTCGGTGGGCCATTTACGGGCCCGGATCACCGCTGGGCCGTGGGCGTGCATGGAGGACGTTCCGACCGCCAACGCGGTGACCCATTTGACCGGATTCCTCCATTTCGTGGCGACCTGGTCGCATCATCCGCTGTTTCCCGCCATGGCGGCGACCGCCGCCGAACGCGGTTTTTCGTTGCATGGCCTTGCGCCGTTCGCGGCGGCGCATGCGATGACGATGACGGGCAGCGTGGTCAACTTCCCGACCCCAACCGGATACCCGGGCCGTGTCGAAAGCTTCGATGTGAGCGCCGCGGCGACCGGCACGGTATTGGTCCAGCCCGCGGTGTTCGACCGCTTCGAGTTGCCGTTCGGCCGAGCCTGGGAGCCTGCCAGCCTGCTGGCCGCCGTGTCCGAGGCCATAGCGGCGGCCCAGGGTCGCATCAACCTGCGCAATCCCGGCATCCTGCTGCTGTCCCCGGGAACCGCCATGGCGGCCTTTGACGAGGCCCTGATCGAGGCGGTGAAGGCCGCGCTGGCATCCCTGGGCCGCAAGAACCGGGGCCTGATGGCGGTGGCACCGATCGTGCTGCGCTTGCAGCCGACACCAGATCCGCTGACGGTGCGGTTCGGCTATGGGCTGTTCCCTCTGGTCAACCGGCATTACAGCGGCGCTGCCCTACCCGGGTAGACAGCGTTCGGGCGGGCGTCCAAGCTCCCCGTCATGCGTTTGTGGTTACTGCTGTTCATTCTGCCGCCGTTCAGGCATTGCGCATGGGCGTGCGGTCGGCCTTCGGGGTCGATCCGCTGACGTGGGCGTTCGTGGCGCGCCACGATGTGCGGTTCAACGACGGCAGCCCGTTCAGCGTCAAACGAATACCGTCGTTTCCGAACAATCCCGGACTCTATACTTCAAAGCCGCCATAGGTGAACGCGTTCCGCGTCTCTGGACCATGCGCCGATTTTGCCGCAGGCTGGCGTTTTACTCGGGGACCCGGCATATGACCCATCGTCCTACCGTCTATGGCACACGGCACGCGATTTCGGCTGGTCACTACCTTGCCGCCGCGGCTGGATTTTCGATCCTTGAGGCTGGCGGCAATGCGATCGACGCTGGTGTCGCCGCCGGGATCGCGCTGGGGGTGCTGCAACCCGATCTGGTCAACTTCGCCGGTGTGGCGCCGATCCTGATCCGGTTGGCGGACGGCACCGTCGAAAGCATCGCCGGCCTGGGGTGGTGGCCGAAGTCCATCCCGGCCGACCTGTTCATGCGCGAGCACGGCGGCAAGATACCGGACGGCGTGCTGCGCACCGTGATCCCGGCCGCACCGGATGCGTGGATCACCGCGCTGCGCCGGCATGGGACGATGCGGTTCGCGGATGTCGCCGCCTCGGCTATTCGTTTCGCCGCCGAAGGGTTTGCCGTCTATCCATTGCTGGAACGATCGATTGGATCGCACGCGGCCGAGTATCGCCGCTGGGCGTCCAACACGGCGGTGTTCCTGCCGGGGGGACGCGTGCCCAGGACGGGCGAGAAGTTCGTTCAGACCGATCTGGCCCGGACCATACAATTCATGGCGGACCAGGACCGGGCTGCGGGGCCAGATCGGCTGGCGGGGCTGGATGCCGCCCACCACGCATTTTATCGCGGCGACATCGCTCGGGCGATCGTTCGCTTTCAAGAACAAGAAGGCGGCTATCTGTCGATGGCCGACCTGGCGGAATACAGTTCCGCTATCGAACCAGTCGTGCGGCGTGCGTGGCGCGGGCATGAAATGCTGACGTGCGGCGCCTGGTGTCAGGGGCCTGCGCTGCAACAGGCCCTGGCGCTGGTCGAGCATGTTGGGATCGAAGGGTTGGCACATAATTCGGCGGAATATTTGCATCGGGTTGTGGAGTGCTTGAATCTTGCGCTGGCGGACCGGGAATATCATTTCGGCGACCCTCGGTTTGTCGATGTGCCGGTGGACCATTTGCTCGACCCGGCCACAATTGCGCGGCGGGCGGCGGCGGTGCGGAGTGACCGGGCATTCGGGGCGATGCCGGCGCCGCTGGATTTGCCGAACAAATCGTATCTGGCATCCGGCGCCGATTTGCCGAAGGTGGAGGCGGATACATCATATTGTTGCGTTGTCGATCGTTGGGGCAACGCGTTCAGCGCGACGCCGTCGGACGGATCGGGCAATGTGCCGGTGGTGCCGGGCCTGGGGATCTCGCCGTCCGGACGCGGATCTCAGAGCCGGCCCGACCCGCGGCATCCGGCTGGGGTGGCGCCCGGGAAGCGGCCCCGGTTGACGCCGAACCCGGCGATGCTGGTCACCGACAAGGGCGGGGTGATGCCGCTGGGCACACCGGGCGGCGACGTGCAGATCCAGGCGATGCTGCAAGTGCTGTTGAACGTCATGCATTTCGGGATGGACCTGCAAACCGCGATCGAAGCGCCGCGCGTGGCTTCGTATTCGTTCCCGTCGTCGTTCGCTCCGTTCGAGTATTTTCCTGGACGTTTGGCGGTGGAGGGGCGGATCGACCAGGCGACGCGCGACGATCTCGCGGCGCGTGGGCACACGATCCAGGATTGGCCGGAGTGGTCCTGGCTGGCGGGATCGGTGGAGGCGATCTTGTCCGACCCGGAAAGCGGGATGGTGGGGGCTGGGGCGGACCCGCGACGACCGGCTTATGCCATCGCGATCTAGACCCTTTGTTTGATTAACGGTCTAGACCGCCGTCAACATCTCCCACAGCCCATCGGCGCCGTTGGCGCAGGCGTGGGCACCGACCCGAGCGGCCCATTCCGGGTCCGATCCGAATTCCTCGCGCCATGACCAGAGGCGGCGCGTGGACAGTTGCAGGGCGTATTCCTTGGTGAAGCCGATCGCACCGTGGACCTGGTGCGCGATCTCGCAGGCCAGGGTTGCCGCCTCCCCTACCCGGGTCTTGGCGACGGCGATCAGAAACGTTTCGCGTTCAGCATCGGTCTTGCCCAATGCTTCGATACCCAGGTTCGCAGCTGCGACGGCAGCGGCGGTTTGTCCGGCCAACACGGCAAGGTTCTGCTGTACGGCTTGGAATTTGGAGATTGGGCGACCGAACTGGACGCGTTCCTGCGCATAGGTCACCGCGAGGTCCATGGCCCGTTCCAGGGCGCCCGACATCATCGTTGCGCGCGCCAGCGCACCGCGACGATATAGCGCGCCACGGGAGACTCCACGTCCCAATGCGCCCACGGCATCGGCGGATAGGCGGACATTGCTGAAACCCAACGTGTCACGGCATTCGTTGGCGATGTTCTTGCCGGTGGTGACTTCGGCGCCGCCGGTGCCTTCCAGCGCGACCGCCATCTCGCCGTCCGGTCCGTCTGCGATCAGAACGGTTTTCGCGACATGCGACGCGTAAGGAATGCGGGACACTTTGCCGGACAGTCGCCAGCCGTTGCCGTCGCGGACGACGGTCAGGCGATCGCCGCCCCGGACCGGGCCAACCGTCATCGGTCCGTCGGACAGTTCCAGTCCAGCATTAGAGGCGATCCAACCGGCCAGCATCGTCTCGGCAAGCGGGAGCGGCACTGAATAGCGGCCGGCGACACGCAGGACGGCAAACAGGTCGGCCCATTCGGCGTCGGCGCCGCCGGCGGATTCCGGCAAGGCAGCCAGCGGCACGCCGGTTTCGGCGACGACCTGCCAGAGGTCGGACGCGAACGTTCCGGTCTCGGCTTGGTCAATCACCAGCTTGTTGGATTTGTCTTCGAACAGCCGGGTCATGCTTTCCAGCAGTATCCGGGTTTCGTCGCGAATGGCCATGTGTGGGAATCCCTTCAGCGCAGACCGAGGCCGCGGGCGATGATGCCGCGCAGGATTTCGCGTGTGCCGCCCTGGATGGAAAAGCGTGGCGCGTTCATCGTACTGCGGGCGATCATCGACACATAGGTCTCGACCGCTTCCAGTTCTGGTTCCGTTGGAAACAACTGCCGAGCGACGACGGGGATGTCTTGTTCGTAGCGGGTGCCGAGGTCTTTGACGACGGCGGATTCGTTGTTGGGTTGCAGACCTTCGTGCAGCATGCCGGCGATCGACAGCGACATGCTGCGCAGGGTCGCCAGTTGGGCAATCAATTTTCCCAATGCGGCGGCTGTGGCTTTGTCCGGGGCCGGTCCGGCGACGCGGACCATTTCCCGCAACATCTGGAACAATACCAGGAAGCGGTCCGGGGCGCTGCGTTCGAACGCCAGTTCGCTGGTCAGTTGGTTCCAGCCGTTGCCTTCCTTGCCCAGCAGACGGTTGTCGGGAACGATGACGTCAGTCAGGAATATTTCGTTAAAGTGATGTTCACCGAGCAGATTGATGACGGGGCGGATGTCGATGCCGGGGAGTTTGAGGTCGAGCAGGAATTGCGTCGCGCCGGCATGGCGGTCGTTTTCGTCGTGGCCGTCGCCGGCCATCTTGCAGAACAGGATTGCATAGTCTGCGCGATGTGCGTTGGAGGTCCACAGTTTCGTGCCGTTGATCTTATAGCCGCCGTCGACCTTGACTGCTCTGGTTCGCGTGCCGGCGAGATCGGAACCGGAGTTCGGTTCGCTCATGCCGATGCAAAATGTCAGTTCGCCGGCGGCGATTTTGGGGCAGAAGAACTGCTTCTGCTCCTCGGTGCCGAAGCGCAGGATGTTGGGACCGCTTTGGCGGTCGCCGGTGTAATGGGCGGACAGCGGCGCTCCGGCGGCGAGCATCTCCTCGATCATGACGTAACGTTCGAACGCGCTGCGTTCGCCGCCGCCGTATTGTTTCGGCCACGTCATCCCAATCCACCCCCGCTTCCCCATCGCTCGGCTGAAGTCGCGGTTGAACTCGCTTTTGGTGAATCCCATGAGATGCTGGTGTTCTTTGATGAACGCGCGAACTTCCGCGCGCATGGCCAGCGCTTCGGGCGGGAGTTCGACGGGATCAAAACGGAACATCGGCGTTGCCATGGTCGTTTCCCTACCAGTTCGTGTTGAAGCCGGCGAAAGTGTGTGGAATTTTCCGAATGTCGGTCACCAGTTCCTTCATGACGCCCACAGGCGTGCCGGCGGGAAAATGCAGATCGATAGAATCCGCCACGCCACCGAAACGCTGTTCGATCGAGGCGGCCAACCCGTTGTAGGTGCCGCAGGCGGCGAAGATGCGGACGGCATCGTCGGACACCTCGGCTGCCATCTTGTCCCATTGGCCGGCGACCGACATCCGGTGCAGCTTGCCACCAAGGTCTTCCAACCCATGCAGCGCCAAAATCGGTAGATAGGTGCGGGTGGAGCCGTAGAAACCGATACGCTGCCGAGCCTTTTCCATTTCGGCGGCGACGGTGGCGTCGTCGGGGCCGGTGCAGACAAAGCCGCCGCCGTGCACGTCGAAATTCAGGCGGGAACGGCCGCTGCGGCGCATGCCCTCCATCATCTGCGGCAGGCACACCTGCTCCAGATAGGCACGCGAGCACAACGGATGCAGCCGCACCCCATCACCGACCTGACCGGCGACGCGCAGCATCGCCTCGCCCACCGCGGCGACGGTCACGGGCACCATGGGAAGGCCGGTGGGTTCGGGGGAGAAATCGGGTGTCATCAGCGAAAGCTTGTAGTGTGGGCTGTCGAAATTCAGCTTTCCACGGGTTTCCCAGGCTTGCCAGACGGCGCGCAAGGCCTGCACGTAGTCACGCATGCGCGGGGCGGGTGCGGTCCAGGGGATGCCGAAGCGGCGTTCGTTGTGCCCCTTCACTTGGCTGCCCAGACCGAGAACGAAACGACCGGCGGAATTGGCGTGCAGGTCCCAGGCCTGCTGCGCCAATGTAGTCGGGCTGCGCGGGAAGGCGACGACGACGGACGGTGTCAGTTCCACACGCTGGGTTTCCAGTGCGGCGACCGTCAGCGGAGCGAGCGGATCGTGCCCGAGTTCGACCGTCATCAACGCATCGAATCCCGCCGCCTCGGCATCGCGGGCGGCCGGTCCGACATCGCGCCAGTGCCGCTGCGGCAGTATCGTATAGACGCGCATCAGCCGCGCGCCAGTCGGCGTTCGACGAATGCCAGGCGGTCCTGGCCCCAGAAGATATCGTCGCCGATGACGTAACTGGGGGCGCCGAACACGCCTTTTTCCAATGCCGCCCTTGTGTCGGCGATCCGGCGTTCGGCCCATTTCGGATCGTTGCCGAGTGTCATCACCTGATCCGCATCCAGGCCGATGTCTTTGATCAACGCGGCCAGGGTGGCGGGTTCGCCGGGGTTCTGTTCCTGCTGCCACAGCGCCTTCAGCACACGGTGCGCCAGTTTGATCGCGGGCTGGTCGCCGAGGGTTTCGCGAATGGCGATGACACAGCAGGCGGCGTGCTGCTCATTGGACGGGAAAAACGCGGGCTGCACATGGATGGGGATACATAGATGGTCGCGCCAGCGCGCCAGTTCCTGCATCCGGTAGGCTTGGCGCTGGGGGGAGCGCTTGGGTAGCGGCAAGCCACCGGATTCGGCGAAGATGGCGCCGAAATCCACCGGATAGATGCGCATGGAGGCGTTGTGGGCCATCGCCATGGCTTCGATCCGCGCGGCGCCCAGATGGGTCCAGGGCGAGTTCAGCGAAACATAGTAGTCGATATGCAGCGGCATCGGTTTCCTCCAAGGCGTTTGGTGGTGATCCTGATGGACGGCGCGGATTGGCACAAGTGAGGTAAAGCCGGATAGTGTCGCCGCGGCAGTGGAGCGAACGGCATGAAGTGGATCATCGGCGACGTCACCGTCACCAAAATCATTGAACTGGAAATGACGGGCGGCTCGCGCTTCCTGCTGCCGCAGGCGACGCCGGAGGAGATTCTGCCGCTGACCTGGCTGCAACCGCATTTTGCCGACGAGAACGGCCGGCTGCGCATGAGCATCCACAGTTTCATCGTCGAAACGCCCGACCGGCGGATCGTGGTCGACACCTGCCTGGGCAACGACAAGCAGGGGCGGCGGATTCCTCACTGGAATGATCGGGATGGTCCGTTCCTGGCCGATCTGGCGGCGGCGGGGTTTCCGGCGGAGTCGATCGACACCGTGCTGTGTACCCATCTGCACGTCGATCATGTCGGCTGGAACACGCGTTTGGTGGATGGCAAATGGGTGCCGACGTTCCCGCGCGCGCGGTATTTGATGGGCCGCACGGAATATGAGCACTGGCGCACGGTCAAGGACCGGCCGGACATGGCGCACATCATGGCTGACTCGGTGACGCCGATCGTCGAGGCCGGACTGGCAACGATGGTCGAAACAAACGAAAAAATCTGCGACGAAATCTCGTTGATCCCGACCCTGGGTCATACGCCGGGGCATGTTAGCGTGATGATCCAGTCGCAGGGCGAACAGGCGCTGATCACCGGCGACTTCATGCACCACCCCTGCCAGATCGCGCATCCGGAGTGGAGCACGCTGGCGGACAGCGATCCCGAGCAGGGGATTGCGACGCGGCGGCGGATGTTCCAGCGGCTGGCGGGGACACCGGTGCTGATTATCGGCACTCATTTCGCTGGCGCGACGGCTGGACGGCTGGTGACGGACGGTGATACGTATCGACTCGATGTTTAGAGTCGGGGCCCGTCATGACTTATTTGCGCAGCGGCATCTTTCTCTCGCCCTTTCACGATTTGCGGGAAAACCCGCTTCTGGCGCTGGAACGCGACATGGAGCTGCTGCAACATTTGGATACGCTGAACTATCATGAGGCCTGGATCGGGGAGCAACATTCAGGCGGGTTCGAGATCATCGGCAGTCCAGACCTGTTTATTGCCGCGGCGGCGGAGCGGACCAGGCATATTCGCCTGGGCACCGGCGTAATTGCTTTACCGTTCCATAATCCGTTCCTGTTGGCCGACCGGATGGTGCAGTTGGACTATCAGACCCGGGGACGGGCGATGATCGGGGTTGGCCAAGGTTCCCTCGTGCATGACGCCCGGAAGCTTGGTATCGATCCGAGTGAGCAACGGCGGATGATGAATGAGGCGCTGGACGTGATTGTCGAGTTGCTGAACGGCGCGGCGGTCACACGCAAGACCGACTGGTTCGATCTGCACGAGGCGCAACTGCAACTGCCTCCGTTTACCCGGCCGCGGATGGAGATGGCGGTGGCGTCGGCACGCTCCCCCGCCGGCGCGCTGTCGGCGGGGTGGCATGGTTTGGGGCTGCTGTCGGTCGGCGGCACCGGCGACGAGGCGATGCAATTCCACAGTGGCAACTGGGCGCTTTATGCCGACACCGCCGTGGCGAACGGTCATGTGCCGGATCGGAAGAATTGGCGGGTGGCGACGCTGTTGCATGTCGCGGACACGCGGGAACAGGCGCGGGCGAACGTCACGTATGGTCTGGACCGGTACTGCGATTATGTCCGCGATGTCGCACCGTTTCCGTTGGTTCCGAACGGCGTCGCCGATCGCTGCCAATATCTGATCGAAAGCGGCGCGGCGTGCGTCGGCACTCCCGACGACGCGATCGCGTTTATCGAACGGTTGCAGACCGCGTCCGGTGGTTTTGGGGTTCTGCTGGAACAGGCGACGAATTGGGCGGACTGGGCGCAGACGAAACGTCACTACGAGCTGATGGCTCGTTATGTGCATCCGCATTTCCAGTCGTCGCGGGCATGGCGTGCCGACAGTTATCGCGATGCACGCGCTCATCGGGATGCGTTCGCCGCCCCGTCGAAGGCGGACGTGCAAGCGGACATCGATCGGGTGCAGGAGAGACTGCCGCCGATTACCAAAGGCAATGAGCCGATGTTGCCGAAGCATGACAGGCTGGTTAGCGCGCCAACCAAGGTCATCCAAGGTGGCCAAGCGGCCGCCTTCTTGCCCATCACCACGGGCGCGCACCAGCCCCATACATTTTCGGGTAATTACGACCCGACCGGGTTACTCAGCAAGTTCGTGAAGAAGGCCCCCGGCAAGCGGCGTTGAGCACTGACGGGGCCTGGAACGCTTGCACGCTGACCGGAAAATCACGGCCTTACATTGTTGTCATTGCGATGAGCGCTTGCGACGGTGTGGCTATAGTTTGCCGCGTCGCAAGCGCTCCTAACAAGAAAATAGGTCCGAGGCCGTTTAATCCGTCATCGCGAGGAGCCGCTTGGCGACGCGGCGATCTGATCGCGATGCGGGTGGTCTCAGATCGCCACGTCGCCAAGCGGCTC
>Ga0075030_100004209_pt1 | contig 13030 bp, 9 predicted proteins | sample LitLauG_LLR_2012_FD_71393 | JGI IMG/M metagenome (GOLD analysis project Ga0075030, IMG submission 71393) | Freshwater sediment microbial communities from Pennsylvania, USA - Little Laurel Run_MetaG_LLR_2012 | ecosystem: Environmental > Aquatic > Freshwater > Creek > Sediment | place: USA... | reverse complement strand
GGTGCGCACCGAGCGAAACACCGCGGGCGAGCGACGGACCCTTCACGGCGTGGCGCTCAACGTGGAGATCGACCTGTCCGGATTCAGTGCGATCAATCCGTGCGGGATAGTGGACAAACCCGTGGCGTCACTCAACTCGCTGGGCCTCGAGGTCTCGACGCTCGACGTGGAAGAGCGACTGGGTTTCGAGCTCGAGGAGCGACTGGGTGGTCGCGCCCGATTGGCGCGCGTCGACCGTAGCGCGGCGACCACTTCATCGGAGAGGCCTCTGCTTCGTCGGCTGCGAAAGGCTGGTGTGGACCCCGACGCGGGTATCCCGATCCGATCGCGCAAGCCCGAGTGGCTGCGCATCGAAGCCCACATGGGCAACGAGTTCCAGTCCCTGCGCACGCTCACCGAGGACCTGCGACTGGTGACCGTCTGTGAAGAGGCGGGATGCCCGAACATCTTCGAATGCTGGAGCTCGGGCACCGCCACGTTCATGGTCAATGGTGAGCGCTGCACGCGGGCCTGCGGGTTCTGCCTCATCGACACGCGCAAGCCCCTCGCGCTCGACCCGACCGAGCCCGACCGGGTGGCCGAGGCCGTCGTGCGACTCAAGTTGGCGCACGCCGTGGTCACCTGCGTCGCGCGCGACGACCTCGCCGACGGCGGGGCGAGGGCCATCGCCGCCACGGTCCGAGCCATTCGTGAACGATCGCCCGGCACCGACGTCGAGGTCTTGATCAGTGACCTGAAGGGTGATCTCGACTCGCTCCAGATGATCTTCGACGCGCGACCCGACGTGCTCAACCACAACATCGAGACCGTCGCGCGACTGCAGCGAGCTGTGCGCCCGAGTGCGGGGTACCTGAGATCGCTCGCGGTCCTCGCGCGCTCGGTGGAGGAAGGTTTGACCACCAAGTCGGGCATCATGGTGGGACTCGGGGAGACGGCCGACGAGGTGGAAGAGGCCCTCGCCGACCTCGCCAACGTGGGAGTCTCGATCGTCACGATCGGGCAGTACCTGCGACCGACCGAACAGCATCTGCCCGTCGCGCGATGGTGGGAACCTTCCGAGTTCGACGACTTGGCCGCGCGAGGTACGTCACTCGGCCTCAAGCACGTGCAGTCGTCGCCCCTGACGCGCTCGAGCTACCACGCTCGCGAGGCGCTCAGTGACGCGACCCCCGTGGGTTCGCCGACTCGTCGCTAGTAGAACAGTCGCGTGTTGTCGACCGACGGCATCACCTGGCCGGCTGGGCCGCGGGCGAAGAGGGCGAGAACATTGAGGGTGGCCGTCGTGATCGGTCCCGTCACTCCGGGTACCGCTGCCGGCACGCGGGCCCCTTGCACCTTGGGTGAGTTGGAGAGGCGATAGATCCAGTATCCGGTGCCCGAACAGAAGACACCGCCCTGGGCCCCCGAGGCGACGTAGGTGACGTCGGAGGTCCCTCCACCGACCGGCGAATGGCCGAATATCTGCACGTTCGCCGGATTCTGGACCTGGGGGTTGTAGTGGTTGAACTCGCCGCCGAGGGCCCCCGGCAGCACCGCACCGTCCTTGACGCCGGCGCCGCGCCAGAGCCACGACGCCGAATCGGCGACGACGAGGGAACCAACTCCCTCAGCCCCGCCGTAGATCGAACCGCTGAAGGAACTCTCGGGCTGGTTCGATGGATACTGCGACCAGTTGACTGTGGCCAGCGAAGGGTTGGTCGCCGTGACCGGGTCCGCCGTCGAACGGTAGTTGACCATGAAGCGGTCGCTGCCGTTGACCCCGGGTTGGAAGCGGATCTTGCGGTACGAGAAGTTGGCGCCAAAGAAGGCGACGTTCACCCCATGCTTCACGGCCGAAGTGACGGCGTTGCGCATCGCGGGGGAGTAGTACTCGTCGTGACCGAGCGACAGCAACGCCTTGTGACGGGTCAGCTGACCACCGTGCTGGTCGAGGTCGATGTCGGTCCAGTAGGTCATGTCGAGGCTGAGGCTCTCGGCGAGGAAGAGGAGGGGGAACTCGTTGCCGATGAAGTCGGCGGCGCCGTTCGCGAACCTAACGCCATAGGGGCGGTTGAACGACACTCGCACGGCCCGATTGGCGTTGCTCGGGAAGGTGCCGTTCGGACCGCTGTCCTCGCGGTACAGGCTGAAACCACCCCAGGTGTTATAGGCCTGCCAGGTGGTCACCGCACTCATGTAGACGTACGTGGCGACGGACGCGTCGTCTCGAACGAGGAATGGGACGAAGCGATACTGATGGCGGGCGTTCTCCAATCGGACCAGATACTGGCCCGGCGGGTAACGGGAGTCGATGTCCAGCGAGAAGGTGACCGGCCACTGGCAGTCAACCGTGCCGAACTGGTCCGGTGCCGGTGTCGGGTGGAACGATCCCTTGATGCCGGTCCGGGTGGCGACCCGCCGGGCGCCCAGGCCCTGGTAGTAGCCCATCCGGTAGACCTTCGCCGTGAGGGTCGCCGAAGTGGTGCTGACGAAGAAGTCGACGCGGTCGCCGGTCCTGGCGCTCGTGGTGCTGGCGTACCCCTCGAGCGCGCCATCCCCGGCCAGGCGGCCTTCGAGCCAGGCGCCGTCGCCGGTGTGCTGGTTCTCCGTTCGGACCCAGTCCGCTCGGGCGAAGGCGGGCAGGGTGAGAGCTCTAGCGCTGGTGGAGGCGTCGGCCCGACCCGACACCAGCAGGGCTCCCGTGAGGGCAGTGGCGCCTTGTAGCACGGCGCGGCGTGAGGGGAGGGAAGGCACTTCACAACCCTAGGGAGTCGCCAACGGGCCGACGTTCGGATTTACGAAAGTATTAGACGCGTGGCTCGGGAACGTCGGGGAGAGACCTCTCGGCAGCGTCGCGATTCAGAGATTTCCCCATGCCATTCCGATTCCTTTGATAGAACTATGACCTGAAGGGTCGGTTCGGCCCGACATCGGAGGATCCACCAACGGCTTCGGCCCCGTGAGAGGAGAAGTATGAGCAGTGAATCAAGGTTCTCGGCCCATCGAGTCAGGTCGACCATCAGTGCCGTCGCCTTGAGCGGGGCACTCGTGGCGAGCGTCGGCGCCCTGGCGTCTCCGAGCGGTGCGAACACCGTGAAATTCGCGGCTCCAAGCCCGTTCTGCAAGACGTTGCTGTCGTTCTCCTCGATGAAGGGTGCGCCGTCGACGGCCAATCTCACCACGTACCGCCACTGGATCGCCGTCTACCTGCCCAAGTTCGAGACGCTGGACTCGCAGGCCCCCAACGCCTCCGTCAAGCGCGTGCTCGATGAGATCGTCGCGGTGTTGAAGAGCGAGTCGAGCCTGACCAGCGCCGTGAAGCTCCAGCACTACATCGTCAAGAACCAAAAGCAGTGGACCAACGACTGGAAGGTCTTCGCGACGTCGGCGATGAGTTGCGTCTCGAGCATGTATTAGAAGTGGTGCTGCGGAGATGACCTCCGCGGATCCACGAGCCGCTGAGTGATCGGAAGTCACCGACGATGGAATCGATGATGTCGGTGTGGGCCGTTGACACCGCGGGTCCAATCGACTCTGGCCCACTGATCCGTATGGAGCGGGCGGTACCGGTCCCGGGTCCCGGGCAGGTCCGACTGCGCGTGAACGCCTGTGGCGTGTGCCGCACCGACCTCCACCTGGCGGAGGGGGATCTGGTGCCTCGCCATCCTCAGGTAGTCCCGGGTCACGAGATCGTCGGTGTCGTCGATCAGCTGGGCGAGAGGTCGACCCGTTTCGCCCTAGGGGACCGGGTGGGTGCAGCGTGGCTTGCCGCCTCGTGCGGCACGTGCCGGTTCTGCCGACGAGGTCACGAGAATCTCTGCCTGTCCCCGATCTTCACCGGCTGGGACGTCGATGGCGGATACGCCCCGTACGTCGTGGTGTCCGAGAATTTCGCCTACCGCCTGCCGCCGCAGTTCAGCGACCTCGAAGCCGCTCCGCTGCTCTGCGCGGGGATCATCGGTTACCGTGCGCTGCGACGAACTGAGTTGCCGCCGGGCGGGCGCCTGGGGATCTACGGATTCGGGGGGTCAGCCCACCTCACCGCCCAGATCGCCATCGCCGAAGGCGCGACCGTGCACGTCATGACCCGATCCGCTCAAGCCCGCGATCTGGCCCTGAGCCTGGGGGTGGCGAGCGTCGGCGACTCCGAAGACAAGCCCCCCGAACGGCTGGATGCTGCGATCCTTTTCGCCCCGGTCGGGTCGTTGGTCCCCGTCGCCCTGTCGGCGCTCGATCGCGGGGGAACCCTCGCGGTAGCGGGTATCTACCTCAGCGACATACCGACGCTGAACTACGCGGAGCACCTGTTCGAGGAGAAGACCCTTCGGAGCGTGACGGCCAATACGAGAGATGATGGTCGCACCTTCCTCGAGATCGCCGCGAGAATCGGCATCCGCTCGACGGTGAGCCCCTACCCCTGGAATCGGGCCGATGAGGCGTTGGCCGACCTTGCCAATGATCGAGTCAACGGGGCCGCCGTGCTGGTGGATTTCCCCGAAGGCGTCGGTGACTGATCGTTCACCAGCGGTGGGTTTCGAAGAGGGACTGACGTACGACCCGTTAGTGACGTTGGGCCCTAGAAACGAAGTTGCAGCCGAAACGGTGGCGACGTACATTTCGAATTGGAAGTAGAGCCACCGCCTCAGGGCGGGGCGGTGACCGTTCCGCGAAGCGGAGGTTGAAATGAGCGATACCAAGACAATGGATCGTCTGCGCGATTTCCCGATGAGCATCGGCGAGTTTTCTTGGCCGTCACGTCGGTGGTTGGACGAGTTCTTCCGCGACAGCGCTTGGCACCAGATGATCAAGATCGAGGAGTGCAAGGAAGGCGATTCCATGGTCATTCGCGCCGAACTGCCGGGTGTCGATCCAGACAAGGACATCGAGATTCAGGTGGTCGATGACTCGCTGTTGATTTCTGCGGAGAAGACTGAGAAGCACGAGGAGAGCGAGGGCCATCTGCATCGAAGCGAGTTCCGCTACGGCGTGTTGACGAGGAGCGTTCCGATTCCCAAGGGCGTAGACCAGTCCAAGATCACCGCGACGTACAAGGACGGGGTTCTCGAGATTCGCATGGAGACACCGACCGAGCCGACCAACGCCGGTCCGCAGCGAATCGCGGTGAATCGCGCCTGATCGTTGAGTCACGGGTTGTCCGCTTTCATTGAGTATTCGTCGGTGGGCAACCGCTTCTCCCGGCTCCTGGTCGCCAGTCCAGAGTGAAGGCGGGCGGCCGGGAGCCGGTTCGGTGTGAGGCCTCGGGAAACCCGATCGGCCATCGGCCCGTCGGGTTTCTTGATCCGTCGGCTGGCGGACAGGAAATGAGCGCACGCAGTAAGGTCGCTCTGGGATGAAGACACAATCAGGGCGGTCCAGTTCCCCAGTGCGCCGTTCGATGATGGTGGTCGCTGCGGGAATCGGGCTCTACGTCGCGTTGCCGGCTCTCGTACGAGTCGTCGGTGCATGGCCCCGACTGTTCACCCTCGAACCCTGGTGGCTCCTGGCGGTGCTGGTCGCCGAATTTGCAAGTTTCCTTTGCGCGATGGCGTTGCTGAAGTTGGCCGTTCGCAGTGACGATTGGTTCGCCGTGGTGACGGCGGGACTAGCCGGCAACGCCGTGACCAACGTGCTCCCCAGCGGAGGTGCCGCGGGGGCTGGTGTCCAGTACCGCATGCTCGTGAGCGCCGGCGCCACGCCGGGTCAGGCAGCGGGAGGGCTGGCCACGACGGGCGTTCTCAACCTCGCCGGTCTGTTGATACTTCCCGTCTTTGCGTTACCCGTGATCCTCGGCGGTGTCGCGGTCAGCGCGGGGCTTATGCACGCCGCCGAGCTTGGGATCGTCGGCTTCGTGCTCATCTCCTTCTTCGGGGTCCTGATCCTCACTTCCGATCGGCTGTTGGTCGGGGTCGGACGGTCGGTCCAGTGGCTGCTGAACAACGTTCTGCGCCGTCGGCGCGTTACGAGCGATCTCGCCGGAAGACTGGTCGAGCAGCGCAATCTGGTGCGGACGGGGTTGGGGCAGAACTGGCGGCGAGCGGTTCTTCTGGTCGCCGGTCGGATCGGGTTCGACTATCTCAGTCTGCTCGCCGCGTTGAGGGCCACTGGCGCGAGGCCGAATCCCTCACTCGTCCTGCTGGCCTACGCTGCCACGGCCGTGATCACGTTGGTGCCGCTGACGCCGGGTGGCCTCGGCATCGTGGAGGCGAGCCTGACCGGACTGCTCGTGCTCGCGGGGATACCCAGTTCATCGGCGGTCGTGGCCACGCTCGCCTTTCGAATCGGTTCTTACTGGTTGCCGACCATGGGCGGAGGTGTTTCGTACGTGCTCGCCCGGCGTCGTTACGGCGCCCCGGCGGCCAAGTTGTGACAATCGTCCCTAGGTCGGCCGGCATCCGCTGAACGCGGGGCAACTAACTGAGGTGTATGGCCGGATTCGTGAATCGTGTCGACGCCGGGCGTCAACTGTCCGAGCGATTGACTTCGCTGCAGGACAGCGCCAACGCCGTGGTCGTCGGGTTGCCGCGAGGGGGTGTGCCCGTCGCTTACGAGGTGGCGACCCGGCTCAATGCGCCCCTCGATGTCCTGGTCGTTAGGAAGATCGGCGTTCCCTTCCAGCCCGAAGTGGCCATGGGCGCCATCGGCGAAGGTGGAGTTCGAGTTGTCGATCGCGGGGTTATGGCGGCGACGGGCGTCTCGATGGAACAGTTCGAGCGGGTCGAAGGTGCGGAACGCGTCGAACTCGAACGTCGGATCCAACGCTATCGGGGTGACCGGGCGCCCACGCCGTTGACGGGCCGGACCGTGGTCATCGTGGACGACGGTGTCGCCACGGGTTCGACCGCGAGAGCGGCGTGCCAGGTCGCTCGGATCCGCGGCGCCGCGAGGGTGGTGCTGGCGGTGCCAGTCGGCGCCGGGGATGCGCTGCGCGCGCTGCGCACCGACGCCGACGAGGTGATCGCGGTGATCGTCGCGGAAGGATCCTTCGCCGTCGGTCAGTGGTACGACGAATTCGATCAGACCTCCGACCGGGAGGTGGAAGAGGTACTCACCCGCGCCGCCAATCGATTCGGAGTCGAGTTGCCCGGCGGCGAGCGCGGTCCCATGACCGTTAGGCCGTCCACGGATGGCGTTGAAGGGAGTTAGGCATGTCGAAGATCGAGAGTCACCCAGAGCAGTTGAACATTCACGAGATCGTGCCCGTCGTCGGGGGGGATGACGACTACGACGACCTGTTGGAGTGGATCGGGGACCGCCGCTACGTGCTGCTGGGCGAGGCGTCGCACGGCACGCACGAGTTCTACCGGGAACGAGCGCGGATCACGCGGAGATTGATCGAGGAAAAGGGCTTCGCAGCGGTCTGCGTCGAGGCCGACTGGCCCGACGCCTACCGGGTGAACCGTTACGTGCTCGGACACTCCGGTGACCGTGACGCCAAGGAGGCGCTGCGCGACTTCAAGCGCTTCCCCGCGTGGATGTGGCGCAACCACGACGTCACGCAGTTCGTGGAGTGGCTCAAGGATCGCAATGACCGGTACGGCGAATCGGAACAGGTGCGCTTCTACGGGCTCGACCTGTACTCGCTGCGGGCCTCGATGGAGGCGGTGGTCGGGTACCTCGAAGCCGCCGACCCAGAAGCGGCCCAGCGCGCTCGCGACCGATACAGCTGTTTCGACGTCATCGGTGGGGAGGGGGCCGACTACGGGCACGCGGTCGCCCTGGGGCTGCAGCGTTCGTGCGAAAACGACGTGGTCGCCGAACTGGTCGATCTGCGGCGCAGGGCGGGTGACCTGCTCGCGCGCGACGGTCTGGACCGGCGCGACGAGTACTTCTTCGCCGTACAGAATGCCCGACTCGTTCACAACGCCGAGCGTTACTACCGCGCGATGTACCAGGGACGGGTGTCGTCGTGGAACCTTCGCGATCGGCACATGGCCGAGACCCTCGTCAATCTGGTTGCCCACCTCGAGCAGGTCCTGGGACGATCCAAGGTCGTGGTGTGGGAACACAACTCCCACGTTGGCGATGCGCGATGCACCGAGCTGGGCGATTCGGGTGAGTTGAACGTCGGCCAACTGGCCCGGGTGGCCTGGGGCAGTGAATGTTTCCTGGTGGGCTTCACGACGTTTCACGGCCACGTGAGCGCTGCTTCGGATTGGGGCGGACCCGTCGAACGCAAGCGCGTCCGCCCCGCACTGACCGGAAGCTTCGAGGAGCTGATGCACGAGGGACCGGATGACGACTTCCTGGTGAGACTGGGGACCCACGCACCGGCGTCGCTGCGCGCCACCCGGCTCGAACGCGCGATCGGCGTCATCTACCGACCCGAGACCGAACGGGCCAGCCACTGGTTCCACGCGGACCTGTCCAACCAGTTCGACGCGGTCGTCCACATCGACCGCACGTCAGCGGTGCACCCGTTGGAACGATCGGCCCTGTGGGACCAGGGGGAGCCGCCCGAGACCTACCCGAGCGGTCTCTGATCAGCGCCCACCGAGCGACGAGAGGGATCAGGCGACGAAGTACTTGGCCATCGGGTGATGGCAGATGATGGCGTCCGTCGTCTGCTCGGGGTTGAGTTGGAAGCCCTCCGATACGCTCACACCGATGCGGTCGGCCTGGAGCAGTTCGGCGACCTTGGCGTTGTCGGTCAAGTCCGGACAGGCGGGGTAGCCCCACGAATACCGCCCACCCCGGTACTGCTGGCGAAACAGTCCGGTGAGGGTGGGACCGTCCTGTTCGACGAAGCCGAGTTCCTCGCGGATCCGTCGGTGCCACATCTCGGCTAGTGCCTCGGCCATCTCCACCCCGAGTCCGTGGAGCATCAGGTAGTCGGTGTAACGGTCGTCGGCGAAGAGTTCCTGGCAACGCTGCGAGACGCGTGATCCCATGGTGACCAGCATGAAGCTGGCGTAGTCGTGCTCGGGACTATCGACGGAACGGAAGAAGTCGGCGATGCAGAGGTGGGGCGCGGCGTGCTGACGTGGGAAGACGAATCTCGTCAGTTCGCTGGTGCGAGTGTCGTCGCTGAACAGGACCAGGTCGTTGCCTTCCGACGCCGCCGGGAAGTGGCCCCAGACGACCTGGGGGATGAGGAGGTCCTCTTCCTTGGCGATCGCCAACTGTTCGCGCAACGTCGCGCTGACCCGCTCCTTGAAGGCCGGGTCGTCCTCGCCGTTCTCGGGTCTGAAGCCCCATTGGTTGCGAAAGAGCGCCGTCAGGTTGAGGTAGTCGCTGATCTCGTCGACCGACATGCCCTTGGCGACCCGGCTGCCGAGGAACGGCGGGGGGAACAGGGGGTTGTCCGTCTCGACGTCGGGACTTCGAGACGGCAGGTTGTCGGGGACCTCGCCGACCTCGCCGCGGATGCGCCGAAATACCTTTCGCTCGGAGATCACTCGCCCGAACTCGGGATCCTCGATGGTGCCGCGTCGGATCTCACCCAGTTGGTCGAGAACCCTCAGGCCCTCGAAGGCGTCCTTGCCGTAGAAGACGCGTCCTTCGTAGACCTGGCGTAGGTCGCGCTCGACGTAGGTGCGGGTCAAGGCCGCCCCGCCGAGCAGCACCGGGATGTTGCTCATCCCCCGTTCGTTCATGAGTTCGAGGTTCTCTCGCATGATGAGCGTGGACTTGACCAGCAGGCCGCTCATGCCCAGGGCGTCGGCCTTGTGTTCCTCCACCGCCGAGAGCATCTCGTTGACCCCGACCTTGATCCCGAGGTTGATCACCTCGTAGCCGTTGTTGGTGAGGATGATGTCGACCAGGTTCTTGCCGATGTCGTGCACGTCGCCCTTCACCGTCGCCAGTACGACCCGACCCCGACCCCCCTGGTCGCTCTTCTCCATGTGGGGCTCCAGATGGGCGACGGCGGCCTTCATCGTCTCGGCGCTCTGCAGGACGAAGGGCAACTGCATCTCTCCGGAGGCGAAGAGGTCACCGACTTCACGCATTCCGTCCAGCAGGATCTCGTTGACGATGTCGAGCGGGGACTGGCCCTCGGCCATCGCCTGGTCGAGGTCGGCTTCGAGGCCGACGCGCGCTCCGTCGATGATGCGACGTCGCAGTCTCGGGTTGAGATCGAGGTCGTCGAGTGAGCTCGCCCGAGAGCTCGACGCGGACACCCCCTCGTAGAGTCCGAGCAGGACCGTCAAGGGGTCGTAGTCGTCGCTACGCCGGTCGTAGATGAGGTCGAGGCAGACCCGGCGCGCCTCTTCGTCGACGCGGGCCAGGGGCAGGATCTTCGAGGCGTGCACGATGGCGGCGTCGAGGCCGGCGTTCGCGCACTCGTGCAGGAAGACGCTGTTGAGCACCTGGCGCGCGCCGGAGTTGAGTCCGAATGAGATGTTGGACAGCCCGAGGATCGTGCGCACCCCGGGGATCTCCGCCTTGATTCGCTTGATGGCCTCGAGGGTCTCGATGCCGTCGCGTCGTGATTCGATCATGCCGGTGGACAGGGGCAGGGCGAGCGGGTCGATGAAGATGTCGTGGGCGTCGAGCCCGTAACGGGTCACCGCGAGGTCCGTGATGGCGCGCGCCGCGCGGACCTTCCAGTCGGCGGTCCGGGCTTGGCCCTCCTCGTCGATGCAGGTGGCGACGACGGCCGCGCCGAACTCCGCCGCCAGCGAGAGGAAGCCGTCGAGGCGGGTCCCCGGACCGTCACCCTCTTCGAGGTTGACCGAGTTCAAGATCGCCTTGCCGCCGAGCCAGGTGAGGGCTTGGCGGGCCACCGGGGTCTCGGTGGTGTCGACCATGATCGGCACCGACGACTGCGTCGCCAGGCGGCTCATGACCTCGTCCATGTCGCTCACGCCGTTGGCGCCGGTGTAGTCGACGCACACGTCGAGGATGTGGGCCCCTTCGCGGATCTGCTCGCGGCCGATGCTCACGCAGGTGTCCCAGTCGCCCTCGAGCATCGCCTCGCGGAACTTCTTCGAGCCGTTGGCGTTGGTCCGCTCTCCGACCAGCAGCACCGAGCGGTCCTGGTCGTAGGAGGTGGCGGCGTAGATGGAGGCGACCGCCGGTTCGAGTACGGGATGGCGCGAGGCGGCGCGAAGGGGTCGGACCGCTTCGACCACTTTGGCCAGGTGCTCGGGCGTCGTGCCGCAGCACCCTCCGACGACCTGGACTCCGTATTCGCTCACGAAGCGCGACAGGTGCTCGGCGAGCCCTTCGGGGGTGAGGTCGTAGTGCATCTTCCCGTCGACGACGCTCGGAAGACCGGCGTTGGGCAGGCACGCGAGCGGCATGGGCGCGGTCTCGCTGAGCTGTCGCAGCGGTTCGTACATCTCGACCGGACCGGTTGCGCAGTTGAGACCGATCACGTCGATCCCGAGCGGGCTGAGGGCCGTGATGGCCGCGCCGATCTCGGTGCCGGGCAGCATCCGTCCAGTCAGTTCGATGGTCACCTGGGCCTGTATCGGAACGATACGTCCGTGGCGGGCCATGGCCCGGTGGCAGGCGGCGATGGCCGCCTTACCCGACAGGAGGTCGAACATCGTCTCCACCAGCAGGAGGTCGACGCCGCCCTCCAACAGCGCGTACGCCAACTCCTCGTAGCTGGACGAGAGGTCGTCGTACGTGATCTGGCCCAGGGTCGGGAACTTGGTGCCCGGGCCCATGGATCCGGCGACGAACTTGGGCGATCCGGCGCTCGCGTAGCTGTCGGCGACCCGCCGGGCGATCTGGGCCGACGCGATGGCCAACTCGTGGGCCCGATCGGGTATGCCGTATTCGGCCAGGACCACGGAGAACGACCCGAACGAATCGGTCTCGATGACGTCCACGCCGACGTCGAGGAAGGAACGGTGGAGCCTCTCGATCGACTCGGGCTTGGTGACGGTGAGGATCTCGTTGCAGCCCTCGAACTCGGCCCCGCCGAAGTCATCGATACCGAGGTCCTGAAGCTGGAGATTGGTACCGGTGGCCCCGTCGTAGATCAGGACCCGCTGGCTCAAGGCGTGGAGGTACGGGTCGGTCGGAGCCGGTCGGGCGAAGGGCGGTCGAAGATTGGTTGGCATGCGGTATTCAGGCTACTGGCAGGGCCATCAATCACTACGCTGCAGGTGTGAAGATATACACCCGCAACGGCGACGACGGGACCACCGGCCTCTACTTCGGAGGGCGCGTCGCCAAGAGTTCGGACCCCATCGAGGTCAACGGAGCCGTCGACGAGGCGCAGTCGGCCTTGGGATGGGCGAGGTCGTTGAGTGAGGCCGGCGGACGGATCAACGAACTGTTGATCACCCTCGAACGAGACCTCTGGGTCCTGATGGCCGAGGTGGCGACCCTGCCCGAGAACCGCCACAAGCTGACGGCGGAGAAGTCCTTGGTCACGGGTGAGATGATCCTGAGGCTCGAGCGCGAGATCGACGCGCTCTCCGAGGAGATCGAGATGCCCAAGGAGTTCGTGGTACCGGGGGAGAACCAGTTGTCGGCGGCGCTCGACGTAGCCCGCACCATCGTGCGGCGGGCCGAACGCATCGCCGTCGGCTATCCGCTCGAGGGGTCCCTCGTGGTCGGCTATCTCAACCGGCTCAGCGACCTCGCGTGGACAATGGCCCGATGGGCCGAGGGCCCAAACCACCGCACCGCACGAATCCACTGACAGGAGAATTGACCGATGCCTCGAACCGCCCGGATATCCACCCCCCTGGAGGCCGCCCGGGAGGCGACGATCGTCGTGCCGGTCATCTTCGACGACGGCGGGGCCATCGTCGCCGAGTCGGTCCCCCTCGTGCTTTCGGGCCACTCGATCCCTCGCACGCTCCCCAGGGAGTGGTGCACGCGGCAAGGTTTGAAGGGCGACGTCGGCAGCAGTGTCTCGCTGCGATCGATCGACGGCTCGGCGGTGGTGCTGATGAGCATTGGTTCGACTTGGAACTCGCTCGAGAACTACCGCCTCGCCGGAGCGTCGGCGCTCCGCTGCGGCGGTGACTCCAACGTGGCGTTCCTACTGCCCACCGACGGCATCGAGCGGCCCGGCGACGCGGCCGCCTCCCTCGTCGAGGGCGCCCTGTTGTCGAGCTACTCCTTCAAGGGCGTCGAGGGCGACCGG
>Ga0075030_100004208_pt1 | contig 13030 bp, 12 predicted proteins | sample LitLauG_LLR_2012_FD_71393 | JGI IMG/M metagenome (GOLD analysis project Ga0075030, IMG submission 71393) | Freshwater sediment microbial communities from Pennsylvania, USA - Little Laurel Run_MetaG_LLR_2012 | ecosystem: Environmental > Aquatic > Freshwater > Creek > Sediment | place: USA... | reverse complement strand
GAAAGATATCATCGAATTCAACGATCGCAACCGCCAGAAGGAGATGCCCTACTTCGGCCAGGACTTATTTGTGAAGGCGGAGGCGAAAGGGCCACTCAGCGAAAAAGAATATATGGACGCTTTGGCCAAGAACCATCAGTTGGCGCGCACCGAAGGGATCGACGCCATCATGGATAAGCATCACCTGGACGCGTTGGTAGCTCCAACCGGAGGACCGGCGTGGCTCACTGACCTGGTCAACGGGGATCACTCCGCGGGAGGTAGTTCGAATGCAGCGGCAGTCGCTGGCTATCCCAATATCAATGTGACGGCGGGATCGATCTTTGGCCTTCCGGTAGGCATCTCGTTCTTTGGCCGTGCGTGGAGTGAGCCTACGCTGATTAAGCTAGCCTATTCCTTCGAACAGGCTACCAAAGCACGGCAAGCGCCGCGATTCCTGGCAACCATCGGACCGGCATGAGCGCTGCGTCACCCGCGCGATTCAAACTCCGCTTTTCGAGTAATTTCAGCCGGCGACTTGGTGTTCGGCTCCGCGGAACAAGGCGCGCATGGCGCGGATTACGAGCCTTGTCAGGAGCACGATAATCACGGCGAGCAATGCGGCCAGAGTGCCCGCGATATAGGGATGACTGATCGCGAGCCACGTCAAGCCGATCGCCAGCATGTCTTCTCCCAGGCTCAGGGTGATGTTGGAGAACGGTTCTGGTGAGGGCGTGACGGCGGCGCGAGCGGCAGTTTTGCCGCCATGCGCGATGAGGGCCACGAGCGCTCCAACCAACGCTGCGAGCAGTTGATGCTCCGGAGAGAGTTGGCTGGTGGCTCGATAAGCCAGGAGTCCAGCGACTGGGACTCGAATGAAGGTGTGAAGGGCATTCCAGATCAGATCGAGGGCGGGGATCTTGTCGGCGAAGAACTCGATTGTGAAGAGAGCTGTGCTCGCCGCGATCACAGGCCAGCTTTGAAGGAGTTGCAATCCGGGTGGAAGTGGGAGATAGGCGAATCGAGCCAGAAGTCCCAGCACAGCCACGGTTGCGTAAAGATTCACGCCGGCTGCGAAGCTGATGGCGACGAGAAGGGCGAACAGCTCAGCCTGCGGGATTTTGAGGACGTCGAGCATGGGAGGAGGTGTTGGATGTCAGGTATAGGGTGTCAGGGACCTGAACCACCAAATCGCGTTCCGAGCTACTTAAATCTTACTGCCAAATTCCCTAACACCTAAGACCTAACACCCAAGACCGTAAAACTGGCCAAAGTACAAACGGCCGCTCCGAAGAGCGACCCTGGAATTCGCGCCTACTCAGGTTTAGAGGGTAGATTCGATTTCGAAACCCCATGCCTCTAGAAGCGGCTCAGGGATGTACTTCGAGTTCTTGTTTCGGCGAGCCCACTCCCGAAGGCGAGTCGACCGCAAATACTGGTCGGGAGAGAGCTTGTACTCGCGCACAACCTGTTCGAATTCGGTGATGGTGGGGGTAATGGGCCCGATGGGCTCCGGCTTGCCCCAGTTTGGATTTCCGCGTCGCTTAGCCATGAACTATTGCCTTTCCACTCGGGGGAATATGACTAAAAAACCGTTCAACTATTAAGATTCTCCGCGGCGGCCCGAAGATTCGCTGAAAAACGATCCCAGTGGACGAACGATCACCTCAACGCCCATGAGAAGCCGCAAAACTTAATTAGGAGAACCAGTATCTTAGCGGCAATTTGCCTAGAAAGTCAATGAATTTCTCCGGTCGAGCTCCCCGACGTCCATTTGTAAGTCTTTGTGGCCTTGTACTTTAGTGGCTAAACAGCTCAGCGTTGAATGGTTTGCAGGTTCAGGTAGAGACTCACGTTGACGGTTGATTGGTTCGGTAGCGCAGGTTCGTTGGTTACGCCCGTAATCAGAACTCGGGCTGTGGACATTGCCCGGGTTTGGTCGATGGAACTAGAGTTCATTCAGCGGCGTCCTTTTGTCATATCGTGAGCCGGCAGGCGGCGCCGTATTCCATTCATCCGGAATGGTTTATCCATGGGCCTGAAGTCGCTGTTACTCTGTTCGGACGAGAAGATCGTGCGGGTGCTGCGGCGCGTTCTCGGCGACCTCGAGATCGAAGTGGATCTGTGCCCCAACTCTGATGCCGCTCTGAGGAAATTAACCCGGCAGCGCTTCGAGTGCATCATCGCCGACATAGCTGATGACGGCACGATCGACGTGTTACGAAGCGCGCGCTCGGCCCCCTGCAACAAGCAGGCAGTCGCTGTTGCCATCGTTGAACCTATTGTGGGGCTCAAGGCAGTTTTTGAAGTTGGCGCTCATTTCGTGCTCTACAAGCCGGTATCGAGCGAACGCGCGAAATCCAGCTTTCGTGCGGCGCGGGCCCTGATGAAGAGCGAACGCCGGCGCAACGTGCGGGTGGCAGTGCAGATTCCGGTGGTCATGAGGAGTTCCGAAGCCGGCGGAAACATGAAGGTGACGACGGTCGATTTGAGCGAAGGGGGTATGGCGGTGGTTCTGCCGAACCGGCGGCGCCCGAGCGGGCGCTGGCAGATTGCCTTTACATTGCCAGGAACCAGCACGCCGTTGGAGATCCCCGCTGACTTCGCCTGGGAAGGCGCGAAAGAGCAGGCGGGACTTCGGTTCCTGCAGATTTCTACCGAGGTGACCCGGCAACTCCGCGAGTGGCTGAGACAGAATTCTCCCGATGCCGAGCAGGATGATCCTCCGATCCGCTGTCAGCTCACCGATCTGAGCGTGGGCGGATGCTACCTGGAAATTTCATCGCCGTTTCCCGCTTCCAGCCGTTTGATCCTCTCTATGAGTGCGGGCGGGCTCGAAGTTCGCGCGCAGGGAGTGGTGCGGGTGATGCATCCGGACGTGGGTATGGGAGTCGAGTTCACGCAGAATACGCCGGAGCACCGAGCTGCGCTGGAGAAATTCCTCAATGTGCTGACGGAGAATCGCACGCTGCTGCCCGAGTTATTCGTGCAGCCAGAGGGGCTGGACGTGGCGGGCCCCAGAGCCGATGCCGCTACAGTGGACACTGACGACCCGCTGCTCCAGCTCTTCTATGGAGAACCTCTTTCCGCCGAGACTTTTCACGAAGCCCTACGCAAGCAGCGCGCCATCCCTCCGACGGTTGGGAGCGCTGAAGCAGCCTCAAACCACGCCTGAGTTCTACCCGCGGCTTCTTGCCCCCTACATCCTGTTGGCTCTGCGTCGTTACGCTAGAATAAACGCGGGCCGGGATGGCGAAATTGGCAGACGCAGCGGACTTAAAATCCGCAGGTCCGAAAGGACTGTGGGGGTTCGATTCCCCCTCCCGGCACCAGCCTAAAAGCTCCAGACTGATGCAATTACCAAGCAGTGGGTGTTTCGCTGGGTTGTTCTTCCGGCGATTCACTATGCCCGTCGCGAATTCCTAGCCGATGGCTTCGGCAATGTCGGACTGAGAAACGATTGCGCAGCGCTCGGATACGCTCCGAGTTCGCCAAGTACGGCACTCGAAGCTCCCACTCAAGCCTAAATCGGGCTTGAGTGGGCCACCGACCATCTCACTCAGAACTCCAATTTGAGGGCCAATTGAAGTTGGCGAGCGGATCCGAAATCGCCGTTGGGAAATCGCGTGCTGGTAATCGACCCAAAGGTCGCGGAGCCAACGGTAAGGTTGGGATTGCCGAAGTTGGCATGATTGAGCACGTCGAAGGCGTCGGCGCGGAATTGCAGATTCATTCGTTCGGTGATCTTTGTGTTCTTCATCAGGGACAGATCGGTGTTGACGAAGCTCGGACCAATCACCGAATTGCGGCCCATGTCACCCGGTGAACAGGTTGTGGTCGTGCCCGTGGTCGTGCATGGCGAAGTAAAGGCTGCTGGATCGGCAAACCACTGCACGTGACTTCCTGTGACTCCAAGCGAACCGCTGGCATTCGGCCGCAGGTTGATGCCTGGAAAGATCGCGCTGGTGGAGGAAACAAAGATCGGCTGCAAAGGATTGCCGCTTTGCGCAGACGTGATGATTCCAAATTCCCAGCCGGAAACGGCACGGTCGTTGTGGAAAGGCAACGAGTAGAAGCCACTCAGCACAAATCGATGGCGCGCATCGTAATCGGAAGGACCATAGTCGGCGCGCAGATTGTAGCTGTCCTGCGGGAAGCCAAACGGAGGATTGGGTATATCGAGCGAAGCTTCGTCGAGCGATTTCGAATAGGTGTACGAAGCCAGGAACTGGAGACCGTGGGAAGCCTGTTTGGTGACAGTAACCCACAGGGCATTGTAGTTGGAGATGCCGTTGCTTGCGTATTCGGTGATCTGCGAGAAATTCGCGAAGGGACGGGTGGTCCCGTAAATGCCGTTGGTGACGAACGGCTGATTTTCATTCAATACCTGCTGCAGATGCGTGCCTTTTGATCCGACGTAGGAGACCTGCAGTCCGAGAGTGTTGGTGACTGAGTGCTGGATGGTGAGATTCCAATCCTGCGCGTATGCGTTTTTAAGATTCGGATTGATGGTGAAAGGAGCGACGGTCCTGGGATTAGCCGGCGGAGCTTCCAGGGCAATGCTGCTAGTCGCCGAAGATGCGGCAAGAGGAATGGCGAATGGCGGATTCTGGGTGAGAGCCGAGGCGATGTTGGTGACTGGCTGCTGGGTCATGATGGCATACCCGGCGCGAACCGATGTCCGGCCATTGCCCCACGGATCCCAGGCGATTCCGATGCGCGGCTGAAAGTTCTTGTTGTTAGTCTGATAAATCTGACTGAATCCGGGAGTGCCGACCTGCACCATTGCATCGGTGGCAGGATCGAAGACGCTAAAGCGCTTCGCGGCTTCGGTGGGCGTGGAGTTCCAGTCGAAGCGCAGCCCCACGCTTAGAGTCAAGTTTGGCCGTATCTTGTAACTATCCTGCGCGAACAGTCCCCAGGCAGCTTCAAGTATCTTGTCATTGGCGTTTCCGGAGAGCGTGGTGAATGACTGTGCCTGGTCGTTGAGGAAGTTAGTGATGCTAGCAAAGCCGAAGCTGCCTATGTTTTCAAAGAGATTGTTGTTGTAGAAGCGCCGGATCTCGCCACCGAACTGGAAGGAGTGATGGCCCTTCAGCCAGTTCACGGTATCGGCGAGCACGCCGGTCGTGTCGCCCCGGCCTTCGGGATCCCCTTGCGGCGATCCGAAGGAGAAAGCGCCCGAGACGTTGATGAACGGCAGGCCCACGCCAACAGGCACGCCCGGAGGAAGACCGATTCCTTCGGTTGCCGGATCAAAAACTCCGTTCGGCAGAAACGTGATGTGAAGGCGGTTGAATCCAAGGCGGACGTCGTTGGTCAGGCTGGGTGAAAAGACGTGACTCTCCTGAATGGTGAGAAGTTGGCGGCGTGCGTCGCGGGTGTCACCCCATCCAGGCACGTTGGCGGAGGCTTGCGGTTCGAAGCGGTGATCGATTTCGATGGCGTAGTAGCCGTGCAGCTGATCTTTGGGAGTGAGGCTGACGCTCATGTCGCTCGTACCGATGTCGAGGTTGACGGGGAGACTGGCTGAGCCTAGGAAAGCAGGAACCGGGCCTTTACTGGATGAGATGGTGCCATTGGGCTGCGGCAACAGTTTCAACAAATTGTTGACCGCGGTGCTGGTCGAGACTGATCCCGCGGGGGGAACCGGAGTGGCGAGCGTAATGCCCTGATGCTGGCGCAGCCCCTCATAACTCAAAAAGAAGAACGCCTTGTTCTTCTTAATAGGGCCGCCGAAGTCGGCGCCGAAATTGTTGCGATTGAACTGTGATTGGCGCTTTCCTACAGGATTGAAGTAATTACGGGCGTCGAAATAGTTGTTGCGCAGAAATTCAAAGGCAGAGCCGTGATAGTTGTTGGTGCCGGAGCGGGTGGCGATATTCACGATCGCGCCGGAGTTTCTGCCGTACTCTGCGGGGAAGGTGGAATTGTCCACTTTGAATTCAGCGACAGTATCGATCGACGGCTGGAAGGTGACTTGGTTTTGCACTTCGTCGTTCAGGTTGATGCCGTTCACCAGCCAGTTGGTGGTATTTTCGCGCTGCCCTGCCGTATCAACGCCAAGTTGCCCCAGTCCGGCCAGAGGATCAGCGAGAAAACCATTCTGAGGAGCGGTAACTGTGCCGGGCACCAGATTCACCAGGTCAACAAAATGGCGGCCATTCAGAGGGATGTCCTGGACGGTTTTCGAGTCAATGGTCTGGCCGACAGAGACGGTGCTGGTATCGACGAGCGGGATGCCTCCGGGGACGTCAATTTCCTGGGTGATGGATCCGACCTGCAAGCGAGCGTTCTGGGTAACGGTGGTAGCGACGTCGAGCTTGAGGTCTTTAACTACAAACTTCTGGAATCCACGGGAGCTAACTTCGATGGTGTAGACGTCAGGGGGCAGGCCTGAAATTAGATATGCGCCAGCGACGTCGGTGGTGGTGGTGCGTTCGACGCCGGTGCTTGAACTGCGGACCAAGACATTGGCGTTCGATATGGCAGCGTTGGATGGATCCGTCACAGTCCCTTGCAAGGTGGCAGTCGATTGGGAAAAGGCGAATGGACTGACGGACACGAGAATGGTGATCGCGACAAAGCGGAAGAAAGGGAACAAGGTACGCTGGTTTGGGGAGAGCATCAGGTCCTCCTGGAGAGAGACTATCGGCGAAACAAAACAAATTTTCCGGACAGACTGGATACTAGGAATGCATTTCGCTGTCCAAAACTCAGTTGGCGATTTTGAAGCACTTGCATGGAACACAGCGGAATCAGTACAAGATGATGGAAATGCGTACCATAATTTGGAAATGATGCGCTTGCTGGAATACGGCAAATCCTGTAGGGGATACAGGAATTCCTTTAAGTGAGTATCTGTATTACGAGAAGATATAGGAAAAGCTACAGACTCCCAGATGCACGGCCTGTAGCCCACTCAAGGCCGGTTGTGGCTTGAGCCGGTTTCTTATGTTCGATAGCAGCTCAAACTTCAGACTTTTAGCGAGCCACGGAAACCCCTGGCGGCGTAGTAAGATTCCGCACCGTTGTGATATAGGAAAACAGTGTCGAAGCGGCGATCACAAAAAAGGGCGCCGCCGAGTTTTCTGATACCAGAAGGCGTTTTCACCCAGCTCGACGTTTTCGTATCGAAAGATCCGAGTTCCTGCAACTCTCGATATTGTTCTTCCGTTAAAAGCTCAATGCCCATAGTAGCTGCCACATCCAAGGCGTTACCTTTTGGTTTATTTTCTTTCCTCGACTCCAGCGCTGCACGGTCGTAACAAAGACTTCTGCGGCCTTTCGGACTTTCAGCGGAACAATCATAAAAAATGTATTCGCCCGTTTTTTTGTCGAGACCAACAACGTCCGGTTCACCGCCAGTTCTCTCTATTTCATTGAGTGACCACAGTTTGGCTTCGAGCTTTGCCTGCACTTGAGCCCATTCAAGACCTTGATGGCGGTTCATGTTTTGCTCAAAACGGGCTTTCAAAGTTCTGAGTAGTTCTTCACGTTGTTTTTTTGAAAGAGTCAGGTTTGACATAGTTTTCGGAAAGCCTTTACGCAGTAGGAGCGGAGTACGATAGCTCAACAAAGCCGTTCTTGTAAGCGACTACGTTCTTCAAATTCCACCTCTTCTCGGCCAGGGAACCACCGAACAGCCGGAGTCCTTCGCCCAATAGGACAGGCGCTATCGTCAACTTGATTTCGTCCACCAGGCCGAGTTCGAGAAAACGCTGGCACACCATGGCTCCGCCCACCAGCCAGATGTTGCGATATCGAGGGGCGAGTTTCACGTCAACTAATGTCTTCAGATCGCCAGAATAGAACTCGACGGTCTTCCTCGTGCTCGCCGGCGGCCACTCCCTGCTGGTCACCGCTACGACCGGAGTATCGCCATATGGCCAGCCCAGTTCAAGCGCGTGTTCATACGTGCGGGAACCGAGCACATAACAGTCGATCGCCTTGACGAAGGTCGCAACTTCCTCCTCCGAAATGGAAACCCCGGCTTCGTAGACGCTTCCAGGGCTATCCAGCCAGGAGACACTGTTATCCTTCTTCGCGATGAAACCGTCCAGACTGGAAACCACGTGCAGTGTTACACTTCGTCCTTTTGCATTTGCTTCGCTGGGTGACATAGTTCCTCCTCGCAACGGGTTCCGGATTGCCAAGCCTGGCTGAGCTTATGTGCATCTGGCGGCTATCAACGTGATATCGTCGGCCTGTTCATGAGGGTTGAATCTTCGAGCCTGATCTGCAACTCCGGCCAGCAAGTCTGGAAGGGATAAGTCACGACGCTGCCGGGCGGCTTCCAGCAGGCGCCCTTCCCCAAATTCCTCTCCCTCATCATTCATGGCTTCCGTAACACCATCGGTGTAAAGCAGGAGGGCGTCGCCCGGAGCCAATACGCGTTCTTCCATCGCGCAATCCCATTTCTCGAACAGGCCCACCACCGTGCAGGTTGCCTCGAGCCGTTCCAAACCGTCGTCGCCGCGCAGCAGCAAGGCAGGCGGATGGCCGCAATTCGAATAGCGCAGCTTGCGCGTCCCCTCATCGTATTCGGCGAAGAGGAGGGAAGCATAGTCCCTCTCGGCCGTGTTTTCGTAAAGCAACTGGTTCACCGCGCGCAGAAAACGTTCGGGCTGTTCCCCAGCGGTCGCGCACTGGCTGCGCAGAGCTGCCTGGAGATTCGCCATGAGCAGAGCGGCTCCGATCCCTTTGCCCGATATGTCCGCCACTACCAGGCCGAGCCTTCGGTTGCCGAGATCAAGATAGTCGTAATAGTCTCCACCAACGATTCGAGCGGGACGGCAAATCCCCGCATAAACAAGCGTTCGAATCAACGGCTGGCGTTGCGGAAACAAACGGGTCTGCACTTGCTGGGCGATGGCCAAGTCGTGCGCCGCCTGGCGCTCGGCTTCCAACCTGGCGGCTTGGGCGTGGCGCTCTGCTTCCAGCGTGCGCGTTGCCTCGTCAAACTCAATCAGAGAAAAACTGTTTCCGTCGACATCTTCAAAAACCGCGTACGTCGCTTGTCCGCTTCCCCAGGAAGGTTCCATTGGTGGGAGCGAGAAATGGACTCCACGTCTCGACCATTCCTCGTACATGCTACGGACGTCTTCAGTAAGAAAGCTAAATCCGGTACTTTGGCCGATGCGTTGGCGCTCCGCCGATCCTTCCGGTGGAACGATGAGGGTGATCCCGGTCAAGCCCGCGCCTGACGTTCCAGGGAGCCAACTAGATGGTGGAGCGACAACGATCCAGCGGCCTCCATCGGGAGTTGGTACATCCACAATCGCCTCGAACGCTAGCTTTTCCAGGAAGAACTGACGACTCCGCTTCTGATCCCGTACCCAGAGGGTCACGAAGTTCAACCGGAGAAATGGCTGCAAGAGTGCTGCCCTGAATGCGGCTGCGTGGGGACCAAGCACTCCTCCGGGATGCGCTGACTGTTCCATCGCGACTGATTATTCCACAGTGTCCAAATAGAAGTCGTAGTGGCAATGCGCTTGCCCGGCGCAGCCAAAAAAGCCGAGTGCCGACGAAAGGCCGCGTCGGAGCGTGCGGTGCCCGCCGCCCTTTCAGTCGGTGCCGTGCCCACTGCGCCACTTGGTGGCATACGGCAGCACGAACAAGTACAGACCGGTGAAAAACTGCAACGCGAGCGGGGCCACGGCCAAGAGTCCCATCCCGTTGGTGTACTTCTTCTGTGCGATGGCAACGATGTTGATGATGACGGCCAGGGTGAAGGCCACGGACAGCCAGCGGTGGGTCTGCCGAATCCATTTGTTCCAGTTCATGGGACCTCCTCTAAATTCCCACTTCTCGCAAAACCAGCGAGAAATGGGGCACCCCTTGTTTTGCGATCCTCCAATTCACGATTCTTGAGCCGCCTTAGGCGACCAACCGGGAGTTTCAGCGCCGAACTGCTTGGCGTACTCCGCAACCAACCGCTGCCATCCCGCGAACTTCATGGCGTCGGTGCCGGCGATGCGTCCAATCGGCTGACCTGCGAGGAGCCGGTCGAGGACGTCGAAGGAGATGTGCCATCCCGCGGCGCCCCACGCGATGAAGCGGCGATCGATGCTGTGCCACAGCGTCAGGCGTGTGCCGCCGCCAAAGGCTTCGAGTTCCCACCGGGTATCGTCGTATTCAAGCACCTTGGGAGCGTCGGCTCGCGTGACTCTTGTTTCTAGGGGCGTGGGCGTTCCCAGCCAGGTGAGATTCACCGTGCCAACCTTAGAGAGGTTCCCATCGGCCACAAAGGGCGCCCACTCGCGCAGCTGCGCGGGATCGGTCAGAGCCTGCCAGACTTTTTCCGGCGAGTGTCGCAGTTCGCGGACGAGAATGAGTGTCCACTTGTTTTTATCCTTCTGTGCCCCTTCCTTTATTACCTGCGCCCCGGTTGCGGGACCCGGTGTGTACTGTTCGCGTTCGATCACGTTCTTCTCCTTAGCGGGAATAGCGTGCCAGCTGGGTGAGTTGAATAAGGTTGCCGCAGGTGTCTTTCAGCATCGCAATGGTCGAGCCGGTCACGGCGGTGGGCGGCATTGTGAACTCGGCGCCGCGAGTCTTGATCCTCTCGTAGTCGCCCTTGACGTCGTCGGTGAAGAACATGGCTGCGGGCTGGCCCTGTTGAAAGATAGCCTGCTGATACGCTTTCGCCGCCGGGTTGTTGTTCAGCGCCAGCTGCAACTCAGTGCCGTCCGGCTCCTCGGGTGAGGCCACGGTCAGCCAGCGATATGGGCCCTGGCTGAAATCGGTCTTCTTGGCAAAGCCCAGTACCTCCGTATAGAAGCGCAGGGCCTTGTCCTGGTCGTCCACGTATACGCTGGTCACTTTGATTTTCATTTCGTTTCTCCTTTGTCAGTTCGCGGTTTGTGCCGTGTCGTCTTGTCCCTATTCTTCTTGTTAGTTGGTGTTTTCTGATCCATCCGGTCGAGGTGGCGTTCGAGAGCATCTATGTGAGCGGACCAGAACCGGCGGAACGGAGCCAGCCAGGCATCCATCTCCAGAAAGGGTTCAGGCTTCAGCCGGTAGAGACGGCGCTGCGCGTCCACCGTGGATTCTACGAAACCGGCGTCGCGCAGCACGCGCAGGTGCTTTGACACGGTCGGCTGCGACATACGAAGTTGATGCTCGATCTCGCCGACCGACTGTTGTGACGAGACCAGGAGGCTCAATATCGCGCGGCGGTTCGGCTCCGCAATGATTTCGAATACAGATTCCATGCTCTGTATATACTCAATACAGCATATACGTGTCAAGGTATATTTAGGCAAGGAGGCGGATTTGTTGGGACGATCACACGGGGAAAGTTTCCCTGTCGATCTAACAGAGAGGAGTTTCGGTAATGTGGCGGTCTTGAACGTCCTGGACTCTTCCTTTCCAGTCGCCGCCACTGCCGTTCCAGTACTTAACCGCCGAATGCATTGTCGCGCCCAGATAAAACAGAGCCGCCAGCGGCAGGGTCAATGCCCATGCGGGGTTCAGTCGATAGTAGCGCACCATGGTCGAGTACGTCATGGTCATCGTCGCCCAGGCCGCAGCGCCCATAATGAACGTCAGCCTGCTGCGGGTGAGCAACAACAGCGGAGGTGCCAGATAGGTAATCGCCATTCCCGCAATGGTGCACAGCAGCAGCAGCGAGGAGTGCTTCAATTGGTTGAAGGCCGTACGCGAGACCATGTGCTCGACGTCCGAGAAGGTCTCATATCGTCTCAAACTCTGGCTTTGATCTGTTAATCCTATCCACAATCGCGCGCCGTGCTGCTTCAGGAGCCGGGCCAGCGAGCAATCATCAATAAGTGCGCCGCGAGTGGCTTCCAGTCCTCCGGCGCGTTCCAGCGTTTCTGCTCTCACCAGCATGCAGCCCCCGGCCGCGCCGGCGGTCGAGCGCCGGGTGTCGCGAATCCAGGCTGGCGGGTAGAGCATGAAAAAGAAATACACGAAGGCGGGAATCAGCAGTTTTTCTGGAAGGCTCTCGCAATGCAACTTCACCATAAACGAGACCAGATCGTATTCACCATGCGAAGCAATCAGACCCAGGTTCTCTACTGTCTCTGCACCGTGCAGTACATCAGCGTCCGCGAGCATGAGCCATGCCGGATTGAACGCGCGTGCGCGCTCAATGCCCTGGTGCATCGACCACAATTTTCCCGTCCACCCCGCCGGCAAGGGCTTGCTCTGAATCACAATGAGGGCATCGGTCTCGCCTGCTTTTTCTGAAGCGCGCCTAGCTACATCCGCTGTGCCGTCTGTGCTCTCATCATCCACGAGGACGACGGGCATCGCCACGCGCTGATTCAATAAGGATGTGACGACCGGTCCGATCAGTTCTGCCTCGTTGCGGGCCGGAACTACGGCAACGACGCTGCCCGAAAATCTCGCGTTGTCACTGGCGTCGGGTTTAGCGCTCTTAATACGCCAGAAGGCGCCCCTGGCGAAGGCGAGGTAAGACCAGGTCACAGCTGCAAGCGTAGCGACGCTCGTGGCAAGCACCGACATCGACGTGAGCCCGAGAGTACAACCTAGCAGATGTCAGAGCAAGGCTTGATCAGGCTGAACAGTCGGATAGTCTGCCGACGCCGCGTGAGATTGCCTCGGTGAAGGTCATGCGGATTCCGTGCTCCGGTCGCAAGATCACCATCGGGCGTGCCTCGATGGTCTGGCCCGGAACCAGACAGAAATCGTATTTTCTGAGCAGAACACTCAGAATCATGAGCATCTGCAACATGGCGTAGTTGCCGCCGATACAGCCGCGAGGCCCAGCCCCGAAGGGCAAATGGGCGAAGGGCGTGTGCAGCTTCTCCTTCACTTTGGAGAAGCGTTCCTCGTCGAAAGTCTCAGGGTTCTCCCAGTACTGCGGTGAATGGTGCACGCCATAAATGAACACAACGACCGTGGAACTCCGGGGTATAGCGAGATCCCCTGCCCGATCGTCGGCGAGAGCCATCCGGTCGACCATCCAAAACGGCGGATAGAGGCGCAGCGCCTCAAGTATCACCTGAGTCGTAAACTCGAACTTCGGAACGTCCGAGAAACTCAGAGCCTTGTCGCCCAGCAC
>Ga0075030_100004206_pt1 | contig 13033 bp, 16 predicted proteins | sample LitLauG_LLR_2012_FD_71393 | JGI IMG/M metagenome (GOLD analysis project Ga0075030, IMG submission 71393) | Freshwater sediment microbial communities from Pennsylvania, USA - Little Laurel Run_MetaG_LLR_2012 | ecosystem: Environmental > Aquatic > Freshwater > Creek > Sediment | place: USA... | reverse complement strand
ATAGGGAATGGCATTTCCTGATGATGATCCCACGGTCCAGCACGGTGACCGTACCATACAACTGATTGACTGGTTGGTGGGACGCCTGGAAGAGTGTCTCGGCGAGGTTCTACCGCTCCAGACAGATGATCTTTTGAAAGACTATGCGAAGGATGCTCGTAACAGCATGGCATCAGCAATCGAGCAGCTGAGCCTTGCACGCATTAAAAAAGAGCAGCAACTCGGGGGCCGCACCAGCTAGAGACACGCACACTACACGGGTAGTGCTTTCACTGCCAATTGCGGTTTTGTAATCGCTCGTCTGTTCACGCGAATTAATGTCCAGTTTAAAGTAAGGCACGTCTGGGTAGTGTGCTGCGCATGGAGAACGCGGAGACCATTCAGATTCGGCTGCTCGAAGAAAGCGATCCACCGAGCATTGCTGCCGCATTCAAGAAGATGGGGTGGGAAAAGCCTGAGACCCAGTACCAGCGGTACCTTCAAGAACAGATGGCGGGAACTCGGGCCTGCTTCGTCGCTACCATTGACGGGCAGTTCGCCGGGTACGTGACAATAAACTGGCGACCTACTTATGCCGGATTTGCTGACCTGAACATCCCTGAAATTCAAGACCTCAATGTGCTCACAACATACCGCAGAAAACGTATTGCAAGCCGCTTGCTGGACCGCGCAGAAGCGGAAGCAGCCCGGCGTTCGGGTGTTGTGGGGATCGGAGTCGGGCTGCATCCGGGCTACAACGCCGCCCAGCGGCTCTATGTGAAGCGGGGTTACATCCCAGATGCTCGCGGCATTACGTACCGAGATTGCTTTGTGGCAGAGGGCGCACGCGTGGTGCTTGACGATGACCTCGTGATGCATTTCACAAAGCACTTACGAGCGGAGTGATGATGATCCGCTACCTAACTGGTGAAGAATCTCTATTACCCTCATTGACCAATTCCACGGTATGACGGCTCAGGAGAAAACCGGTGGTGCGATCCATCGCGTGTGAGATGTTTGGTGATACTTCCCAACGGCCGTATCCCCTCCGGCGACCTTGGGTCCAGCCCTGAGTTACGCCGCTGCCCCCTGAAAAAGCCAGTCCGTTGAGGGCTGTGCAAACTGCGCCGCCCTGGCCGGAGGTTTCTTTCAAGAATCCCGGGGCCGCCTTTCGGAATCCAATGATTCAATGCGACACCGAAAGACTTTCATCACCTTCATCGCCATCGTTCAAGTTGTTCTCTTTCTCGCCCATTACTTTCTCTACCAGACGTGGATCTTCCGTCACGTACCTGGTTATCCGCGCGCGCTGGAAGGAAGCCTTGGCCTGCTGTCGATCAGCTTTGTGGCCGCTTCTATCCTGGCCTTCTCCTACACCAGCGGACCGGTGCGCGCGCTCTACAAGGGCGCAGCCGTCTGGATGGGCTTTCTAAGCTTCTTGTTTCTCGCGGCGCTGGGCTCCTGGGTGCTGCTGGGAATCGCAACTTTGGCCGGCATGGGAATTGACTTCCATCGCATGGTGGAAGTTTTGTTCACAACCGCTGTCGCGCTCGGATTGTATGGAATCTGGAACGCGAGTTGGACGCGCATCACTCGCGCCCGGGTAAGACTGGAGAATCTGCCCGATGCCTGGCGTGGGCGCCGGGCAGCTCTGATCAGCGATGTCCACCTGGGCCACGTCCGCAATCGCGGATTCCTGCAGCGCTTGATTGCCACCGTCCTGCGGGAAGAGCCCGATCTCATCTTCATCGCCGGGGACCTGTTCGACGGCACGGCGATCGACGCGCAGAAAGCCGCCGAACCGCTGAATCAATTGACGGCCCCGCACGGGGTCTACTTCGTCGCCGGCAACCACGAGCAATTCGGCGATGACAGCAAATATCTGAGTGCGATCGCTGCCACCGGCGTGCGCGTCTTGAAGAACGAGCGGGTGAATGTCGACGGGCTGCAGATTGTCGGGGTTCCGTATCGCGATGCGGCGAAGAAGGGAGGCCTCGCCTCCGTGCTGCGGCGCGTACCGCTCGACCGCATGCGCGCCAGCATCCTGCTGACCCACGCCCCGGACGATCCCGCCGCCGCCGAGGCGCTGGGATTTTCTTTGCAGCTCTCCGGACATACCCATCTGGGCCAATTCATTCCCTGGAGTTGGATGGCTCGCCGGGTCTACCGTGAGTTCGTCTACGGCTTGAGCCGGATCGGGCGGATGCAGGTGTTCACGTCCAGCGGCGCGGGAACCTGGGGACCGCCTCTGCGTCTGGGCTCGAATCCGGAAATTGTGATGCTTGAGTTTGAGTAATGGGAGAAACCCGGACTTTTTCAACAGCCGCAGGAATTTTATGCCAATTACGTTGGACGAGAGATGGCCAACCCGCCCGGATAGTCACTAGTGATCTGACCCAATATGCGAGAGGTCGTGGCATCCAGAACGTAAATTGCGTTGTTATTTCCACACGTAATGTAAGCACGAGTGCCATCCGGCGTAAACGCGATATCAAGCAACGGCTGACCATCGGAAATCGGGATTGTGGTCACCGTCGCGATCGTCGTGGTGTCTATGAGCCAAAGATGCCCAGCGTCTCCCGTTACGTAGGCGTGACCTCCGTCGGGAGTCACCGCGATCCGTGTTGGCACGTCGAAGCCCGGTAGCGCGATGCTGGTGACCACGTCGCCGGTTTTCGTGTCGATAACATCCACAACCGACGGATTCCCCACACTGGCAGCGTAGAGGCGGCTTCCGTCGGGGCTAATCGACACGCCAACGAAGCCCAACACGGCGGTCGGGATCGTGGCTACGACTTGATTCGAGGCGGTATCAATCGCCCAAATCTGATTCCCTTCGGCATTACTCACATATGCACGGGTTCCATCGGGAGAGATTGCAACGCCCGCGAGCAAGACGCCGGGTGTCTGCCCAACGGGCAGATTCCCAATGGTTATGGTTGCCGTCAAGGAGTTGCTCGCGGTATCGATCACTTCAACAGAGGCCAGCTGCGGAGGATTATCGGGCCCCGAGCACAACAGCAGACCACAAGTGATCGAAGTCACATATGCGCTCTTACCGTCAGGTGTGATGGCTATCGCTTCGGGGTCGCTCCCCGCAGCAATTTTGGCGATAACGGAGTTTGACCCCGTGTCGACCACCCAAACAGACGTGCTGGCGTCGGTAACATAGGCGCGACTTCCATCAGGGGTAACGGCCACGCCGGTAGGATAGGAGGGCGTAGCCGTCAAAGAGCCAAAGGATGAATTTCCGATTTCAAGGCTCGCCATCGTCTTGTCTGCGGGAACACTAATCACTGATAGGTTATGGGTCTGAGAGTGCGCCACATAAATGATTGCCGCAGTAGCAGGCGAGCTTCCGCCCCCACAGGAGGCCAAGATCAGGCACAATCCAAACAGAGACACTACGGAGAAGACCACGCGACACTTCATGACGCCCTCCAAATAGAATCCTCAGGGGTATAAGCTACGTGGGCCCGAATGCTACTCCCGGCAGATGCCCCCGCCCAACAACAGGTTGCTTCGTTAAAGGGGTAGGCTCGTGAGGGTAGCGCCTGTCAACCCGCCCCGATTCGTCGGCACTCCTTCCCTTTGGTTACTTGTGAGGCCAACTTGATGGCAGCACAATCGCCGTAATCAGGAGGGCTTTATGAACCATGCATTAAGAACCACCCAGAGGCTTGTGATGAGCGCATTGCTGTTGAGTACCGTTGCCATGGCCCAGGCCGGAGCGAAGAACACCAACAACACGAAGAGCACGGAACATCACAGCAAGCTTTCCAAAGTTGCTTTCTGGCGCCATCATAACGACGCCAAGAAGAACGCGAAGAAGGATGGGACCCCTCCGGCAGCGTCGAAGCAATCTCAACTCAAGGCAGCACAAGTAAAGCCGGTTGTGGACAAACAGACTCAGGCCAGCAAGGCGCAGGTGAAACCGATCTCGGCGAAACAAACCCGCAAGATCGACCAAAAACAGAACACCCCTAAGACAGCCTCGCCTTCAGCCAAGAAGACCACGGCGAAAGCATCGTCAGAGCAGCCCAAGAAATCGCCACAGAAATCGACGACGTCGGAGAATACGCAGGACTCCCAGAAGGACTCGTCAAAGCAGTAGTTTCTAGCTCTGTCTGAAAACAAAGAACGACGGAACGTCTATGCATGTCAGGATGCATAGTTCCTTCGCTTCGCGAGGAACATATACGCGATTTCGGTGATAAGGCCATGTGGATGGTCGCAACATGTGGAGGATTTTGAGCGCAATCGGGATTTATCAACAACCGTCCGGTGGGTCGCTCACTTGAGAACCCTTCGCCTCTCGTTTCCGAGCCGATTGTTCAAACGTAGGCTATTTGTCTAAGAAGATACGGGCCTGGCGCATGAACCGGTACCAATACGTTTCCGGCACTTTGTTGTGTGGGGTGGTCGCATCACCATCGACGTTGATGTTCGACTGGTTCTTAGCCAGCCTCGCCAGCGTTCGAGACCTGTTTGGAGTGCTGCTGCCATAGCGGATCAACAGAAGCTTGCCGCCGTTCTGTTGCGCCCATTGAAGCCACAGTGGTTCGACGTCGCCGTAAACACAATCGAATCCCCAGAGCTGTTTGATGTTGTCCGAATACATTTGAGTCGTTCTCGCGATCTGAAGCATGGGCGATCCACCACCGGAGTGGCAGGCAATCATCAGGTTGCCCAACGACGGAGTGCTTGAGAATGGGCCGTAGGCCTCGAGCGCGGCGAGGACCTGATCGAGATAGCGGGAGAGTCCGCCCGAGTTGGTCAAGTGTCCGGACCCTGAGGATGGCCCTAGCGATGGGGCCACGAGAATCACGTTCTTGTTGCCGGCGTTCACGAACTGACGGAAGCGAAAGTGTGAATATTTGTCCCAGTAATCGTCAATTGAAAGGGATGGCGGATATTCCTTGTTATCATGATGTCCCATCAGCCACAAGATCATGTCGACTTCATCGGAGACTCGATAGTTTTCAGGGACAAAGATTCCAGTCTGTGGCTTGGGCGCACTCTTTCCACCAAGGTCAATGTTTATGTAGTAGGTTTCTGACTTTGGATCATTTTCGCTGTAAAGTAACGGTGGCGCTGCCATAGAGTCACTCCTTCGGGGTTCTCTGGAGGTAGTGTTTCATTCGCTGAAATCGTTTCACTGGGTTTCCCAAATGTTCTTTTTCGTTGTCTGCGAGCGTAACAATAGGGCCCGCATCGCTCGGCATCCCGATGGACGGCACGTCGAATTTTGTTGGATCGTCCCCAGAAATATCAAAAGCGAATGCTTCTCCGCCTCCATCCGTCCCGATTAACAAAGGTCGGAAAAAACTCTGCGGCCTTGTAGCCCCTGTTGTGGGTCATGAGTTCCTTCGCTTTCCACAACCACACTTATCTTTCCCCAATGAAGCCTTCCCCACCATTTGATGGTGTGAGAAATGCCACGTAGCTATCGGGCAAAGGCTTGGGTAACGCTGCGATGAGTGACTTGTAAAGCTTCCTTCGTCGCGGGTTCATTTCGGCCGGAAGGTTTGATCCGGTTGACATAGGGCGAATTGTATAGCAGTACGCATGTCAGTTGGCGAAACCAAGGCGTTTACGCGAGTGAGCCAAAGGAAAAACATTTTCCTCACGGTTGAAGAGTGATATCGCAATTTCGCAACTACAATGAAAGGAGCCTTCAAAAAGAGTGCTGGCTGAAGGGCCGAAGTGTATCATCGGTACTAGGTCGTGACCATGTTTTCCCTGCATCGACTGGTCGCTTTTGGTTGCCTGCTGGCCGTGTTGCTAGCAGCGCTAACCCCGTTTCCAGCCGGGTTGTTTTTTGCCATCCTCCTTCCGCTGTCACTCTTCGTGGCGGCGGTCATCATCGCTCCCTTGTGCCGCGAGTCCGAGTGCGGCAATGTTCCGGCATATCCCTTCCTTTCGGTTGTTGCTTCCCGCGCCCCTCCGAAGCGTTAGGCCTGTGATTTGAGCGTCTCCACGTGACATAGCCTGAATTCACCGATTGGGCCGCGTTCGCAGGGAGTGATCCCTGCTGCGGGCGCGACGAATGCCCGGAGGACCTTGTGTCGATGAAGCATCGGTTGCACACTCTATTGATGTACCTGCCACTCTTGATTGGTTCGGTCATTGGTGTACCCATGCGCCCTGAACAAATCGAAGAACTGTTGCAGAGTACGAAACAGCAGAAGGTCGCCGATATTATCCCTGACGAGAGCGAGAACGGCCACGGCACGATAAGGACGGATACACAATGTTGAGAACAGGCCATGTCACAACCTTGTGCCGTTCGTTCACTGGGGCGCTGAGATTTTGAGTGCTATCAGGATTTTGCAACAACCATCCGCCATCACGTGTGCAAAATTGACCCTCTTCTCTTTCGGATGCGCCGTATTATCAACCAGGCCGCACGGTGACAATGCTTGTTCTCTCCTAATGCAGTTCGAGGCACCGTGACCGCGGGCGCGAACCTCGGTTCACGGACACCGAGCCGCCTGCTCATTGCCCCAGCGTGGCATACGATGGTGTTCATCGCCATTTTTGTCGGGCTGTCCGTTACTGGTGGTTTCTTTCAGCACGCCGTAAAGCAGCAGCCGCAGGCAACCGTGCCGAGCGGCAACGCCCTGTCAGGCTACATTTTTGTGGTCGTCTTTGAATGGCTCCTGGTGCTCTACGTGCGCATGGGCGTAAACAAGCGCGGAATGCGTTTGCGCGATCTTGTTGGCGGCCGATGGGTTACACCAAAAGACGTGATCAAAGACATCGCTCTGGGCGCAGGGCTCTGGGCTGTGTGGATAGGCTTGATGAATGCTCATGTTCTGGGTGGCGGAACAAATGCCGCGCAGGGCCTACTTCCCCGAGGCATTCTTGAGAGCTTGGTGTGGATCCCGGTTGCTCTGTCGGCAGGGTTTTGTGAGGAGGTCGCATTTCGCGGCTATCTTCAGAAGCAATTTCAGGCGATAACAGGCAGAGCGGGATGGGCGATCCTTTTCCAGTCGATTGTATTCGGCATCGGCCACCTATACGAAGGCATGGGTCAAGTAGGAAGAATCACGCTGTTCGGCGTCCTGTTCGGACTACTCGCTCTATGGCGGAAAAGCCTGAGACCGGGGATGGTAGCGCATGCATGGTCAGATATTTTTGGGGTAATCATTTTCCGCGGAGTGTCCCGTTAACTGCCGAGAACAGACGTTATCGCAACCTTGCGCCTTTCGTTCGCCACATCGGCGAAAGGAAAGCGCAAGCTTGATATGGCGAATTACGACAACTATCGAAAGTCGCATCCGACGGCACACTTTTCTCGAAGTCGATTGGCGTGGCCAGAATCAGCCCGGTCAGAGCGCAGTCAGGGATCGGTAGATCGCTGTCATCATCAGGACTGACATGGGAACTGTGATGAATAAGCCTAGCCCTAGCAAGCTTGCACCAAGCGCATTGAGAACAAAAAGAGCAACAAAGATCCACAACAAGTAGATCTTTATCCCTGCACTCAGAATCGCGCTACCTTTGAAGCTGCGCTTTAGATTAGTCTCACCGGCGGCCATGCAGAAGCCGAACAGGGCGTAACGAAGGCCGAGGTAGGCTCCTGGGACTACCAAGAGCAGCAGGCCAATCACAACCATCAGCAGATAGAGCATTTGGCCAGCTAAGAACTTTGGACCCCAAGCCAAGTGCGTAAAGGTGTCGGCAAATGTCGGCTTTGCACCGTCGTGTAAGGCGAGGCATATTTGAAGAAAGCCCAGTTCTACCCCAGCCAGAAAGATCAAAAATGCCAGGTGCATCACGGCCCACAACAAAATGCCGAACCGTTGACCAGCAATTACTACGATTTCCAGGGCGACCCAAGCACCCAAGATTGTCACGAGAACCGCCGTAAAGAGGCCGAAACGTTTCTTGAAGATAGGCCAGGCGACGTTGAAAGCCTGACGGATGGAAATCGGATCGCGCACTTTCGCAAGTCTCCAGTTTTGCGATCTACGGAGTCGTCCAATCACTTGGTACGTGGTCGCCATAACTGTTCCACGACCCATCACGTACCGCAACTCAATTCGCTGAAACGGTATCAAGAAAAAATCCACTATAAGATCAGGGTAAAGCGGGTATTTCAAAGGACCGGGCTAAAAATATTTGCTCTTCCCGAGCGCGTGCAGGAGATGTTTATGGCAGCCACTTCGACTCCCATTGTCCTTGTCCGTCAGGCCAAGAATATGCGTTACGGCATTCCCGCTCACCATGTGAAAACCTTCGACGACGGCACAGCCTTAGTCCGATTCGCAGCAGGGAATATCCTCATTATCCCCGTGGAATTACTCGAACCAGCCACGGAAGCGGATGCGCGGGAATATTACAGCACGTCTGCGGCTTGAATCGTGGCTTGGTCATCAATCTGTTGTTGGCTGTGATGGGGGAAGCTGACACTTTGCATACTCTGGTAGGAGCAAGACGGTGATGACGAAGGGCCGCATACACGATTCGACACCGGACTTCTTCAATTCAACAGGCTTAGGTTCGTAACTGTTGAAACCAGGCGTGGGTGTTGAAAAACTCCTACCCTACGAAATTCGCAAAAATAGAATTGCGCCAGGACGCCCTACAGACGACCTTTTTAATTTTCTAGACATTTTGTATCCCCAAAATTTTGGCTGTTTGGGAGGAAACCGGACTTTTTCAACAGCCACAGGCCATTGCGCTCATTGAGTCGATGATGAGTGAAATTGGGATACTACGACAACTGTCCGTTGCCCTCTTCGACTTGGGAAGGTCTGATTATTTTTGTTTCGCGAAGAATTCGTCGGCTGCAGTCCGAGTCTCTTCGTGACTCTGCTCTTTGACCTGTTGGTTGATTCCCCACTCGTGGCCGAAAGGATCTACGATCTTTCCGTAACGTCCTCCCCAGAACATGTCCTGCACGGGCATGATTATCCGCGCACCGGCAGCGACCGCACGTTCAACAACCCCGTCCGCATCGTCAACCATGAGGGAAATGCGCACACCCGTTCCTCCGAGCACCTCCGGTGACTTGCACGTTCCACCTTCGCTCGCGGGAAACTCATCGCAGACGAAGAACTTGTGTCCGTCCAGAGTCAATTCGCCGTGCATGAGCTGCTCGCTCCCCGGTTTCATCATTCGGTGTACTTCCTCAGCGCCAAAAACACTCTTGTAGAAATCGAGCGCAGCGGGTCCGTTGCGCACGATCAATTCGGGGATGAACTGGTCCTCTCGATGCATCGTTTCCTCCGATAGCCGCTCATCCGCAAGAGTTTACTTGAATCTGTTCAGAACCATCTCGGTTAACTGGCGAAACCAGGCCTTTGCACTCAAATTTCGACTGCTTGCGATTCCGTTCCCATCGAACGCTTTCGCCTGTAATCGGAAGATGAGTGCAATCGAGACTTATCAACAGCCCATCTTAAAAGCGTCGGAGAAGATGGGAAACCAGTACGCCACCTGTCTCGTGGAGGGCTAGAAGTGGATCGTCGCCGTGGTGTCGACCTTCGTCGGGCGGCCAGCGGCGCGAAACGGTTTGTAGCGCCAGAGCGATACTGCATTAATGGCGGCTTGACGTAGTACATATGATGGCCCGCTGATTGCGCGGATCGATCGAACCGTGCCTGCGGTAGAGATGAAAATCCGAACGATTACGTCGCCTTTGAGTTGGTCCCCGCCCGGAGCTAGGTTAACTTTCGGCAAGACAGGATTCACCTTGTCAATCAGGTGTGAGCGAGCTTCCTCTTCTGAAACCTTCACTCTCTGCTGAGCGCGGAGGGCTTCAGGTATCCACGCACGAACCCGAGCCAGGTTTTCGCCGTTGTCGGTGATTGGACGCGTGCACCACCACGCGGAACTATCGTCTCCACCTTCCGGGAAAGAGCAGTACGTAATGATGTTTTCGTGCAGTACTGGCTTGAAAGAACCACAAGCGGACGCAGCCTCGTAAAAAGAATGGACCGTGGGTCTCGAAGTGTCTCCCCACAGCACTTCATGGACTGAGTACTCGAAAACCATGAATGGTGGGAGTGTGAGCGGGCTGGAACACTGAACCGAAGTGCAGTCGCGACCTTCACAACAACCGCCGTGCTGTTGCGATTGATTAAGATCTTGTGGCAAAGCTAACACTTCTCCGCGGAAAAGCGCGCAGCCGTCCATCTTTGTGTCTGCCGCAGTCATGACAGCATCGTGGAGGGCGTTGGATGCGCAGTGCGGTGCGGCTTGTGCGAAGCAACTGCTACATAGAACGGCTAGCACGATACTCTTCGCAGATGAAGTCATATGAGACTTAGACACCGGAAACCGGAGTCCTCGCCCACAGCGTACGTCAATTCCTAGCACGCAGGCCAGACGACATTCTGGTACGGGGCGTTCACAACTGTCGAAATCAGGGCGTGGCTGTTGAAAAAGTTCGGTTTCCTCCCAAACAGCCAAATTTTGGGGGATACAAAATGTCTAGAAAATTAAGAAGGTCGTTTGTAGTGCATCCTGGCGCAATTCTATCTTTGCGAATTTTCGGAGCGTAGGAGTTTTTCAACACCCACAGGCGATAGCGCTCAAAACCCCTGCAGGGTCAATGAGCGTAATCGCGATGTTATGCCAATCACGGATGTTCAGGAAGACTTAGGTGACACCGGTCACATACTCTGGCTGGTATGGTGAAGTACTTTACTTCCTTGTACGGGACGTGCCCGTGCATGCGACACGGTTGAGAGAGCCCCTATGATGTTTTGGCCGAGAGGAATTCACGACATGGATGAAGCCAATCGACAAAAAGCACAAGATGGGCATTACACCAGAAACCTTGAAAAACTAGTTCAGGCACGCACTGAGCAACTGAGAGTAGTGTTATCCCAAAACGAGCAGTTTTGGGGGCTCTTGAAGCAAATTCAATCGATGGAATCTCTGGAGCAGGTCCGAGAGGCGGTTCATGCTGCCATCAGGAAATCCGCACCAGCGGGGACGCAAATGCCGAAGTTCGGAGGCGAGGCAGGCGAATCAGTTCCCGAGGTTGACCCTCATGACCTCAAAGCTATCTGGAAAATTGGCGAGGAAACGAAATCCAAAGCCGCCGGTATTGAGCTGATGAGGCAGGCCTGCAAACCGGGAGCGAATGTTGAAGCGACTTGGTATCGCTCAAGCGTCATTTCGATCCTAACTCAGGTTGCACAACAGCAACTGGCTCCTTGGCTAAGAGAGGGGCAGGTTGCCGATCCTGTATTCCGCACGGCGGCGTCGATTCCGATGAAATGGGTCGGATCAGAGCAGAGACAAGGCCTGCCTTTTGATTTTGAGGAGTTTCTTCGCCGCTTGAGTGAACGTTAGGAACAGCGTCCAGCGTAGCCTCCACGAAGAATCGGGATGTTTCGCCAACCATCTTGGCGAGGATGGTTAAGCGATCCCGGTTCCCGGGGCGGGAATTTCACCCGCTGAAGTCCAGGGCTTTTTCACGGCGCGGCGGGCTTGTAGCATCTTCTGAATTGCCCCGGCTCACAACCTCGTTTACTGCACTTGAGCGCATTATCCTTTTGATAAGCGAACGATGGCCGAGTCGCTGCCGGGTTGGGATACGGGGGCTTTGGACCTCTCGATGCTCGTTTCGATCTTCCTCTGAACCTTGAACTGTTCATCCATGATTCTGGTGTGGTCCGCCAAAATCCTTCCGTGCTGTTCAAGTGCGTGCCCAATCAGTTTTGCCGTTACGGCTTGCTGTTCCATCGTCTCGCCGTGTCCGCGCAGAATACTCCAGTGCAGAAAGAGGATAAAGGTCTGTATAACCAGTGCCATCGCCGCGATTGTTTCCGGCCAACGAACATATGCGACGAGCGATTTGAGAACGTGCCACATGTGCTTTGACCCCGCGAATAGCGTTGCGTGCAACAGAACGACGGTGGTGTCGGATAATGCCAGTCTTTCGGTCCAAACACCAGCCTGACGGGGTCTAAGCCTTCAGAGTGACCCCTAAATTTCGAGGTTTTGCATCGCGTGTGGGTGCTAGCAACCGCCGACGCAGCACGACGTTGCCCGCCGAAATTGATGGCGCTCGTGGTGCTTTGAAGGGCGCGCTAAACGATTTCCAACGCGCCGGTAAGACTGGGAGGCCCAGAGACAAAGCCATGCAACATATCCAGGAAGCCACTAATGAACTGATGACTCGACGTAAGCAAGAATTTCGCAGACCGGAATGTACTTCCGAGTATCACGGGGCGGCGCGGTTGCAGCTCCGGATCGGAGTGCGTGAGCTTGGAGCAGAGTTCGCGGCACACCGAATTAAGAGGAGTGCCGACCTTCTCAGAAAGCTAAAGCGTATGGGCTGCGATCCGATTGAGGGCCTAGCCCGCATCGCAGTTATAGCGTCTCATCACTTCGTGCAGACGACGGACCGAAATGGCCCATCAGCGACGTGGCGCGGGGGGGCAGTCTTGGCAAACTCCTGAAACTCTTGGAGAAGTTCTTTGTGCTCAGCCATCTTTTTCACGCTCTTGCCCATCTTTCAGTAGAGGCCCTGACGACCGGGCGTCCTGGCTCTGCTTGCCTGCATTGGAACCTCGGGCTCGGGAAGGCGCCGTGACCTAAGTCACCGGTGGCGGGTGGGCCATTCACGAAGTTGGCTCCCGGTGGGGGTTTCCGGCGAAAAGCGGGTCCCAAACATGGCGTCACACGAAACTGTGATTTTAATCACAGATCGATTTGAGTAACCGACATAGGCTCGGCTATGCTTGTTGCAATCGCGCTCGAGTAAAGGCGGACACTCCATGCCAGAAAACACACTCTCCATCACTGACAATCGAACCAACAAAACTTATACAGTTCCCGTGGAAAACGGCACGATTCGGGCCGTGGACCTGCGCCAGATCAAGACCGGTCCTGACGATTTCGGACTGATGACCTACGATCCCGCTTACCTCAACACGGCCTCCTGCAAGAGCAGCATCACCTACATCGACGGCGATAAGGGGATCCTGCGCTATCGCGGATATCCCATCGAGGTTCTCGCCGAGCGCTGCACCTTCCTGGAGGTTGCGTACCTGCTGCTGAACGGCGAGCTGCCGACGGAAAAAGAGCT
>Ga0075030_100004202_pt1 | contig 13037 bp, 11 predicted proteins | sample LitLauG_LLR_2012_FD_71393 | JGI IMG/M metagenome (GOLD analysis project Ga0075030, IMG submission 71393) | Freshwater sediment microbial communities from Pennsylvania, USA - Little Laurel Run_MetaG_LLR_2012 | ecosystem: Environmental > Aquatic > Freshwater > Creek > Sediment | place: USA... | reverse complement strand
CAGGGGGATGTTCCCGTGCTTGCGAGGGGGGCGGTTCGACCGCTTGGTGCGCAGGGCCCGCAGGGCTCGGATCACGTGCACGCGCGTCCCGGACGGCTCGATGACGGCGTCGATGTACCCGCGCTCGGCGGCCACGTAGGGGTTGAGCAGGGCCTCCTCGTAGGCGGTGATCAGCTCCGCCCGGGTGGCCTCCACGTCCTCGGCAGCCGCCAGCTGCTTGCGGTGCAGGATGTTCACCGCCCCCTGGGCGCCCATCACCGCGATCTGGGCGGTCGGCCACGCGAGGTTGACGTCGGCGCCGAGGTGCTTGGAGCCCATCACGTCGTAGGCGCCACCGAAGGCCTTGCGGGTGATCACCGTGACCAGCGGGACGGTGGCCTCGGCGTAGGCGTAGATGAGCTTGGCGCCGCGGCGGATGATCCCGTTCCACTCCTGGTCGGTGCCGGGCAGGAACCCGGGCACGTCCACGAAGGTCAGCACCGGGATGTTGAACGCGTCGCAGGTGCGCACGAACCGGGCGGCCTTCTCCGAGGCGTCGATGTCCAGGGTGCCCGCGAACTGCATCGGCTGGTTGGCCACCACCCCGACCGACGCGCCCTCTACCCGGCCGAAGCCGCACAGGATGTTCGGCGCGAACAGGGCGTGCACCTCCAGGAACTCCCCGTCGTCGAGCACCGCGGCGATGACCGTGTGCATGTCGTAGGGCTGGGCGGCGGAGTCGGGGATGACAGTGTCGAGCGAGCGGTCCACGTCGCTGAGCCCGAGGTCGGCGTCGGCGGTGAACACCGGCGGGTCCTCCAGGTTGTTGCTGGGCAGGTAGGACAGCAGTGCGCGCGCGAGGTCCAGGCAGTCGGCCTCGTCGGCGGCCACGAAGTGGGCGACGCCGGAGCGGGAGTTGTGGGTCTTGGCTCCCCCGAGCTCCTCGAAGCCCACCTCCTCCCCGGTCACCGTGCGGATCACGTCCGGGCCGGTGATGAACATGTGCGAGGTCTGGTCCACCATGACCGTGAAGTCCGTGATCGCCGGGCTGTACACCGCGCCCCCAGCGCACGGCCCCATGATCAGGCTCAGCTGGGGGATCACGCCGGAGGACAGCACGTTGCGCCGGAAGATCTCCCCGTACAACCCGAGGGAGACCACGCCCTCCTGGATGCGTGCCCCGCCGGAGTCGTTGATCCCGATGACCGGGCAGCCGACCCGCGCGGCCAGGTCCATCACCTTGACGATCTTCTCCCCGAACACCTCGCCCAGGCTGCCGCCGTAGACGGTGAAGTCCTGGCTGAACACGCACACCTGGCGGCCGTCGACGGTCCCGAACCCGGTGACCACGCCGTCGCCATAGGGGTGGGCGGAGCCGTTCAGCGCGGCGCTGCGCGAGCGCACCAGCGCGTCGGTCTCCACGAAGCTGCCCGGGTCGAGGAAGGCCTCGACGCGCTCCCGGGCGGTCATCTTGCCCTTGGCGTGCTGCGCGTCCACCGCCCGTGACGAGCCCGCGTGCTGCGCCTGGTCCAGCTTGTCGCGCAGCTCGGCCAGCCGGTCCGCCGTGGTCAGCGGAGCCGTCCGCGGGTCGGGCACCGTCGTCGCCATCGAAAGCTCCTCCGCCTCGCGCCGCGCCCGCACCTCGTCCGCGCCGCCCGGCGTAGCGTAACGAGGGTGAGCGCGACACCGGTCGGACCGGGCCCCTCCAGGCCGCTGGTCGACGAGGACCTCCGCGGCATGGTGGGTCCCGGCGCGCCGTGGCGCACGGCCGCCCTCGTGGCCTCCACCGGCTCCACCCAGACCGACCTGGTGGCCGCAGCCCGGGCCGGCGAGCCCGCCGGGATGGTGCGCATCGCCGAGGAGCAGACCGCGGGGTACGGCCGGCTGGGTCGACGATGGGTGTCACCGCCCGGGGCCGGGCTGTGGCTGTCAGTGGTCGTCGCGGCGCCCCGCCGCCGCGTCGGGTGGGTGCCGCTGGCGGCGGGGCTTGCCGTGCACGACGCGGTGGCGTCCCTACCCGGCCAGGCCCGCGCCGGTGTCGGCCTGAAATGGCCCAACGACCTCATGCTCGGGCCGTCGAAGGTCGCCGGCCTGGTCGCCGAACTGCTCGTGGAGCAGGGGGTGGCCGTGGTGGGCGTGGGGGTGAACGTGACGACCGCCGCGGTCGACCTGCCGCCGGGGGCGGTGTCGCTGGCCGGTGCGGGGCTCGCGGTGGACCGCGCCGCGCTCGCCCGGGACCTGCTGGGCGCCCTGGCTGCCCGGCTGGGGGCCGTCCGCGACCCGGACGCCCCCGCCGCCGCCGCGGTCGCGGCTGACTACCGCGAGCGGTGCGTGACGCTGGGGCGGGCGGTGACGGTGCACCTGCCGGGTGGGGCGGAGCTCGTCGGGCGGGCGGAGGCGGTCGACGACGAGGGGTGCCTGGTGGTGCGTCCCGAGGGCGGAGCCCCCGTCGCGGTGGCCGCCGGTGACGTCGTGCACCTGCGCTGACCGGCCGTGACAGGGGCGGGCGGCGCGGGTCGGCTGGCATGCTCGGGGGGTGGCGTACCCGCAGCGGCTGCTCGCCGACGGCGAGCGGCTGGAGTTCCAGACCCGTCCGCACTGGCGGGCCCTGGTCGTGCCGGTGGTGCGCCTGCTGCTCGTCCTCGCCGTGGCCGGCTTCGCGTGGGGGTGGACGTCCGGGCGGTCCTGGACCACCCCGGCGCACGGCGCGGTGGCGGTGGTGGCGGTGCTCGCGGTGGCCGCCTGGTTCGTGCGTGACGTGGTCACCTGGCGCAGCACCGAGTACGTGTTCACCTCCCGGCGCATCATCACCCGCAGCGGCGTCCTGGCCCGCGAGGGTCGGGACATGCCGTACACGAAGGTCAACGACGTGGCGTTCCGCTACTCCGTCCTGGAGCGGCTGCTGGGCTGCGGGACGCTGACCGTGTCCTCGGCAGCGGACAACGGCGACCTGGTCATCGGCAACGTCCCCCGGGTGGAGGAGCTGCAGCGCGACATCTACCGCCTGGTGGACGCCGACGCCCAGCGTCGTGCGGGGCCGCTGCAGCCGCCAGACACGTGGTAGAGCCCACACCGGCCACCGCCGTGCTCGGCGCCGCGGTGGGGCTGACCCCCGACCAGGTCTGCGCCCGCGCGGGGGTGGACCGAGCCACCGCCAGCCGGTACTGGCGGGCGCTGGGCTTCCCCGACGTGGACGACCAGCCGGTGCTCACCGGCGCCGACGCGGACGCGCTGGCCGTGATGGCGGCACTGGTCGCCAGCGGCCGCCTGTCCGACGACGCCGCCCTGGGGCTGGTCCGCGCCCTGGGAGCGACCAGCTCCCGCCTGGCGGCCTGGGAGGTCGACCTCGTGGTCAGCGAGCTGGCCCGCGTGGACCTGCCCCGCGCCGACGTCCCCGGCGGGGAGGCGGCGGCGGCCACCGCGGCGCTGGTCCCTGAGCTCGCCGAGCTGCTCGACTACGCCTGGCGCCGCCACCTGCAGGCTGCGCTGGGACGTCTGGCCGCCGACGAGGGCCCCACCGAGGTGGTCGCCACGGTGGGGTTCGCCGACCTGGTGGGTTTCACCCGGCTCACCCGCCGGCTGTCCGAGGCCGAGCTGGCGGATCTCGTGCAGCGGTTCGAGGAGGCCGGCGCGGACGTGCTGACCGCCGCGGGGGCGCGGCGGCTGAAGACGCTGGGCGACGAGGTGCTCTTCACCGCCGACGACCCGCCGGCGGCTGCTGCCGGCGCCCTGGACCTGCTGGACCGCTTCGCCGACGACGACGTTGTGCCCGAGCTGCGGGTCGGCCTGGCGACCGGGACGGTGGTGACCCGGATGGGGGACCTGTTCGGGACGACGGTGAACCTGGCCAGCCGGCTGACGGCGCTGGCCCGCCCGGGGACCGCCCTGTGCGACGCGGAGACCGCAGCCGCGCTGGCCGGGGACCCCCGGTTCGCGACGGTGGCGCTGTGGCGGCGCCCGGTGCGCGGCCTCGGCCTGGTGGAGCCGTTTGCCTTGCAACGGGCCACTGGCCCGGAGCCGTGGCTGGGAGCGTCAGGCGCCGGCGCGTAGCGGGGCGCACACTGAAGATCGAGTCCGCGCCGGCCGATGACTTCGGGGAGCGTACGGGCGCCGGCGGTCGCCGCACTCCGTCCATCACCAGGGGAGGCAGGGAGGACGCGTGAGCCTGACACCGTCCGCCTTCCTGGCCGCCGACACCCGTCTGGAGGCTCTGACCCGCATCTCGGCGGCCCAGGCGGGCGCGCCCTCCCTCATGGCCCTGCTGCCCGCCGCGCTGGGTCCGGTCCGCGAGGCAACCGGCGCCGCGTCGGCGTCGGTGTCGCGCTGGGACCGCGACCGCGGCCAGGTGCGGGTGCTCGTCAACGCCGGCACCCTCGGGCCTGGGGAGGCTCCGTTCCCGACCGACGAGATGTACCGGGTGACCGAGTTCCCCGCCGTGGACAGGATGTTCGCCCTGGCCGAGCCATTCGTCGCCCGCAGGGGCGCGGGGGACGACGCAGGGGTCGAGGCGCTGCTGCGCCAGCTGGACAAGCAGTCGTGCATCGGTGTCCCGCTGGTCGTGGAGGGCCGGGTGTGGGGCGAGCTGTTCCTCGCCCGCGGCACTGACCAGCCGGCCTACACCGAGGCGGACCTGCCGTTCGCGGTAGCCGCCGCCGCGCTGCTGGCCGCCGGCGTCGCCCAGGTCACCCACTTCGAGCGGGTGGCGCGGCTGGCCTACAGCGACCCGCTGACCGGGCTGGCCAACCGCCGAGCGATCGACGACCGGCTGGACGAGGCGTTCGCGCGGCGCGCGGTCGACGGCAGTGCGGTCAGCCTGGTGGTCTGCGACATCAACGGGCTGAAGCAGATCAACGACGACCGCGGGCACGAGGCCGGAGACCGTGCGCTGGTGCACTTCGCCGGCCTGCTGGCCGCCGCCGCCGGCCTGGTGCCCGGCTCGCTGGCCGGGCGCACCGGGGGCGACGAGTTCGCGGTGGTGGTCGAGGGCGGAGGGGCGGACCACGCGGTGTGGGTGGCCGAGGACATCTGCCGGCGCGCCGCGGTCGCGATGGACGGGGGGGTCGCGGTCGGGGTGGCCTCCACGCACGACCCGGTCGGCCCGGTGGACGGCCCGGCCCGGTTGTTCCGTCTGGCCGACGCGGCGCAGACCCGGGCCAAGCGCAGCCGCTCCCGCAGTCCCGTCGTGGCGGGGCGGGGCCTGCCCGACGACGCGACGCTGTGGCTGGCCGGCGTGGACGACGCGCCGGGCACCGGCCAGGCCCGGATGGACCGGCGCCGGGTCCGCCGCTCGGCGCGCGACGTGGCCGCCCGGGTGTTCGACTCGGTGCTGGAGACCCTCGACCACGGCCCCGGCTGCGACGAGCTGGCGCGCCTGGAGGTGGTCGCGGACGCCACCGCCCGGCTGGTGGACGCGGCCGGCTGGTGGGTCTCGGTGGTGGACCCCGGCGCGGACGTGCTGCGCACCGTGTCGTTCTCCGCGATCCGGCTGGCCGCGCAGGCCGCCGCCGCGGACCCCTACTCCGATGTCGGCGCCACGTTCGCGCTCGGGGACTACCCGTCCACGGCGGGCGTCCTGCAGGGCGGCGGGCTGTACCTGGCCGTCGCGGACCCGTGGGTGGACCCGATGGAACTGGCCGTGCTGGACGCGGGCGGCTACAAAGGCCTGGTGATGGCTGGGGGCAGGGACCGCGCGGGGACGTGCTGGCTGGTGGAGGTCTACCTCGACGAGATCAGCGCTCCGGTCGAGGCGCTTCCGCCGGTGCTGCGCGGGCTGGTCGCCTGCGCGCTGCTGGGCGCGGGGTGAGCGCGGGCGACCCCCCGACGGCGGCGGACCACCGCCTGGCCGGCCTGGTCCGCCTGGCCCGGGCTCTCGCGGGGGCGCGCAGCCTGGACGACGTCGCGCAGCGCGCCGCCGGGGAGGCGCGGTTCGCCCTCGGCGCCGACGCCGCGCTGCTGCTGACCGTCGAGCGCGAGGTAGGGCTGCTGCGGGTGCTGGCCGCGGTGGGGGCGGTGTCGCCTCCCGCCCGGCTGCCGGCCGTCGGCGCCGCGCTGCGGCTGGTCGACGTGCCCAGCCTGGCCGGGGTGGTCGACGAGGCGCGCTCGCTGTCGGTGGGGCCCGCCGTGCCCGGCGACGGCCTGGCCGCCGCGGTCGGCCACGCGCAGCTGCTCGCCGCCCCGGTGTTCGCGGACGGGCGCACGTGGGGCGGGCTGCTGGCGCTGCGGGCGGGCACGGGGCCGGCTTTCGACGCTGCCGACCTGGACTTCGCCACGGCGCTGGCCGGGCTGGTGACCGCGGGGCTGTCCCAGGTGGCGCACCTGGCGCGGATGGAGCGGCTGGCGTTCGAGGACCCGCTGACCGGCCTGGCGAACCGCCGGGCGGTAGAGGCCCGCCTCGACGACATGCTCGCCGAGTCCGACGCGCGCCCGGTGGCGGTGCTGATGGCGGACGTGAACCGGCTCAAGGCCGCCAACGACGAGTACGGCCATGAGGCGGGGGACACGGCTCTGGTCGCGATCGCCGGCGCGCTGTCCGTGGTGGTCGGCCAGGTACCGGGCGCGGTGGCCGGCAGGCTCGGCGGCGACGAGTTCGCGGCGGTGCTGCCGGGGGTGGTGGTCAGCCGGGCCGCGGAGCTGGCGGCGGAGTTCGTGCAGGCGACCGCGCACGCCCCCTACGGGGTCAGCGTGGCGGTGGGGGTGGCGGGCAGCGAACAGCTGCCGGGTCGGGTGACCCGGTCCCGGCTGCTGGCCGCCGCGGACGCGGCGCAGTACACCGCCAAGCGCACCCGGGCCGGGGGCCCCGTGGTGGCGGACCCGGCCGTGGTGCCGCCCGCCGAGCGCCGCACGCTGCGCCCGCGCGCGGACGGGGACGACCTGGTGGGGGTGGCCCTGGACGCGCTGACCGCGGCGGGGCGCGGCGGCGGCGCCACCGACCGCCTCGCCGTGGTGGCGGCGGCGCTGCGCGACGAGCTCGGGCTGGGCGGCTGGGTGGTCTCGCGGCTGCGGGCCGGCGCTGCGGTACCGGCCCGCTCGGCGACGCTGCCCCAGCTGTGGGCGGGCGCGTCCCTGCCCGCCCCGCCCGGGGCGGGGTGGCTGCGCACCGCCAGCGGTCCCGGCCTGGTCGTCGACCGGCTCGCCGGTGACCCGCCGCTGGCCGAGGTACGCGGCTGCGACTGGGTGGTGGCGGTCGCCGCCGCTGGGCACCTGGTGGAGCTGCTCGGCCTGGGTCCGACCCCGGTCGACGGGCTGCCCACCGTGCTGCGCCGCGCGGTGCGGGCCGCCGTGGGGCAGTAGCGGTCGCGGACACCCGAGGGTCGCGGCCGTCCTACAGCGTGTGCGCGTAGGTGGCGGCGAGCGGGTCGTCCACCTCGGCGAAGACGAAGCGCCGGTAGGACCAGAAGCGGAACGTGGTCGCCAGGCCCAGCCCGATCACGTTCGCAGAGATGTTGTCGGCCAGCGCGCCGGTCAGGCCGAGGGTGTAGTGGGACAAGGCGAGCGCCGCCTCCTGGATCCCGAGTCCGACCAGGTTGAGCGCGAAGAACAGCACCACCTCGCGCTTGCCGGGCTTGGCCCGGTGGCGGAAGGACCAGAACCGGTTGCCCAGGTAGGCCACCACGGTCGCGACACACATCGAGACCGCCTTCGCGGTCAGCGGCTTGCCGTGCAGCGGGGCGTGGGCGCCGGACAGCAGCAGGTTGAACAGGCCGACGTCCACAATGAGGCTGACGACGCCGACGGTGCCGAACTTGGCGAGCTCGCCCACCAGCGAGCCGATCCGCGCCCACACGCGCCCGACCAGGCCGTCGGGGCCGGTCGGTGACGGGGTGGGCGCGGAGGCGACAGGACCCTGCGGCGCACCGCCCGAGGGGGCTGGGCTCACCGCAGCACTCTACCGGCGCGCGGGGGCGACGGGGTCGGCGACCGGCCGGCGCCTCCTAGGCTGGCCGGGTGACCCCCGCCACTCCCGCTCCTGGTTTCCCCGTCGTCGGGATGGTCGGCGGCGGCCAGCTCGCCCGGATGTCCGCGCCCGCCGCTGCCCGCCTGGGGGTCGGGCTGCGCCTGCTCGCTGAGCGTGGTGACGACTCGGCCGCCCAGGTGGTGGTCGACACCGTGCTGGGCGCCCCCGACGACCCGGCAGCGCTCGCCGAGCTGGCGCGCGGCTGCGCCGTGGTTACCTTCGACCACGAGCACGTGCCTCAGGCGCAGCTCGCCACCCTGGCCGCCGCGGGGGTGGTGCTGCGCCCGGGCGCCACCGCGCTGGCGCACGCGCAGGACAAGGGGCTGATGCGCCGGCGCCTGGCCGGGCTGGGGGTGCCGGTCCCCGGCTGGGCGCCGCTGGCCCGGCTGGAGGACCTCCCGGCGGTCGGCGACGCGCTGGGCTGGCCCCTGGTGGTCAAGACCACCCGCGGCGGCTACGACGGGCGGGGGGTGACCGTGGTCGGGGACGCCGCCGACACGGCCGTGGTCGCCGGGTGGCTGGCCTCCGGGGCGGAGCTGCTCGCCGAGGCCTACGTCGACTTCGGGCGCGAGCTTGCGGTGCAGGTGGCGCGGTCCCCCAGCGGGCAGGCCGCGGTCTACCCCGTGGTGCAGACCGTGCAGGTCGACGGCATCTGCCGGGAGGTGTACGCGCCCGCCCCGGATCTGGACGAGGAGGTGGCGCTCGCCGCCCAGGGGCTGGCCCTGCAGGTGTCCGCGGCGCTGGACTGTGTGGGTCTGCTGACCGTGGAGATGTTCCAGACCGAGGACGGCGTCGTGGTCAACGAGCTGGCGATGCGCCCGCACAACTCGGGGCACTGGAGCCTGGAGGGCGCGGTCACCGACCAGTTCGAGCAGCACCTGCGCGCCGTGCTGGACCTGCCGCTGGGGTCCCCGCGGACCACCGCGCCGGCCACGGTGATGGTCAACGTGCTCGGCGGGGACGACCCGGCGCTGTACCCGGCCCTGCTGCACGTGCTGGCCCGTGACCCCGAGGTGCACGTCCACCTGTACGGCAAGACGGTGCGCCCGGGCCGCAAGGTGGGCCACGTGACCGTGGTGGGGGACGACCACGCCGACCTGGTGGCGCGCGCCCGGCACGCCGCCGACTTCCTGGCAGGAGACATCGATGAGTGACCCGGTGGCCGCCCCGCTCGTCGGCGTGGTGATGGGCAGCGACTCCGACTGGGCGGTGATGGCCGACGCGGCGGCCGCCCTGACGGAGTTCGGGGTGGCGCACGAGGTCGACGTGCTCTCCGCGCACCGCACCCCGCAGCGGATGGTCGCCTACGGCGAGCGGGCGGCCGACCGCGGGCTGAAGGTGCTGATCGCCGGGGCTGGCGGCGCGGCGCACCTACCGGGGATGCTGGCCAGCCTGACGCCCCTGCCAGTCGTGGGCGTGCCGGTCCCGCTGGAGCGCCTGGACGGGCTGGACTCGCTGCTGTCGATCGTGCAGATGCCTGCGGGGGTGCCGGTGGCGACGGTGGCCGTGGGCGGGGCCCGCAACGCCGGCCTGCTGGCGGTGCGGATCCTGGCGACCGCCGACCCGGCGCTCGCCGCGGCGATGCGGGCGTTCCAGGCAGACCTGGCCGCCTCGGTGCAGGACAAGGCCGCCCGCCTGTCCGCCCGCCTGCGGGGGACCACCGGGTTCAGCCCCACGCCCTAGCGCTCACCCCCGGGCGCCGGTGCGCGCGACGAGCGCGTCGATGGCCGCGGCGACCTGGGTGGGGGAGGACACCATCACCAGGTGGCGGCCGGGGACCATCGTGGGCGGCGGCGCCCCGATTCGTCGGGCCACCGCTGCCGCGGTGCCCGGCGCGTACTGGGGGTCCTGCTCGCCGAAGGCCACCGCCTTCGGGATCGGCGAGGCGCGCAGCGCGGCCAGCTGCGCCGCGCTCAGCGCGGGGATGCCGTGGGCCAGCGTCGCCCACATCGCCGTCTCCGCGCCGGGCTGCTCAAGGGGTCGACGCCACTGGTCCAGCCCGGCGGCGCTGAGCGGGGGGCAGCCCGGCCCGCACTGGCTGTCGTAGAGGGCACGGATCACTGGGTCGGCGGCCAGCACGAGGCGCACCGCGGCGCTGCGGAACGGCTCCACCACCAGCAGACGGGCCACCGAGATCCCCGGCAGCGGCGCCGCGTCGCCGTCGAGGAACATCACGCCCGCCACCCGGTCGGGCCCGCCCTGCAGCGCCGCGAGCCCCACGACCGCCGCGCCGAGCGAGTGCCCCACCAGCACCGGGGCGTCGCGTCCGGTCAGCCCTAGCGCCGCGGTGAACGCCAGCACCTGGTCGGCGTAGTGGGCGAGGTCGAACGGCGCCACCGGCGTGCTGTAGCCGGTCCCGGTCAGGTCCAGCGCGTACACCCGGTGGGTGCGTCCCAGGACTTCGCCGAGCGGGGCGAAGGTGTCCGCGGTCTCCACGGCGCCGGGCACCAGGACCACCGGGGTGCCGGCGTCCCCCCACTGCCGGTAGCGGGTGTGCACGTCCCCGGCCTGCACGAAGTGCAGCCCGGCGGGCGGGCTCGCCCGCCGTGGGGTGCCCAGGTCCACGGCCAGCGCGGCCCCGGTGACGACCAGGCCGGTGACGACCGCGACGAGCAGGACGCGCAGCCCCCAGCGTCGCCGCCGGGGCGGCGCGGTCACGACAGGCGGGGTGGTGATGGGGACCTCACAGAGCCGGTGGGTCTTCCCATGGTGCCTGACCTGCTGCCGTGGCCCCGCGCTAGCGCGAGGCGCTACCGGCCAGCCAGGTCACGAACGCGTCGCGTCGAGCCACCAGCTCGGCCAGCCGCCCCGGGGTGGCGGCCGGCTCCGGCTGCGGGCCGGGGGGAAGGCGCAGGCCCCGCGCGTACAGCGAGCAGGCCAGGTCCGCGCACAGGTAGGTGCCCGCGCTGCTGTGCCCGCCACCGGGGCGGGACGGTCGCACGCCGGTGACCAGCCGGACCCCGTCGGCGGCGTGCGCGGCGTGGCACAGCGCGCACAACCGGCCACCGCGACGCCCGGGGGGCGGCTGGGCCACCCGCAGCACGAGCCCCACGTTGGCCCGGGGGGCGTCCAGGCCCGCCGGGCGGGGGGCCACGAGGTAGGCCCGCAGCGGGGCGCGTGCGTCCCGCCAGCCCAGGAAGTCCAGGTCTGCCCAGGGCTGGTCGGCCAGCTCGGGCAGCGGCAGGGTGGCGGCCACAGACCGTGAGCAGTTCACGAAGCTGGCTCGTAGCGTCGCCGCGTCGACGGCCTCCATACCCGGTCAGGCTAGGGCCGGCCGAGCGCCCGGTACGACCAGCCGGCGTCACGCCAGCGCACCGGGTCCAGCACGTTGCGCCCGTCGACGAGCTGGCGCCGCGCCACGACCTTGGCGAGCAGGTGCGGGTCCAGGGCCCGGAACTGCGGCCACTCGGTGAGGTGCAGCAGCACGTCGGCGCCCTGGCAGGCCTCCACGGGGTCCTCGACGTAGGTCAGCGCCGGTCGCGACGCGGCCGCCGCGGCCAGGGCCTGCGGGTCGGTGACCCGCACGAGCGCGCCGGCGGCGTGCAGCAGCGACGCCACGTCCAGGGCGGGGGAGTCGCGGATGTCGTCGGACTGGGGCTTGAACGCCGCGCCGAGCACGGTGACCTGCGCGCCCGACAGGTCCCCGCCGACCACCTCGGTGGTCAGGTCCACCATACGGGCGCGCCGCCGGGTGTTGATCGCGTCCACCTCGCGCAGGAACCCCAGCGCCTGGTCCACGCCGAGCTCCTGCGCGCGGGCCATGAAGGCCCGGATGTCCTTGGGCAGGCAGCCCCCGCCGAAACCGAGGCCGGCCTGCAGGAAGGCGCCGCCGATACGCCCATCGTGGGCCAGCGCCTGCGACAGCACCGTCACGTCGGCGCCGGTGGCCTCGCACAGCTCGGCCATCGCGTTGATGAAGGAGATCTTGGTGGCCAGGAAGGAGTTCGCCGCGACCTTGACCAGCTCCGCGGTGGGCAGGTCGGCGACCACCACCGGGGTGCCGGCGACGATCATGGTGGCGTACACCTCGCGCAGCTCCTTCTCCGCCGCCGCGGAGCCCACCCCGAGCACGATCCGGTCGGGGTGCAGGCTGTCGCGCACTGCGTGGCCCTCGCGCAGGAACTCCGGGTTCCAGGCGAGCTCCGCGTCCGCGCCGACGGGGGCCAGCGCGGCCAGTCGGTCGGCCAGCCGCGCGGCAGTCCCGACCGGCACCGTGGACTTGCCGACCACCAGGCAGGGACGCCCCAGCAGGGGGGCCAGGGCGTCGATGCTGGCGTGCACCGCGGTCAGGTCCGCGGCGTAGGAGCCGGGCTGCTGCGGGGTGCCGACGCACACGAAGTGCAGGTCGGCGTGGTCGGCGGCCTCGCACATCGAGGTGGTGAAGCGCAGCCGGCCGCTTGCCACGTGCGGAGCGAGCAGGTCGGCCAGCCCTGGCTCGAAGAACGGGACCTCGCCGGCGGCCAGCCTGGCCACCTTTGCGGCGTCCACGTCCACCCCGACGACCTCGTGGCCCAGCTCGGCCATGGCGGCGGCGTGGGTCGCCCCCAGGTACCCGGTTCCGATCACCGACAGGCGCATGGCCACCACGCTGCCAGGCCGAGGCGTGCTGTGCCGCAGGCTGCCCGGGACCCACCGGACCGCGCGAGGAGCCGTGCCCGGCCCCGAGCACGGCTGACGGACCTGACACCTGCTGCCCTCACCGCCACTGCGTCGACCCTCCCGGCGCCCCCCTTGAGAGATCGGGGCCCCCTGCGGTGGCGCAGGCGCTGCGTCCGCGCCACCGCGACGGCATGGCGCCCGCAGGGACGCGTGTGGCCGCGTGTGGCCGCGTGTGGCCCAGCCAACCCTCGCCGTGGCGCGACGTCAGGGCGCCAGCCTGTAGACTCCTTCTCGACACCGCCGCTGCACCCGCCCTCCTGCGCGTCGGTATGCACCAGACGCTGGACCGTGAGGGCACCGGCTCCCTGTCGCCGCGGACACCGTCCGACGGCACCCGGGAGAGGCGCGCAGGACGCGTGCCCCCGGTTCCCGACACTCGCGGACCACCGCGCTGGCGCTACGCCGGCCCGGTCCGCGGCTCCTGCCCGAAGGGCTTGTCATGACC
>Ga0075030_100004201_pt1 | contig 13040 bp, 24 predicted proteins | sample LitLauG_LLR_2012_FD_71393 | JGI IMG/M metagenome (GOLD analysis project Ga0075030, IMG submission 71393) | Freshwater sediment microbial communities from Pennsylvania, USA - Little Laurel Run_MetaG_LLR_2012 | ecosystem: Environmental > Aquatic > Freshwater > Creek > Sediment | place: USA... | reverse complement strand
CTTTTTCTGCTGCAGTTGGTTCATGTGCTCCAGGTAATGCGCCACCAGCTTCTTGAACGTGTCCGACTCCTGCTGCCCTTCCTTCTCCAGATCCTGGATGTCCTTCATGTGCCGGATCATGTGCAGCTCGTCGTTATCCATCGGGTTGACGTGCACGTCGTCCCCGTGGAGCAGCATCGAAAACTCTTCTTTGGGAGCGATGGGCAGATCGCCGCCCGGAGGCTCCGGCACCAATTGCTCGAAGTCCGGATCGCCCAGCGCCTCGTGCGCCGCCTTCGTCGCCTGCCACAGCGCCCGCGGATTATTCACCACCAGCGGATTTTGCAAGTCGAGCTGGTACCGCGCCAGCGTCTTCTCCTTGTCGGCCTCGCGCGAATACACGTTCGTCGCGAACTGCAATTTGAAGTCGTAGCGCCCGTCGCGATCCTCGCGCTCCAGCATGCTCCCGCCGTCGTTCACCGGGAACAATCCGCCGGCGTCGTCTTCCGTCACGCGGAAGAAAACCGACCGCGGCGAAAACATGTATTCCAGCAGCCAGAAATGGTTCAGGATGCCGCTCATGTCCTCGCGCATCGCCAGCGTCACCAGCGCCTGGCGCACGCTCTGCTCCGCCTGGATCATCTGCGCCTGGCCCAGCGTCCGCGGAGCGTTCGGCCGATCGCTCTGCCGCCCCAGGTTATTGTCCGTCTGCGCGCCCAATCGCTCGCCCATCGCCAGCAGCCCTTGTTCCCGCTTCAGGAAGAACTCCAGGTTTGCCGCGAGCTGCACCACGTGCACGTCTGTGTTGGGATTGTTGCACCAATAAATCATGTCGGGGCGTAGCTGGACTCCGCCTTCCCCGCTGTCCTTATCGAGCTGTGGAATCGAGCCTGGCTTCGCGAAGATCAAAGGCCCGGCCGCTTTCTCGCCGGCGTCCGTTCCCATGTTGTAGTTCTGGCGCAGATCGTCTTCGATGTCGATCAGCATCTTCGGCAGCCCAGCCGCCCAATACGTGCCGTCGTTGATGAAGTTCGCTTCCAGAATCGGACGTCGCTTCGGCAGGTGCGGGTAGACCTTCGCCAGGTCCTGCACGCCAACCACCAGGTTCAGATCGTAGATGAAGCGCACCACCAGGTCGGTCTGCCGCTTATCGCGCTTCCCCATGTCGAGCTCGTCCGCGTCGTCTTCCGGATGGAGCAGCATGCGCCACTTTCCGTACCACTCCACCACCAGCAGCCGCGGCCCTGAAGAAAGCGGAGCCTCCATTGAGACGCCCTGCGCATCGTCGGCCGCGCGCTTCACTTCGTCGCCCTGCGCCTCGCGCTGCTTTTTCGTCGGCATCAGGATCTGGTCGAAGTGATCCTCCACCACGTCCTTCATGTAGATCTGCTTTTCCGCGCCATCCAGAAAATCGTCGGGCGTGGCGCGGTATTTGCGGATCACGTAGCTGAAGTCGTGGACCGTTTCCACTTCCTCGGCAGGCACAATCAGATCGTCGGGCCACAGCGGAATGAAGTCCGGACCCTCATAGTCCACCACTTCCTTCTTGCCCACCATGTACGTCTTGCGCACCCACGGCGCGTATGCGAAGGCCTTGCCGAATTTGATGCGGTTGAGCGTGAACAGCCCCAGCCGCTTCGTCAGCTTCATGGAATTGAACACGCGCCAGGTCATGTACAGCCCGACCTTTTTCACGCGCTTATAATTGCTCTCGCCCACCGGCTCGGCCACGATCTGCGCGTCGTCGCCGAACAGCGCGTCCATGTCCTTCGCGGCCTGCCCCAGGCAGTTCCACCGGATGTACGGCACCGGCATGTTGCTGGTGGTCTCTTCGGCCATCTCCGGGACTTCGGGCGTGCCCTGCCAGCGGCGCTCATATTCGTTCCACCGCTCCATGCGCTTGTCGTGATCGGCGAGCGCATTGCGGTAGTCCGTAAGCACACGATTCCCCAACCGGCGCAGCTCGGCTTCGCTGAGCACCAGTTGAGGCGGTTCGGCTTTTGATTTACGCGCCATGTTTGAAGAGTTCGATCGCAATAACCCCGAATGCGAATCCGAGCACGGCGAAGATAATCACCGCCCACGCTGCTGGCCGCTGGCCCCCGGCCCCTGGCCCCTGCGTCACGCGACCTGCTCCCCGCCCAGCGGCTTAATGTGCTCGTGAAAATACTTCCCCACCGACGGCGCACTCACGAACGCGCGATGCTCCGCCGCCGACGCCGGATACTTCCACACCTGCCCGTTGTGAAACTCGACGTGCACCTCGTTGGCCTTCGGATCATGCCCCACGCCCCGGATGTTCGAGCTCCGCACCGGCTTCCGGTTGACGGTCACTGAAGTGCCTCCCCGAATCCTCTCCACCACTTCAGAGCGAATTGGACAGCGTGCCGAAAGGTGCATAAGTACTGCCGTCAGCGAGCCTTTCCTCTCGGCGTCAGTATTCGTTTCGACCGCATACACTCTGGGCTTCCGCATCATGTTTTGCGCCTGCCTCCTGCCGCCTGCCGCGTGACGCCTTCTTCAGTCGGCTTCCGCTTCACCGTCATTGCATCCATCCCGGTTCGCGCGCCAGAGTCCGTAGTGGCATCCCCACTTCCACCGCGAACCACGCGAACTCGAAGGCGATATAAGTGCTCACTTCGCACTCCTGGCTTCTGGCTCCTGGCTACTGGCTACTCGAGTGAGCGTGCGCCCACCCGTCCGCGAGCTGCTCACGCACAGTTTGTACTTACCGCCCGCCGCCTTCTTCAACTTGTCCAGCGTCACCGTGGCGATCGCCCTGAACTTCGCCGCGCCCAGATGCTTGATGACCGACGCATAATGCACCGTAGTCTTCAGCGCCCGCGCGCTCACCGTGTACGCGTCCTTCTCGCCCTCCGCGACATACGACGTCGATGCGTCGGCCTTGTCGTACCACAGCAGAATCGTCGCCCTCAGCAACTCAGCGCGCTCGCTCCTGATGGCGAGGTCCGCATATTCCGCTTCCAGATATTTCTCCAAAGCCGCCAGCTCGTCGACGACGGCCTTTCTGCCGCCTGCCGCCTGGTGCTCTGCCGCCTTCTTCACGCTCCCATCCCCGTCGCCATCGCGTTGCTCGTCTTCGGCTGCATCTCAGGATGTTGCTCTTCCGCGGGCTCCGCAAATCCCGGCTTCAGCTTCGGCTTGTCGCTCAGCGGAGCCCTCAGCGGCGACGGCATCGGCGGCGCCAGCGTCGGCAACGCGGAGCTCAGCCGCGACTGCCCGCGGAAGTACTCGTCAAGCGGAAACAACGAATACGGCTCCAGCTCCCGGAACACGCGGCCCAGCTTCTGTTCGATCCGATACACCGCGTGGAAGAAGTTTCCGCGATCGATGTGGAGGTTCCGGGCGCACAGCTTCCAATCCGCGCCCAGCAGGAAGTGATAGCGAAACACCTTCTGCTCGAAATCGTCCAGCACGCGCTTCGACACCAGCGTGAAGTCGGCGATGTACTCCTCGTCCTTGCGCCCCCACGTTTCCGGACGCGCGCGCCCGTGATGCGGCTCGATCGAGACTCGGCTCAGGTGCCTCTCCTGCGTGATCAGTGTCACGAATCGGTCGTAGCAGATGCGGAAAATGGAGCGCAGCACGCAGTTGCAAGGTTCCAATGCGCCTTTTCGAGCCAGCCTGAGGCCGGAGCCATGGCAGCTGGTGCAGTTATGCCGCGCCAGGGCGAGGGTTTCCGAACGCGTCCACTCCATGCGCTTTCCTACTTCGTCTCCGCCGCCGCCGGCACCGCCACGTTGGCCGCGTGCGCCTTGAAGATCGTCGCGATGTCGCCGATGATCGTCTCCGTCACCTGCATCGCGGCCAGCAGAAACTTCTGCCCCGCTTCGCTCGACAAAAAAGTAAATACTGATGTGGTGTTCATGATTTAAAACCTGAGGAGCCTTCCCCTCCGTATATCCCCTGATCGGCTTCCCCCATTGGTGCGTACGCTTCCAATTTGCGCCTGTGGAGCTTTGATCCCCACCAGCCGCATATCCACCGGCGGATGCTGCAACCCCACCACCACGCCGCCGCTCGCGAAGACCTCGTCGTCGTGGCAGTTGTTCTGGTGCTCCGCGCGACCGTTGCTCTTGATCACGAACGTGAAGTGTTCGCTGATCGTGTTCGGATCGTGCATGATGTACGCCATTTCGCGGATATAGCGGTCCAGCAGGCTGATCATCTGTTGCCGGGTGACAGCGTTTTGCTTCCATCCCAACAATTGCAGCGACGTGGACGCGCTCGCCGAAAACTGCTCATCCGGCTGTGGCTGCCGGTGATAGATCAGCCCCGGAGGCACACCGTACCGCAGCAGCCCTTCGATGTACGCCAGGCCCGGCCCATTCGCCTCCGGCACGATAAACGCCCAGTTGTACCAGCGCAGCACCGCCGCCGTATACTCGGCAAACGGATCGGGCTCCATCCGCGCCCGCAGCTTCGCCACCTGCTCCCCTGTGTCGCGATCCGCCACGATCAGGACGCTGTAATCCGGATCCTCTCCGCCAATCGATCCATCGCCGACGTCGATCCCCTCCGCCACGTCTGACCCGGCCACGTACAGTTTGTTCGGCTGCGGACGCTTGTACACCACCAGCGGGCCCTTCTCCGCGGGCTCAAAGATCAGCCGCGCCGTCGGCCCCTGCATCTCCTGCAGCTCGCCCGTCGGCGCGTCCTTGATCGCCGGCATCTTCGCCAACTGCACATGCGAAAACCTCGGCCGCCCCGAATAGAGGAACGCTTCCTCCGGCGTCGACGGATATTCCTGATGGAACGTATCCACCGACCCTTCGCACCGATTGTGGATCGCCCACCGCCTCCACGCGAGCTGCTCCAGCGAAAGGTTATGCCGCCGCGCCAGGTCGCCCTCGGCCGTCGACAGCGTCGATTGAAACTTCGCCCGCGCCTCAGGCGAGTCGAAGTGGCGGACATATAGCGGATGCTCGAACCATGCGAAGAAAACGAACAGCCACTCGTTGCCCGACGTGTTATCCATCGCCGCCAGGCAGTCCTGGTGGAACGGATTCCCCACACCGTTCGCCGTCGACTCCTTGATGATCATCGTGTCGACGTCGTCAGGGACCGAATTGATCAGCCCGCGCCCGATCTCGCGCGCGTTGCGGTAAAACGCGTACTCCGAAAGTTGCAGGAAGCGGATGCCGAACGCGCGCCCCGCGTCCAGGTTGCGCGCCGTCTCGATGCCGATGGTCGAGCCGTTCTCAAACTCGATCTCGCCCGCCACGCCCGGCTTCCTGTGCCGCGCCGGCAACTCGATCACGCCGCGGAATGGCTTATAGAACCGGATGAAGTTCCGGTGATAATTCCAGATTTCCTTGGCGGCTTTCTTCAGGTGCGCGACCACCATCCCGCTCTGGCCAGGTGTGAACGGAATCTCGTGAAAGAACTCCGCCGCCACGCCCGCGCTCACGTTCACGCGCCTCGGCTTCAGATAGACGATGCGCACCGGCACGCGCATTTCGCGTTGCTTCTGAATCGCGCGATGCAGCTTCGCCTGGCCAGGCCGCAGCTCGAAGGGAACAATGACGCCTTGTTCATTACGGATGCGCAGCGACTCCCGGCAGAACAGATCATGGTCGTGGAAGTCGTCGAGCAGCTTCCGCGCAGCGTTCATTTCTTGCGATACTCCGACCGGGGCATATGCACCAATTCGCCGTGCCTGTTTCTATAGCGGGTGAATCGGAAGCCAACCCCGCCCGCCTCTGCCACAGCGCTCAGAATCCGGCGTGCGTTTGAGAGCCGAACTCCAGATAACCGGCTGAGTTGTTCCGCCGTTTGCCACTCACCCGAAACGCTCTCGAGCAGTCTCCTCGCATCCTCCGCGGTGCCAGAGTTGAAGCTCCCGCCGTGGTCCAGGAGCGCTCTCATGTGTTCCACGAGCTCGCTGTGGGACGACAAGTCGGTTTTCCGCACTACGCCGCCCTGATGCCGCGCCTGGTCAGATACACCCGCATCTTGTCGAGCGCGCCCCGATGCAGCTTCCACACCCGATCCCGGCATAGCCCCAGGTGCGCGGCGATCTCCGCCAGCGTCCGCCCCGCGTAGAACATCTGGATCACCCTGCGCTCGCGATCGTCCAGGCATTCGAGCGCCGCCACTGCCGTCTGCCGGCGTTGCTTCTCTTCGAGCACCGTGTGCGGATCGTAGCGCTCGTCGCAGATGGCGGAAAGCGGCGCGGCGTGTGGCAGCTCGCGATCCGCGTTCTCTTCCGGCAGCGCAACGTGGGATGTCTCTCGAAGGTTCCGCCGGCGAACCGTTTCCCACATCGCCCCGCGCACGCGATGCCGCGCGTACTGGGCCAGCGTTACGCATCCATCGCCGTGCTCTGGATCGAAGCGCTCCGCCGCTTCCACCAGCGCCATGAAGCCGACGTCGGCCAGCTCGTCCTTCTCAACATGCGGAGGCAGCCTGCGTGCGATGCTGGCCGCGTTGGCGCGCACCATCTGCATCGCCTCAACGATCATGCGTGCCAGGCTCGCCCGGTTCGCGAGCAGCACCGCCGCGGCGTGTTCTTCCGCGCGGCGCCGCGCGCAGGTGAACATCACGACGCGCCTGGCCTGAAGCATCACTGCACCGGCCCCGCTTTCTCCTCCGCCAGCTCTTTCAATTGTTCGAGCGTCAGCATCGCCTGCTTCTTCGGCTCCGGCTTTACCGCCTGGCGTCCGGCCGTCAGCAGGTCTCGCAAGCACTTGACGCCCGTCAGCCGAGCATAGTGGTCAGGGCCGCAGTTGATCAGTTTGCCCTTGTCGCCCACCGAAATGCGCTCCGCCGAGAACGATTCCTCCACCGCGCGCAGGCTCTTCTGAAACAGCGTTCGGATCATGTCGCGCTCAGCCTCCACCAGGCTAGTGATCAGCAGCTGCACTTCCGGGGAGTTGGCTTCTTTCGATGCCGTGGCGCGCGACACGCGCTCTTTCTTGGCGATCTCGGTAACGGACCTTCCCGCCACCAGCGCAGCCGCGACACGCGCCTTGCGCGCCGCGTGCGTTTTTTTCTTGGCCTTACTGGAACGTGTGACAGGCACCAACCGTTAATCGGCGGGTGCCTGTCGCGCGTACGCCTGCTGTGGAGACGCGGGCTAAGCGTTGGCCGTCCGCGACCGTTTCTTAGCGGACGCGGTAATCGGAGCTTTCATGGTCGACTTCTTGGCCTTCGGCGCGACAGCCGGAGGCGTGGCAGCCGAAGACTTCGGCTTTTTCGAAGCGGGGGATTTTGCCATTAGGAGCAGCGTACAGCAAACCCGCTGATTTGAAAAGACCTCGACCCACTTCTGCATTCTGGCCCCTGGCCCCTGGCCCGTGGGGTCTTTACATCGACCGACCAACGTCGTACCATGTCGCATGCTCTCACCATCCGCAGTTCAGGAGCCTTGGCTCCCCAAAGCCGAAGCCGCCGCACTTCTCGGCGTCAGCACCCGCGAGATTGAACGTAAAGCCGCCGCCGGCCGCATCCGGACCAACCGTGTCCGCCTTGCCGGAGACCGCAGCGACCGCACGGTCTATTCCGCCGACGACCTTCACCGCGTCCGCCAGGAACGCGAATCCGGCGCATTGCAGCTTGCCCCCGCTGTGGCCCAGCGCCAGGCGCTGCCAGACTGGCTGGCCACCGCGCTCAAGCCCCGCGCCGATAAGCCATGGCTCACAATCGACGAAGCCGCCGACTACTCCGGCCTCACCGCCCGTCAGATCAGGAAGCTGGTCACAGAAGGCACCCTGCGAGCATGGGGAGCCGCCACCAGCCGCCGCATCAGCAAGGCCTCCATAGACGCGTTCAGCGCGTAGGCTCGTCTAGCCCCTCAAGCAGCCCGATCTCTTCGATTGACGCGATGCGTTTCCCGCCATCGTGCTCCGCTATTGAGAGACTCCGCGCCTTCTTGATAGCATGCTCCAAGCTGACAGCCGCAATCAGCTTCGTGTCGCTGAAAAGGCCATCGCTCCAATACACTCTGAAAATCTTCTTCACTTTCTCCTCCCCAGATTCGGACCCTTCAACCCAATCGGATGCCCCACGTGCCACCCGCCGCAAAACCGGCATAGATACGGAGCCAGGGAGCTGTCTCCAAACTCCCTGGCGTGCATCCGGCAATGCGACATCGCGGCCCCGTGCGTCGCGTGCCGCGTCTTCCCCGCGCACGACCGCCGCCGCACCGCCCGCTTGCTGCTCACGGCTCAGCGGCCTCGATCTTGGATCGCAGCTGCTCTCGGTCATAGCCACGAAGCCCTGCCGACCAGCACTCGATCATCGGCACCCTCGTGAGCTCTGCGATCACTGAGGCCGCCGCGCGAATGGCTTCCTTCGCGACGTATTCCGCGATGTCCAGTTCGCGCTCACTGATTGGCCCAAACCGCTTCACACCGGATGCCATTTGCGCAGCCCTCCGTCCTCCTCGTCCACGCGGCCTTCGATCTTCCCCGCGTTCTTCCAATAGTTCGTCGCACTGTACACCGCCGCCGGCGTGACGTGGCGGTCGATCTTTTGCAGCACTTCGATGATCTGCCCCGACGTGCGCGGCGGACCTTTGCGGATCATCTCAAGCACCGCCCCGCTGACGCCGCTCGCCGCCGGATCGGGCTTCACCGCCTCTGGAGCCGGGGCCGCGCGTTTCACGCGTTTCGCCCCCCCAGCATGCGGCTTGCCACTCTGCGCATGACCGTTGCCGTGGCCGTTGCCGTTCGTGACTTCGGGATTCCAAAGCCGATAGCGTTCCATCATGAAGCCATCTGCCTTCGCCCGCCGCGAGCGCTCAGCCACCCCGCCAGCTTCACCTTGTCGTACGCCATCCTATAATCGCGCAGCAATTGCGCCATCGACTCGTTCTTGACGCTAATCACCACTTCGTCCGTCTCGCCCTTGTAGCCCGTCAGCAAATATCCATCGCCGCGCGAGACCAAGTGCGCATCCAGCGCAGGGCAGTCCCGCTGGACTTCATCCAGCCGCTTCTGTTCCCAATCGGCCAACGCCATCACCATCGCCGTTCCGTTCATAGGTTTCTGTTTCCTTCCTCGGGCTCGTCCAACCACAAGCCCACGATCACGACCGCAACCGCGGCCATAATCAACCCGATCAAAATAGCCTCGATCACCGCGCCCTCCGCAAATCGTCGATGCAAACAACGAACACACCGCACCGCCGCGCGAACATCTCGATAGACTCGCCAGGCTCACGCTTCGGCACCACCTTGCGCTCTTCCCTGCCAACCTCGCGCAGATATTCCGCGCGCCGCTCTTTCCAGTTGCTCTTTGTCCGTGCCATCACCGGCACCTCCTGGGAATTGCCCGCGCAGCGGCGGGTTCTTACGATGAGGCCGACAGCAGCGGCCGTTCGAGGTCTTTACGCAGCGCCCGCGTCTCCGCATGGTGCTGTTTGTCGTAATTCAGATGGCACCACTGGCACAGCGCCATCAGGTTTTCGTCGCGATCATCGCCCGCCTGGTGATTCAGGTGCGCGATCGTGAGCACGATGCGGACGCTCCGTTCGAGCGTGCGCGCGTCCCAGCCAAAACGCCAAACGTCTTCGAGTGGCACGCTCGCATCGAGCCAGCTCCGCCCCTCGCGATATACCTCGGCATGGTTCTCCACCGCGCACATCTCGCAGCGATTGCCGGCGCGCTCCAAGATACGCGGTCGCACACCGTTGCGCCACGAGCGCCCATAAAACTTCCGCAGCTCAGCGCGTATCGGCATCTCATGCACCGGGAGCCAGGCGGAAAGCCGTGGCCACGACTCCCCGCCCTCTGCTAGTTAACCGGAGGCCACACGACGATGGGTTCGCCCATAATTGCCCCCTCTCTCCCGTCGACGAGATCATGCGGATGCCCGCTTCCCTACTCCGCGAGCCGTGCGTGACGCCTGAATGAAGGGACTGTCAATGTAGGCCTTGGCAGCGCGAACCAGCGCCGCGAAGCGGGCATTCAGCGCATCCTCCTCCCAACGCACCAGCGCCGCTATGGCCGCGGCGCACGTCGTGCAGAGCCCAGGGGCTTCCCAAGCGCAAGGCGGATTGCACGGCTCTCGCTCGCTGCACTTGCAGACGCGACAGCGCATCATGACGCCAGCCCGAGCCGCACGCGCTCAGCCTCCAGTTTCTTCAGCAGATGCTCCGCCTGTTCATCGTCGAGCTCCGCGCGAACCGCCGCGCCCACCGCAGCGCTAATGCGTCCCACAGCGCCAGCCTTCAACAGGTCGGGACGGATGCTGAGCGTCAAAATAAACGGTTCACCCTCAGCCACCCGCGTGATTCTGGCTGCTGGCTCCTGGCTACTGGCTCCTGCTTCCGTCACTGCATCACCGCCAGTCCCACCACTTCCGCCGCCGGCAGCCGCGCACCCAGGTGGTACATCACGCACTCCACGCAATGCAGCTCCAGACAACTCGCCACCCGCACCAGTCTATGTGGGTCGCAACTCAGTTCGTCGCTATAGCAGCGCGCGCACAGGATGTGCCCAACTTCGTGTTGCTCAGGAGCATAGTGGACCGCGATGTCCGCGCCCCGCTCCACATGCACACACACGCTGTAACCAGGCGTGGCCGCTCCCGGATGCACCGTGCAAATTCCTAGCGGGTAGTCCCCCGACATTTCAAATGTTTTTTCCACCGCATCACCTCGGCATCTCAATTCCATGAGCCTTCGCAAAGCGCTCAGCATGCGCCCGGCACGCGCGGCGGCGTGACAGGCGGTCCCCCTGCTTCGCCGCGCGCGCATTCGCGCTGGGGTGATAGCAGTAAAATTCGAAGTCGTACGGACAGCGGTTCGCGGCGCAGCGATTATTTCGCTCGCTTCTCTCTTTTCGCGAGACGCCATAAACCGATGCGCCCGCCTGGCCCCTGGCGCCTGGTGCCTGGCACCCAGGAACGTAGTCCACTCCCGGATAATCCGCGAGCTCTTGTTCCGTGACCGCGATCTCGGTGTTCATCGCTTCACCAGCTTGGGCTGCCGCCGCGCGCGAGCGCACCTCCTGCGAGGCTTCTCTGGACGCAGCAGCCCTTCCAACTTGCGGATCGCTTCATCGAGCCGGTCGTGCCGTTCCAGCAGCCAGGCCAACAACTGCGGGTCAATCCGCATTCTGGCTCCTGGCTTCGGTCTCCTGGCTCCTTCGAGGGACCACACCGAGAATCTCTTCCTCGCGCACGATCGTGTAGTCCACGCCGTCGAACTGCACATCCGTCCCCGAGTAGCGCCCCATCAGCACCACGTCGCCGACCTTCACCGTGAGCGGGACCCGCCGCCCGAAGACGATCCCGCACTCGTCCAGTTTGTCCAACACCGCGCCCATCGCCTCGATGGCAACCGAGCTCGAAAGCGCATACACGATCTCGCTTCGACTGGCTCCCATGTGGTAAATTCGCCCTTCGCCGACCGCGTCGACGATGAACAACTGCGATTTATCGCGCCAGAACTCAGGAATCAGCAGCCCGCCGTCGGTCTCCTCACGCTCGGGCATGCGGCGGATCAGAACCCGATCTCCCAGCGGCTTGAACACCTCGCTCATAAAGCCACCGCCGTGAACCGCCCCAGCCGCTTGATCATGCCCTCGGCCATGCTCTTGCCCAGGGAGTCCATCTCCGGATCGTCCGCAATGGCCCGCATGTCGTAGCCGCTCGGGCCCTTGTGCCGGCCGCAAATGCGATCCCACAGAGCGAACCGACCGGCCTTTTCTTCGGCCTCCCGCAACGCCTCTGCGGAAACCGGTTTCGTCACCGGTATTGAATCCAAAGGCTTTGCGCGTATTCGACGCAAGTTGGCCAGCGCCTCAGGCACCACGTCCAAAAACAGCGCAGGCCCGCGCATCGACGCGCCACGCTCCCGGATCACCACACCAACCGCCGCCGCAAGCTCGCTGTCCGTCACGTCCGGAAACAGCGCCAGCACTATCGCGACGAGCCGCATCAGCAGCGCCGTCCCCGCAGTAGCAAACGCCGAGCGCATCGCCTCCAGCGTCTTCGACCACCCAGCCTCCTCACCCAAAAAATGGGGCGCCGGAGGGTCAACTCTGCGCCCCTGAGGTTTTGAAGCGCCATTTTCGCGAGACGCTTCGACGGAGGATACAGACGAAACCTGTTTCGCAACTTCCGTTGCATCCAAAGGAATTAACTGAGCGCGCCCCGCCGCCATCGCGCACTGGTTTTTACACTCGCGATGCAATCGCACGTCAACCGGTGGAGCACTAGGCCCGCGCCCCGCCGTCCGCCTATCGGCCGGATTTGCATGCCGAGCCCAGCCGCTGAAGCTGCGCACGTCGAGCCCATATCTATTCGGCTTGTCGCCGATGACCAACTTGTGGGCGCGCAGACCACGCTCGGCATTCTCCCTCGACTTCGGAGTCATGCCAGTCCACTCTTGCCACATCGCATCGGTGACCAGCCCGTCCTGATCCGCGCGCCGCGCCACGATGCACGCAAATAGGAATTCGGCGTACGTGAGGTGTTTTGCGTTTTGGATAAGGACGTTAGGAATCGCCGCCCATCCGCCTTCAACGCTACGCCGCTCCGGCGCGGGACTGTACGCAGGCGCGGCGCTCACCGCGACGCCCCCGCGGCCAGAATCAGCCGCTCTTCCATGCGCCAGTCCTCAATGCCCATCGCAACGAGGTAGGCTCTCTCCCCCGCTTGCAGCTCCATAGCCGCAACCTCAGATCGGCACCGCGCCAACTCATCGCGAGTTGACATAACAGTGGACGATTTATACGTTATCGGAAGCACCCCAGGCCGCACCGGGCCTCACGGCGACGCCTCCACTCACCACCCCAATGACCACCCCACCCGACGCCCAACCCTCCAAAAATCAATCTCTTCCCGCTTCCGACCGCCGACGACGCCCGCGACCCCATGCGATCCGTAGTCATGGCTTCTCAATCCAAATCCGACGCCGCCCGCCAAAACGGCTCCAAATCCCGCGGACCCGTCACCCCCGAAGGCAAAGCTCGATCTTCTCAAGACGCCCGCAAACACGGCCTCTGCGCTTCGTTCGCAACCGTGCCCGGCGAGGACCAGCCCGCCTTCGACGAGCTCCTCGCCTCCGTGGAAGAAACGTACCAACCCGCC
>Ga0075030_100004199_pt1 | contig 13043 bp, 11 predicted proteins | sample LitLauG_LLR_2012_FD_71393 | JGI IMG/M metagenome (GOLD analysis project Ga0075030, IMG submission 71393) | Freshwater sediment microbial communities from Pennsylvania, USA - Little Laurel Run_MetaG_LLR_2012 | ecosystem: Environmental > Aquatic > Freshwater > Creek > Sediment | place: USA... | reverse complement strand
GCCCTGTACCATCCGGAGCACGGCTACTACCGCCGGCCCCGCGACCCCTTCGGAAAAACCGGCGACTTCTATACCGCGGAACAGATCCAGCCGGTCTTTGGCGCGCTCCTCGCCGGACGGATTCGGCAGCTTTGGCGCGACATGGGCGCCCCGGCGGATTTCCAGGTAGTGGAACTGGGCGCGGGTCGCCGGGAGATGGCGCAGGCTTTCGCGGAATGGCCCTACCTGCCCGTCGAGATCGATAGCGGCGTCCTGCCGGGCCAATTGCAAGGCGTAGTCTTCTCCAACGAGTTTTTCGATGCTCTGCCCATCGAGGCGGCGGCCTACCATAAGGGCGCGTTTCGGCAGCGGCTCATCGGACTGAAACAGGATCGCTTCTTCTGGATGGAAGGGGACGTGGCGGGCCAGGAAGTCGTCGAGTACCTGCACCGCTTCTTTCCCCCGCCGGAGGAAGGCCGCTTCTATGAAGCCAATCTGGAAGCGCTCCGTTGGATGGAGCGTATCGCGCGCTCGCTCCGTTCCGGCTGGGTTTGCACCATCGATTACGGCTATACACGCGCCGAGGCGCTCCGGTTTCCGCGCGGGACTCTGATGAGCTACCGCGGCCACGCGGCGGCCGAAGACGTCTTGCGGGATCCGGGCGTGCGCGACATCACCGCTCACGCGCATTTCACGGCGCTCGAGGAGCATGGGGCCGCCTGCGGGTTGCGCAGTGTGCGGTTGGAGACCCTGGCTGCGGCACTGCTCGGCGCCGGGGAAGAGGAGTTTCGCGCGGCGTTAACTTCCGGCAGCCCCGCCGAGGACGTGCGCCGCCGGCTGCAGCTCAAGACCCTGCTCGTGGGAATGGGAGAGACGTTCCGCGTCCTGTGGCAGCATCGGGAGGAGTAGAAGAATCGGAGGGAAAAGCCCGTAATAATGAAAAAGGCCCCGAAAACCGGGGCCTCGGAGTGAACCTGTTGCCCTTGTTCAGGGCATCCCCAAGCTACTTCTTTTTCTTCGGAGCAGCTTTCTTCTTCGGGGCAGCCTTCTTAGTTGCGCTCTTCATCGATTGATTCTCCCTAACATCAAATTTTGCGATTCAAAAATCGCAATGTGATTCATATATAAGGTTGTTCTGGTTGAAAGTCAAGAAAAAAATGCATCGCGCACTACCTTTCGATGTGTTTCGGGTTGCATCGCGCCGCGAGCACGAGAAATTTTTTTGCGGAGCCGCACATCTTGCTCGAGGCGTTGCCGCGTATATACAATAGACCCCGGGTTGCGATGACTTTGTTGCCGCTCATTCTCGCGCTGCGGACGGAAAGCGATGCCGACCTCATCGGCCGCTTGCAGCGCCGCGATCCAGAGGCCCTCGCGGAACTCTACGATCGCTACGGCCGGCTCGTATACTCGCTGATTCTCCGCGTGGTGCGGGATACCGGGGTCGCCGAAGACCTGGTTCAGGAAACTTACTTGCGCGTCTGGAACCGGGTGCAGGGGTTCGACGCCGAGAAGGGCTCGATCGGCCCATGGCTGCTGGCGGTGGCGCGCAACCGCGCCATCGATTACCTGCGCTCCACCACCGGCCGCGCCCGCAGCTCGCTGGAACTGGAGACCACCGAACACCCCGCGCTGTATACCGACATGGAAAGGGACCTGCTGGCGTCGGACAAGGCCCGGCACATCAAGGCGGCCATGCAAAAGCTTTCACCCCACCAGCGCGAAGTGATCGAGCTGGCGTACTTTGAGGGCCTCTCGCAAACGGAGATGGCCGAGCGCATGGGCCAGCCCTTGGGAACGGTAAAGACTTGGGTTCGTACCGCGTTAAAGAACCTGCGCGACGAGCTGGGCACGGTGATGGCGGCATGAGTTGCGAAGAATTGCAGGGCCACTACGAACTCTACGCCATGGGATTGGCCGAGGAGCCCGAACGGAGTGAGATCCGGGAGCACCTGGATCGCGGATGTGAGGTGTGTATGGCGGAACTCAAGCGGGCCCGGGCGCTGTCGGCGATCGTCAGCGGGTCGGCGGAGCCGGCGGAGCCTTCTCTCCAGCTACGGCGGCGCATCCTGGCTTCCGTGGGCGTCGAGCGGCAGCGCTTGCGGTGGTGGGCGCCGTTCTGGGGTGTGGCCGCAGTCATGGGGCTGTTTGCGGCGCTCTATTTCAACGGCAGAGAGCGCGACTTTGCCGCACTGCTCGCCAGCGCGCGCCAGCAGGCTCGCGATCAGGCCATTGAACTGACGAAACTCAACGAAGCGTTCGCCATCGTCAATGGCCCCGATACCACCGAAGCCTCCTTCGGGCAGGGGCAGCCCCAGCCGCCCAAAGGGAAGGTTTTTGTGAATCCTTCGCAAGGTGTCTTACTCGTCGCTTCCAACCTGCCGCCCGCGCGCACCGGCAAGATTTACGAGATGTGGATCATTCCCAAGGGCCGTATGCCGGTGCCCGCGGGGCTGTTCCAATCCGCCGGCGACGGCACGGCCCTGCACGTTCAGCGCGGTCCCGTGGATGTGGACGCCACGGGCGCGGTGGCGGTCACGGTGGAAAACGAAGGCGGCGCCCCGCAACCCACTTCTCAGCCGCTGATCGTCGCGGCCATTCCGCCCCGGGGACCCGCACCCCGGTAGCGCCGGCGGCCGTGCCGCAGGTGCTGCCGCATAATGAAGGCATGCCCGCCGGCTCGCAGATTCCGCTTTCCATGCTGGTGGTGTTCGCCTCCGCCAAACTGTTTTCGGAGATCTTCGAAAGGCTGGGACAGCCGGGCATCGTGGGCGAGATCCTGGCGGGAATTGTGATCGGCCCATACGTGCTCGGATGGATGGCGCCCAACGACGCGCTGCGGGTGCTGTCCGATCTCGGGGCGATGTTCCTTCTGTTTGGTGTCGGACTGGAGGTGAAAGCCTCCGAGTTGTTGCGGTTGGGAGGCACGGCGATGGCCGTGGCCGTGGCCGGCGTCGCGTTCTCCTTTTTTTGTGGCTGGGGAGTCTCCACGCTGTGGGGGGCTCCGCACACCCAGAGCATGTTCACCGGAGCCGCCATGGTGGCCACCAGCGTGGGCATCACGGCCCAGGTGCTGGCCACACGAAAGCTGCTCAATTCCCGCGCTGCCCAGGTCATTCTGGCGGCCGCGGTGATCGATGATGTACTCGGTTTAATCGTGCTGGCGCTCGTCAGCAGCCTTGGGCGAGGCCCGGTCAACTACCTCGACATCGCGTTGACCGGCGCTATCGCCCTCGGTTTCACCTGGTTCGTGGCTACGCTCGGCAGGCGCGCGGTGAAGAAGGTAATGCCGCACGTGTTTGCGCGGGTCCGCCTCGCGGAAGGAGAGTTCGCCTTGGGCATGGCGCTGTTGTTCGCGCTGGCGCTCGTGGCCGTTTACGCCGGAGTCGCCGCCATCGTCGGCGCCTTCCTGGCCGGGATGGCCTTGGGGGAGACCGTCGATCATCGCGTCCACGAGCTCACTCGCGGCGTCACCGAACTCCTGGTCCCCTTCTTTCTGGTGGGGATCGGCCTTCGTTTCGATCTTTCCGTCTTCGCCACAAAGGCGGTCCTGGCGCTGGCCGGAACCGTCGTGGTGGCCGCCGTGTTTTCCAAATTCGTCGCTTGCAGCCTCGCCTCGTTCCGAATGGGCCGGGCGGATGCGATTCGCATAGGAGTGGGGATGATTCCCCACGGCGAAGTCGGAATGGTGGTCGCGCAGATCGGCCTGAGCCTTGGCGTGATGGCACAAAGCGTGTACGGGGTCATCGTGTTTATGTCGATGGCCACTACCCTGCTCGCTCCGCCGCTCCTCAAAGTAGCCTTCCGCGGCGTGGTTCCGGAAATTCGCCAGGACGAAAAAATGATGGGAGTGGGCTGAGCAGCGCTACAATGTCGAAGACGTGACCCAATACATCCGCTATCGCAACGGCTCCTCCTCGTCTTTCGGCATGGTGGACGGCGCGGCCGTCCGCGAGTTAGAGGGCGACCTCCTGGGCGGGCACTCGGCCACCGGTGTCACCCGCCGGCTCGCCGATCTCGAGCTTCTGAACCCCTGCCAGCCCACCAAGGTCCTGGCCGTGGGCCGGAACTACAAAAGCCACCTGGGCAACCGGACCTACCCGCAACATCCGGAGATCTTCTACAAGCCGCTGACGGCGCTGCAAGATCCCGGAGGGTCCATCGTCATCCCGCGCGACGCGACCGACGTGCAGTACGAGGGCGAACTGGTCCTGGTGATCGGCAAGCGCGTCAAGGATGCCTCGCCGGAAGAAGCCGGCGCGGCGATCTTCGGAGCTACTTGCGGCAACGATGTCACCGAGGGCAATTGGCAGTATGGCGAACGCCGGGACGCGCAGTGGTGGCGCGCCAAGGGGGCGGACACGTTCGGCCCGGTAGGGCCGGTAATCGCGACGGGGCTGGATTACGACAACCTGTTGCTCCAGACGCGCCTCAACGGCGAGGTGGTGCAGAACGAGCGAACCGCCGATTTCATCTTCGACTGCGCGGCCGCGGTCAGTTGGATCAGCCGGTGGGTCACTCTGATGCCCGGCGATATCATCTTTACGGGTACCCCCGGCGGCACCCGCCGGCTGGCGCCCGGGGACGTCGTTGAAGTCGAAATCGAAGGAATCGGCGTATTGCGAAACCCGGTGGTGTAAACGCCGGTTCTGCGGAACAATCCGGCCCCGAAAATCGTATCTCGTTCGACAGGAGAGCCCATGCACCCAAGATGGATATGGTTGATTGCCGTATTGTGCGGGAGCAGTTGTATGATCAACACCACGCCCGCCGGCCCCATGCAGACCGACAGCCGTTCCATCCCGCGCGACGCTTCCGAATCGGCCCGCGTGGATCTTCGCATGGGTGCCGGGGAGCTCCGGATGGGCGGCGGAGCGCCGGAGTTGATGCGCGCGGATTTCCGCTATAACGTGGCGTCGTGGAAGCCGGAGGTCCGCTACAGCAGCGCTGCCGGGCGCGCGAATCTGACCATCGAGCAGCCGGATTCGGGGCACACCGGCCTGGGCAACACCAGGAACGAATGGGACCTTCGGCTCAATGACGAGATCCCTGCCGACATCATGGTGCGCTTCGGCGCCGGGGAGGCGCGCCTGAGTCTGGGAAGCCTTTCTCTGCGCAGCATCGAGATCGAAATCGGCGCCGGGGAGCTGGATCTGGACCTGCGCGGCACGCCCAGGCGGGATTATGACGTTCGCATCCGCGGCGGCGCGGGGGAGGCAACCGTGCACCTTCCCCCGAACGTGGGGGTGTACGCCCGGGCGGAGGGCGGACTGGGAGAAATCCAGGTCCGCGGCCTTCGGCGCGAGGGGCAACACTGGGTAAGCGAAGGCTATGACAGCGCCAAGGTCCAGATCCACTTGGACGTTCGGGGCGGAGTCGGCCAGATCAACCTGCTGGCCGAATGAACTAGCCACCACGAAAAAAGAAAGGGCAGGCGATGAACCTGCCCTCCACGCGTTGCCCCGAAGGCAACAGCTATACACTAGGCGGTTCCGTCTGCCCCGGCGCCATTGCGGTGCAGGCGAAACCTCGGATACGTTTACTCTACCGGAGCCAGATTCCATGGGAAATACGACCGAGATTGTATTTTCTCGCGAGGCCGTAGCTTGCAGAATGGGGGAGCGGGCGGACTCGGAACCAGAGATGCCTTCGGCCTGAGAGCTAGAATAGTCCTCAGGGTGACGATCAGAGGAATGGGCCGCTCCACGGGGGGTGTTTTGTTTCAGACGCTGGGAAAGCGTTCGGTATTGCGCACGGGTTATGCCGTCGTGATCGCAGTGCTGGTTTTCTCGGTCGTCGAGGCCTATCGCATACAGGTTAGCGTCTCCCAGCAGCATGAGGAGATTTACCGGCGCTACGTCGATGAGGAAGCACAACTCAATACCCTCCGGCGCAATCTCTGGCAGGCCGGCAATTACGTCCGCGACTTCTTCATCCGTGCTACGGCGGAGCAAGCGCGGATCCTGCGCTCTCAACTGGAGGCGCTCCAGGCGGAAGACGCGCTGGTGTTGGACCATTTGGCGCGACAGTCGCCTCCCAGCCCCGTGGGCCCCGGGATGCGGAAGAGTCTTAACGAATTCTGGTCGGTGCTCAATCCCGTGCCGGCTACCATGCTGCACGCTTCCAACGAGGAGCAGTACGAGTTCATCCAGCGCGAAATTGTGCCGCGGCGCGGTGAATTGTACGCTGCCATGCTCGACCTGAGCGATGCGGACAAACGGCATCTGGAAGCGAACGACAAACAATTCGCCGATTCGAACCGCCGGGCCGCCCAGCGCCTTTTGTTGATGCTTGGTTTGGGAGTGCTGTTGAGCTTGCTGGTGGCGCTGTTCAGCTTGCGCCACGCCGAGAATCTGGAGCGCCAGGCAGACCGGCACTACGCCGAGGTGGAGCAGACTCAGCGGGAGTTGCAGCAGCTTTCGGCCCGTTTGCTCGAGGTCGAGGAAGAAGGCCGGCGGCGGCTTTCCCGGGAGCTGCACGACGAAATCGGGCAGACCCTGGCGTTGCTGCAGATTCAGATTACCAACGCCCTGGCCGCCCTGCAGGGACAGCCGGCGCTGCTCCGCGAGCAGCTCGAGCGCGCCCGGTCCCTGGCCGAGCGAACGGTGCAGACGATCCGGAATATCTCCGTGCTGTTGCGCCCCGCGCTGCTCGATGACCTGGGCCTCGTTCCCGCTTTGCAATTCCAAACCGAGGATTTCCTCGAGCGCAGCGGCATCGCCTGTGAATTCGTGGAAGAGAATGTGGCCGACCATTTGCCCGACGCCGTCAAGACCTGCATTTACCGCGTCGTGCAGGAGGCCCTGCACAACTGCGAAAAGCATTCGGGCGCCGGCAAAGTGCGGGTCACCGTCCGCCAGCTTCCCGACTGCCTGAGCGTCGAAGTGGAAGACAATGGCCGCGGATTTCAGTTGAATGAAAAGAAGATGCCGGACCAAACCCAGGGCCTGGGCCTGCTCGGCATCCGGGAGCGTGCCGCCATTGCCCGCGGGTCCCTGGTCATCGACTCCGGCCCGGGCCGCGGGACCAGAATCGCCTTTCGGATTCCGGTCGATGCTGCCTCGCCGGCGGCTCCCGCTGCAGCTACTGAGGTAACCGTCTAATGTCCATTCGAATCCTCCTGGCAGACGACCATACGCTCATGCGGCAGGGTCTGCGCCATATCTTGGAAAGCCATCCGGAATTCGAGGTGGTGGCGGAGGCCAGCTCGGGCATCGAAGCTGTGGAGGCAGCCCGCCGGCACAAGCCCGACGTGGCCGTGGTGGATATCGCCATGAAGGAGTTGAATGGGATCGAGGCCACGGAGCAGATTCTCAAAAACTCGCCCTCGACCGCCGTGTTGATCCTCAGCATGTACAGCGACGAACGTTACGTGCGTCGTGCCGTAAAGGCAGGCGCTCGCGGTTATCTGCTGAAGAATTCCGCCGGCGACGAGTTGCTCCAGGCGATTCAAGATCTGCAAAGAGGGTTGGCCTTCTTCAGCCCCGCCGTCGCGGCGGTCTTCCGGGACGGATTTGCGCACGGAAAAGACGCCGGTGAGATCAATGACCGTTTCGATCTCCTCACCAGCCGCGAGCGCCAGATCTATCAGCTGCTGGCGGAAGGCAACAGCAATAAGGATATTGCCAACCGCCTGAACCTGAGTCTGCACACCGTCGAAACGCATCGCTGGCGCATCATGGAGAAGCTCGATCTGCACAGCTCCGCAGAGCTGGTCCTCAGCGCCGTGCGCCGCGGCATGGTGACGTGAGCGGGAAGAGCCTTACGTCGAAGCTTCCGCCTCGCGCTCCAATCCTGCCCGATCCTGAATCTGCACCTGGTGCCCCTGAATGCTGATCAATCCCTCCGCACGGAAGCGGGCCAGGTTGCGCGAGACCACTTCCCGGACCGTGCCCAGTCGGGAAGCGACTTCCTGGTGGGTCATCGGAAGATCGAACTCGTCGCCGCTTCCGGCTTGCGCGGCGGTATCGAGCAAGAGGCGCGCCAGCCTTTGCGTCACGCTGCCAAACGTCATCGATTCGACTATGTCGACCAGGTGGCGAAGCCTCCGCCCCACCACCGCCAGCACCTTGAGTGCGACATCCGGATACTGCCGGCAGACTTGTTGGAAATCGGATTTGTTGATAAACAGCGAGACCACTGGCTCCACGGCCCGGACCGAAGCCGGATAGGGTCCGCCGTCGAACAGAGGCAATTCCGCGACGGTCGAGGGCGCCGCTTCCAGCGCCAGCATCATTTCCCGGCCGCCGGGCGAGGTCTTGAAGATTTTCACGGCGCCCGCCATGAGAAGGAAGATGCCCGCGCAGGGCTCGCCTTCCCAGAAAAGCATCTCGCCGGCCGCGAAGCGCCGCTCCACCGCGCGCTGCGCCAAGGCCTGAACTTCACTCTCGCTCAAGCTGGCAAATAACGGAATACTGGAAAGGGCCGCGCGTTTCTCCGGCAAGCTGCTATGGTAATACGGCGCGAGGGCCGCTCCGCAAACTGGAGCGTACCGAGGCGCGACTGAAGGCAGCGGTTTTCTGGCCAAACTGGCCAAACTTCTATCAGTGGAGCGAATTCAGATAGGCAATCAGGTCGGCCATCTGCGGCGCCGAGAAGCGCGGCCACGGGAGGTTTCGCGCGGTCATCAGCTCCAGCATGCGCGGCCCGTGTTCCCACAGAGCCGACATCATGGTGACATCCGAATACCCTTCCGGACCTCTGGCCAATGAGGGAGCTCCACTCGATGGGTCATTGTGGCAGGTGGCGCAATTCTTCTCCGCAAACACCTTCTTGCCCCGTTCGCCGTCGCCGCTGCCCCGCAGATACTGTTTCGTCCAGAGATATCCCAGGAGCTGGCGCATCTCTTCCTGCGAGAAATGGGGCGGCGGCTGTTTCATGCTGGATTGGTGGTTCCACATATCGACCGCGATATCCGTCAGGTTCTGGTTCCGCAAGCGGTCTTCCAGCGCCAGCTTGCCTTTATGGCATTCGACGCAGCCCCTGGATTGGAAGAGCGCCGAACCGGACTCCGACGGCGGAAACGCGAACGCGGTCACCAGGGCCCGGTTTTCCGGCAGTCCTTGTAGATATACGAGCACGTCCCGCAATTCCTGAGATGTCAACGGTGACCAGCGGAGCTTTTTCTGGGCGTACGCGGCGCGCATCTCTGCCCCGTGGTTCCACATCTGCTGCACGAGGATCACGGGATCGGCGAGCGACTCCCACTGGGAGACGGGAGGCGCGCCGGCGGCGTTGGAAGTGGTAACGCCGTGACATTCCGCGCAATGTTTGGCAGTGAATACCTGTCTTCCGCGGGCGGCGTCGCCCGGCCTCTCGAAATACCGGGCAGAGACGAAATAGGCGAACAGGTCGGCCGCGGATTCCGGTGAAAGCGTGGCCTTGACGATGCCCTCTTTCCGCATCGCCGGCCACATCGCCGGAGCGTGGTTCCACATCAAGCTGGCCATCACCGTGGGGGTAAAATCGCGATCGATGCTTTTCCCGAGGTCCGGCGCGAGCGTGCCGCCGCGGCCGTTAAGGCTGTGGCACTGGACGCATCGCTCGGTCTGGAAAAGCTGCGCCCCGCGGCGGGCGTCGCCCAAAATTTCGTTCGCAGCCAGTCCAGTCCACGCCGCCAGCACACCCGCGGCAGCCAATCGAAAGATCAACATGGGCGGTCTCCTATCGGGTCAGCCGGAGGCCCGTTGTAAACGCATGGGTCCGGAACCCTTCATACAGGTAAAACTGTTCGCCGAATCCATACCAGCGCCATTCGGTGTTCCAGGACAGATATTTTTCCAAAGCTAGAGAGAGCCGGGCCAGAGGCTGGTAGAAGCGCGAAGGCCGGCTTCCGGATGAGATAAACAAGGAGCCGCCCACTTCCAGGTGGGGTGTCACGCCGCCGTAGCCCGGCAGCGCCAGCCCGATGATGGAACTGGCGGTATGGGCGTTCTCCTGGTAGGCCGAGACCGCCGTAGTCAGGAAGGGCAGCGAAAGATAGTTGGTGTCGGAGCGCAGGGCCGAGCGAGCGTATTCACCCGTAAAGCTGACGCGCTTGCCGCCATTCGGCGTCCAGTAGATCGAGAGGGACTCGTCCTGGCTCCGGAAGTCGTACTGGACGGTCTGCGCCGGGTTTTGCGTGTGGAGCAGCCGGAACTGGAACTGCACCGATAGCGAGGTGGTCGCTTGATACTGTGCGCGCACGCGCGCTTTTTGATAGTCGTTCAAGCTGGTGCGGAAGTAGACGCCATCGCTCAATCCGCCTTCGTAGTCCAGATTGACCCGCAGTTTTTGTGTGGGACGGAACGTGGCGCCAGCGAGCCCCACATCGCGCCGCAATTGACCGGACGCGAAACTCCCCGTCTGGCTCAATTGTCCGGCCCGGACGCTGGCATCGCCCCAGACGTGGCGATAGCCGCCGCGCAGGGTGATCTTGGCGGTGGCATCGAACATAACATCCACCTGCTGCTGATTGTAGTTTACGACCTGCAGGCCGGGCAGGGAAGTTGCCTGGTTTGGCGCCGGAATCGTTTTCAAACTGAATGCCGTGGAAAAGACTCCGAACGACGCATCGTGATACCGGTCCGTCATCAACGATTCGATGATCCGCAGCTTCCGCCAAGGCCGCAATTCCGCCCCCGCGTTTCCGGTCACGTGCGGCTGCTTGGCCGTGCCGGTTGCCAGGTCGCTAAAGCCGCTGTACAACGCGTTCAGCAGCGCCAGGTTCCCCGCAGCGGTGTCGCTGTAATGGACGTCCGTCTTAGGCTGGCTATAGAGGAACTGGCCCGTCAGACTTACCCACGATGCCGGTGTTGCCGTAACCAATGCCCGGCTGTAGATACTGTCGCCGCGAATGGTGTAGGCCTGCTGGAGATTAGTCAGCAACAGCGTCTGGCCGAGCAGCGTCGTGGCGCGGTCGCCTTTATTCGGCTGATTGTCGTAAGCCTCGCTATCGTCCTTGAAAGTAGTGCCGCCCTGTTCCAAAGTGACGTGGAACCGGTTGTACTCGACGCGTACCCCGCCGCGGTAATTGTCCGTGCTGTCGCGCAGCAGGGTCGGCACGGCGTACTCATTGGTGGAGTCCACCAGCCACGTCTCCACTCCGTGACCATATCCCGCGTTCCGGTTGTACGCCAGGTAGGGAATGATGTGCTTCCCGGGGAAGAACTCCAGATCGATGTCCGCCATCCGCCGGTGGATATCGAAGGCTTGCTCGTTAAATCCCGCCGGCGCCAGCGGATTGGTGAACGAAGGCAGCGCGTTGAAGTACGCAATGTTCCGGTAGTCCGCGCTGAAATCGTACACTCCCGCTTTGCGCGCGTCCAGATGCGCCGTATTATAAGGATCGCCGCCCCAGCCGTAAGCGCGTAGGTCCAGGCGGTCGAACAGCCGTTTCTTGGGATCTTGCGCGGTGAAGTCCAGGCCAAACAGCTTGGGCCCTTCGCCCAGGTTAATCAAACTCCGGTAGGACGGGACACTGCCGCGAATGTCGGTCAGCCACCGGTAGCCCAGATCGACGCTGCCGGTGAGCCACTGCTCCGTGGAAGGAGCGGGCGATTCGGTCTTTTCCGCGGCCAGTGCGGGGGCAGCCTCGGCCGCAGCCGCGGGGGGCGGGGCAGCCTGCTCCTGCGGGAACGCCGGAGCCGCCAGGATGAGTGCCAGTAGGAATCTCATTTGAGTAGCACCCGATTCACGTAAGAGCCATGCACCTTCTGATGGCAGACGGTACAGTTGGCGAAGCGTGGGCTTCGCAAATCATGAAACGCCGGAGGGACCGTCCCCAGAGGTCCGTTAGCGGCCGGCGCGGGCGTGGCTGTCGGCAGGTTGGCGTGGCACTCCAGGCAGACGTATTGGACCTGTGCCCGCGTGAGCATGCGCGGATTGGCCGAACCGTGCGGCTGATGGCATGCCACGCAGCCCTCCAGCCGTACCGGCGCATGTTCGAAGACGAATGGCCCCGACTTGTCCCCGTGGCAATTGAAACACCCCGGCTCATTGGCGCGCGCCGTCTGGATCTGTCGCGGCAGAACACTGCCGTGCGGATTGTGGCAGTCCACGCACGACATGGCGCCTTCCGGCAGCCGGTGCTTGAACGGCCTCTGGAAACTGGCCCACACATCTTTGTGACAGCCGGCGCACTGCTCGTTGATGGCGGCCGGCTTACGCGCCACCAGACCGTACGGCCCGTTCTTGTGAATCGAGTGGCACGAGACGCAACTGACCTGGTTTTTGGCGTGGCTATTGTTGATGCGGCCGATGTGGGTCGGTTGGTTCTGATGGCAGCCAAGGCAGAGGCGGTCGGTTTCCGCGGGATTCAGTTTCGCCGGTTGACGGATGTCGGCCGGAGAAACCGATTCGGTGTGCTTGCTGGCGGGACCGTGGCACGATTCGCAGGCGTTGTGTTCAAAGCCGCGCTTCTTGTCGGTTTCCACCAGGTGGTGCGGATTCTTCTGAAACGCCTTGTAAATATCCTCGTGGCACAACTGGCAGGCTTCGGAGCCGGCGTATTGGGCCGGCTTGTTGTCGTCCGCCGGCTTATTTTCGGCGGCCGGGGCGGGGGCGCTGGGTTTCTCCTGAGCGCCCGCCGCGATCATCCACAGCGCGGCTGCCGCCAGCACCGCCCCACGCGCCGCCGCGAGACGGCGCGTGGGAGGAGACACGGGGCGGGAGCGAGCTGTCGGGAGCAGCCGGAGCACGGCAATCATCTCCTGTTATTTCCCGGCGTGTTCTTTATCCACGTCGAAATCCGCACCTGCCGCGTGGCAAACGTCGCAGCTTTCCCCGAACTTCGGATCGGTTTGGGCGGCGGCGTGCGCCAGAGCCGACGTGGTGAAATGGCAAGCCGTGCAGGCCGAGGTGGTCGCGGGCGCCGGATTTAACTTGCCTTGCGTATCCGCCACCGGGTTCTTGCCGATGGGGAAGACCTGCTCCGAGTTGTTCACATGGCACATGTAGCACTTCGCCGTGTCGGCGACGGCGCCGGTGTCGCCCATTGCCGGGTAGCGGACACCGGTGTTGGGAATCGCCGATGGGACCGAAGCGAACGCTGTGCCAAAATCGTTGTGGCTGCCGCCGAATCCCAC
>Ga0075030_100004197_pt1 | contig 13043 bp, 12 predicted proteins | sample LitLauG_LLR_2012_FD_71393 | JGI IMG/M metagenome (GOLD analysis project Ga0075030, IMG submission 71393) | Freshwater sediment microbial communities from Pennsylvania, USA - Little Laurel Run_MetaG_LLR_2012 | ecosystem: Environmental > Aquatic > Freshwater > Creek > Sediment | place: USA... | reverse complement strand
CTTGAACATCGAGCCTTCGCAGGCCACCACGCCATGATGTTTCGGAACTTCGTTGGCCAGGAAGGGCGGGAAAATATCCGGCAGCCGGACTTGCGACGTGCCGTCGAAATAGCCGCGCGACCGGTCGAAGTTGAACGTCATCATGCTCAATTCAACATTCTCCGGCCCGAGAATTCGCCGGACCTGCCGCAGCATTTCCTCCACTCGCACATCCGAGCCGGTGTTGCGCGTGCCGTTGTAGCCCGCAAACAGCAGGCGGAGTTTCTCGCCCGGCTGCCAGGGCTGCCGCTTCCCCAGCATCCACTGCGCTTTCTTTTGCTCGATGATGGTCGAGACCCAGGCTTCCAGAACGAAGTCCATCATGCGGCGGAACCTCCGGCCCTCGTGCTGGCGGGCCACTCCTGGTAGGGATACTGAAAATTGTGCTGGCGGCTGAAGCGCAGCAGCGGAAAGCTGTATTGCGAAAACGGCACCGGCTTCTTGCCTAACTCGGCCGTGACGCGTGTATTGTCGAACACCGTGTTCCAGACCAGGTAGGGCAGAAACACTTTCATGAGCGCGGCGCCGCGGCCGGCCCGCCCCCTGCCGTTCGAAAGCGCATTGACCACCGCGCCGAAGGAGCCTTCCAGAACTGGCGCAAACAGCGGCGCGCGCGCGTTCTGTTCCGCCGCCAGCGCCTTCGTCAATTCCTGAAAGGTCTGAGAGTCCTTACCGGAGGAAAGATGATACGTGTCGTACTGCGGGTTTGGCTTCATGTGCAGGGTGGAAATTGCGTCAGCCACAAAGTCCACGTTCACGATGTCGATCTTGTCATGCGGGCGGAACGGCAGCACTGGCAACCCGGCCAGAAACACGAACGACCGCACCATGTCGAACTGTGTCGTTTCCGGATAACGGCTGTCCCCCAGCACGATGCTGGGACGAAAAATCGTGAGCGGAACCTCCGGCAGTAACTCGCGCACCATGTGCTCGCAGAATTTCTTGGTGCGGGCGTACGGATCGTAATCCGAGCGCTCCCAATCAATCGAGCGGTCTTCGGTGACCACTTCGTGGTTGCGCTTCCCGGCCACGGCGACCGTGCTCACATTCGAAAACCGCCGCAAGCCGTGGTAGTAGTGAGAACGCCGCGCCAGTTGCACAACTTCCAGCGTCCCGCGCAGGTTCACGTTCAAACAGCTTTTTTCAGACTTCCGGTTGAGCGACGCGGCACAGTGAATGACCGAATCGGTGGTGTGCACCAGTCGGTCGTAGCCGTCCCGATCCAGACCAAATTGCGGAGAAGTCAGGTCGCCCGGAAAAATCCGGATCTTGGCTTGCAAGTGCTCATAAAACCGCGGGAACGGCATGTGCAGCTGCAGAGCGTTCCAAAGCCGCATCTCCGCATCATGCAGATCGCGCCCGCGCACTAGCAGGTTTAACGTCGCATCGTGCCGCTCCAGCAAATTTGCCGCCACATGCGCGCCGATGTAGCCCGTAGCCCCGGTCAGGAAGATTGCCATCTTGAACTCAGAACCCGTGTTCCTTAGAAAAAGTTCTTGTGTAGCGCGGACACTCCTGTCCGCGTGTCCGCAGCGAAGAGGCAGTCGTCGAGGACAGAGCCTGCCCTGAGCTTGTCGAAGGGAATGTCCGCGCCACAGCGGCAGCCGGCACCATCACCACGTTCTCCCGTTTGTCCCCGTCTTCAACGTGTCCCTATTCTCTGCCGACGGCATGCGCAGCGTGCGCGGAGCCCGCGCTTCCAGCGGCCGCCCTTCAATCAGCGGATAGGTCCACCGTCGCAAGGCCGGAATGTGCACATTGATCCAGTAGTCCCACCAGTCCAGGCTCGCCGTGTTGTACCCGAATGTTTCTTTTTCTTCCGGCTCCAGCGCCTGCGAGAGCTTCTCGATATTGTCGGCGATAAAATCATGCTCGTTGTGCAGGATGAAGGGCTCGAACAACTGAATGAGCTTCTCCACGCGCTCCAGGTTGCGTTCCGCCTTGGCGAGCGGCTTCTTCATCGGCAGCGGAGACATGATCCGCTGAATCGACTGGATGATCATTTTTTGTGCGGGCGCCGACATCCGCTGGTAGCGCAGTTTGGACACCGGAATTGCATCCATGCGCAACCGCAGCCAGCATTCCAGCCCTTCCTGCGCCCGGTAATGACGGCGGTGTCCGAGCGACGTCAGTTCGATTGACCGGCCCATGTCGCAGGGATTCGTGACAGAAGTTGCCAGCTGATACACCGGGTCGTGCCGCCGCTCGACCAGTGCCGCTGCAATCAGCGTCATCCCCGCGCAGACCGCATCCACCGGAATAATGTCGAGCCGCTTGCGCTCGTTCGAGGGCAGTTGCCGGAACGCCGTTCCCAAAAGGTATGAGAGCGAGGCCGAAGTATTGATGCCTTCGTTCCAGCCGCGAAACGGTTTCTGCACCGAAGTCTCGACGATGGCCGGACGGACAATTGCAACCGGCAGGCCGTTGCTGTACTTTGCGACCAGCGACTCCGCCAGGCTCTTGGTGAAGGTGTAGGTATTGGGCCAGCCCAGTTCCTGAGCGCGCTTGACGCCCGCCTCGGTCAGGTGCGTCTTCAGCCAACGGATGCGATTTTTGCGAACCTGGTTCTCGAGCGCGTGTCCGTGCAGACCCTTCGCCGCGTGCTCTCTGCTCAGCGCCTGTTTGGTTAGTTCCGCGGTAACTTCGGGCCCCTCGGCGCGAGCCTTGGCCGACCCCACCAGTTCATGCAGGCGGCGCCATTCCTTTTCCGCATCGAAATCCGCGACGCCCGCGGGCGTGTAATTGGGAACCACGCACTCTTCCACGCCGCCATCCCGCTGCCCGGCCACGTAGCAGGTGGAAAGATGCAGCAGGGCGGCGTGCTGGGATGCGCGAATGAACTCCACCAGGTGAACCGTGGAGTCGACGTTCACCGCAAGCGCGTCCCGCAAGTCGGGATTGAAATCCGTCAGCCCGGAACTGTTGACGACCAAGTCCAGGTTCGCGCGCAGCCGTTTCGCGGTTTCGGCATCCAGCCCCAACCCGGGCTGCGAAACATCGCCCTCGATGACCTCGATCTTCTCGGCCAGCAAAGCTCCCAGCCGATCGCTGTACTTTTCAAACAGCGGATCGAAGACGGGAGACTCCTCGATCATCTTCTCGAAGCGCCCCTGCGCAGGATTCGTTTTCTGCCGCCGGATCAGCAGGTACAGCTTTCCGATCTCCGGCAAATCCATCAGCGTGTTGGCCAGCCACACCTTGCCAATGAATCCGGTGACGCCAATCAGCATCACTCGCTTCCCCTTCAGAGCCTTACGCACAGAGAGAGGCTCCACCCGACGGCGTCCGTCAAAATACACAATCGGCCGCACCCGGGTTCGCTTCACGCGCTCCACCGGCACAATCGCCGAGGCCAGCGCTTTCGGTCCGCGCAGGCCGAGCGCCCGCACCCAGCGCGCCGGACTCTGCTGACCATCCGGCCCCGCCTCGCGGATGCGTGCAAAGATTCCGCGCGGCCGGATCACCGGACTCATCAACCGTCCCGTGGAAACGCCGTCGCGGAAATCCATCCGGTTGGCGATGATCCAGCGCACTCCCAGGTGCCGCGCCAGCGGACGCATCACCTGCTCCAGCCCCTGGCTCACCAGCACTACATTGGCGCCCGTCGCCTGCAGCGCCTTCAGTTGCCGCACGCCTTCCGGTTTCAGCAACGGCTTCAGCTTGTATTCGAACTCTTCTTCGCCCAGCAGATCGAGCCGGTCGCGGGTGATGCCCCGTAGTACCGAGTAAACGATCCGCGTCGCCGCCTTGCGGTTGGCCGCGTACAGAAACGGACGCAGCAGCGCCATCGACAGCACCAGGGCGCGGCGGAATAAGCGCGAGCCATACGTCTGGCTGTTCCAGGCAAAGAAGGCGATCGGCCGGACCGTGGTCAGTTCCAGCAGACTGCCCTCCACCCGCCAATATACCGGCAAAGGGGGGCGGCCATTCACGGGATTTGAGTTGGTCTGGGACAAGCCGTTCTCTCAGACTGACAGTGCCCCCAAGCGGAGGGGACGAATCACCTATTTTAACCAATCCGGCCCAAAGGACGAAGTCCAAACCTACGGGCGCGTCTGCTCCTTACGGCAGGGTCCCCGCCTCAGATAGAATGTCGTCGTAAACAACTGGAACTGAAGAGCCATCGGTCCTTTCAGGAGAACGAACATCATGCTTATCAGAGATATCCTCCTCCCCGAATTCGACATGGAAATGGATGCCACGCGCCGCACGCTTGAGCGTGTCCCGGACGACAAGTTCGACTGGAAGCCCCATGAAAAATGCGGCACCCTCGGCTGGATGGCCAGCCACGTCGCCACCCTCCCGCACTGGGCGAAGATCACCATGCAGCAGGATTCGCTCGACATTGCACCCGCTGAAGGCCCCAGCTTTGTTCTGCCCAAGCCTGCCAACCGCAAAGAGTTACTCGAGGTCTTCGACAAGAACCGGGCTGAGGCGCGCGCCGCACTGGCTGCGGGTGACGACGCAACCTACGCCCAACCCTGGGCTCTGCTTATGGGTGGCAAGGAGTTATTCAGCGAACCGCGCAGCGCCGTACTCCGCCGTATGGTGTTCAACCACCTCATCCACCATCGGGGGCAACTCACTATGTATCTCCGGCTGCTGAACGTACCTGTGCCCGGGCTGTACGGTCCCTCGGCGGACGAACAAACCTCGTTCTAGCGTGGATCCAGTCAATAGCCGGAAGCGATAGCGAGCCCTGGGAGGCGATTAGAGCGCCCGCAAGCGTCGCGGTGGTCAGGGGGCTATCCGCAGACGTGATCGGCGACCTACGAGCTTCCTAAGCGATTACAGGGGCATTCTAGACGGTGGCCGGACCGGAAGTTGACCAGCAGGAACCGTGGTGTGCTTGGTTCTTTGTTATATCTATATGATATAATTTTGTAAGTCGTTGATTTTGGGTGCACGAACTACCGGACCGAGCGCACCTTTGCGATCACCGGACGGGCGAGGGCGCCCGTCGCTCCTTCGCCCCCTCCCGGACCTGGTTCAGGTACACGACATACACGGGAATGGGGATATCCGGCGAGTCTCCGTCATTCAGAAAGTGCTCCAGCCGGATCTCCATCGGGATCGAGCGGATCACTTCGCGGAAACGGGGCATCTGCAAGTACTTCACTCTCCAGATTTCCAGCATCAACGATCGGAAGTCTTCGCTGATAAAACCCATCCTCCGATTCTCTAAATAGATAGCGTCAAAGTGCCGTGCCGCGAGCGTCTTCCGAATCGGATCATCGGAAACAGAAAAGGCATACACCAAGTGGAACAAGTCCGCCAGATCTCCCCACAGCACTTTCTCTTCGAAGGCACTGAATCGAAACGGAGCCGGGTCGCGTTGCTGCACGGCGCGCGCGTGGTCGGCCGGGATCAATCCGTGACGCCCCAGTTCCTCGCGAAACCAATGCAGTCGCTCCTGAGCGAGGTTGTGGCGAAGGAACTCGACCGCGTACGCATTCGGCAGGTACAACCTGGGATCCCCATCCAGGCGCGCGAGCCACGGGGCCCAGTTCTTCTCTTCCAGCACCCTAAGCAGATCGGCCAGGTCCGCCACGGTGAGGTCGGGGGAATACTTCACGGCCTGCCAGAAATGCTCGGTCGAATCATAGGTCGCGCCGTAGAGCTGAATGCCTTCCTCCATCAGGTACCAGTTCGAGAGCACCCGGCCGGGAATGGAGGGGGATGCGCTCCAGCAGTTCAGAGCTTGCTTCCATTTTTCCTGCACCGCCAGAAAGGCCTCCGCATAGCCGGACGGTACCGGTTCCTTCACCTGCGCGACTGCCTGTTGTAACTCATCACGGGTGTGCGTCAGCAATGTCTCCAGCGGGCGTTCGTCGGCCATCGACACGACGCGGCTCTCGATCCCACGACGGAGCAGGTCTTTGGCCAAGTCGCGGCGCTCGGCACCATTCAGTCCTCCGGGAACATTCCAGCGCTGCGTTTGCGAATCGATATAGGGGAACAACTCGGCCAGCGACTTGAATTCGATGAAGCCATGAACCGCAAAGAGGACCACATTCCCATCTTTCACAAGGGTCGTGGAAGGCGTAACCAATGCCTGCAGCGACACCGGTTGTGCCTCCAACGGCGAGGTCAGAAACAACGCGAAGACCGCGATTGTGACCATCGAGAGAATAGGGCGCATGGATCTCCTTGGCTCTTAACTTCTTTTTGATCTACCGAAGCAGCCATCCTGCTATCGCCGCCGCCCCGATCAGCCACGCCGAACTAACCTTGAACCGCAACAGCACCAACACGCTCAACAAAAACACAACCAGCGTCATGCGATCGACAATGGCGGTTTTCGCGAGCTGCCAGGTCACGACCGCCATCAGCGCCAGGGAACCGGCGATCACGCCGTCGAGCGTGGTCGACGCCAGCGCAGACCGGCGTATCCGCGGAATCAGCGGTCCACTCACTGCCACGAGCGCGAATCCCGGCAGAAAGATCCCTATTGTTGCCACCGCCGCGCCCATCCATCCGCCCAGCACGAAGCCTATAAACGTGGCCGTCGTGAACAGTGGGCCGGGCGTGAACTGCCCGACGGCAACCGCGTCGATGAGCTGCTTGTCAGTTAGCCAGTGCAACCGCTCGACGAACTCCGACTGCACAAACGGCAACAGCACGTACCCGCTGCCAAATACCACCGACCCTATCTTCAGAAACGACCAGAACAGCCGTCCCAGACCAAACGACACGGCCGCTCCCGTGCTCAGCAAGACCGCAGGCAACACGAAAATTCTCGGTGTCCCCAGAACCGACAGCGCCAGCAATCGATTTTTCATGGCCAGCGATGCGTCCGAAACGATTCCTGCAACTGCAAGAATCGCAATCGGGTTGAGTCCCAGAACACTAAGCAACGCCGCCAATCCCGTAATCACCGCCAGCAGACTGGTTCGCACTCCGGTCCGCGCCAGTTTCCCGAGTGCCTGGATCACGATCGCCACTACCACCGGTTTGATCGCATACAGAACGCCCGCGGCCTGCGGCAATGCGCCATATCGCACATAGGCCCACGCAATCAGCGAGACAATCGTAGCCGCGGGAATGATGAAGCAGGAACCAGCGACAACCAGCCCGCGCCAGCCACGCTTGAACTGGCCCACGAAGATCGCAACTTCGGTGGAACTCGGCCCCGGGATCAGATTCGCGGCGGCCAAGCGGTCCAGGAATTCCGCGTTTGTAATCCAGCGCCGCCGCCGTACGAATTCTTCTTCCATCAGCGCGAGATGTGCGGCTGGGCCGCCGAATGCGATCGTTCCCAACTTCAGAAAGACCAACGCAATCTCGCCCAGCGAAGCCTCGCGGATCGATTGCTGGTCACTGGTGGTGAGATCGCTCACGCGGCCCGCTCCACCCAGCACACGTCCCAGTACTTGCCAAACTTGCGCCCGTTCTCGCTGAAGACGCCGACCACCTTGAAGCCGAAGCGGGCATGGATGGCGGCCGTCGCAGGATTGGGCAGCGCGTAGCCGGCGACGAAGCGGTGAATGTCCTCTCCGCGCAACGCTTCAAACAGCGCCGCGTATAACTGGGTACCAATCCCTCTTCCGACCGCCTCTGGAGCGCAGTAAATCGAGGTTTCGACCGGCGTCCCGTACGCCGCCTTGGGACGGAAGCGCGTGCCGCCGACGTACCCGATCACGCCAGCCTCGCTCTCCGCCACCAGCAACCGATGCCGTCCGGTTACGCTGAATTGAGCGAACCAGGCCTCCCGGCGCTCCACCGTGTACGGCTCAACGTCGAACGTCACTGGAGTATTCACGACGTAGTAGTTGTAGATCTCGATCAGCCGCGGCAAGTCTGCGCGCACCGCCGGACGAATCCGCACCTCCGGCATTTATTTCCTCGCTTTCCCCAACGCCCACGCCACAATCGTCCGCCCGCGCGGCCCACCGGATTTCTCCACCTTTCCCACCAGTTCCGACTCCTGGTCGTCGGGATCCACCACCATCTCACACGCCGCAATGTCTTCGTCCGTTGCGCCGTGATAGCACAACTCGCACACGCCCAGGCCTCCTTCCGCCCGCACTGGAGGCCCAAAGGTCCGGCACGTCATGGGACGCGCATCGTACAGCTCGCACAAGCCCGTCTCCGGATCGAGCACCGGACAAACTTCTTCATTACCGAATTCAGAAAAGCGTTGCTCGGCCTCGTCGCTCTCATCCAGCACGCCCGTGCGCGCATTTCCGGGGAAAGCTTCCTTCAGTCGGGCCCGTGACTGCCGCGCCCGCTCCAGAATCTGCGCGACTCGCGCCGGTTCGCTCTTCTCCAATTCGGTTAACCCAACTTGCAGGCGCACGACATCCAGGGAATTGATCGCGAACACGCCTACGCAGCACTGCGTGCATCCGGGACGGCACGCCAGCCACTCGCCACTCTTTCGCGCAGCGTCGGCCAGTGCAGCATCTACGATCTGAATCAGGTTCTGGTCTGCAACGGGCAGTCGGCGGGAACGCATGCTGGGAGGATATCGCAGCGGGAATTTTCTGCGCCATCGCAGGTGGGGGCGGGGTCGCCCTCACAACAGCCGACGGGGCGCCGGCGCTACGTTTTGGAAGGGGCGGTTACTTCCTGCCGAACACCTCTTTCAATAGCGAAGTCGTTTGGGCAGCGGGATCTTTCCGTATTTTCTTTTCTTCCTCCCCCAGCATCAGAAACAGCCCGTCGAGCGTCTTGCCGACCACGTACTTGTTCAGATCGAGCTGCCCCGCCAAGGCACTGCCTCCGGGCGCGCTGGCCAGCACATTGTTGTACTGCTGGATCACCCCAACCCGCTGCATGGAGCGCTTCACGATCGGTGCGAACGCCGTGGTCAGATCCGCCGAACTGGTCCGCTTGAAATACTCGGTGGCCGCAGTATCGCTGCCGGTCAAGATTTTGCGCGCATCGTCGAAACTCATCTTCTTCACGGCCGCGATGAAGATCTGCTTGGCCTGCGGGGTTGCCTGTTCGGCGGCGCGGTTCATGCCCACTTCCAACTCATCCACCTTCGCACCCATGCCCAGCATCCGCATGCCTCTCCCAACAGTCTCCAACTTGGGAGGTAACAGGATCTTGATGGCTTCGTTCTTCAGAAAGCCGTCGGGCTTCCCGGTCAGTGCGACCGCCTTCCCGGTACTGACCTGCAGAGCTTCTTTGAGTCCCGCGATAATCTTGTCGTTACTGAGACCCGCCGTGTTACGTTGATTCAGAGTCTCATCGGCCTTCTTGAGGATGTCTCCGAGCTGAGCCTGTGCCAGGCAGGAAAGAAATAGAACAGCAGCAAGAAGTGCGGCCCGCATAATCGCCTCCCGGTTTCGATGATTATCTTCCCGGGACTGATCTTACTCTCGGAGATAATCCTATTCCCCCGCTTTCTTCTTGCGCACCTTCGGCGCCCGGATATCCACCCACTTCCGGCCGCTCAAAAACGCCGCCCATCTCAATTCCGTGACGGGATTCTCCCCGCTCGAGGCCTTCTGCACTGCCATTTCCGCGACCGCATTCACAACCCAGTCAAAGTTGTCCCTGCCCACCGAAGTGACTTCCGCATCGGGCGCGGGATTCATGAAATCAATGGCGTAGGGAACGCCACCCTCCACGGCGAACTCTACCGTGTTCAGGTCGTAGCCGAGCGCCCGGCACAAGGTGAGCGCGTCCTTCTCCATCCGTTCTTTCAACTTCGCCGGCGGAGCAGGGTTCCCCTTCACATAGCGCTCGTGATGAGGCGCCTTCGGATCGTACTTCATGATGTGCACTTTTTCCTGTCCGACGACGTAGCAGCGGTAGTAATCTTCAAACTCCACTCCGTGCTGCAGTGTCATGCACAGATCCCCAGTCTGGTTGTAGTTTTCAAAGAACTCCACCGGATTGTGGACCTTATATACGTGCTTCCACCCGCCGCCCGCATACGGTTTCAGAAACGCAGGAAACCCGACATACGCGAATACCTCGTCCCAGTTCAAAGGAAAAATCAGGTTCCGCATGGATTGTCCGGTCGTGTCGGGCGGATGCTTCTGATGCGGCAGGATCACCGTCGGGGGAATCGCGACGCCCAGTTTGTGCGCCAGCGCGTAGTTGAAGAACTTGTCGTCGGCCGTCCACCAGAACGGATTGTTAATGACGATCGTTCCATGCAACGCGGCGTTTTTCAGATAGGCGCGGTAGAAGGGGATGTCCTGCGAGATGCGGTCGATGATGACATCGTATTTCTTTGGCTCATCCATGCGGATGCCGCCGATTTGGACGAATTCCGCCGTGACGCCGTCGACTTTCATCGAGTTGACCTTCTCGACCAGTCCGGGCGGGAAGGTGTTTTCCATGCCGAAGATGATGCCGATTTTTTTCACTGCAACCTCCTTAATCTGTGTCGCCTGGCCCATATGCTTTTGTCTTCCTGAGCGGAGTAACTGTTGCGCGAAGCGCAGCAGTTACGGAGTCGAAGGACCCCTACCGCCGGGGCGAAGTAGGGGTCCCTCGCTTCGCTCGGGATGACAACGGAGGACTGTATAGCCTGCCTCTAAAAATACTTCCCGGCCATCCGCTGCCACAACGGCCAGTCGTGCTTGCTGTTGTCGTTCCAGATATCGAGCCAGTGCGGAATGGCTCGCCCCTGCAGAATGCCCGCCATCTTGAAGTTAGCTTCCAGACACATGTCCCAATCCGAGGAACCGAGCACGATCTTCATCTGCCGGTAGCGGCTCAGGAACCACTCGTCGCCGATGCGTGCCAAGTAATCCGGAGGGTTATTGAAGTAGCAGTTATCGTCGTAATACCCGTCCAAGAAACTCTTGATATCGAACGAACCGCTCATGGTCACGCACGCCGACACCAGATCTGGATGCTTCATCGAAAAATTGAGCGCGTGATATCCACCGAAACTGCACCCGGTGACGACGAGTTGTGGAGCCCAGTTCTTCCATTTTACGAAGGGCAGGAATTCATGCAGCACGTAGCGCTCGTACTGCACATGCCGCCAGATCCGCGCTCCCGGATGCACGGCCTTGTTATACCAACTCTCGCCGTCGACGCCGTCCACGCAGAACACCTGCAATTGCCCGGCGTCAATCTTGCCGGCCAGTGCACGGATCATCCCCGCGTCCTCATACTCAAAAAAGCGTCCCCTGGAGGTGGGAAACACCAGCACGGGCTGCCCTGCGTGTCCGAAGACTAGCGCTTCCATGTCGCGCTGCAGTTCGCGGCTGTAGTGCTTGTTATATTCGCGGTTCATGTGCGCCGAGGATTGTAACCGATGTCTGCCAAGCGCGACACACTTGCGCACCCAGTTTTCCGGCGGCGGAATGTTGGCCTTGGTACCTCCATCGGGCAAACCCGGCCGACCGCAGGCGCGTACAATGGCACGACTAAAACCTGTCTACGGTAGCGGCTCTCTATGTCTCAAAACTATCTCGCCGTCTGGGAGTTTGAGATCAACCCACAGTCCCGTGGGCAATTCGAGGAAATCTACGGACCCGAGGGAGCATGGGCCCGACTCTTCCGCCAAAGCCAGGACTATCGTGGAACCCAGCTCCTCCGCGACCTTACGCGCCCCGGACGCTATCTAACGCTCGACTGCTGGTCTTCCCGTGAAGCGTTCCAAACTTTCAAGCAAGCGCACGCCGGCGAGTACGAGACCCTCGATCAGCAATGCGAGAACCTGACCGAGCACGAAGTGATGGTAGGGGAATTCGAAGAAGTGTCTGCCAAGTAGCGCCAGCACATTTGCAGGCCTACGCCAGGGCGCCTTGTCCTCGCAGGTTGGGGTCTCGCCTAAAATGGATTCCATGCGCGCCTTAATTCTCGAGCACGCACGTCCGGTCGAAGAGACCCCTCTGCGCGAGGCCGACCTGCCGATTCCGACGCCTGGTCCGGGCGAGGTGCGCGTTCGAGTGCGCGCTTGCGGCCTGTGCCACACGGACCTGCACACCGTCGAGGGCGATCTCCCTCCACACAAAAGCCCGGTTGTCCCCGGTCATCAGATCGTAGGAGTAATCGACGCCGTCGGCGCCGGCGTGACCGCGCATAGAGAAGGTGATCGCATCGGAGTGCCCTGGCTGCATTCGACCGACGGGACCTGCGAATTCTGCCACAGCGGACTGGAGAACCTCTGTTTGAACGCCCGTTTCACCGGCTATGACGTTGACGGGGGCTACGCCGAATACGCGGTCGCCCCTGCTGAATTCTGCTATCCCATCCCAGCCGTATTCTCTGACGAAAACGCCGCGCCCCTGCTTTGCGCCGGTATCATCGGATATCGCTCCTACCGCCTCACCGCGGTCCGCCCCGGCGAGAATCTCGGGCTCTATGGCTTCGGGGCCTCGGCGCACTTGGTCATCCAGCTGGCGCGTCACGAGCAATGCAATATCTTCGTCTTCACTCGCAACGAAGCACATCGTGCGCTCGCGCGCGAACTAGGCGCGGTCTGGACTGGCCGCGCGGAAGACACTCCGCCCGAACCCCTTCACGCCGCCATCATTTTCGCGCCGGCCGGAAGCCTTGTACCGCAGGCGCTGCGTGTTCTGCGCAAGGCCGGAAGGCTGGCGCTGGCCGGAATCACCATGTCCCAGATTCCCGCCCTCGACTACTCGCTTCTCTACCACGAGAAAGTGATTCGCAGCGTCGCCAACAGCACCCGGCAGGATGCCCGCCAGTTCCTCGCGCTCGCCGGGGAGGTTCCGCTGAAGACCGAGGTCCAACTCTTCGACCTCGGCCAAGCCAACCAGGCTCTGCAAGCCCTGAAGAAGAGTGAAATTCGCGGGGCCGGTGTGCTGCGCCTGTCCTGATCGGCACGCGTTTCGGGGAGCAAGGGTGCTCGATGTGCGGCGATTAGTGTCCGGCCGTCGGGGGACGCCGGTCAATTCCCATCTGCTTCAGTTTCGACTGCAGGGTCGTCCGTTTCAGTCCCAGTCGTGCCGCGGCGCCACGCGGCCCGCCAATCTGCCCACGGCTCTCCCGCAGCGCCCGCAGGATGTGCTCGCGCTCTGCTGATTCCAGTGTGCCGTCCAGGCAGTCCGCGGAGGCGGACT
>Ga0075030_100004193_pt1 | contig 13045 bp, 9 predicted proteins | sample LitLauG_LLR_2012_FD_71393 | JGI IMG/M metagenome (GOLD analysis project Ga0075030, IMG submission 71393) | Freshwater sediment microbial communities from Pennsylvania, USA - Little Laurel Run_MetaG_LLR_2012 | ecosystem: Environmental > Aquatic > Freshwater > Creek > Sediment | place: USA... | reverse complement strand
CTCAGCGCAAAGGACGCGATGAGTGGGGCACCCTCTCCTTATTGTTTAGGGACTTATGCCAGCAGGGCCAGCGGGCGGACGGGAACGGGAAATTCTTACCGCCATCGTCGAGACATTTATCGCCAGCGGAGAGCCGGTGGGATCGCGCACGCTGGCTCGCTCTAGCCGCGAGGGGCTGAGTGCGGCTACGATCCGGAATGTGATGGCGGATCTGGCCGATGCTGGATTTTTGGAGCAGCCTCATGCTTCGGCGGGGCGCGTGCCTACGGCGGAGGCTTATCGTTATTATGTCGAGCAGCTTAGTGGGGAGGCTCATCTTTCGCACGAGAACCAGAGCATTATTCAGGACACTTTGACCGGAGTGACCGACGTGGCGGAGTTTATGGAGCGGACTTCGCATGTGCTCTCCTTGATCTCGCACAGCGTTGGGGTCACGGTGGCTACCAGCGGATCACGAAACGCGCTGGAGCATGTTTACTTTTCTCACCTTAGCGATGCGAAGGTGCTGGCGGTGGTGGTTACGCGGTCGGGGGTGGTGCGGGATCGGGTGCTGCGGCTGGATATTCCGCAGGCTGATCTTGATCTGGCGGCTCGCTACATCAATGAGAATTTTCGCGGCTGGACTATGGGAGACATGCGGGCGGAGCTGGCTCGCCGTCTGGAACAGGAGCGCAGCGAGTATGACCGGCTGATGAAGTCGATTGAACAGCTCTACCGGCAGGGGGCGCTGGCTTCTGCGGACGACACGCAGGCGGTGTTCGTGGAAGGCGCGGCTAACCTTGTGATGAACAACGTTGCGGGGCTGGAAGATCGCCAGCATCTGCAGGACATGCTGCGGACACTGGAGGAAAAAGAAAAAGTGGTGAAGCTGCTGGGCGCTTATCTGGACACCCGGCAGGAAGCGGTGAGGGTGGTAATCGGGCTCGATGAGGCTTTGCCGGCTTCGAATTTGCAGAATTTTGTGCTGATTGGGGCTCCGGCTCGCGTGGGCGGCGAGGTGATGGGATCGCTGGCGGTGATTGGACCTACGCGGCTGGATTATCAGCACACGATGTCGGCGGTGTCTTACATCGCGCGGCTGTTTGACAAACTTTTGAACGAATCGGAGTGATTTGGCAATATGGGCAGGGGAAACGGAAAGACCGATGGGGAGCTTGATCTGGATCGCGAGCTTCCGCCCGCGGAGGGTGGAGAAGGGGCTGCGCCGGTCGCAATGCCGGCGAGCGCGGGGGACGCGAGTGCGGTCTCGGAGACTGAAAAGCTCACGGCTGAGCGCGACGCGCTGCTGGATCGGCTGGCGCGTCTGCAGGCGGAATTCGATAATGCGCGCAAACGGGCGGTGCGGGAACAGCAGGATTTCCGCGAGTTTGCGGCGGCCGACGTCATCAAGAACTTCTTGCCGGTGTTGGACAGTTTTGAGCGGGCGCTGAAGGCTGAGGGCAATGCTGGCGACTTCCGCAGTGGGGTGGAGCTGATCTACCGGCAGTTTCAGGATGCGCTGCTGAAAATTGGCGTGCAGCCGATAGCCGCTTTGGGGCAGGTTTTCGATCCGCGGGTGCATGAGGCGGTGGAGATGGTGGATACCAGTGAGGTTCCGGATCACCACGTGTTTGATGAACTCCAGCGCGGATATAAATATAAGGAGAGGCTGCTGCGTCCGGCGATGGTGCGGGTGGCGCGGAATAGCGGCGTGTAGCCGGGCTCAGGTAGCTTCACGGTGTGTGTCTGAGAACTCAGCCGTCCCTCCGGGACTTGAATCATGGGTGCCGCATTTCCCAGCGCTGAAGCGCTGGGCTAAGTTCGGTAGTCCCTCCGGGACTGGATTCGATCTGGATTTGATTCGCTTAATGGAAGAAGTGGGGGGAGTTTCTGGGCGCTAATACTAAACGCGATTTTTATGAGGTACTCGGCGTCACTCGCACTGCCACCGACGTTGAGATCAAGAGCGCTTATCGCAAGCTGGCGATGACGCATCATCCTGACCGCAACCCTAATAATCCCGACGCGGAAGACAAGTTCAAGGAGATCACCGAGGCTTACGCCATTTTGGCCGATGGTGAGAAGCGGTCTTTGTATGACCGCTTCGGGCATGCGGGCGTGGGCGGGAACGCTGGAGGGGCGGCTGGATTCGATCCCGCTATTTTCCAGGATTTTGGCGACATTTTTGGCGACATCTTTGGATTTGGCGACATGTTTGGGCAGGGCGGGCGTCGTCGTAGCCGGGCCCAGCGCGGAGCGGACCTGCGCGAGGATTTGCATCTCGAATTTGATGAGGCGGTGTTCGGCACTGAGAAGCAGGTGAACGTTCGCCGGCACGAGATCTGCGATTCCTGCCGCGGAAATGGCGCGGCGCCCGGCAAAGCTCCGGTCGCCTGCCGGTCGTGCAATGGGCGCGGGCAGGTGCGATATCAACAGGGCTTCTTCAGCATTGCTCGGACTTGCCCAACGTGTCAGGGCGCGGGCAGCGTCATTACCGATCCGTGCGCTAAGTGCAAAGGCGAAGGCCGGTTGCTGCGCGAGCGCGTGGTCGAGGCCAAGGTTCCGGCGGGTGTGGAGGATGGCACGCGCATTCGATTCACTGGCCTCGGCGAAGCGGGCTCGTTCGGGGGGCCGGCCGGCGATTTGTATATTGTGCTGCACGTCAAGGAACACGCCTTTTTTGAGCGCGAGGGCAATGACCTGCATTGCGTGGTTCCAATTTCGTTTCCGCAAGCGGCCATGGGAACCGAAATTCTGGTCACGACGCTGGATGGAGAACACAAACTGAAGATCCCAGAGGGGACGCAGTCGGGAACTTCGTTTCGCATCCGTAATAAAGGTGTGCCGGTGCTCAACGGGCATGGCAAAGGCGACCTTTACGTCGAGGTGCGGATACAGACTCCCGGCAAACTGAACAAGCGTCAGCGCGAATTGTTGGCCGAACTGGGGGAATTGTCTCCGGTGGAAAATACGCCGCAACGACGGTCGCTATTGGGGCGGGTGAAGGACATGTTTGTGTAGGGCAGTTCTCAGTTCCCGGTTCTCAGTTCTCAGTTTCACACTCCCCCTCCCTATATATTCGATGAATGAGCTTTTACTGAGAACCGAGAACTGAGAACTGACTCATGACACGCCGTCGCTGGATCGCTGACGAAGTCTCTGGAGACACGGCCGCATTGGTGGGCGAGCATGCGGCTCATCTGGCTCGCGTTTTGCGGGCTGAGGTTGGGCAGGAGTTCGACATCGCTGCCGGGAACGAGGTGCGGCGGGGCACCATCACCACGATTTCCTGGGACCGTGTTGAGTTCGCGCTTGAAAAGCAGGCAGGCCGGACGCTCACGGCCAGGTTGCCGGGGAAGGCTCCGAAAATAACGCTGGCGCTTGCGATCTTCAAGTTCGATCGCATGGAGTGGGCGATCGAGAAGTGCACGGAGATTGGGGTCGCTCGCATTATTCCTGTGATCGCTCGGCGGAGCGACGCTCATCTGGCTGCCGCGGCTGTGAAGCGGCACGAACGCTGGCAGCGGATGGTCCGGCAGGCGGCGGAACAATCGCGAAGGTCAGGGCCTCCGGAAATGGCTGGTCCGGTCAAACTGAAAGATCTCGCGGGGCTGTTGGCGGACACGCCTAGTCGAGTGGTTCTTGACGAGTCACTGGCCGAATCGGATGATGACCATCGGCTGGGAGATGTCTTGCAAGTGGGTTCAGGCAAAGTGGCGCTGGCCGTCGGGCCGGAGGGCGGATGGTCGGACGGAGAGCTTTCGTGGTTTTACGAGACGGGATGGGTGGCGGGTTCGCTGGGCTGCACTATTCTGCGCGCGGAAACTGCGGCGATAGTCGCCACGGCGCTGGCGATGGAAGCGTTGCGATGATTCGCCTGCGGTGGACGACTCGAAGGCCAATGCCCAGCCCCTAAAGGGGAGTCCGATTCTGGACTTTCGGCGCTAAAGCGATGCCCTGATACGAAGCCAGAATTTTCCGGCACTCTGAGACGGGGCAAGCCCCGTCTCTACGAAAGCTGCGTTTTTCCTCAGCGGTGCTACAGTGTTCCACAACCTGCTCTGGTATTCTCCGGCTAGTGGCTTCTCAAATGACTGCGACTGTCTTATCTGCAGCGAAGATCGTACCTGATGAACGCCAGCGGCAAGCCATCGAACACGTGCATGGGCCTCTGCTGGTGATTGCCGGGGCCGGCACGGGGAAGACTACCGTCCTTACACAGCGCGTGGCTAACCTTATTCGTGAGGGTCACGCCCGCCCTGACGAAATCGTTGCGCTCACTTATACCGACAATTCCGCTTCGGAAATGCTGGGCCGCGTCCGGGAAGAATTGAAGGGCACCGCCATCGACGGACTGCAGGCCTGCACCTTTCATGCGTGGTGCAACGGACTGCTGCAGCGGCGCGGGGCTGGCTTTGGCGTGCTGGATGAAAAAGATCTCTGGGTATTCTTGCGTCGTCGCATACGCGATCTGCGTCTCAAGCACTTTGTGCGCGCTGCTAATGTTGGACAATTCCTCGACAGCCTGCTTGATTTCATGCGCCGCTGCCAGGACGAACTTGTTGGGCCCGGTGAATACGCGCGCTATGTGGAACGACTCGAACGCGGCGAAGTCCCTTTGCCCCGCGTTGCCAGATCGAAACATCAGGGAGAGTTGGAGAAGACTGAAGTCATTGAGCGCTGCCGGGAAATCGCTCGCGTTTTTGCCACCGTGGAAGACATGCTGCGGGCGAAGAACCTGGGCACCTTCGGGCACATGATTACCAAGGCGCATCAGTTGCTGAAGGATGACCCCGCTTTGCTCGACGAAGAGCGCCTCCGCACTCGCTTTCTGCTGGTGGATGAATTCCAGGACGCTAATTTTGCGCAGGTCGAGATTCTCTCGCTGCTGGCCGGAGTGGAAGCGAACGTTTTCGCGGTGGGCGATCCGGACCAGGCGATCTATCAGTTCCGCGGGGCTTCGAGTGAAGCGTTCGCGCTGTTCGTGAAGAAGTTTCCGGCGACGCGCGTGGTGGTGCTGGGCAAAAATCGGCGCTCGCTCTCGCCGATTCTGCGCTGCGCTTTTGGCATGGTGAACGAGAACCCGCCGGTGTTCTCACAGAAAGGGATTTCGATTTCCTACCAGCGGACGCCGCTGGAATCGCTGCGTGACGAGCAGGCGGAGCAAGAGGGCAACGCCGGGCCTGCGCCGCTGGTCGAAATCGTGACCTGGGGGGACAAGGAGGTGGAGGCCGCCGACCTGGCCTATCGGATCCAGAAGAAGCGCAGAGAGCAGCGCTGCCGGTGGAGCGATTTTGCGGTGCTTTATCGCCAGCACAGCCATCGCGATGAACTGGTGCGCGAACTTGCCGAGCGGGGCATTCCCTTTTCCATTGAAGGCCTGGACGTGCTCGACACTCCCGAGGTTCGCGATGTGGTGGCGTGCCTGACTGCGGCTGTGTCCCCTAACGATGCCGCGAGTTTGTTTCGGGTGGCTGCGCTGCCACAATTTGACGTCGATCCCACGGAATTGCGGGCGGCGATGAGGGCCATGCGGCGGGAACTTGATTTGCGCACGGTGTTGGGAAGACTGGCAGGCGGTGCAGCGTTACTGGAAAGCGTCGCGTCGATTCACAGCGAGGTCCAGAAGGACGGAGTGCGCGCAGAGGATGCGGCCAATGTTGTGGTCCAGTATTTCGATCTGAAGCGGTCGCCTTTGGTGGATGCGTTTCTGAAGTTTGTGGAAGACTGGCACCGGAAAGCCATAGTGGAGACCGGCAGTCCAGCGGAATTTCTTGATTACCTCGATTATTTTGTGCAGGCCAAGGGCGCGATTGCGCTTGCGCGAAGCGGCGACGACGCGGTGCAGCTTTTGACGGCGCATGCCGCGAAGGGACTGGAGTACCGCCATGTCGCGATCCTGCGCGGCTCTTCGACATCGTTCCCATGTCCGTACCGGGAACCTCTGATCGCATTCCCGGCGGAGCTGCGCCGGTCGGATGCGTTCTTCTCGGGCGGGCATGTGAGCGACGACAAATCGTTGCACGAAGAAGAAGAGCGCCGGCTTTTGTATGTGGCCATGACGCGGGCCAAGGACGCGCTTTCGATCTATGCGAACCAGGGGACGAGCAAGAAAGATCCGAAGCCGACGAAATTCCTGCGCGAGTTCATGATCAGCCCGCCGTACCGGAAGTTCTGGACGACGCACTCGGCGGCGGCGGTGCAGGAGGCACTGTTTGCGCAATCCGAAGAAGAGCGGCGAATCGCGCTGGAGCAATCGACCGTGGCCGCGTGGCTGATGATGCCGCCGTCGGCGGGCATCGGGAGTGGGCTGAGCGCGTCCTCCATTGAAACTTATGAAAGGTGTCCTCTGCGCTTCAAACTGGAAAAGGAGTGGAACCTGCCGCGCGACATTCCGGCTGCGCTGCATTACGGAGCGGCCATGCACCGGGTGCTGCACGCTTTCTACGATGCGCAACGCTATGGGCGCGCGATCGGCGACGACGCTTTGCTCGAGCAGTTTCGGGCCGAATTGGCGGCGGCGGGCATCGCCGACCGCTATCAGTATGATCTTTATCTGCGGCAGGGGATGGAGCAGTTGCGGCAGTTCTTCGAGGCGGCGCGCAACGAAGCGCCTCCGGAAGTCGTGGGAACCGAACACGGCTTTGAACTGCACGTGGGGAAGGTCAAGTTGACGGGACGGATGGACCGCATCGATCGCACTGGCCCGGACACGGTCGCCATCGTGGATTACAAAACCGGCAAGCCGAAATCACAGGAGGAAGCTGACGAGAGCCTGCAACTCTCCTTGTACGCGGTCGCGGCCAAGGATACGTTGGGAAAGCGTGCCGACCGGTTGATATTTCACAACCTGGAAGACAATACGGCGATGTGCACGACGCGGACGGACGGTGAACTGGAGGCGGCGAGATTGCGCGTGCAAGAAGTGGCGGAGAAGATCGCCCGGCAGGAGTTTCCACCGAATCCCAAGTATCACTGCACCTTTTGTCCGTATCGCAATCTCTGTCCGGCGACGGAGAAAGTGGTGGCGGCCCCGCAGAAGAAATCGCGCTCTCGCGTCAACTAGAGCTAAAGAGAGTGGCTTTGATGCGGCTGGGCGGGCGCTCTGGGCGCTCGTTCTCGAAGATCCGGACAGCGCCGCAAAAAAACTTTGGGGACGCTCATCGCGTCCCCTTTGTCGTTGCCTGTTGCAGGTTCTTAGTGCTTTTTGCTGCTTTTCTTCTTGGCTTTCTTTTTGGTTGCCATGGATCTATTCTCCCTTTCCATTCTTCATGGAATGTTTGCAACGATGAATTGTTGCAACTAGTTGAATGTATGAGTCAACGCAGAACGAAGTCAAGAGAAAAATGATCAAAGCGGGCGCAGGCAACGCTGTACCAAAGTCACCTGCGAAGCGCATGAGAAAAAAATCACCGGCCTCATTACACACCGTCACCTTTCTCTCTCATGCTGCTGTGTCCGGCCTGCGCGCGACGCGAATCTTGGCGAAGGTATGCGCGATCTATAATGAGAAGCGATTTTTGCTGGGCTGAGGAGGTTGACCATGGCCGGATCGAACGATGTAGTGATCATCGCGGGATGCCGCACGCCGATCGGAAGATTTCAGGGAAGTCTGAGCGAGATGACGGCTACACAAATCGGCGCGGTGGCGGTGCGCGAAGCAGTCAAGCGGGCGAACCTGCAGCCGCAGCTAGTGGACGAGTGCATTATGGGGAACGTCGTCTCCGCCGGGCTGGGACAGAATCCGGCGCGACAGGCGGCGCTGTTCGGCGGACTTGCACCTGAAGTGGGCGCCATGACCATTAACAAAGTGTGCGGGTCGGGATTGAAGGCGGTCGCGCTGGCGGCGCAGGCGATTGAAACCGGCAACAGTTCGATCGTGGTTGCCGGGGGGATGGAGTCCATGACCAACGCGCCTTATCTCCTCCCGAACGCGCGCAAAGGCTATCGCCTGGGCAACGGGCAGTTGGTTGACTCCATGGTGCACGACGGGCTGTGGGACATTTACAACGACTATCACATGGGACTGACGGGCGAGAACGTCGCCGAGAAGTACGGCATCACGCGGGAGGAGCAGGACGAGTTCGCAGTCAACTCGCATCGTAAGGCAGTCGCCGCGCAGAAGGAATGCCGATTTAAAGCGCAGATTGTACCGGTGGAAATCCCCGTGAAGAAGAAAGGCCAGCCGCCGGTGATTTTTGATAAGGACGAAGGGCCGCGCGAGGACACTACCATCGAAGTGTTGCGCGCTTTGAAACCGGCATTCAAGAAGGATGGCACGGTTACGGCGGGGAATGCTCCGGGAGTGAATGATGGAGCGGCAGCGCTGGTAGTGACCAGTGCGGCGCGCGCGAAGGAACTGGGTGCGGCTCCGATGGTCCGGATCGTGGCGCAGGCGACCAGCGGCGTCGAGCCGAAGTGGGTGATGATGGCTCCCGTGGGCGCGGTGCGGAAGATCTGGGAGAAGGCGGGCTGGAAGAAAGACGAGGTCGATCTCTACGAGTTGAATGAGGCCTTCTCGGTGCAAGCGCTTGGAGTTTGCCGCGAACTGGGGCTCGATATGGATCGGGTGAACGTTAATGGTGGGGCGGTAGCACTGGGCCATCCTATCGGGGCTAGCGGAGCGCGGGTGCTGGTCACGCTGATTTACGAAATGATTCGCCGCGACGTGCACCGCGGGATTGCGGCGCTTTGCTTGGGCGGGGGGAATGCGGTGGCTATGGCGGTGGAGCGGTAGGGCCTTCCAGAATCCGGTTCTGAGTGTAATCGCGATGTTTCAACCACAACTCGTCAAGACACTGCCGTGGGTGATCAATTCCACATTGACGCGAACACGAATTGAGGGGACAATAGCAGCCGTTCTTGGGGTCAAAGGGAAATTCCCGTTAAGTCGCACCATCTACTTCAAGGGGGAGAATATGACTCGCATCGTCAGAACTCTTTGCATCGCACTGCTCACAATCATGGGTCTAGTGGGCTCGTCCCTTCCAGTGCGCGCCGATGACCGACGCGAAGCCTGCGAGAAACGCATTCACCAGGCGGAGGATAAGTTGCGGGACGCGATCCAGCGCCACGGCGAAGACAGCAAACAAGCGCGCAAGCGGCGTGAGCAACTAGAACAAGCGAAGCGAGATTGCCCCGATAGAGACCACCATGACGACCATGGTCACGACCACGATCAACATTGAAACACCGGCGTCTTATGTGAAACGACCCACGTCTGTTGTTGCAGCGGGCGGGCCGTCTTAACCTCGGAAGTGTCGGAGAAACTCTTTGCGTTCGCACTCACAATCCCGGCCAAAGATTGAAATTGGGGATGTTACGCCAACAACCAAAGGTCAGCAGTCGAGTACGGTTGACCACATGTCTAGGGAACTCAGCATGGAAAGTTCTTGCGTCGATAACATCGGTCAAAGATCCCAAACATGAGCGCAATTACCACAAACACCATCCAGCTGGCTTCGGGACCCAGCATGCCGCCGGTTAGCCATTGCGGCCCTTGCCAGCGAGTTTCAAGAAGGTGGCCGACGGCATACTGACCGGCATTCGGCCCCGACCATACGAAGAGGTTGGCGAAATCAAAAGCAGCGTGGAAACCTATGATGAAGGCCAGCGAGCCGGTTCGGCGCAGCGTGAGGCAACCGAATAGGCCGAGCAGGCCGGTCGAGGCAAAGTCTTCCCAGCGTTCGTGCGGTTTCAAGAAATAGTGCAACGCGCCGAAGCTGGTGCTGAGCAAGATGGCCGCTGCCCAGAATCCGATCCCATCGGCAAGCGTGGTGAGGAGATATGCGCGGAACAGGATCTCCTCCGTAAATCCGATGAGCAAATTGGCGATGATCCAGAGGCCCAAAAAGTACCAGAGTACGCCGCCATGAATGGCGAGCCCGAGGATACGATAGCCGCCGAAGGCTGCAATCAAGCCCACGAGCGAAGAAGTGGAAGCCATGCCCCAAGCAAGTCCAACCCAGAAGTCGCACCCAAAGGCGTTACGCACCGGAATGCCGTAGTTGCGGAACTGGCGGCGCTCGATGCGAGCCATAATCCAAGTGGCAACCACCGCCTGGATGAGCGCTTGCAGTTCGTCGGAGATGAAGCCTACAGGATCAAGAGACGGCCGCTCTTTGAGATGGAAGAGCTTTGGAACGATCCAGTCAGCCAGGAACCCGAGTCCCGCGAAAATGCCTGCGAAAATGAGCAGGCGCCAGCCGGCGCGCAAGCCGCGGGAGTTGAAGAAGATTTTTCTCATACCGCAGGTACGCTCGCTTGGCCTCTCTCGTTCTTCCCTTTGAACGCCCCTTCATGGACCAGCCAATTCGGCGCAGACTGCCTCTCTCGCGTTGTTCGAGCTTAGCAGACTGATTGTTCAAAGCAGGCCTCGCAGGTTTCAATGAGTGAAATCGCGATGTTACGCCAACTATCGGCTAGAATGGCTCGGCGAGAAGGTTTTCTATGGATGCGAAACATCGCTGCATTCAGATATTCGGTTGGCTGTCTGTCATCGCTGGCTATGGCTTTGCGCTCCTGCTCCTTCGAGGAATCTTCGTCGGGATCACGCAAGGATTCAGAGGCCATCCCCAAGTGTTCTGGTTGCTCCCAGGCTATCTGCTATTTTTGGCGCTTGCCGCTTACTTTTTTACAGTCGGACGACGCGCAATATCGATCGCTCAAGGGAACCCGCGACCAAAGGCTCGGTTCGGATGGGGGAGAATGCTGTTGGGAGCCACGCTGATATTCGCTGCTGCAAGTGCTCAGATCCACCCTTTTCCGACGAGTGTCAAGGCATTGCAATACGACAACGAGGCGCAAGCTGCAGCCGGACACGTCACCACTATCGCCATCTGTATCGGCTGTGTTTTCTTGATTCTCTCCGGCATTTGGAAAGGCTTTCGCCGACAAACAACCAAGCCAGACGCCCACTCCTGACGTAAGCAGGCAATAGCGCTCAGAACGACGCCAGAGAAAGCCCGCCTTACTTCGCTGCCGTCCCCGACTCCGCCACCGTCACCGGCAGTGTAATCGTGAATACGGCGCCTCCATCCGGGGCCGAGGCGGCCTCGATGTTTCCCCCATGCTCGCGCAGAACCGTCTTGCAGATGCTTAGTCCGAGGCCGGTTCCACGACCCGGGCGTTTGGTGGTGAAGAAGGGATCGAAAATGTGGGCCAGGTTTTCGGGCGCTATTCCTGGACCGTCATCCTGAAACATGATCGACACAGCGTCGGGCTTGCGCTCTATGCGCACACGAATCGACCCTTTCTCGCGGCTTTCGCGGATGGCCTGCTCGGCGTTGAGCAATAAGTTCAGAAAAACCTGCATCAACTGATTGGAATCGGCTACGACTGCGGGGATCGACGGTTCAGGCTGAAAATCAACCGTGATGTTGCTTTTGCGCAGGGGATACGCCTGCATCTGGACAATTCGTTGCACCAGTTCATTCAGATCGACGGGGCTGCGTCCGGGAGCGGGGGGCCGGGCGAAGTATTGCAGGTTCTGGACGATTTCGGCGGCGCGGCGCGCCTGCTGGTGCAGATCTCCAACTTGTTTGCGCGCGGATTCGCTGGTCACCGATTCTTGCAGCAGCTCGGCATAGCCCAGGATGGCAGTCAGGGGATTATTGAGTTCGTGGGCGAAGCCTCCGATCATCTGGCCCATGGCGGCTAGACGTTCGCTCTGGATGATCTGCTGCTCCAGTTTCTTCTCCATGGTCACATCGCGGACGGAGACGATCACGCCCGCTGGTTTACCTTCGGCATCGAGGAGCGGACTGGCCATGCCGAGCATGGTACGTCCGGTGCCGTCGCGGTGCTGGGCGCTGTATTCGCGGGAGGCCAGCGCGCTCTGACCGGTCGCGACGGCGCGGTAGAGTGTGGCCAGTTCGGGCGCAGTACTCTCTGCATCATCGACGCTCTTGCCCATAAGGTATTCGGGGCCGTAGCCGAGAAGTTCGGCAATGCGCGCGCTCACGAACGTGTATTGGCCTTTCAGATCGAGCACCAGAATCAGGTCGGGAAAACTTTCGAGCAGGTGGCGGCGGAACTCCTCCTGACGGCGCAACTGCTGCTCCAGGGCGCGCTTGTCGGTGACGTCAACCAGCGTGCCCTGGTAACGGATGACCCGTCCCGCTTCCATGACGCCACTGGAGGTATCGACGCAGACGGCGACTCCGCCATCTTTTTTTCGGAGGCGCAGCTCGCGGGTGCGAGTGCGGCCGCTCTGGCTGCCGCCTCGTCCCAGAACCGGATCGCTGCCGGGATCGACATTCAGTCCGTTCGGCGGAAGATTTAGGAGTTCTTCCTTTGTGTCGTATCCCAAAATCTGGACGAGGGCGGGGTTCACCTCGAGCAGTTTGCCTTCGGGATTGCTGATGTAGACGCCTTCCTGCAGCGACTCGAACAACTGGGTGAAGCGTTGTTCCTTTTCGCGATGGCCGGTGATGTCGCGCGCCAGCACACTTGCCCCAGTCACATCGCCGCCCTTGACGATGGCATTGATCACGCAGTCGTAGTAGCGCCGACGAGAGTCGTTCTTAAGCTGGATCTCGACCACTCCCGACCAGTTGCGCTTCTCCAGAAAGCGCTCCAGGGTTGCGGGCGCTTCGGCGTGCAGCGGCGCACCCAGGAATTCTGCCAGCTTGCGGCCAACCAAGTTGGAATAAGGGAGGTTCAGGATCTCGGTGGTGCGTCGGTTGACAGTCCGCAGGGTGCCATCGAGAGAAAGGGCGAGCGCTACATCGTCCAGCGAATCGATCAGTTCCTTGAAGTTGCGCTGCGAATGCAGGATCAACTGGCCTAGTTGATCGAGCTGTTCTTCCGAGGGTGCGCCTCCGGCGGTATTCTGGAAACTCTTCAGAATCTGCTTGAGGTCGGCCACCTCCCGTTTGCGTCCGAAGGCATAGGCGGCAAACAGGACGGAGAGGGCGAGGAGTCCGGCTGGAATCGCCCAGAGGCGGTAGGGAACGTGTAGTTCCTCCAACTGCTGGTACGACAACACCGCCAGCGCCGTCGCGAGCAAAACGAGCAGGCCGAGCGCCCATCGCCACAACTGGCTCTCTTCGCGTTCCAGACGATT
>Ga0075030_100004192_pt1 | contig 13045 bp, 7 predicted proteins | sample LitLauG_LLR_2012_FD_71393 | JGI IMG/M metagenome (GOLD analysis project Ga0075030, IMG submission 71393) | Freshwater sediment microbial communities from Pennsylvania, USA - Little Laurel Run_MetaG_LLR_2012 | ecosystem: Environmental > Aquatic > Freshwater > Creek > Sediment | place: USA... | reverse complement strand
GCCGGTAACGTTCTGGGTGGGGAACAATCACGGCGCCTCCATCGTGAAACTCGAGCCGCTGAACTGAGGCAGAGCCATCCCCGTCGTCGCGTTCGGTGGGAGTGGATGGGCGGCGAGGCGATTGGTCCCGAACGGCGCCGGCAAAAATACGTTCCAGATCCGCTCAGGACTGGGCCGGAAGGTGGGACGATTCCAGCCTCTCCAATTTCAGGATAGCAAACCTAAGGCATTGAAAACAAGACTAGATTTCGACCCTAAATTCGGGTAGCATCGACAGACGAAGCATCATACCTGGTTGGGATGCATGGCTTCTCAGGGGGCCTGCGCTGCGACCGATCGCTGCCGAGAAGCATGCCTGGCCGCAACTACGGAGACTTCGGCACTTTTCGACGCAGCCTTTCCATTCCGATACCAAGGGAGGACTCCATGATTCCACAAGAGAAGAGCGAAGCCGTGACCCGGGGCCTGCGCGAGGCTTTCGGGGTGACAACGTTCGAAGACATCCGCATGATGACCAAGGGTCATACCCCGTCCCTGGTCTTTCGGATCGTCGTGGGAGGATCTCCATTTCTCTTGAAGATCATCCTGCTTACCTACGATCCTACGCGCCACTTCACATGCATGAAGGCGGCGGCTGAAGCACGTCTGGCGCCGCGTGTCTGGCACACCAGCATAGAAGATCGGATTCTCATCACTGATTTTGTGGAGGCGGCGCCTCTTCCAGTAGCGGACGCGCTTGTTCGAATACCCGGTGCGCTGCGGCGCCTGCATGCACTACCGCCGTTTCCCAGAGTGCCGGATCACATCAACACCTCATGCATGTTCCTAATGAACAAAGGGCCTGCCCTGGACGGATTCATCGGGAAGTTTCAGGCGGCGAAGATTCTCGACAAAGGCGAAAGCGAAGAACTTTTCGCCCGATACGAGCAAGTGGCTGCGGTTTACCCGCGTCACGATCAGGACATGGTGTCGAGTCACAACGACTTGTTCAAGCCGGACAATATCCTTTTCGACGGACACCGTGTCTGGCTGGTGGACTGGGAAGCTGCTTTCCTGAACGACCGGTATGCCGACCTGGCGGTCATTGCGAATCTGGTCGTCACCAATGACGCAGAGGAAGAGGTTTATCTTCGGGAGTATTTTGGACAACCGCCGGATGGGTACCAACTGGCGCGATTCTTCCTCATGCAGCAGATCGTTCACATGTTTTACGCCATGGCTTACCTCTGGCTGGGTTCGTCGGGCAAGCCCGCAAATCATAGGGAGAAAGCGCCCGAATTCAGAGACTTTCATCGACGCATGTGGGCGGGCGAGGTCAACCTGGCGGACCACGAGATGAAAACGGTATATGGCAGGGTTCATTGGGAACGGCTTTTACAGAACGTGGGGCGAGCACGATACAACGAAGCATTGAGAATCGTCTCAGACCGGGCTCCCCGTCTGTAAGGGCAGGCGCCGGCCAAAAAGCCACGAAGATTATCAGCCGCAGATGGGCACGGATTAACCCTATCGGTTTTGCCGCGGTCTCGCAGGGGTTCGAGGGCCCTACCCCATCCGGTCTGATAGCGCATATACTTGATAGAAACGTGGAGGCCGACATGCAGTTTCGAAAGCTCACATTGGTCGGGGCGGCAGCCGTGATTCTGGCACTGCTCCAAGGACAAGCCATCGCTCAGGCAGTCATAGCAAAACCCGCGAAGACCGCGGCGGCCGGGACCTGGACGGTGTCCCGGACGGTGGACGGCCAGCCGGATCTTCAAGGAGTCTGGGCTAACAACAACGCAACGCCGCTGGAGCGGCCAAAGGAATTGGGGGGACGCGCGTTTCTGACCGAACAGGAAGTGGCGGCGCTCAAGAGGAAGGCGAATGAACTGTTCGACAACGGCAATTCCGACGCCGCGTTCGGGGACACGGTTTTCGCGAGCGTGCTAGCGAATGTCGAAGGAAACAAATCAGGATTCAAGAGCACCGACGGGGAGACGGGGGACTACAGCTCGGTCTGGCTGGTGTCGAGGGATTGGGATAACAGAACCTCGCTCATCACAGACCCGCCGGACGGCCGTCTGCCGTCCCGGACACCGGAGGCCGAGAGGAAACAAGCGGGCGCCCTTGCAGCGCGCAACGGCCTCCCGGCGGGCCCCGAGGACCGATCCCTGAGCGAGCGCTGTATCACGTTCGGGTCGCCACGGCTGGGAGCGGGGTACAACAGCTATTTCCAGATTCTCCAGTCGGCGAAACAGGCGGTGATCCTGATGGAGACGATTCACGATGCACGGGTGATTCCGCTCGACGGGAGTCCGCACCTGCCCTCGAACATCCAGACCTGGCTGGGTGACGCGCGTGGGCACTGGGAAGGCGAAACGCTGGTGGTGGATACGACCAACTACAAGCCGGGCGTGTTCATGAATGTTTCGACCGAGAAGCTGCATGTGGTGGAGAGGTTCACGCGCACGGCCGCCGACACCTTGAAGTGGGAGATCACGGTTTCCGATCCGGGAGCGTGGTCCAAACCGTGGACGGCGATGATTCCTCTGCGGCACTCCGAGGATGCTCTGTTCGAGTACGCCTGCCAGGAGGGGAACTACGGGTTGCAGGGCATTCTGGCGGGCGCCCGCGCCGACGAGAAGGCTGCGGAAAAAAAGACGGGACGGACGAACTGAGGCGGAAAGAATCGGCCGGCTCTCGATAGCCTGGGGCTCACGAAGGTCCGAGCGAGCCCGCGCCCAAGCGCCACCCGTTACCACAAAGGCTAATTCCGTTGGATCGACGCGAAGCGCCGCCCGGGTGTTCGAGCCGGACGGGATTCCTGGATTGCTGAAAGCCGGACGCAGACAGCGGCCATCGCAGGGCAAGCGCATGGGCGATCGATCCATTCAGCGGAAATTCAGCGAAGCTCTCGACGCGCTGGTCGCGCAGGTGAAAGAGGACCGATCCATCCTGGCGGCCATTCTCTGCGGGAGTATGTCGCACGATACGGTTTGGGCGAAATCCGACATCGACCTGGCTCTGGTGACGGTCGACGACAAGAAAGTGGAGGCTTCGCACGTGGCGCTGTGCGCCGGCGGCGTGAACGTGCACGCCTTCCTGATGCCGCGCGCGGAGTTTCGCAAGACCGTGGAAGGGTCCGTCCGCAACTCGTTTATGCATTCTCTGCTGGCGAAGGGAAGGCTGCTGTACACTCACGATCCGACGATTGCCGGCTTGTGCGCGGGGCTCGGCGGGATTGGAGAGCGCGACACGCAGGTGCAACTTCTCCGCGCAGCCACGGGCGCGCTGCAGCCGGTCGACAAAGCACGCAAATGGTTCGTCACGCGCGGCGACCTGGACTACACGGCCCTTTGGATCCTCTACGCAGCGAATTCGCTGGCGCGAATCGAGGTGATCGGGGCGCGCCTGCTGGCAGATCGCGAAGTGATCCCGCAGGCGATGAAGCTGAATCCCGCGTTCTTCCAGAAGGTCTATGCGGGGATGCTCAACGCGAAGAAGACGGGCAAGAGTGTGCAGGCCGCGCTGGACGCAATTGACGGCTATCTGGCCCAGCGGGCGCCCACGCTGTTCCGGCCGGTGCTCGACTATCTACGGGAGGCCGGCGAAGCGCGTTCGGCCACCGAGATCGAGGCCCACTTCCAGCGGAATTTCGACTTAGAGGGAGTGACCACTGCCTGCGAGTACTTGGCCGACCAGGGGCTGGTGGGCAAGGCTTCGACACCCGTCCAGCTCACGAAGAAAAGCAACGTCGTGGTGCAGGAACTGGCGTTCGTCTACATGGGGGAAGAGACCGATGAGTTCCAGGCCGGCTTCTCAGATGACGCCTAAGGCCAGGGCAGCGCGCTCGACGATCGCGGTGCGCGGCGCACGGGTTCACAACCTGAAGAACATTTCCGTAGAGATCCCGCGCGACCAACTCGTGGTAGTCACGGGCCTGTCAGGCTCCGGCAAGTCGAGCCTGGCGTTCGACACGATCTATGCCGAGGGCCAGCGGCGCTACATGGAATCGCTTTCGAGCTACGCCAAGCGGTTTGTGGCCCAGGTGGCCAAGCCCGAGGTCGATTTCATTTACGGCCTGTCTCCGGTGATCTCGATCGAGCAAAAGACGATCGCCAGCAATCCGCGGTCGACGGTCGGCACCATGACGGACATTTCGAGCTACCTCAACCTGCTTTACGCCACGATCGCGCAGGCTCACTGCCCGCGCACAGGGGAGCCGGCGCCGAGCCGGACGGCGAGCCAGATTCTGGAAGCGATCCTGTCACTGCCCGAGGGAACGGAGATCGAACTGCGCGCGCCGGTCTTCCCGCAGTACGGCGAGGAGCTCGATTTCGTATTGACCGAGGTGCGCAAAAAGGGCTGCCGGCTACTGATCGCCAACGGGAAGCGAGTGGACCTGTCAGCGGAGGTGGAGCTCGATGAATCCAAGATCCAAAACATGGACGCGGTGGTGGACCGGTTGGTGGTGAGCCGCAAGCACGAAAAGGCGATTCAGGCCGGGATCGCGGCCACGCTGCTGGTGGGCGACGGCCTGCTCCAGGTTGAGGTTCTGAAAGGAGCGAGTAAGGCGGAGGTGGAGCGATTTTGGCGCGGACTGTGCAGTGCAACACACCACTTGGTCTATGGCGACATCCAGCCCGAGTACTTCGTATTCAACAACGCGGAGAGCGCATGCCGCACCTGCGGGGGCCTGGGAGTGCACAAGCTGACCCACCCGGAATTGCTGGTGCCCGACCCGAAACGAAGCATCCGGGGCGGCTGCTTCGTGCGCGAGGCGTTCCGGTACAATCCCGACACGTGGGATGGACGGGTCATGTACAGTTTGGGCAAGACCCTGCGTTTCTCGCTCGACACACCGTGGGAGAAGCTGCCGGAGGCGGTGCGAAACGGGATTCTGAACGGGTTCGACCATAACAAGGTCGCGATCCACACGCCGCCGGAGGCGAAGGTCCGGCGGGAGGACTGGGAGGGCAAGCAAATCGGGTTTGGCGGGATCGCGCGGCGGATCGAGCGCCAATACCGCCGCTACCGCCAGCGCGGAGAAGCCAGCTCAGGGATGGAGGCATGGCTGGATAAGGTGATGGTAGAGCACACCTGTCCCGACTGCCACGGCGCGCGGCTGCGCGCCACACGGCTGCTGTTCACGATAGAGGGCAAGAGCGTCTACGAGGCCGGCCAGCTCCATTTCGACGAGCTGTACGCGTTCCTGGGGACAGTCAAGCCGGCAGGCCGCGGAGCCGATGCCGGACGGCAGGTGCTGGGCGAAATCCGTAGCCGACTGGAGCTGCTGCTGGGCATCGGACTGGACTACCTGAACTTCAATCGCCGCTCCAGCACGCTGTCGGGCGGCGAGTCGCAGCGCATCCGATTGTCCACGCAGATCGGCTCGGGACTGATGGGGATGCTCTACGTGCTCGACGAGCCGAGCATCGGCCTACATCCGAAGGACAACGTGAAGATGATCGCAACGCTGGAGCGTCTCCGGGATATCGGCAACACGGTGATCGTGGTGGAGCATGATGAGGACACCATCCGCGCGGCCGACCACATCGTGGAGATGGGCCCAGGGCCGGGAGTGCACGGCGGTGAGGTGGTGGTGCAGGGATGTCTCGCAGACGTGATGGCGTGCAAAGCATCGGCGACCGGGCAGTTCCTCTCGGGAAAACGGCGGATTCCGAGCCCGCCGCGGCGGCGCCCCGGCAACGGCAAGATACTCACCGTGCGCGGGGCGCGGGAGAACAATCTCAAATCGGTGAACGTGATGTTTCCGTTGGGCAAGCTGGTGGCGATCACGGGCGCTTCCGGTTCCGGAAAGAGCACACTCATCAACGAGATCCTCTACAAGGCGCTGTGGAAGAGGCTGGTGGATACGCGCACGCTGCCAGGAGAGCACGACGGGTTGGAAGGCGCCGAGCACGTGCACAAGGTGGTCAGCATCGACCAGTCGGCGATCGGGCGCAACAGCCGGTCGAACCCCGCCACGTACGTCGGCTTCTACGACAACATTCGCGACCTGTTCACGCAGGCGCCCTTGTCGGTAGAGCGCGGCTACAAGGCAGGCCGGTTCAGTTTCAACGTCAAGGGGGGCCGTTGCGAGGAGTGCCAGGGCGAGGGCGCGATCACTACGCAGCTCTACTTCATGCCAGACGTGGAAGTCACCTGCGGCGCATGCAAGGGGGCGCGTTTCAATAGCGAAACGCTGGATGTGGCGCTCCGCGGAAAGACGATTGACGACGTGCTGAAGATGCCGGTTGAGGAAGGCGTGACGTTTTTTGCCGGCGAGCCGGCGGTGGGCAAAAAGATCGAGGTGCTCAACGACCTGGGGCTGGGGTACCTGACGCTGGGACAGTCAGCCACGACGCTATCCGGCGGCGAGGCCCAGCGGATCAAGATTGCGTCGGAGCTGAGCAAGCTGCAGCGCTCCAAGCATACGGTTTACATCCTCGACGAACCCACTACGGGCCTGCACCTGGCCGACGTCGAGCGTCTGCTGGAGTCTTTGAACCGGTTGGTGGACGCGGGGCACACGGTGCTCTTAATCGAGCACCATCTTGATGTGATCAAGACGGCCGACCATGTGATCGACCTGGGTCCGGAGGGCGGACACGCCGGGGGAGAAGTAGTGGTCACGGGCACGCCGGAAGAGATTGCGGGCTGCAAGGCGTCGTACACGGGCCGGTTCCTCAAAGCGCACTTGCGGGGGTGAGGGCAGCGCGCCGCCATTTGTTACCGTGCTCTCACTGGATTGACATCACTTTGTGACATCCAATCGCTAGGATAAATCTTCACCACGAAGCCGGAAATTGAGGTCAGGCATGCACCCACTCAGAAGAAGTGTGCTGGTTGTTCTCTGCGCGATTGGGCCGTTCGGCTCGCTGTACGCCCAGGCGCCGGATAAATCCGCGGCGATTACGGGCACGGTCCTGGACGTTGCGGGGCAGCCCATTCCAAGCGCCTCGGTGTCCGTGCGAAACGAAGCGGGAGGGGCTCCTCGCCAGGCGACGGCAGGACCCGACGGTAAGTTTTCGATTACCGATCTGGGGGAGGGTTCCTATACGGTTGAGGCTTCCGCGCCCAGCTTTTCGGTTAGCCGCCGCGCGGGGGTGAACCTTGCCGCGGGGGGTACGGAAAACGTTAACCTGGCGCTGAACATCAGCGAACTGGCGCAGAGCATTACGGTCGAGGGAACGGTTTCGGTGGCTGCGGAGGCAGCGCCGTCTCAGAACACGTTGGATGCACGTTCGGCGAGATCCGAGATCAGCCCGGAGTACATCCAGAACTTCGCTTCGCCGGTGGCGGATTACACCGAATTGCTCAACAACGCCCCGGGCACGTTCAGCGTGAATCCGAACGGGGTTGGGCTAGGCGACAGCAAGACCTATTTTCGCGGTTTCAAAGACGGCCAATACACCATGCAGGCCGACGGCATTCCGTTTAACGACACCAACGATCCCACGCACCACTCCTGGGCATTCTTCCCCAGCCAATTCATTGCCGGCGTCGATTTCGACCGCAGCCCCGGTTCGGCCTCGTCGATCGGACCCACGAACTTCGGCGGGACTGTCGACCTGCTGTCACGCAGCGTGGCCTACTCTCCGGATATTCGCGCGACCGCGTCTTATGGTTCGTTCAATACGCGAATGCTCGCTCTGGACTTGGATTCCGGACAGTTCGGCCCGGGCAAGAAATCCAGCCTGACGATCAACGTGCACCAGATGTTGTCGGACGGATACCAGACTTACAACTATCAGAAACGGGTCGCCGGGTTCCTCAAGTATCAGTACCGGATCAACGATCGCACGACCGTCACGCTTTTCGGCGGCCTGGTCGATCTTTGGGCCAACACCCCCAACCTGAAGGGACCGTCGCGCGCCCAGATCGCCCAGTTTGGAGACAACTACCTGTTGAGCGGCGATCCGTCGCAACCGAATTACTACGGCTACAACTTCTACCACGTGCAAACGGACTTCGAGTACATTGGCATCCACAGCGAGTTAGGCCATGGCTGGAAGTTCGATAACAAGCTGTACACGTACCGCTACTGGAACAAGCAGAACTATAACAATCCTTCCATCCAGGCGGACGGCTTTTTCGCCCCGGCGGCGACGTCCATCACGACGAACAGCGCAGTGGACAAACTGAACGGATATCGCAAGGTGGGCGACATCGCGACGGTGAGTTACGAGATGAGCCGCGGTATCCTGCGGGCGGGCCTGTGGTTCGAGTGGGCCTATACCGACCGTTACCAGACACCCTCCGATCCGCGCACCTGGGTGGACGCAGCCTTGCCCAACTTCCATGAGCACTTCATCACCACTTCGGCGCAGCCCTTTGTCGAGTATGAATACAGGGTCACCAGGAAGCTGAGCATAGCGGCCGGGATAAAAGTCGCCCAGTACGGAATGGATTTGAACCAGGATCAGGATAACGGCAAGACCGTTGGTTGCCTGGGCGGAGTGCTCTCTACAACAAAAGTCACGCCGACGACTGTTTGCATTGGCGGCGCGCCGAGAACATACCACTCGGCAGCCTACCGCTCGTGGATGCCGTCGGCCGATCTGCGGTACAAGATCAAAACCAACTGGTCGGCGTATGCGCAGTTCGGCACCGGGACCAATATACCTCCGAGCAGCGTATTTGACTCCGCGAACGCACTGGTAGCGGTCCTGCCGAAACCGACCTCCGTCAAAACGTACCAGGTCGGCTCCGTGGTCAAGTTCAATCGCTGGACACTGGATGTCGATGCGTATTACAGCCACTTCCAGAATCCGTACGCGTCTTTAATCGACGCCACCACCGGCGAGTCCTACTTCTATCAGACTGGTCCATCGAACACCAAGGGTATCGAAGCCGAGAGCAACATTGCGATCAGTCACGGCTTTAGTCTGTACCTGAACGGAACGCTGGGATCGGCGAAATACCAGGAAGGCAGGAACTACGGCAACGGCGGTCTGTGGATCGCGTTCACTCCCAAAAACACCGAAGCGATCGGCTTGACGTACCAGGTGAAGAACTGGGACGTGGGCATGTTTAATAAGCGGGTCGGCCCCATGTACAACGACAATGGGACCATCAACCAGGCGGTCTCCATCGACCCGTTTAATGTAACCAACCTGTTTTTCAATTACACCTTCAGGGGCGATAATTACTTGAGGGGGACCAAGATCCGGTTCGCGATCAACAATCTTTTCGATCAACACAACGTGGTTGGGGTCGTCCCGTTCTCCACGAAAAGCAATGCCGCGTCACCAGGCGACATCCTGACGCTCGTGCCGGCGCGGAGCATCTCGCTGACGATGACGTTCGGCTACGCGCCGAAGTTCTGATCGCCGGTTCGCAGAGCGGCTCGCGTTGCGCTTGTGGGAAGGCCGGGCTGCGATCCGGCCGGTGGCGGAGTATACTGTCTCATGCGACGTGGTATCCATCGGGAACTGCCGCCGGCCGGGGCCGGGGCAAAGCATTGCGACACACGTCAGAGGAGGATGAAATGACACTTCGCATCTTGGGATTGGTATTGGCGGCAGCCGGCGTCATCGGGCTGGTTAGCGGGGCGCAGGCACAAAATGTGCCGGAGCAATTCGTCGTCAGCGGCAAAGCGGCCGAAAAGATTCAGGATTTCACCACCATCAACCTGGCCACCGCCGAGCGGATTGCCGCTGCGTGCGAGAAGGCCGCGGCAGCCGAAAACGTACAGATCAGCATCATGGTGCTCGATAACGACGGCAACCACGTATATATGGATCGGATGGACGGCCAGGGCTATCTCAACGTCGTTACAGCGGACATGAAGGCGCGCACCGCGCTGATGACTCGCCAACCCAGCAAGCTTCTGATGAATCGGGTGAACGAGAACCCCACGCAGGAGCTGCAGTTGATTCAGCTTGGCGAGTTTGCGAATTCCGGCGGGCTTCCCATCGTGGTCAATAAACAGTTGATCGGCGCCGTCGGAGTGGGGGGGTCGGCGCCGCGGGTGCCCGTATGGAGCGATGAGATCTGCGCGCAGAAGGCGCTGGTGGAGGTTTTCGGGCCATCGGTGCCGCCGTTGGAGAAAGATCTTCCGGCTCGCCGGAATCCCAACGCGGGCAACGCGCCGGTTCCACGCTTTGCCTCCGCCACAACGCCCAAGTCGACTTTGCCATCGGAATTCGTGGTCGGGGGCAAGGGAGCGGCGAATGTTTTTGACGGCAATCAGATTTCGCTTGCCGCAGCCAAGAAGATCGCCCGAACCTGCCGCGACTGGGCGGCTTCGAAGGGCGGCACGATGTCACTCTATATCATCGACAATGCCGGCGAGTTCGTGCACATGGAGCGCATGGACGGCCAGATCTTTAACAACATCCGCACCGCGCTGTTGAAGGCGCAAACGGCCCTGCGATCACGCCAACCGACTTCTATCCGCACGGTGCAACTCCGGAACGATCCGGATGGCATTCCGCGGCAACTCGCTTATTTCAATTTCTTCACGAACTCGGGCGGGATCCCGATCGTGGTGGACGGGCAAATGATCGGCGCCATCGGCGTGGGCGGCGGCGCGGGCGGCGGCGATGAGGCTTGCGCGATCGAGGGATTGAAGGCGACGTTCGGCGACCACGTCACGCTGCCGGTCTATCCCGCCGCTGGTGGAGCTGCCCGGTAGGAATAGCAAGACACAGGCAGGAATACCTGTGCCACCGCGAGTCTCAGTGGGAGGGGAATATGAGTAAAGGTAGGGCTGCGGCTGCGCTGGTGGCAGCCGGCGTGCTTCTGACCGGTGTATTGCACGCGGATGCGCCGGCGGATCTCAAAGCGGCCGTGGACAAATCGATGAAGGCCATGGGCGCCGAAAACCTCAAGACCCTCGTGATCACGGGTGAAGGCTGGGATGGCTGCGTGGGGCAGCCCTACAATCCGAATACCCCCTGGTGGCGCAAGTTCTCCAACAAGAACTACGTTCGGTCGATCGATTTCGATGTGCGGGGCTGGCGCCTGCAACGGGTCCGCGGAGAAGGCGAGAATCCCGCGCGCGGCGGCTGCAACGCGGGCCCGGTTGCCGACACCACCCAGAACCAGGTGACCATGGCCGGCGCCATGGCGCCGTGGAACACGCAGTTAGAGTACATCTTCCTGCCCGAAGGTTTCCTGCGGGTCGCCCTGGAAAAAAACGCGACCGTCAGCCCGGAGACGATCAAGGGCAAAAAATACACCGTTGTCTCCTTCATGGGTGACAACAAGGCTCCGGTGAACGGCTACATCAACGACCAGGGCTATGTGGAGAAAGTCGAAACCAAGATCGACAACAATGTGCTTGGCGATATCACCTGGAACGCCATTTACACCGATTGGAAAGACTTCAATGGCGTGAAATTCCCGGCGCACATCGAGCAGTATCAGGGCAGTCCGAAATACTTCGAGCTGGCGGTAAACGATGTGAAGCCTAACGCCCCGGTCGATCTGACTCCGCCCGCGGGCCGCGGACGCGGAGGCCCGGCCGGCGGTGGGCGCGGAGGACGCGGCGGAGAAGCCCCGGCTTCCATTTCCGAAGATCTCGGCGGAGGTTTCTGGCTGATCACCGGCGGGTACGCGGCGATCGTAGCCGACTTCAAAGACTACATCGTGGTGATTGAAGGACCGCAAAACGATATGCGCGCCACGCAGATTATCGCGGAGGCCAAGCGCCTGGTTCCCAACAAACCCATCAAGTACGTGATCAACACGCACGCCCACTTCGATCACAGCGGCGGATTGCGTGCCTTTGTGGCCGAGGGCACCACGATCATCACCCACCAGGTGAACAAGGCGTATTACGAGAAGATCTTCAAGGACTCGCACACCCTGGTCCCCGACAAGCTGTCGCAGATGAACCCGCAGCCCAAGGTGAAAATCGAGACGATGACGGAAAAAAAGGTCTTAACCGATGGCGAGCACGTCATCGATCTGTACCACGTGCAGGGCAGCACGCACAATGAGGGCATGATCATCGCTTACCTGCCGAAGCAGAAAGTTCTGCTGGAGGCCGATGAGTTCAACGTCGGCGCGGCCAATGCACCCACGCCCGCGAACATCAATCCTTACCACACCAACCTGCTGGCCAACATCGAGAGGTTGAAGCTGGATGTCGACCGGATCATTCCGGTCCACCTACCCGGCGACAACCGCAGAGTAACCATGGCCGAACTGTACACGGCCGCCGGCAAAAAGAACTAGGCTGCCAAAAGGAGAGTGTCCGGGGCTGTCGCCTTTTCGGTCCCCTCGCTTGAGGGTATTCCAGCCTCGCCCTCAAAAGACCTGTTGAATAAATCCACAAATTCAGGTATTTTTACTCCGAATAGATGGAACAGGAGGACTACATGATTAAGTTATACCGAAGCGCAACGCATCCTAATCAATGGCTGGCCTATGGTCAAGGAATCGGGTGGGTGGTTTTTCCGGCGACAGAAAACGGTTGGGCGAACCGTCGCGCTGCCCGCGGATTGGACCCGGTCCATCTCCGCGAAGTGCCACTCCACCTGGCTGGCAATACCGGGATGCCTGGCGACGCTCGCAGCCAATTCGCGCAGGCAGCGTGACCGAAGTCACTGAGCGGCGGCTACCTGGTTCTTATCCTGTGATTTGAGGGCAACTAATGAAACGGCTTTGGGTGTGTTTTGCGATCGTGTTCGCCGGTTCGTTCGCGGTCCTGGGCTGGATAGGCAGCCGCATTTATCAGGAAATGCCGCCCATTCCGGCTCGTGTCGTCGATACGAATGGCGCCGTGGTGGTGGCCGACGGCGATATCGGCCGGGGCCAAAACGTGTGGCAGACGCTGGGCGGCATGGAGGTCGGCTCGATTTGGGGGCATGGCAGCTACGTGGCTCCCGATTGGACGGCGGACTGGCTCCACCGCGAAGCCAGCTTCGTGCTCGATCAATGGGCTGCAGCGGAATATCGCGGCACGTACTCGAACCTGGCTGCCGAGGACCAGGCCAAACTGCGCGGCCGGTTGGAACAGATGTATCGCCGCAACGATTACGATGGCGCCACCGGGGCCATCCGGATCGACCCCGTGCGTGCGCGGGCCTTCGAAGCCTGCCTCCAACAC
>Ga0075030_100004191_pt1 | contig 13046 bp, 8 predicted proteins | sample LitLauG_LLR_2012_FD_71393 | JGI IMG/M metagenome (GOLD analysis project Ga0075030, IMG submission 71393) | Freshwater sediment microbial communities from Pennsylvania, USA - Little Laurel Run_MetaG_LLR_2012 | ecosystem: Environmental > Aquatic > Freshwater > Creek > Sediment | place: USA... | reverse complement strand
CAGCAGCCATGGGACACATAGACGCCTATCGGGTACCCCTGACACTCAACCACATATTGCACATGCTCCCGCAGCGCGACCAGCGTTTCCTTCCTCAAGAAAAGCGCATCCTTATGGAGACCCACACAAAACTCGCCTCGCTGAAACCACTTAGCACTTCCAATCCCCAAAACCCCGCACTTTCCCGCTTACACTTTTTCACGAGGAGGGCCGGGGCCTTTTCCCCTGAAAATACGAAACTAATGATTCAAAAGACAATCCCTGGCTTTATCGGGGCGTTATTTTAACGCGAGACCATCCCCCAGGCCAAAACGTCCACGGGACGAAAACATCTGTGACTCGCCGTGATGAGAGCGTCGTGCGATGCCCACTCGAAGCTGTCGTCGAGGACATATCATGGAACAATGAAGCTCGTCGCGATCCTCGCCCTCCTCTCCGCGTCGATTTGGGAATCGAAAGCTCCCGCCGACTGGACTGAAAGCGAGCTGATGAACCTGCTTACCGATTCGCCGTGGGCCCAGATGGCCGGGGCTCCTGGCGACGCGGCTTCGCATGGCGAGGGCATCCAGGTCTATCTTGCGACCGCCGCGCCGATGTTGTTGGCCGAGGCCGAGAGCAAGCGGCGCCACGAACGCAAAGCCAACGGGCCAGCGCGCGAAGAAGATCCCCTGGCCGCCGAGGCACGCCTGTGGATGGAAGATAATCGTGCGTCGCAGATCGTGGTGGCGGTGCGCGTCGTACGAAACAAGGCGTTTGATGACGCCGCGGACACCAAGCGCATGGAGGAAGAATCGATCATGCGCGTGGGCCGCAAGAAGTACAAGATGACGGGTAATTTTCCGCCCATCGCCGCCGACCCATACCTGCGCATTGCGTTTCCGCGCGCCGTGACCGAGGCGGACAAATCAGTGGTCTTCGAGCTGTACGTCCCCGGCGGGCGTCCGCCCTATCGAACCGTCGAGTTTCGAGTGAAGGACATGATGTGGAAGGGCAAATTGGAGCTGTAGTCCGGTTCTGCTATACTGGGAACGTCAAATAACGACCTACAGGTGCGTCTCCGCGCCGAGTGAAAGATAGACAATGCCGAAACGTACATTTCAGCCCAATAATCGCAAGCGCGCGAAGAAGCACGGGTTCCGCTCCCGCATGGAAACAAAGGATGGCCGCGCTGTGCTTTCGCGCCGCCGCGCTCGCGGACGCCACAAGTTGACGGTGAGCGACGAAAGACGCGTCAGGAACGCCAATTAACACCGGGCCCGGCGGCCGGCAGTTGTTTCCTCGAGCGTCCCGTATTCTGCGCTCCGCCGATTTCCGAACGGTCTATGATCACGGTAAACGCGTCCCCGGTCCTTTGTTCGTCGCCTTCTCGAAGGCGCGCCAGAGCGATGGACTCGGCGTACGCCTGGGCCTCACGGTGCCGCGCGCGCTGGGCGGGGCCGTGGTCCGCAACCGTATCAAACGGCGTTTCCGCGCCGCATTCCGCCTGCATCGCATGGAGTGGACGGCCGACTTCGACCTGGTCCTCAACCCGCGCAAAGCGTCCATTGACGCGCCCTTTCCCGACCTCGAGCTCGCGCTCGCCAAGGTGATCGAAAAATGCGGGCACTTGTAATCGCCGGATTGCGTATGTATAAGCGGTGGCTTTCGCCGATAATGCCTTCGGCATGCCGTTTCGAGCCAACCTGTTCCGTCTATATGATGCAGGCGGTTGAAAAATATGGCGTGCTGCGGGGCGTTGCCAAGGGATTGCGGCGCATCGGGCGCTGCCACCCATTTCATGAAGGAGGCCTGGATCCGGTCCGGTAACCAAAGGTAGCTGAAAAAGGGGGACAGCCCGCTCTGTCCACTCCATTGGAGTGGCGGAAAATATGGCGCCCTGGTTCTAGACAGAGTAGGCTGTCCCCCTTTTTCAGCAACTTTATAACATGAAGAAAGAACTTTCGATGGAGGCGCGGCTGCTCATCGCTTTTGTGCTGATGGGCCTGGTGCTGTTCCTCACGCCGTACATTTATAAGCCGGCGGCTGCACCCAAGCCCGCGGCCGCGAAGACCACGGAACCGGCAGCGGCTCCGGCGCCTGCTGCTGCCGCACCTGCGCCCGTGGCTCCTCCTCCCGTGCAGGCTGCTTCTGAAGCGCCGGGCCAGATTCATGGCGATCAGGTGGAAACCGTGGTCGTCGAAACCAATCTGGAGCGCGTGACGTTTTCGAACAAGGGCGCCGTGGTCACCAGTTGGGTCCTAAAGAATTTCAAGGATCACTCGGGCAAACCGCTCGACCTGGTCAACCCGGATTCGGTGGGCAAAGTCCCGGCGCCGATGTCGATCGAATTTAAGAATCAAAAGCCAACCAGCGATCTGAATGCAGCGCTGTATAAAGTCACGCGCGACGGCAACGATATATCGTTCGAATATTCCGACGGATTTATCGACGCCAAAAAATCTATCGCGTTCGGCAAGGACCGGTACCTGGCGCGCGTCGATTCGCAGGTTTCGGCCAACGGAGTGATGCTGCCGCATTCGCTGGAATGGCGCGGAGGCTTCGGCGACGAGACGGCCACGAATCCCGCCGCGCAGCAGCACGCGCTGCTGTTCGACCCCAATGCGCCGCGCTCCTACGGGCTGCTCGACAACGAACTGCAGAAGAAAGACGCCAAGGACGCCAAGAACGGACCCGTTTCGGTGACCGGCAATTACACCTTCGCGGGCATCGAAGACAGCTATTTCGCGGCCGTATTCCTACCGGCCGGCTCCGGATCGCTGGAGCTGACCACGTACTCCGACAATATTCAGAAGGACGGAAAAGACGTGGCCCGCGTGGGCGCCGCGGTGGGCGGCGAAGGGATCAATTCCTTCGAGCTTTACGCAGGGCCGAAGGATCTGGAAATCCTGAAGCGCGTCAATCCCAAGCTGGAGCAGGTTGTGGATTGGGGCATGTGGGGCTTCATCGCCAAGTATTTGTTTGAAGTGCTGAAGTGGACGGCGGGCAAGGTGGACGGCAACTACGGCTGGGCTATCATCCTGGTGACCGTCGCCATCAATACGCTGCTGTTTCCGCTGAAGATCACCAGCATGAAATCGTCCAAGAAGATGCAGGCGATTCAGCCGCAGATCAAGGCGATTAACGACAAGTATAAGGGCCTGTCGCTGAACGATCCGAAAAAGGCCGACCAGAACGCCGAAATGATGGCGCTGTATAAAGACAACGGCGTGAATCCGGCGGGAGGGTGCCTGCCGATGATCCTGCAGCTGCCGTTCTTCTTCGCGTTTTATAAAGTGCTGAACGTCGCGATCCAGTTGCGCGGCGCGCACTGGCTGTGGGTGACAGACCTTTCGCAGATGGAATCGCTGGCGATTCACGTGCTGCCGCTGATTTTGATTGCCACGCAGTTTCTGACGCAGCGCATGACGCCGAGCCCCGGCATGGATCCTTCGCAGCAGAAGATGATGATGATCATGCCTCTGGTGCTGGGCTACATGTTCTACTTTGCGTCCTCTGGATTGGTAATATACTGGTTGACCGGTAACGTGGTTGGCATCGCTCAGCAATGGTTTTTAAACCGAGGCACACCGCCGCCAACGGTGATCGATGTGAAGCCGGCCGCGAAGAAAAAGAACAGGAACTGAACTTTGCCCCATAAGAAGTACACAGTCGCGGAGGACGGCCCGCGCATCGACAAGTTTCTGAAGCACGTTTGCACTCTGGCCGATTTCGACCTGCAATTCGCCGTGGCCGAGGGCGGAACGCCGCACCCGGATTTCGAGAATCCGGACCTGATGGTCCGCTTCACGGGTCCCGACGTCGATCTGCTGCTCGAAAACAAAACCGAGCTGCTGCTGGCGCTGGAACATCTCACCATGGAAGCGCTGGGAATGGCCGGCGAGGAGCATTCGCGCATCTGTTTCGACGCCAACGACCGCCGCATCCTGCGCATTGAAGAACTGCGCCTCCAGGCGCTGGCCGCGGCGGAGATGGTGAAGAAATCGAAGCAGCCGTTTCACTTCAGTCCCATGAACAGCCGGGAGCGCCGCATTCTGCATTTGGCATTGCGCGGCGAAACCGAAGTGCGCAGTGAGAGCGTGGGCGAAGGTCCGATCCGCCAGGTGGTCGTCGTGCCTCACGATTTGAAGGTGCTGCCGGAGCCTGTTCGTCCCCCCAGGCCGCGTCCGGAAGACGACGGTGGACGACGGGGCGATCGTCGCGGAGGCCCTCCTGGACGAGGCGGCCCGCGTCATGGCGGCGGACGCGATCGCGGTCCCCGGCGGTAAGCTCAGCTTCCATTTCTTTTGTGGGGCGGGCTATCGAGCCGGCTAGTCGCCCCTACAGAAAAGCCGCTTGAAAAGCGGCTGCCGGCTGAATAGCCCGCCCCACACGGATGGGTTGTACACGGCTTTTCACACAGGCTCGGACGCCAGATGAACATCCACGATACGATTGCCGCCGTATCCACGCCTCCCGGACGCGGAGGTATTGGCGTCGTCCGCCTCTCCGGCCCGAACGCGCGCGAGATCGCTGAGAAAATCCTCACCTTTCGCAACGATTTTGAGTGGCGTCCCTGGACCGCCTCGCTGGCGAAACTGGCCGACGTGGATCAGGTGGTCGTCTCGTTTTACGCCGCTCCGAAATCCTACACCGGTCAGGACGTGGTGGAGATTTCCTGCCACGGCTCTCCTGTGGTGTTGCGGTTTGCGCTCGAAAGAGCCTGCGAGCACGGCGCGCGCCTCGCGGAACCGGGCGAGTTCACGCTGCGGGCCTACGTCAACGGACGCATCGATCTGCCGCAGGCCGAAGCGGTGCGCGACCTGATCGACGCGACTACGTTGTACCAGGCGCGCATCGCGGCGCAGCAGAATTCGGGCTCCGTTTCTCGCCGCATTCAGCCGTTGAAGGAAAAGCTGCTCGCGTTGATCGCGCTGCTCGAAGCCGGCATCGACTTCGCCGAAGACGACATCGATGTCGCTGCATCGGAGCAAATCGATGCGTCGATCCAGGCCGTGCTTGTCAGCGTCAAAGCGCTGATTTCGAGCTTCGCCTACGGCAAGCTGGTGCATGAAGGCTTCACGCTGGCCATCGTGGGACGCCCGAACGTCGGCAAGAGCAGCCTTTTCAATCGCCTGTTGGAACAGGACCGCGCGATTGTCACCGACATCCCCGGCACCACGCGCGATCTGGTTTCGGAGACCGCATCTGTCGAAGGCATTCCTGTAAAGTTCGTCGATACGGCAGGCATTCGCGAGGGGCAGGACAAAGTCGAATCCCTCGGTATCGAACGCAGCCTCCAAGCCATGGCCGATGCGGATTTGACGCTGATCGTCATCGATTCCACTGCGCCCGACGTGAGCATCGCCGAACAGGTGCAGGGAAAGTCGCTGATCGTGGCCAACAAAAGCGACCTCGCGCACACGCCACACGGCCTGCCCGTTTCCGCGCTCACGGGCGAAGGTGTCGCCGAACTGCGTCGCGCGATCGTCGACGCGCTCGCACCGCGCGGACGACTGGAACAGGAGGGAGGCTTCATCACCAGCCTCCGGCATGAACAACTGCTGCGCGAATCGGCCGAGGCGCTGAATCAGGCGCTGGCTGCGAACCGCATCGGAATCCCTCATGAGATGCTGCTGCTGGACCTTTATGCCGCGCTGCGCCCGATCGACGCCATCACCGGCGCGACCACCGTGGACGACATTCTGGGCCGCATTTTTTCCACGTTCTGCATCGGCAAGTAATTAGCCCAGTACCCTGCCATGTACCAGGACTTCCTAGGCCCCAAGTACCTTGTTGCATGCTTCCGCGGACGGCACACTCTAGGGCAGGGAAGTGTCCCTTTAGACATCACTCCATGGAGCGCCAAGACTTAGAGCAGTGGAAAGCAAAAGAAGTGGCGCGGCTGCTCGCGTTGGTCGAGACCGAGCGCCGCTACTACCAGGAAATGGTAGCGATGCTGCCCGCGGCACTAGTGGTGCTGTCCGCCGACCGCCGTATTTCCTCGGCAAACCGCGCGTTCCGGCAGACGTTCGGGCTCCGCAGCAGCGATCTTCGCGGAAAAACGATTGACCAGATCCTGCCGTCGGAGCGGCTGGTGGAAAAAATCCGCGACGTCCACACGAACGCCGTGGCGCAGACCGGGCTAATGATCGATTACGAAGGCCGCCGGTTGTCGTTAGCCGTTCTACCGATCCGCAATTGGGATGATGAAAGCGAAATTGAAACGCTGTTGATGATCCAGGAGGTGTCCGGGGCGCCCATGGTTGCGGGCGCGGCACCCATTGCCGTCAGGACCGAGCAGCCGCTGGAGATCCCCGCCATCGTGTGGCAGGCCGATGCGGACACGCTGGCGTTCCTCTCCGTGCGTGGCGAGTTCGAGCCTCTGCTGGGTTTTCCGGCGTCTCATTGGACCGGGTCCCCTAAATTTTTTGAAGAGCGCATTCATGCCGAGGATCGCGCGGCGGCGCTGGAACTGTATCGCGGGGCTACGGGCACCGCCAGCGCGGAATTTCGCGTCATCACGCAGGCGGGTGGTACGCTGTGGATGCGCGAGACGGTCCGCAAGACGGGCACGACGCTCAGCGGCGTGATGACGCAGGTGGACCGGCGGCGGCAACTGGAAGATCAACTGCTGCGGGCAGGCCGCGCCGAGGCCATGCAGGGCATGGCCAGCAAGCTGGCGCACGATCTGAACAATCCTCTGATGATTGTCACCGGATACGCCGAGGATCTGCGCGCCACCATGCGCGAGGACGATCCGGCGCGCGGCGACGTAGATGAAATTCTCAACGCCACCGGCCGCATGTCCGGCATCACGGCGCAACTGCTGCAATACACGCGGAGACAGGCGCTGCCGCCCGAGCCTCTGGACGTCGCCGCGGCGCTGGCGCACATGGAAGAAAAGATTGCGCACGCCGCGGGCGGCGGGGTCGCGATTCATTTCACGAGCGCACCTGGCTGGGCGCTGGCCAGCGCGCCTCAGTTCGAAGAGGTGATTCTGGCGCTGGTTTCGCACGAACGCGAGGGCGCGAAGGACCGCGCCAACCTTACCATCGCCTGCCAGATCGACACCATGGCGGAGAGCTTGCCTGGCACGACGCTTGCGCCCGGCGTTTATACGCGTATCGCCATTCAGGACGACGGCCGCGGCCTCGACGAAGCGAAACGCAAGGCGGCGTTCGACGCGTTTATCTCAAAGCCCGGCGAAACGCCGGCCGGCCTCGCACTGGCCCGCGCCTACGCCATCGTTCGCGAATGGGGCGGCGACATCGCGCTGCTCAGCGAGCCATTCCGCGGCTCGACGTTCCTTGTATATTTGCGGCACTGCGAACCGCCACAGCCGGTGGCCATTCCCGAACCGGAGCCAACGGTGGAGGCCCCGCCGCTGGTGCCCGAGCCTGTTCGCGACACGATTCTGCTGGTGGAAGATGAGCCCGGCATTCGCGGTCTGGTGCGCAAGATCCTGCGCCGCGAAGCGTACAACGTGATGGAAGCAGGGTCGGCGGAAGAAGCCATCGCGATGGCAGCGTCGGTGGCGGGGCGCATCGATTTGCTGGTCACCGACGTGATGCTGCCCAAGCTGACAGGACGCGACTTGGCGGAGCATCTCCGCGCCGCGCGGCCGGACCTGAAAGTCCTGTACATTTCCGGCTACACCGACGACGACGCCGTCCGCACCGGCGCGATCCCTCCTGGCGCGAGGTTCTTGCAAAAGCCGTTTACGCTGGGCGCGCTGGTGGAGAAGGTCCGCGAATCGCTGGCCAAGTAAGCCTATTCGGGGCACACGCCCTGGCGAGAGAGCGGTCATTATCTATAGGGTCCGAGACCGACGCGATGCGTATCGTTCGCAGAGGTGTTCAGGAGCGTGGGATTGGTCTCGTCCGTTGGGCAGCTTCGACCTCGGAGCCCCACGCTTGCGCTTGGGGCCCCGGGTATGGAGGCGCGTTAGAAGCGGAAGTGAGCAGAAAGCATCATGATCCTGGGCCCTCCGAGCGTGGACTGGATCAGGCCGAGCGAAGAGGACACTGCCCTCACGGTGACTTTAGTGATGGCATTTCCCGAACGGGTTACGCTGTACAGGCTGTTATTGACGTTCGGCGCATCGAAATCCGGATGATTGAAGACGTTGAACACATCGAACCGCAGAGCGAGGGACATACGCTCGCCGATGCGTGTTACTTTCGCCAGCGAAATATCGGCCCGGCTTTCGAAGGGCGCGCGGAAGGTGTTCCGTCCAAAACCGGAGAAAGAGGTCTCATAGGTATCGCAGACCTGCGCGCCATTCACCGTCGCGCAGGGCGGCACGCCCATGGAGCCCGGCGCAACTGTCGGGATGTAGAGCTTCGAGGTGTCGATCAGCGGCTTGTTGGGATTGATTCCGGTGGTGCCCTGTAACTCGAGCTGCGAGACAGAGGTCCCCGGAGTGAAGCCCATAATCGGATCGGAGATATTCACCGTTGTGCTGTTATAAACGCTGGCGATTGCTCCTGAGTAATCGATGAAGTTATAGGGTTGACCGCTCTGGAGGCTGACTAACCCGTTCAGGGTCCAGCCCCTGGTGAGCAGCGGCAGAATGCCGGTGTTGGCCTTGAATCCCGGAATTTCGTAGCTGTAGAACCCGGTGAATACATGGGTGCGATCGAAGGTGGACGTGCCGTACGAAGCGCTGGGAGTGAGCGGATTGTTACCGTTGTAGAAGAGCCCCAGACCCGATTGGATGTCGAGCGCATGCGACCAGGTATAGGAGGCCGAGGCCTGCAGGCCGTGGCTGAGACGTTTCCTCACGCCAACCTGAAGGGCGTTGTAGTTCGAGGTGCCGATGGTCTCATAAAGCACCGAGTTGGTGGAGTAGCCGATGTAGGGTGCACGAAGATCGCTATTGCCGCCTTCATACGTCGCGATGTTTTCCGAAGGCAGGATATTGAAGCCGTAACTGGAGGTCTGGCCGTTGATCGGATTGCTCGGCGTCGCGATTTGTCCCTGGTTGAAGGGGATGGGCAGCACCTGATTGCTGCCGTGGTTGCCCACGTAGCCGATGGTGATTGCCACGGAGTCGACCGGCTGATACTGAATGTCGAAACTCCAGTTCATGGTGTAGGGCAGGTGATTGTTCGCATCGTATCCTCCGAAAATATAAGGCGCCGTGCCCGCGGTCAATTGGGCCATGTTGGGAAGCTGCCTGGCCAGAATGCTCGGATCGCCCGGCGTTCCCGGAGGTGTGGGCCCGAACGGAGCCGAAAGCGTTGCGCCCGCAGGCGGCCCGATCTTCACGGTGAAGGGAAGCTGGTCGGTGACGCCAAATGGACCGCTATAGCCGCCGCCTGCACCCGGTGAGAGGTACGTGAATAACTCGCCGCGATCGTAGTACAGACCGAAGCCGCTGCGCATGGTGAAGTGCTTGATGAACGACGGGCTCCAGGCCACGCCGACGCGGGGTCCGAATCCCTGCTGGGTATTCTTGAGGGTGGAGTTCGACCCAGCGTGCGGGGCATATTTGGAATTGCCCGCAAACAACAGGCCGCTATTGGTAATCGTGTCGGAGGAAGCACTATACGCGTACACTTTCGGGTCGAAGTTGACCAGGTTGCCGTTCTTTTCGCTCAGCGGGCCGTCGTAATCGTAGCGAATGCCGAGGCTCAGCGTGAGATTGCTCTTCACTTTCCAGCTATCCTGCGCATAAGCGCCGATCTGGTCCGCGCGGTAATAACGGTTGGCCGAGCCGTTGTAGAAAGAAGTGCTCGAAGGAGTCAGCGACCCCAGCAGGAACTGCGAGAAGTTACTGAAGCCGATGGACGCCGCGTCGGTGATGTTATTCAGGATATTCAACTGCGTGTGAGCCCAGCTTGCGCCGAACGACAACGTGTGGCGTCCACGGACCCAACTGGCGGTGGAATTCAGGTCCCACTTATTCTGGACCATGCCGACGTTGGCGAAGTTGCCGCTCGGCCCAAAGGTGAGGGACCTGTTGATGTTGTTGTCGGTGGTGCCCAGTGCAATCTGCGGGAAGGTTGGGATGCCCCAGAGATTAATTCCGGCGTCGGAGGGAGCGGACGGCTGTTGTGTATTGGCATAACTGCGCATCCGCACCCAGCCGATGCGATTTTCCCAGGTAAGATTCGGTCCCAGAATCGAAGTATTGTTGATGGAGGCCAGATCGGAGCCGGAATCGAGCGATTTGCCGAATCCCTGGATTCCCGTGCCTCCGCCGAAAGGATTGTAGTTCGGCGCATCCTGGTATAACACCTTCGCGCTGAGGCGTTCTTTATCGTTCCAGTTATAGTCGAGGCTGCCCGTTCCGATATTGGCCGCGGTGGTGCTGGCGCTGCCGTTGACCAGGACGTTATATCCCAGTTGCTTGGCGGAGGCGGCATTGGTGACGTTCGGGTTGGGTATGAACCAGTTGCCGTTCACCTTGAGATTCATGATTTTCAGCGCAGCCGGATCGATTTGGGTAGGGGCGATGGTGACTCCCAGATCCTGCTGCGCCACAGCGGCGAGACCCGCGGCGCTGCGATCGTCGGTCAGGTGCTGGGGAACGGTGGCTGTCGAGGATCCGGCGAGGTTGTCGGCCACTCGCAGGGCTTGAAAGGAGCCGAAGAAGAACAGTTTGTCTTTGAAAATCGGACCGCCGAACGTCCCGCCTGGCCGGTTGTAATGCAGGGGAGGAACTCTCTGTCCAGAGGGGATGCTGAGGCTTACCGGAGCCGCATTGCGGAAGAACGGCGCTGCGTTGAAGATGGTGTTCTGGAAATACTCGTAGATTTCTCCATGGAACTTATTGCTGCCCGACTTCGTGATGGCCGAAATATGAGCGCCCGATCTCGCGCCTTGGGTTGCGTCGTACATGGCGGTGTTCACGCGGATTTCTTCCAGCGTTTCCTGCGGCGGTGAAGGCAGGGACTGCCCGATGGAATCGTACACCGACACGCTGGTGATGCTTTGCCCGCCCACCGTGGAACTCTGGCCGGTATTGGAGGTGTAACGCGTCGAGGCGACTCCGCTGCCCGTTTTGCCGTTAAACAGATTATCGGCATTGACGCCGTTGACGACGAAGCTGTTCGAAGTGTCGCGCTGTCCGTTGGCCCAGATATCCTGGTTGCCCAGCCCCGCGTTGGAACCGCTGCCAGAGAGAAAATCCGCATTCACGCCGGGCGACAGCAGAGCAAGCTGCGTAAAGCTGCCCGTGCCCAGAGGCGTGCCCGCGATGGTGTTCGAGTCCAGCACGTAGCCGTTGGTCGGGTCCGTCTCATTGAGCATAGGCGTGCCCTTGACCTCAACGGTGGTGCTGACTTGGCCGACGCGCAGGGTCGCGTTCACGGTGGCGGAGCGTTCCGCCTGCACCAGGATTTGCGGGTGAGTCTCCACCTGGAATCCAGTCTTCTTAAAGCTCACGGAATAGATACCGATGGGTAGGTTGGGGATCTGATAAAGACCGTTGCCCTGCGTTTTCACGCTGACCTGGAGGTTGGTCGCCTCACTCACCGCGGTGACCGTGACTTCACCGACAGCCGCATTGCTGGCGTCCTCGACGCTGCCCAGGATGGCGCCCAGCAAGCCTTGCGCATGCACCAATCCCGGCGCCATGGCAAGCAAAAAAAATGCGGCAGACAATACTCGTTTGAACATTCGTGCTCTCCCTTGACACGGGGACGGTGGACACACCCCGCATGTGAATTTCAAAACCCCAAAGAAATGAATCGCTTCACATTAGCATCGCCGTATGAGAGCCACGTTACAGAAACGAGACCGGTGTGTTACGCGCGTTTGACCAGGCCGGCCGTGGTGTTGGTGGGCGTGCGGAAGCGTTTGGCAGGTATCGGAGGTGAATTCAAGAACATCTGCCGCCAAAGGGGAAACCGGGTTGCGATGGAGCGGGCTCTACTTTTCCGGCAGGGCGAAGCGGTAGCCTACCCAGGGTTCGGTCAGCAGGTATTTTGGCTCGGCTGGATTGGGCTCAATTTTCTTGCGCAACTGGTTCATGAACACGCGCAGGTACTCCACCTGGTCGCCATAATCGGGGCCCCACACGGCCTGCAGCAGACGCCCGTGCGGGATCGGCACATTGGGATTCGCCAGCATATATTGCAGCAGTCCGAACTCTTTTGGCGTGAGGCGGACTTCGCGGCCTCCGCTGATGACGCGGCGGGTGGCCAGGTTAATTTCAATGTCGCCCAAATGCACCGACTGCGGACCTCCCTCGGGCGACGAAGGCATGCGGCGCAGCGCGGCGCGGATGCGAGCCAGAAGCTCGGGCATGCTGAACGGTTTGGTGATGTAGTCGTCCGCTCCGGCGTCCAGCGCGGCCACTTTATCCTGCTCCGAATCGCGCACCGTCAGCATGAGGATCGCCACTTCGCTGCCGCTGCGAATCGCGCGGCAGGTTTCCATGCCGCCCATGCCCTGCATGTTGATGTCGAGCAGCACCAGGTCGAAGCGGCTGGCGCGAATGGCTTCCAACGCTTCTTCGCCGCTGCGGGCCTCGGAAAATTCATAGCCCTGGGCGGTGAGCGTGGCCCGCAGCACGCGCCTGATCTGGGGCTCGTCGTCCACCACTAAAATGCGGCCGGAACTCATTTGTTGCGTCCTTCCTTTTTCGGCAGAGGAAGCGCGGCGCAAAATTCCGAGCCATCGCCGTCCGCGTCCTCAATCCACAGATCGCCCCCGTGGGCGCGGAAGATTTCCCGCGCGATGTACAGGCCCATGCCGGTGCCCGGCACGCGATCGGTGGCACGGCTGGGGCGGTAAAATTTGTCGAAAATGCGGCTGCGCTCACGTTCTGGGACACCGGGGCCCCGGTCTTCCACGCGGATGACCAGCCGCTCACCCTCCAAATCGGCGGAAACAGAGATCGGCGACGCGGGCGGCGAATACTTGAGCGCGTTATCCACCAACTGGCGCAGCGCCAACGCGATCAGTTCCGGATCAGCAAAGGCACGCGGCAATTCGGGCGAAGCATGGACCCGGATGGCGCGGCCGGCGCACTGCGCAGCGAAAGGCTCCATCACTCGATGAAGCAGCGCAGCAACGTCCAGCGCGTCGCGCTCCAGCCGCAACTTGCCGGCGTCGAT
>Ga0075030_100004182_pt1 | contig 13059 bp, 10 predicted proteins | sample LitLauG_LLR_2012_FD_71393 | JGI IMG/M metagenome (GOLD analysis project Ga0075030, IMG submission 71393) | Freshwater sediment microbial communities from Pennsylvania, USA - Little Laurel Run_MetaG_LLR_2012 | ecosystem: Environmental > Aquatic > Freshwater > Creek > Sediment | place: USA... | reverse complement strand
TTTTTCCCTGTGCGTGCGCGGCGAGCAGTTCATTCAACGATTTGCCGAAACCCACCGGGGAGAAAGTCACTTGCCCAAGTAGCGGCTTCACCGTTTCGTATTCGGTAATCATGCGCCGATACGCTTCGCCGTCTTTTTTGGAGAACTTCGCGAACTCAACACACGTGCGGTCGAGGTCGCGCCACTGGGTCAGGTAAGACCCGTCGGGAAACGGCATGTGAAATACAGGATCCGGATAAATATATTCGAGACCGTAGTCGCCGAGCTTCAGTTCGTTGTTGCGGAGCAGGGGATTGCCGTGAATGCCGTTGTGCGCGGAGGAGCAAACGTCGTGGACAAAACCCTCGAGCGTCAGGTGCGCGGATTTCACGCCACCGCCGACAATCGGACGCCCTTCCAGCACCAGGCAGCGGTAGCCCGCCTTCGCCAGATATGCCGCGGTGATCAGGCTGTTGTGACCCGCGCCCGCCACGACAACATCGAATTGTTCTGGCATGTGGCCTCCTCGCTTGTTTTATTGCGCGGCCAGATTCTTCTGCAGCGTTGCAGCGTCCACTTCGTGTTCCCAACGCGCCACTACCACCGTCGCCACGCCGTTCCCGATCATGTTCACCGTCGCGCGGCACATGCTCATGAACCGGTCGATGCCCAGGATAATGGCCATGCCCGCGACTGGGATGGTAGGAATCACCATCAGTGTGCCTACCAGCGCGATGAATGACGCGCCCTGCACGCCGCTGGCGCCCTTCGATGTCAGCACGGCAACGGCGAGTATCGTAAGCTGCTGCATGAGCGTAAGGTGCGTGCCGGTGGCCTGCGCAACAAACAGCGCCGCCAGCGTCATGTAAATTCCCGTGCCGTCGGTGTTGAAGGTGTAGCCGGTGGGAACAACCAAGCCTACTAATGCTTTAGAGCAGCCCAACCGCTCAAGTTTTTCCATCAGCGTCGGCATCGCGGGTTCCGAGGAACTCACCGCCAGCACCAGCACAATTTCTTCCTTGATGTACTTCAAGAATCTCCAGATCGCGAATCCACACAGCCGACAGATGATGCCCAGCACCAGCAGAACGAAGAGCAAGGAAGTCAGGTAAAAGATCGCGATAAGTTTAAGGAGTGGACCGAGCGAAGCCAGGCCGAATTTCCCCACGGTGAACGCCATGGCGCCGAAGGCGCCAATCGGCGCAAGTTTCATGACGATCCGCACCACGCCAAACACCGCGTGCGTCAGCGCATCGAATAAATCCACCAACGCTTTGCAACGAAGCCCCACCGCGGACATGGCAAACCCAAAAAGGACGGAAATCAGCATCACCTGCAAAATGTCGCCCTTTGCAAACGCGTCCACCACCGAAGTGGGAATAATGTGCAGGATAAAATCGGGAACATTTTGCGATTTGGCCGCCCCCGCGTAATCGGCCACGGCTTTGGCGTCCAACGTGGCGGGATTCACGTTCATGCCGCCACCGGGATTGGTGATATTCCCGACCAGCAGGCCGATCACTAGGGCGATCGTGGAGACGACTTCGAAATAGAGCAGCGCCTTGCCGCCAACTCGGCCGACCTTCTTCATGTCCTCCATGCCGGCGATACCCGTCACCACGGTGCAGAAAATGATCAGCGTGATGATCATGGTGATCAGGCGGATGAACCCATCGCCAAGCGGCTTCATCGCCATGGCTGTGGCCGGACGGAAATAGCCGAGGGCGATTGCCGCGACGACCGCGAAGAGAACCTGAGCTGTGGGATTCAGATAGAGCGGCTTCTTGCTTCCGGTGGGATTGCTCATGGTCGGGGCCGGACGCACCACGTCGCCGGCGCTCAATTCCCCTCTCCAGAAAATGCTTGCGAATTTCCTGCTACAGCCACTTCTCCGGCTCGCGAATGGCAGCGGCCAACTCGCCAAGAAATTCCGCGGCGCGCGCTCCATCCACCACGCGATGGTCGCTGGAAAGCGTCATGGTCATCATCGGCCGGATTCCGGGCTTGCCATCCACGGGCACCACGGCATCCGCGATCGCGCCCACGGCCAGGATTGCGCATTGCGGCGGCGTGATAATGGCGCTGAAGGCGTCAATCTTGTACATGCCCAGATTGCTCAGCGTGAATGTGCCGCTGGAAATATCAGCGGGACGCAGGCGGCCGGCCCGTGCGCGCTCGGTGAGTTCGCGGCGCAATGTGGAAAGATTCGCCAGCGGTGTTTTGTTTGCGCTGGGAATTACCGCGCCAACGACGCCGTCTTTCACAGCCATGGCCACGCTGATATTGATGTCCGGGTTCAGGCGCACAGCGTCGCCCGTCCAGCTTGCATTCATTTTCGGATGCTTTTCGAGCACTTTCGCGATCAGCGCGATGAGCACATCGGTGATCGTCGGAGCTGTGCCGGCCGCGCTGCCAGCGCCCAGTTTTTTCTGCGTGGCCTGCAGCGCGCTTGCGTCCACAGCCTGTTGCAGGAAAAAGTGCGGCACGCTGGTCCAGCTCTGCGTGGTGCGCTCTGCCATCAGCCGGGCGAGCTGGCTCAGCGGCTCGGTTGCGGAAGCAGATGCCCGAGCCGGCGAAGCTGCCGCCGCGCCGGATCCTTTGGCGTTTGCCGCTGCTTGCACATCTTCGGAGGTAATCGTGCCATCCGGACCCGTGCCTCGAATCGCGCCGATGTCCACGCCAAGTTCTTTGGCCAGACGGCGAGCTTTCGGAGAAATTTGTATCGCCGCGGGTTCCGCGGAAGGTCGCGTTGGAACAGGTGCAGCCGCTGCGGATTGCGCCGCGCTGGTTGCGCGAGCCGCCGGAGCCGCGGTCGCCACCTTCGTGGGAGGTTTTTCGCCCGGGGCAACAAGCCACGCGATCGTTTCGCCGACCGGAACCACCGCGCCGACTTCAGCGGTGACTCCGGCGAGGATGCCGTCTCCCGGCGCTTCCACCTCGACAACCGCCTTGTCCGTTTCAATTTCCAGCAGCGGTTCGCCCTTGGTGACGCTTTCGCCTTCTTTCTTGCGCCACGCGAGCAATTTTCCATTTTCCTGCGCCATTTCCAGCGCAGGCATCACCACACTGATAGCCATAGTTTTTCCCTGGGACGCGGATTCAGCAAATCAATCCGTAGCCGCCACTCCTTCTCTTCTCGCGCCCGCCACCATTTCCTGCACGGCAACGCTGGGCGCGGCTTCGCTTTCGCGCGCCGTGGGCAGCGGTCCATCCACGGTGTGATAGTGCGCGCCGGCGACCAGCAATTTTTCCGCCGGGAAGCGCGTGATTACTTCGTGGCCGGTTTCGGTGACCACAATTTCTTCCTCGATGCGCGCGGCGCTCCAGCCATCCTTCGAGGGCCAGAACGTCTCCAGCGCGAACACCATGCCCGGCTTGATTTCGTGGGAGTGTTCGAGCGAAACCATGCGGCTGATCACTGGCTTTTCCCAAATGGCCAAGCCGATGCCGTGGCCGAATTGCAGCGCGAAGGCGGCTTCTTCATCGGGGAAGCCGAACTCCTGCGCCTTTGGCCAGACGGATGCGATTTCCGCGGTCGTGCGTCCTGGCCGCACCAATTCGATCGCCGCGTCCAGATAGTCCCGGCAGCGTTTGTAGGCGTCAATCATCGCGTGCGAGGCGTAGCCGATGGTGAAGCACCGGTAGTAGCAGGTGCGATAGCCCATGTAGGAATGCAAAATGTCGTAATAGACGGGGTCGCCGGGGCGCAGCACGCGATCGCTGAAGACGTGCGGATGTGGATTGCAGCGTTCGCCGGAAATTGCGTTCACCGCTTCCACGTACTCCGAACCCAGGTCGTAAAGCACCTTGCTCGCGAGGCCCACGGCCCGGTTCTCGGAGAAGCCAGGTTTCATCGCGCGATACAGTTCGTCGTAGGCCGCGTCCACCATCATCGCGGAGTGATTCAGCAGGGAAATTTCGTCCTGCGTCTTGATCACGCGCGCGTCGGACATCAACTGCTGACCGTCCACGATTTTGATGCCTTCGCGCTGCAGCGCGAAAAGGATCGGCGGTTCGACGATGTCTATGCCCAGCGGCTCATTCAGCAGGCCGCGCTTTTCGAGCTCCACCTTGATTTTGCGGGCCACATTTTCCGCGCGCCCCATTTCCGGAGACATTGCACCGCGCAACAACGGAATGCCGGGGCGCGAACGCTCGCCAAGCCACGGACAATTCTGTTGGTGGTGCTTGGCCGCGGAACCGAAGTCCCAGAGAATCGGTTCGTCATTCTGCGGCAGCAGGCAGAAGCGGCTGTTTTTGTCCTGCGCCCAGGTGCCGATATGTGTCGCGGTGATGTACCGGACATTGTTCATATCGAAACAGAGCAGCGCGCCCATTTCGGACTTTGCCAGCAATGCTTTTGCCCGCGCCAGGCGTTCCTTGCGCAGGCGATCAAAATCGATGCGGTTTTCCCAGTCCACCGCCATCGGGCCATAAGTCTTTAGTGCCACGTCAGGCCTCCTCTTGAGAATGTTTCAGGCTTTTCCGCAAAGCTTCCGCGCCGCTTCAAATACCGTCTGCTCGGTCGGCACGGTGACGTCTTCGAGCGGCGGTGAAAAGGGAATTGGCACATGCATCGCGCCCATGCGCTTTACCGGCGCTTCGAGATTGAAAAACGCGCCTTCGGCAATCACCGAGGCGAGTTCGCCGGTGACACCGTAGCGCGAGTAGCCTTCGTCAATCACGATGGCCCGCGAGGTCTTCTTCGCGGATTCGACCAGCGTTTTTTCGTCGAGTGGCCACATCGTGCGCGGATCGATCACTTCCGCGCTCAGGCCGATACCGTCCAGGAGCTTAGCGGCGCCCAGGGCCACATCCACCATGCTGCTGGTGGCGACCAGCGTGATGTCTTCGCCTTCGCGCTTCACGTCCGCCACGCCAAAGGGGACGGTGTAATCGTCCGCTGGCACGTGGCCCTTTTGCTTGTACATCATCTTGTCTTCGAAAAAGATCACCGGATTGTCGTCGCGAATCGCCGTTTTCAGCAATCCCTTCGCGTCATACGGGGTCGAAGGCATCGCGACTTTGAGTCCCGGCACGTGGCACAGCCAGGCGTGTAGCGATTGCGAGTGCTGCGCGGCCGAACGGCGCGTGGCGCCGAGTGTGGTCCGCAGCACCATCGGCACTTTCCACGTGCCGCCAGACATGTAGTGCGCCTTCGCCGCCTGGTTCACCAGTTGGTCCATGGTCAGCGTCAGAAAATCGCCGAACATGATGTCCACCACGGGACGCAGGCCGGTCATCGCCGCGCCGACGCCCATTCCCGTGAAGCCGGCTTCGGAAATCGGCGTGTCCAGCACGCGCTCCGAGCCGAATTCTTCAACCAGCCCGGATAAAACTTTGAAAGGCGTTCCGGCTTCGGCGACGTCTTCGCCAAAGATGCAGACGCGCGGATCGCGGCGCATCTCTTCCGCAAGCGCTTCCCGGATGGCTTGCGCAAATGTGAGTTCCCGCTGAGCTGTCTGTGTGTCAGGCATAAACGTCCTGGTCGACCTCCTCGACGGAGGGATATGGCGCGGCAATCGCAAACTCCACCGCTACCTTCATTTCTTCGCGCGCTTCGTCTTCGATTTTCTTCAGCGCAGCGGCATCAGCGAATTTCTGGCTGACGAGCCATTCGCCCATGTTCTTGATCGGATCGCGCTTGGTCTTCCATTCCTGTTCTTCCTGTTTGGAACGGTAGTATTCGCGGTTGATGTCGCCGACGTGATGCCCGGTGTAGCGGTACGTATCGCAGACCAGGAACGCAGGGCCTTCACCGCGCCGCGCACGGCTCACGAGCCGGTGTGCCGCGGAGTAAACGGCGCGCGCGTCTTGTCCATCCACGCTTTCCGCGTGTACGCCAAAGGCGGTTCCACGCGCCAGGATGTTTCCGGCGGTGGTTTCCGAATAATGCGTGTATTCCGTGTAGAGATTGTTTTCGCAGACGTAGATCACGGGAAGTTTGTAGAGCGCCGCCAGGTTCATCACTTCGTAGAGAACGCCCTGACCAAGCGCGCCTTCGCCAAAGAAGCAGACGGCCACGTGGTCCGTCTTTGTACGCTTTGCCGTCAACGCCGCTCCCGTGGCGATACCTGCGCTGCCGCAGACGATGGCGTTGGCGCCAAGGTTTCCCGTTGCGGGATCGGCGATGTGCATGGAGCCGCCCTTGCCGCGGCAATAGCCAGCTTCTTTGCCGAGCAGTTCGGCAAACATGCGGTCGGGTGTTGCGCCTTTGGCGAGGCAGTGGCCGTGACCGCGATGTGTGCTGGTGATGTAGTCGGTTTTCTCCAGCGCTTCGCAAATGCCTACGGCAACGGCTTCTTCGCCGATATAGAGGTGCGCAAGACCCGGCATCAGCGCGCGCATGTAGAGTTCGTTGACCTGCTCTTCGAACAGGCGGATGCGCACCATCTGCCTGTACAAACGCAATCCCAGTTCGGCTTGCACCCCTGCTTCCGTCTTTGTGGAATCTTCAACCGTCTTCATGGTTTTACCCCGGACATCACTGCCAGCACGTCAAACACAACCGCAAAATCTTTTTCCACCAGGCCCATGCCGCGCGCTGCGGTCAGGAATTCGTTGGTTACCGCCGTCGTGGGCATCGGAACGTCCAGATGACGTCCCAATTCCAGCGCCAGCAACATGTCTTTCTGCATCATGTTGACGTTGAACCACGCCTCATCCGGCTGCTTCAGCACGAACGGGCCGCGATATTGCACCATAGGCGAAGCGATCACGCTGTGCGTGAGCACATCCACGGCGACTTCGCGCTTGATCCCGCTTTTTTCTGCGAGAAGTACGCCTTCGCAGAACGCCAGCATCTGCACCGCCAGGCTCAGGTTGGTGCCGATCTTCATCACCAGGGCCAGGCCGTTGTCGCCCACATGGGTTACTTTCGGCCCGATGTCCAGCAGCAGCGGCTTCACTTTTTCAAAGGTTTCCCTGCGGCCGCCCACCATCACGGAGAGCTTGCCCTCCTGCAAGGTGATCACGCTGCCGGAAACGGGGGCATCCACCAGGTCGCTGCCCTTGTCGCGGATTTTCGCGGCGAAATCGCGGCTCACTTCCGGGCTCACCGTGCTGATATCCACAAAAAGTTTGCTCGGCGAAGCGGCGGCCAACATGCCGTCCGGCCCGTTCATCACCGCCGCAAGGGCCGCGGAGTTCGTAACCATTGAAAAAATCACGTCAGATGCTTCGACGACCGTGCGGGGCGAATCCGCCCACTTCATGCCCTTTTTGAGCAGCCATTCCGCTTTCGAACGCGTGCGGTTGTAACCCGTTACGCTGTGCCCCTTGCTGAGCAGGCGATTCACCATTTCGCTGCCCATCACACCAAGTCCTACAAATCCTAAATTAGCCACGGCTTCTCCTCTGTCTATGGGTTCTTCCTGCCGGCGTTGCTCGGCTATTCGCTGGGCGCCTTTCGCGAATCTTCCCGAACCTGCTTCAGATGCGCTTTCATGGCATCACGCGCGCCAGCCGGATCCCGGTGTTCGATCGCTTCCAGAAGCCGCTTGTGGTGATACTGGCCCCGCTCCGGTCCGCCATCCACCTGGAAAATTCCCATGCGCTGCTCTCGCAGGAGTCCCACGATGGAATCAATCAGGGAAAGAATGATCGGATTGCCCGCAGCTTCGGCGAGTGCCAGGTGGAAATCCAGGTCAGCCTCGATGTAGGCGTCCGGATCGCGGCGCGCCGCGTCCATCACCGCAACCTGTTCACGCATCGCCGCCAAAGCGTCGTTGTCTGCTCGTGTGGTTGCCAGAGCGGCAATTTCCGGTTCCAGAATTTCCCGTACTTCTGCCAGCGACGCGAACCCTTCGTTCCCGGATTTCATCAGCCGGTCCAGGGATTGCCGCATGGTGTACGAACTTCCATCGGTAATAAACGTCCCGCGTCCCGGATAGGCTTCCACAAGCCCCTTTTCCCGCAATGTTTTTACCGCTTCGCGGACCGCCGTCCGGCTGACACCGAACTGCTCCGCAAGTTCACGTTCCGGGGGAAGTTGATCACCTGGTTTCAATGCACCTTTGTGGATGGACTCCTCGACTTGCTGGACAATCTGTTCGTAAAGGCGAGAGGAACGAACGATTTTATACATCGCAACCTCCGAGGCCGCACCGTATCAATCGACGCACTGATCTGAGCACCGTGGAGGGGACAATCGGGCGGATATCGCCGCAGATCGAAAAATGGTCGAGTTGTCGGACCACATTACCATTCCAACCCGCTCCCCGCAAGTCCTTCTTCTCTCTACTCCACCCACACGGTTTTCATGTTTGTGAATTCTCTAATGCCCACGGCTCCGAGTTCCCGGCCGTGCCCCGACCACTTCACGCCGCCGAACGGGATGCGCGGGTCAGAGGCCACCATGCGGTTGATAAAAACCATTCCGGAGTCTAGGCCATCAATGAATTTCTGCTGCTCGCCGGGATCGTTTGTCCAGGCGCTGGCACCCAGGCCGAACCTGCTGTCGTTGGCGATGCGGATGGCATCGGCAATGTCTCTTGCGCGAAACACGCTGGCAACAGGGCCAAACATTTCTTCCTTGTAGGCGGGCGACTCCTTGGGAATGTTCACCAGCACGGTCGGCGCGAAGAAATATCCCGGCCGCTGCAAGGGCTTCCCTCCGGTCAGGATCTTCGCGCCCATCTCGACGGATTTCTGGACGTCGCGCACAAGATCGGTGACGCCATCGGGCGTGGAGAGGGGGCCAAGTTCGGTGCTCTCGTCAAAGGGATCGCCCACGCGCAGCGCGGCCATCTTCTGCGCAAACAAGCTTTCGAATTTGTCCGCAATGCTTTCCGCGACGATAAAGCGCTTCGCGGCGATGCAGGACTGGCCGTTATTGAAAATGCGAGCTTTGACGGCCGTGCTGGTGGCGGTCTCCAGGTTCGCGCTGGGCATAATGATGAATGGGTCGCTTCCGCCGAGCTCCAGAACCACTTTCTTGATGCGCTTCGCCGCGCCGATGCCCACTTCAATCCCCGCTTGTTCACTGCCTGTTAACGTGGCGGCCATTACGCGCGGGTCGCCCAGAATCTTGTCCACTTCGCGCGAACCGACCAGCAACGTCTGAAACGCCCCATCGGGAAAACCTGCCCGCAGGAAGATTTCTTCGATCAGCAAAGCGCTCTGCGGAACGATCGAAGCGTGCTTCAGCAATCCCACGTTGCCGGCCATCAGCGCGGGCGCCGCAAACCGCAATACTTGCCAGAACGGAAAATTCCACGGCATCACGGCAAGGACAGGTCCCAGAGGCTGGTAGCGGATGAAGCTTTTCTTCGCGCCCGTCTCCACCGGCTCGTCAGCCAGGAAGCGCTCCGCGTTTTCCGCGTAGTAGCGGCAGACCCATGCGCACTTCGCGGCTTCGTCCACGGCCGAGCGCAGCGTCTTGCCCATCTCCGTGGTCATCACTTTGGCGAACGCTTCTTTTTCCGTTTCGAGAATGGCCGCGGCCTTCAACATCCAAGTGGCGCGCTGTGCGAACGGAATGTGACGATAGGTCGCAAAGGTGTCTATGGCCTTCTGTAGCTTGATCTCAATTTGTGCGCTAGTGAGCGGCTCGAAACTCTTGATCAATTGTCCTGTTGCTGGATTAATAGTGGCGATTGCCATGATTGGCCTCACTGAAATAACCGCCCCCGGTGGAGGGGGTCTCGCTTGGGATTCGAAGCAGAAGCTTCAAATTGGTCCAACCAATATACCCGAGGCTCGGGCGTCTGTATAGCCTAAGCATTGAAATATCTAATCAATAGAATTTAACGGTTGACGCCTTTGGACCGGAAGTGGTACATGGGTCCTACCTTTTTACGTTTGGGCCATGAGCTTTGCCCTTTCCGGCTCGCGGGGTCATTTCCCGGCCTTGGGGAATTAGCTCAACTATGCTGCCGTTCACCGCTGTTCACCATGTTCCCTAGGGCCCAACCCAAGGAGCCGCAAATGAGACGTAAGAAATCCGTTCGCCCGCTAGAAGCCCTCTCTGGAAAGTCCAAGCTTGACCGACAAATGTTTGTGAATCCCACTCGGCGTGATTTCCTGCGAACTGCGGCAGGAGCCGGACTGGCACTGGCTGCCTCGCCTTTGTCGGCGCTGGCAGACCACCATGGCCACCCGAGTCCCAATAGTATTTCTTATCTCGACCGACGCACTTATATCCGCAATATGGAAGTTCTCGCGCATTTCGCGCCGGGACAGTCCCGCCACGGCAAGATGCAGATGATGTCGGCCGGCAACCGCCGTTACATCTTTCAGCAGGGTGACGTGATTGACGTGAGCGACGTGCGGAAGCCCACCATGTTCAACAAGGGTGGATTTGACGGCTACCAGGTTCAGATCGCCTACAACAAAAATCTGAAAAAATGGATCCTGATGACCGGTGCGCAAACGCCCATCACCGATTCCACGCCCGAAGCTCCGATGGGCAAGTACGACGATCCACATCTCGATGATAAGCGGAAAAATTACAAGGGCCTGCGCGGCGTGCGTTTTTACGACGCCACCGACCCTTCCAAAATCGTGAAGCTTTCCGAATTCAGCACCGGCGCCACTGGTCAAGGCACGCACCGCAATTATTACGACGGCGGCAAATATGCCTATCTGGATACCGCGCCGGACGAAACATTTCTCCACCAGCCTTCGTACTTCCGGACGCTCGTCAACGGCAACATGATCGTTGAAGTTTCCGATCCCACCGCCGCGAAAGAAGTTTCCATGTGGTGGGTGCCCGGCTCGCGCAAAGGGGAAGAAGAGGAATACAACAAGTGGGTCTGGTCGAAACTCGTGCCGCCCAAAGTGGTCGCGGATCAGACACCGTTTGCCGGTCTGCATGGCCCGGTCTACGTACCCAAAAAATTGGAAGACGGCGGAAACCGCGGCTACGGCGCGTTTGGTTGCAACGGATTCCGCATTCTGGATCTTTCCGATCCCGCGCACCAGAAGGAGATTGGGAAGTTTGAGCCGCCTCCGCAATACGCGGGTATGGGCATTGCGTTCCACACGATTTATTGCGGGATTCTCGACCGCGGCTTCGTGCTCACCAACGGCGAAACGACTAATTCCGATTGCAACCAGATCTATCTTCCCAATTGGGTGGTGGACATCCGCGACGAGGCGAATCCAGTGCCCGTGGCACAACTGCCGCGGCCCGTTCCCCCGCCCGAAGCACCCTATCGTGATTTTTGCTTCAAGCGCGGGCGTTTTGGCGCACACAATCCACCGCACTTGAAGGCTCCCGGCAAACCGCGCCAGGAATTCATTGCCTACACTTATTTCATCGCCGGATTGCGTTGCTACGACATCGGCGATCTCTATAAGCCGGAGGAAGTGGCATACTTTATCCCGCCACAGGGTGGCGACCTGAAGAAATTCGGGAGCTACGACCGCACCGTGGATAACGTCCTGATCGAATGGGACCGTAACATTATCTGGACCGCCACAGACACCGGACTTTACGCGCTGAGCTGCCCGAATCTTGGCAAGCCGAATCTCGATCCCACGCCCGTTACTGAATGGTCGCTGGACAAACTCAACGAAGGCGCGCCCTGATTCCGGCCGCCGGGAGAATCCCAATGAAACGACTCTTATCCGCCGCGCTGGGTATTGTTGCGGTCGCGCTGCTGATTTCTTCCGCGGCGCACGCGCAAGCCGCGGCGAAGCAGCAGCTCCGCGTGCTTACGTTACTCGGACGGCCGATTCAGTTCGTTGTGGCCGATCAGCAGGGGCTATTTGCGAAGTACAGCCTGGACGTGGCAAACGATAACAAGAAAAACTCCGATGAGCTGCGGGCTGCACTAGCTGCGGGCGGCGGAGATATCGCCTACCTGGCCGTGGACAACGACGTGGCCATGGTGGAGCTTGCGCACCAGGACGTGGTTATCGTCATGGGTGGTGAAGGTTCGCAGAACGAACTGATCGTTCAACCGGCCGTGAAGTCGTTCGCGGATCTTCGCGGGAAAACCCTGATCGTGGACGCGGTGAACACGGCGTATGCCCTGCAAATGAAGCGGATTCTTTCGCTGCAAGGCATGACCGCGGGCAAGGAATACGAAATGAAGCCGTATGGAGCGACGCCAATGCGGCTGGTGGCCATGCGCGAGAACAAGGATTTTGCCGGCTCCATGTTGGGGCCGCCAGTGTCGCTGGTGGCCAAGCATGAAGGATTCGGCAGCCTCGGCTCGGTCCAGCAACTCATCGGACCTTACCAGGCTGCGGGATTTTTCACGCAGCGCGCCTGGGCCAGGGAGCATCACGACGTCCTGGTTTCTTTTCTTGCTGCTTGCATTGAAGCGCAGCGCTGGCTGATGAATCCCGCGAACAAAACGAAGGTGATCGAACTGCTCACCAGCCAATACCATCTGGCCCCGGAGATTGCCGCGGAAGACTACGAGATGAGCATCAACCAGTCCGGCGGTTTCGCTAAGGACGCGGCTTTCGATCTCGCGGGCTTCAAGAACGTTTTGAAGTTGCGAGCCGAAGTGGAAGGCCAGTGGGGCGGGCACCCACCTGCGCCGGACAAATATTACGACCCGTCGTATTACGACGCGGCGGTTGCAAAAGCGAAGTGAGCAGGTAAAGGAGAATACTTTTGCGCTACATGATTATTTATTTTTTCGCGGTGTTTTTTCTGAGCGGAGCCGCGCCGGCCTCGCAGGCTCAACAGCAAAAAGAGCGGACGCTCGACGAGATCAAGGTGGAAGGCATCAAGCGCGCGGACAACGGAATGTACCCGTTGATCGGGCTGGACCCTGCCGACGTGCGGGAAGCGTTTGATCACATCAAGACGACGGACAACGACGAGTGGGCGGCCGCGTTCAGTGCGGTGGCCGATCGCTACATGAACGAGGGCAATGCGTTGATCGCGAGTGATCCCAAGAAAGCAGACGCGGATTTTATTCGTGCATGGCGACTCTATTCATTTGCGCGTTGGCCGGTACCGGCTTCGGTGGGCAAGCAACGTGCCTACGCCAAGGCGCTCGAAGCCTTTCTGGCGCATGCGAAGATGATGGACCCGCCGCTGGAGGTGGTGCATATCCCGTTTGAAGGGGCGGAAATCGTCGGCTACATGCGCTTGCCGAAAAACGCGAAAGGCCCGGT
>Ga0075030_100004180_pt1 | contig 13059 bp, 9 predicted proteins | sample LitLauG_LLR_2012_FD_71393 | JGI IMG/M metagenome (GOLD analysis project Ga0075030, IMG submission 71393) | Freshwater sediment microbial communities from Pennsylvania, USA - Little Laurel Run_MetaG_LLR_2012 | ecosystem: Environmental > Aquatic > Freshwater > Creek > Sediment | place: USA... | reverse complement strand
CCGGAATTTGACGATGTGCGTGAAGCAGTGGTGACTGGCAGTTTCCACATTTCTCAGGGATGCTGAAGACCACTTCTCAGATTGAGGGCCGAGTGACGGGCAAACCGGAAGTTAGCTGTCGCTATCAGGCGATTACACTCGTTGACCATAGTCAGACTCTTTCCCTGGCTCCATTCCCGCAGTAACGCGACGGTTCGGTCGCCGCAAGCACCAACTTACTCCCCGCCAATCCGAAATCGCATCCCCGCCCGAAAATTCACTGGCAGCGCCGGATACCCCACCACTTCGTTGTATCTCCGGTCGAGCGCGTTCTGCACATTCACATACGCCGTCACCCGCGAATTCACTGCGTACCATCCGCCGAGATCGACTCGCACGTATCCCGGCGCGTGCGTAATGCCGAAGCCATCGAAATCCGTATCGGCTCGCCGCCCCACAAAGCTGGCTCCCAAGTTTCCGCCCCACCGATTGCCTAGATAAGACAGCATCTCGGTCGCCGAATGCTTTGGCCGCCGCAGCAGCGGCTCTCCCGGATCATAGACCGGATCAAACGGCGCCGGATTCGTCAGATACTGCGACGACGTGTAGGTGTACGCGGTGTTCAGCAAAAGCCGCGGCCGCAGCTTCGCCCGCAACTCGACTTCCGCGCCATGCGCGAATGCTTCATTCACATTCACATACTCGCCCACAAACGTCATCGGATTAATCGTGACGTAATTGATCTGATCGTGAAACAGATTATTGAAGTATGTTGCGTTTAAGTTGACCTTGCCGTGAAACAAATCCTGCTGAACGCCAGCCTCAAACGACCGCGACCGTTCCGGCTTCAATCCCAGGTTGGGCTGCGTGTAAGGAGGCCCGGCAAACGTCTCTTCCAAACGCGGCTCTTTGAATCCGGTGGCATACGAGAATCGAAACCGCGTACCCGAAAAAGTCTCCCCGCCACGCAGCGCCTGAAATGTCAGCGCCACGCGCGGCAGGCCAGTGTTTCCAAACGCGCTGTCATGCACCATCCGCCCACCCGCGATCACCGTCAGCCGGCCAAGCGTGAACTGCTGCTCCACGTACAAGTCATTATTCAGCCGCTGACCATGCGTCTGTGGGCCATACGCGACATTGCCCACGAATCCGTTTTCATTCTCCACGCGATAGCCGAACGTGGTGTGGGCCCACGCCCGCTCCGAATAATCTCCCTGATATTCGAAGCCCGCCCGGTTGATGTGATCCACCTCGTTCGACAAAAAATCGATCCCGCACGGCACCGGAGGATTAGGAGAGAATGCGCAGTTCTCTGTATTCACTCGCAAGGGGTCGCCGGGATTCTGTTCGAAATAACGATACAGATAGTCAAACCCGGTGAAGCGATGCTGCCATCCCGATGGCGCTGCGATCGTCAGTTCCACACTCCCAAGCAAACTGTTCAGCTGCGACCAATCGCTGGGATTCGGTGGCAGAGGCTCATTCGGCGCCCCGAATCCGTTCACCGGAACCAGAGGATCTATACCGTTGAAATTCCACTCCCCCGGCACTCCGGTATGACTGTTCGAATGCCGGAACCGCGCCCGCACCGAAATTGCATCGTTCACCGCCGCGCCCACATTCGCGCCCTCGAGCGAATCGGAATAAGAATCGTTCACGCCCAGCCCGGTTGTGTTGAACTGATCTCCAAACAGGTTGTAATCGAAACGCCCGCGTGCTCCCGCCAACGATGCATGCCCGCTCTCCGTGCCAAAATTTCCCGCGTCTGCTCCCAGCCGCACTTCCGGCACGCGCGTGCCCCCGGTTCGAGTCCATACCTGGACGACGCTGGTCATCGCGTCCGATCCATACAGCGTGCTCTGCGCCCCGCGCACAAATTCCAAGCGGTCCCCCTGCGCCAGCGACAGCGTTCCGAAATCAAACGTCCCGCCCGGCTCGTTCACCGTCACGCCATCGACAATCACTTTGTTGTATCTCGATTCCCCACCGCGCACGAACAACGACGAAATTCCGCCGCGCTGCCCAGTCGTATTGATCACCGCGCCGGGCAGAAACCGTACCGCGTCGTCTGCCGCAATCGGCAGCATCGTCGTCAACTGCCCGCTATTCAGCGCATCCACATCCGCCCCCGCATTCTCCTCCTTCACCGGAGTCCGCGTAGCGCTCACCACCACGGTTTCCGATGCGACTGCCAACTGCAACTGAATCGTGATCAGTTCTCTGGCCGCACCTGGATCGATCTCCGTATAAGGGGCGAACCCTGGAGCCAGCACCCTTACTTGCACCTGATAAGGAGTGGAAGGCAGCCCTTTTAACGTAGCGATCCCCTCGGCGGACGTAGTAACAACTTTCGTGAACGATCCACCGGCTCCCGTCACATACACCGTGACTTCTGCGCCAGCCACCGCCGCGGATTGCGGATCCAGCACTTTGACCTTGAGATCGGCAGCCGAAGCCGCAGAAGAAAAAACGGAAGAGAAAACAAGACTGAGAGTAAAAACCAGAAGAACGCGAACACCCGTGCGCATACCATCCTCCTTTGCACGCGAAAGAGGTTGAAGGTTGACGGATCGCGCCGGTCTCCTGGCTTTGCGAGTAAGAGTGTCGAACCAAAAAGTCCGCCCACCCACTCCGCCCGCGGCCTTCCCGGAATTCTCCAGTGGTCGCGAGCAATGTCCTCGCTTACAGTTGCGCGGCAGCGCGGGATTCACACCCGCTTCCCTGTCTTTGCCGAGCGGCAAAGACGCGCGTCCCGTATGTCATGACAAAGATCAATTACAACCGCTCGACTCTAACGGGTGATTCATGGGAAGTCAACCGCCACAACCGAAGGCCACGAAGTCACACGAAGGAACCTGATAATCAAGGCCTTCGTGATACTTAGTGCCCTTCGTGGTTAATGGTTTTTGGGATTATCTCTTCCACCGGCTCACTACATACAAAATCACCGACAACAGCACGCTCAACAGCAGCGACGTCGCCAGCGGAAAATAAACCGTCGTGTGCTTCCCCCGATAAACAATATCCCCCGGCAACCGCCCCAAGGGAAAATTCGCGCGCCCCAGCAGGATGAGCGCCAGGCCGGCCACCACCAGCAAAAAGCCACCCGCGATCAGCCATTTGCCCAAATCTGTCATAGCACCTGCCCTAAAAAGTCTACCAGCGCGGTTGCCGGGATTTTGACTTTCGCCATTTCTTGCCGAGAAGTGCGTTTATCTTTGAATTACAAAGTACTTGACATTACTCAGAACTTCCGCTACCGTATCCCCCATGTTCGACCCGCGCCCGCACCGCATCCGCCGATTCCACCGCCGCCCGCCGGTGCCGCCCAGCGCCGAACTATCCTCCAATTTTGCTCCCAATCCAGTCGACGATCTCCGCTTCATCCGCGACACCATGGAGCGCTCCGCCGCCTTCACCGCAGTCTCCGGCTGGGGACAAGTCCTCCTCGGCTTCACTGCCGTCGCCGCCGCATGGGTCGCCGCCATCCAAAGTTCCCCATTCGCCTGGCTCCGCGTCTGGCTGGCCGAAGGCGTCCTCGCCGTCGCCATCGCCCTGCTCTCCTGCACGTGGAAAGCGAACCGCCGCAGCCTTCCACTTTTCTCCGGCCCCGCCCGCAAAGTCGCTCTGGGCCTCGCGCCGCCGCTGGTCGCGGGCGCCTTCCTCACATTCGCGTTATTCCGCGCCGGACTGCAGCCCGCGCTCCCCGCCACGTGGCTCCTGCTCTACGGCGCCGGCATCATGACGGGAGGCGCATTCTCGGTCGCGATCGTCCCTGTCATGGGACTCTGCTTCATGCTCCTCGGCAGTCTCGCCGCCCTCGGCCCCGCGACTTGGGGAAACTGGTTTCTCGCCGCCGGATTCGGCGGCCTGCACATCATCTTCGGATTGATTATCGCCAGGAGGCACGGTGGCTAGACCTCTTCTATCCCGCAGCAAGCATCCCAAGCCGGCGAGCACCGAGCCGCGCCGCCGTGAGGAAGCGCGCAAACCCGCCCGCGCCCCGGAACTTCCCGAGCTCGACCGCCTGATTCACGAGCGCATTCGCCTTGGCATCGTCAGCGCGCTCGCCACCAATGATTCGCTCAGCTTCAACGACCTCAAGCGCGTGCTCAAGACCACCGACGGCAATCTCAGCGTTCACGCCCGCAAGCTCGAGGAGGCGCAATACATCTCCTGCGTGAAGTTTTTTGAAGGACGCGTCCCGCGCACCGAATATCGCCTGACCGCGACGGGCCGCCGCGCCCTCGCCGAATATCTGGATCAGATGGAAGAGTGGATTCGCGTCACCCGCGAAGAAGCGTGAAGTGTGGAAGGCGGCGCTTTAGCGCCGCGTAAAGGCCCAGCAATCTCTGGGCCTTAGCCCTGGGGTTTGATTTGTTTAGGATCCAAATCGCAACAATACTTTACAACGAAAAGAACTCTTCAATCGAACGCGAGATCCCATGACCGACACTCTAGACCCCGATCCCTCACTCACCAACGCCGTACACTTCTGGGAGCCGCGCCGCATTCTCTACAACGCAATCCTGACCGCCGTCGCCATTTTCTGGATCGCGATCAGCTGGCCGCATTTCCGTCCCGCGTTGACTCTGAGCTCCGTGGCGCCGATGGCCGTTCTCGCGCTGCTGGCCAACCTCTGTTACAGCGCCGCCTATTTCCCCGACATTCATCTGCAACTTCTGCTTTCACCCGCGTCTTTACGCCGCTTCCGCTGGACGCTCTTTATCTTCGGCACATTCTTCGCCATGCTTCTGGAAAGTTACTGGATCAACGACGAAATCTATCCCGCAGTCACGCAGGGCCCGCCGCAAATCTTTGGAGGAACAGATTCCATGTGGACCGCAGCCTTCGCCAGCAACATCAACTTCCCCGCGCCGCTCGCCGTGCTCGGATTCCTCGGCGCCGTCATCGGCCTCTTCCTCGCGATCGCGTCCGCGCTGATCTTCTGGTTCGCGCGCAAGCCCAGATTCGCCCGCACCGCCGCCTTCGCCATCGGAGCTGGCGCCGTCGTCTACCTCGCCCTTCTTCTGGGATTCTCCGCCGGAAGCCGCTCCGTCACCCTCGCCCGCGGACAGGAAAAGTATTTCTGCGAAATCGACTGCCATCTCGCCTACTCGATCGCCGAAGTCCAGTCACAACCAGACGCAGCCTCGAAACACTACGTGATCACTTTGCGCACCCGCTTCGACGAATCCACAACTTCGCCGAGCCGTCCCAAGGACGCAACCCTGACTCCGTCCCCGCGCGAAGCTCGCCTGCTCGACAACGCTGGTCGTGCCTATGCTCCCACCGCTTCCGCCGGAACCCCACTGCTCACGCCGCTCAAGCCCGGAGACTCCTACGCAACCCAGCTCGAATTCACCATCCCCAAAGACGCTACCGGACTGCGCATGCTGCTCCACACCACACCAGCATGGCCCGACCATTTCGTGATCGGCGACGAAAACAGTCTGCTGCACAAGAAGACCTACTTCGCCTTATAACTCAGCTTTGAATGAGTTGCATGAGAGAGCCGTTGTGCCCGAGGCGGGCGTTTCTGCCCGCCGAAGGACCTCTGCGCTCGCTGGCAGACCGCTACTGCCGGCCAATTCCCACCTCAGCGGCTAAAGCCAATTTGATTTTGCGCGGCCTATGGCACGAGTGAACTCGTGCCCTTCCCGATGCAGCTCAGCGCGGCATTTGTTCCGGAGGCTATTCCACGATGCCGTAATCGTGGCAATGATGAAGACCAGCCGCTGCGAACAGGCTCTCCAAAAGAAAGGCGGCCGGAATTCCGGCCGCCCTAACTCCCCGAACGAACTTACTTACTGCACCGTCAGGTTCACAGTAACCGTGTGCGCCGAGGTGTTGCCGCCATTCGTGCCCGCGGTCCCTGTCGCCGTCACCACAATCGGATAGCTACCGGCCGGCGTTCCCGGAATTATCTGCGGCGGAGTGACGACGGCGCTGTTGCCGCCACCGCATCCCACGGTGACAATCATCATTCCCAGCGCGAGTACTCCGAGAACAACCGCTAGTCGCCGGTTCTTCCTGCTGAATCCAGCCAGCATCAGTCCCAGCGTTCCCACCAGGCTGAAGCCAGCCAGCAGGCTCGTGTTGCCCGTGTTTCCGGTCCACGGATTGCCCGGCACCGGCGTCAACATCGCCGTGGTGGCGGCGGTGGTCGTGATGGTAAGGGTCGACGTCATCACCGCATTGCCATTCGGCGTCAGCGTCGGATTGCTGAATACGCACGCCGCCTTCGACGGCAAGCCCGTGCAGCTGAACGTCACCGTCCCGTTGTAGAAGTTGCGCGGCGTCAGTGTGAACATGACCGTAGCCGACTGTCCGGCAGTCACCGTCGCGCTGGTCGTATTCGATGTCAACGTGTAGTCCGGCAATTCCTTGCTGCCGCTGTTATTGAGAAGTACGCTGGCCTCGGACATGTTGGTACTTGCAGTAACCACGTCGACGGCGCCGTCGCCGTTGAGGTCAGCCAGCGCAATGCCGAACGCCCATTGCCCGGTCGGATACTCAGTCGGAAGGGAGAGCGATCCATCCCCGTTCCCAAATACCACTCCGACTGTACCGTATTGGTGGTTGGTATAAACAACATCCAAAATGCCATCACCGTTCAGATCCACCAGTCGAAGATTGTCGGGAACTGAATTGTAGGCAAAGTTGCTCTGCAGTGACGAGGGATAGGGAGGAACGTTGCCCGGCGAGAAGGTGCCGTCGCCATTTCCTAGAGCGACGGCGATTCCCATTCCATTGGTGTAGTCGTCCATCGTTGCGGCTACATCGAGTTTGCCATCGCCATTCAAGTCTCCAACGGCGATATCAACCGGATTGTTTCCCAAGGAAAAATCGTTCTCGCCCTGGAAGGTTCCGTCACCGTTTCCCAAAAGTACGGCGAGATTGCCGGTAGCGTTTTCCGGAAGAAGCAGGTCGAGCTTTCCGTCGCCGTTCACATCTGCAACTGCGACGCTGTAAGCGAGGCCATTGAGCGTGTAGGGAACCTGCGCCAGGAAAGCGCCGGTTCCGTCATTCATAATCACGCCCGCAGTCGCCCCGTTGGCATTGGCCACCACAAGGTCTGGATAGCCATCGCCGTTCAGGTCCGCCACAACGATTTTCCTGGAATCCGAATCGTTGGTCGCAATCGTCGCGCTCGGAGTAGCAGGGAAAGTGCCATCACCATTTCCCAGGAAAATGTCTACCTGACCAAGGCTGTTATCGACGGCCGCGATATCCAGCTTCCCATCCTTGTTGAAATCGGCTACTGCGACATACGCGAGATTGCCGCCAGAACCGTAGTTCACGCCCGGAAGCAGCGTGCCATCTCCACGGCCGAGGAATACGCTAATTCCAACCGCCGTGTCGCAGCACCAGTTCCCCATCACGACATCAGGAATTCCGTCGCCATTAAAGTCACCGGTGGCGATATCCCACCCATAAGGCGTACCGCTGTCGGCCGTGGGGGAGTAATAGTCCACGCTCGCGCGGAACGTTCCGTCCCCGTACCCTTTTAAATAAGCGAAGCTGTAGAGGTAGTCTGGCAAAACAATATCCGCCAGGCCGTCGCCATTGAAGTCCGCCACCACTGCCGAAGTGAACGGGAATCCTCCCGTGGTGTAACCGAAACTCGGCACCTGAACGGAACCATCGCCGTTGCCGAGTAAGATGCCAATGTCACCGGAAAGCGCGTTTGTCAAGATTACATCGCCGAAACCATCGCCATTTACGTCGGCGATCGTTGCCGCGTTGGGCTGTAAAAAGCCCGTGGTTGCGGTGGGGGAAGCCATCGCTGAAGCGTAGTACACGCCGGTCGAAAAGATGCCGGTGCCGTCGTTGGTGTAAACCGTGATGGTGTCAGCACTGCAATTCACGCTCACGATCTCCGGTTTGCCGTCGCCAGTCATATCGCCAACCGCGTTCGAGCAATCGGCATTCACGCCATCGGAGGTTACATAAGACACAGCGGGAGCGAACTGCGGGGCCGAGGAGGTGCCCATGTAGACCGTCAACTGCGAGGTCACGTAGTCGTTGTCGGCAAAGTCGAGCAGGCCATCTCCGTTGAAGTCGCCGAAGACCAGGCTGGAACCAGCATGACTGCTGAGCGGGGTCTGCGCCGGTGCCTGGAATGTGCCATCGCCATTGCCCAGGAGGACCCAAACGTTCCCCACACCAGTTCCTGAGGCGCCAGCGCTGTCCACCGCAACCATGTCGAGCTTGCCGTCGCCATTGAGGTCGTACAGAATTCCGCCCGCCACCTCGTTGGCCGTAACCACGAAATTACTGCCGGCCGTGAACGTTCCGTCGCCGTTGCTCAGAAACACATCAAAGCTCGAATTGCTGGAGATCGATCCTAACTGATGCACCACTACGACGTCGTCTTTCCCATCCCCATTCAGGTCGCCCACCATGAAGTCATCGCTGCTGTTGGCCGGAATCGCGGTCAGCGCGGGCGCCGAGAAAGTCCCATCGCCGTGGCCCAGCGCCACACTAATCGAAATCACCGACGTCGCAGAGCTCACGATCGTCAGCAGATCTTTCTTGCCGTCCCCATTGAAGTCGCCTTCCCGCGCCGGATTCGACGAAACGAATCCGCCGGCAGGAATCTGGGTTGCGGCGACAAAGCCCACGCCGGGAGCCAATCCGGGCGTGTTTCGCCGCGACTTCGGCTTTGTGGCCATCGCCTTCGCGGCCGTCGCGGGCAGAATCCCCATCTTCGCCAGTCGTTCCTGCCGGGCTGCCTGAGCGCTCGCCAGCCGCTGCTGCAGTTTGTCGTAAGCCGCCGAGAGGCCCTTCTTCGGCTGAATATGGAACTGATTCTGCGGGCCAATGCTGCGCGAGTGGGAAGCGGCCAACGCGGGCAACATCATGGCCATCACGACAAACGCCGTCACGACAAACAAGGACGCAATCTGCTTCTTCATAAACGGATTCCTAACCCTTCGCTCTACGATTTTGGAGGACTTGGGCCGCGCAGGAACTCACACGGGTTCTCAGCGGGAGAACGTAATTCGTTCCCGGGCCCAACAGTGAATGTAGAGGATCGATTTCAGACAGGGCAGGTAACCCGGGTAATAGTGACGTTACTAAAGTCCATTCACAGATGATTTTTGGGAAGGACGAGGAGGGGTGGCGCGTCATCCGCTGTGCCCGTTGAGTTCTTTCACCGCTCGGCGCAGAGCATCGAGCGGGAAGCCTTTCAGGATTTCGTCTCCGGTTGCAGTGATGACGGAGGTGTCGGTGAGGCGTGCGGCGGGACGCTTGGCGGGCGCTTTGGATTCTTCGGCGTCTCCTTCGACTTCGTCCTCTTCTTCTTGGTCAAAGTCGGAGTCTTCCCAGACGTACTCGCCTAACTGCGTTTCGTCGACTGCGTTGGGATCGAGGATTACGTGGTGGCGGTTGGGCTCGAAGGTGGTGCGGTGCAGGTTGGCGCTGGCGGTTTGCAGGGCGTAGAGGAGAAGTCCGGCGGTCTTGCCGTCGAGCTGTCCGGTGATGAGCAGGCGCATGATCTGCATGAGCGAAACCTGGATGGAGTTGGCGTCCTCGAGGACGGGGAGTTGGAGCGTGGTGCGGCGCGCTGCTTTGGCTCGATCGGCGTGGAGAGCGATGCGCTCTTCGTGATGGCGCTTGTGGAAGTAACAGAAACGATTGCGGCGGAGGGCGGGCGATCCGCACTGCGTGCCGTTGACCTTGATGTGCTGACAGCGATTGGGAAATTCGGGCATTTGATTCTCTCCTGGAGCTGTGAGCTGTGAGCTGTGAGCTATGAGCTCGAAACTCTTTGCGGCTACCCTCCCCCCTCCCCCTCGATCTATTGGAATCTTGGGGTTGGCGAGATTTTGCGATTTGATCCTTGGGCTGCAATAAGTTAGGGGCAAAATCTTGATCCCCGGGGACTTATTGCGGCCTGGTTTCTTGAGTTATGAGGAGAGTATGGGAGATTTGAAAATCTCAGTAAAGGTTATGTGAACATTGGGGCTGTGGAAAACGTTTTAATTGCTAGAATTCGGTGCATGCCGACGGCGTTTGGCCCGGATGAGCGCGTTTTAGACGTTGCTTTCAACGACGACGCATTGACGGTGTCGCTACGCGACGGCCGCGTGATCAGCGTGCCGCTCGTTTGGTATCCGCGCCTGTCCAATGCCACGCCCCGCCCAGCGCCAGAACTGGAAAATTGCCAGCGGAGGGTACATCCACTGGCCCGACCTCGGAAGAAGTTTGAACTTAGACTCGCGAGGTCTTGGAAGGGGCGCGAGCCCCTGGTGGCGGGTTCTTCTCGAAGTACTCCGTCACCTGATCTGAGAAGTTGCCGCTTCGTACCCACTTTCGCTTGTTGAAAATCGACACAGGGCTGTTCGTGGCGACATCGATCTTTACTTTGGTGTACCTTGCGTTGCTCGAGCCGCACACTTCAACAAATCGCCGCCATTGCCCATTAACCGCCGGCACCGCCTGCTTCGCAGCGGCCTCGTACTCACCGATGTCGGCGGGGGTGTACCAAGCGGCCATAACGTAGAGCTTTGCGTACGCTTCCTTGCTCTCGAAATCGCCTTTTCCAGGCTTGAGCTGCTGTGAGCACAAGTGCGCAAAATAAAAGCGGTTAAGCTGCTCCGGGGTAGGTATTGCCCAACCGGACTTAGAGAGCTTCATGAAAAGCCTCTTTTGGACTGCCCGGTTGATATCTCCATTTGCGGCAAACAATATGCGGAAAAACAGGTTGCGCTCGATGATCTGTTCGCGTGCCAAGTATCCGTTGCGCACACCGTCCTCGAATTCTCCCCTCTTTCTCTCAAACAACAGCCCATATCTCTCGAACAGATTTCTCTGGAGTTCGACGTTCACCTCCTCGTTGGAGAATCTATCCGCTGCATAAACAGCCGTCTGCTGGTTCGTCGCCTCCGATATCGCTTCTATTAAACTAAGTTTGTCTTGCTCTGTCGTCCCGGTAGAGGAGTTCAGAGTTATGACTTTCAGCAGGACTTCTTTTCCCTCAAACGTCTTTTCCAACTCTTCGGGCTGCAACTCCTCGTATATCCTGGCAAGCGTGTAGGCCGTCTGCCCCCCATTGATTATCTGCGGATTCGTGACATTTAGTCGGGCCTTGTTCTTTTGTCCTATTTTTTCGTTCAGGCCGGTGTCGTCGGACAACATCGTGATGCCGTTGTTGTACAGCGCAAACTCGTTCTTCCCCTTTTGTAACACCGTGTTTCGGATTGCCTCGTTGACCTTTGCTCCCTCAAGCTCCAAGTAGCTGCGGGGGTTAAACTTAAGGATGGAGTTCTTGTAACGGTGGAACGTCCTAGCGATTTCGAGCGTTGGTACAAAGAGGGCGGTAATTTCGCATTCGCCATAGCGCGTATCAACCGTGTAGCTGATCTTGCTGCCGGCGTTCTTATTACTCAAATCGAGATGGATCACAAGTTCTGAGGCGTTAAAATACGTACCTGATATGACCGGGAAGACCAGTTGTCGATAGCATCGTTCGTAGTCAAAGACCTCACAAGGCAACCCGCCTACGACACGGGACAGCTTAGAGTGGGGGATTTCGCCTAGATTGGCAAGAAGAACTACCACGTATTTGTATCGCCCGACGTCTTCGATCGAGCTGACCTCCCGCTGCAACTGTACTATTTTTCCGTTGTACTTCTGCCCGTCCTCCGACTCCTGGTGTCCGTCCAGAATCCTAGTTACGTCCATCGCCAGTAGCTCGTCTAGCGTAAGCCTCTTATCTGCGAAGTTTTCTTCCGTCGTCCGAAATTTCGATTGAATGAGGTAGACGAGCCGATGCTCGGCATCGATGTAGTAGCCGTCTATTCCGCCGTCGCTCGGCCCGTCGGTGATAATTCGCTCGCGAGCTTCAAAATCAAGGATTCCAAATGACACTTTGAGGTAAAGGTGAATAAACGCGCGTGACCGTTCGTGGTTGATTTGATCAGCGTTGGTCGTGTGTGCGACATATTTCGAGGTGTACTTGGTGGAAGCCCCTTCGCTACGGATCCGGTCGAGAATATTCAGGAGCATCGCGTATCTGCTCATCGTAGGTCCTCCATCCGCGTCCGAGCTGGAACTATGCGCCGAGGTTAGCATGGATGTTGGGAAGTAAAAAGGAAAAGGCCGTCGAGATTTCTCCCAACGGCCTTTATTTATGCCGGCGATGACCTACTCTCGCACACACTTTCGCGCTCGGGATCGGAAAGAAGACCCCAGGTGCTGAAGCCCTGTTCTTGTTGGTGGGCTTTTGCGGCACGGCTGAAGCCGTGCCCTTCCACAAAGCTCGCCTTTACGGCACGGCTGAAGCCTTGCCGTTCGGATGCAATCCCGCCTGGCGCAGGAACGGCGGAGTCTTTCAGAAATGCAAGGTCAACGGCAGCGGGCGGGGGCGCCCGCTCCACACATTTCCCGCGGTGGCTCTGATATAGATGGCAAAACGGAAAAGGCCACATTGCTTTCGCAACGTGGCCTTTATTTATGCCGGCAACGACCTACTCTCCCACACACTTTCGCGTGCAGTACAATCGGCCCTGCGGGGCTTAACTACCGTGTTCGGGATGGGAACGGGTGGACCCCCGCGGTATGATCACCGACAACTTGTAGCAGTGAGCTATGAGTTGTGGGCAATGAGCGCCCACCAACTCTCAGCTTCGAACTGCAAACTTTCAAAGAGCGTGAGGTTTCGATACCTCACAACTGAATAGATTGGGTGTGGCTTACTTTCATTTTGCTTATTTCCGATTTCAGCCCCGTATTACTTCGGCAATGCTTTCATAAGAAAGTCGTCGGCGCACAGTTGTCAGCGTCTTCCTTTCTCGCCGCCCAATTTCTGGCGGCTGAGAGAAACTCGCTTAGCCTTAGCTCAGATTCTAGCTAGTGGCTGAAGCTGAGAGCTGACAGCTGTTTTCTGCACCGAGTAAATTTTATGGTCAAGCCGAACGGGCGATTAGTACTGGTAAGCTACACGCATTACTGCGCTTCCACCTCCAGCCTATCAACCAGGTAGTCTTCCTGGGCCCTTCTTATCCCTTACGGGTTGGGAGATCTCATCTTGAGGAGTGCTTCCCGCTTATATGCATTCAGCGGTTATCA
>Ga0075030_100004178_pt1 | contig 13063 bp, 5 predicted proteins | sample LitLauG_LLR_2012_FD_71393 | JGI IMG/M metagenome (GOLD analysis project Ga0075030, IMG submission 71393) | Freshwater sediment microbial communities from Pennsylvania, USA - Little Laurel Run_MetaG_LLR_2012 | ecosystem: Environmental > Aquatic > Freshwater > Creek > Sediment | place: USA... | reverse complement strand
CTTCCTGACCATCAACATGGCGGCGAGCGTCACGAACCTGGGAGCGAATCCGAGCACGATCGGCACCGGGGACAGCACGACCCTGACCGCCACCGTGACCGGCTCGCCGAACGGGGTCGCGCCTTCGGGCTCGATCACGTTCTACAACGGAGCGACGCCACTCGGCACGGTCAGTCTGAGCACCAGCGGACCTCAGATGCGCAACCAGAAGCGGATTCTTACAGGCGCCATTCTGGCCCGCATGAAGAAGAACGCGAAGAACGGGAAGAACGGACCAGAGTCACCGGGCTTGGCTTCCATGGCAACGCTGTCGGTGAGCGCCAGTGACTTGGCGTTCGGGACCAACAGCGACATCACGGCCAGCTACACCGGCGACAGCAACTACACTGCCGGCGCGAGCACGGCAACCACGGTTACCGTGGTGAACCCGGGCTTGTACGCTCCAACTCCGGGGTCGCAACTGGCGGGATACAGCGCAACGTTCAGCTGGTACGGCGCGGCGGGAGCTACGGCGTACTGGATCGACATCGGGAACGTGGCGGGCGGCAACCAGTACTATCAGTCTGGAAGCCTGCCGACGACGACCGAATCGGTCCTGGTGAACTCTCTGCCCCTCAACGGCAGTACGGTTTACGTGACCCTCTACTACTTCATCAGCGGATCGTGGGTGGCCAATCCGTATACGTACACGGCGTTTGGCAGCAACCTGGGCGTGATCACGTCGCCAGTTCCGGGCTCGACTCTGACGGGCAGCACCGTGGTCTTCGACTGGAGCGCCGGCGGGCCGGGCGTTACAGCGTACTGGATCGATGCTGGGAGCTCTCCCGGCGGCAACCAGTACTTCCAATCGGGCAACCTGGGCGACGTGCTGACCGAGACGGTAACCGGACTACCCACCAACGGCAGCACGGTTTACGTGACCCTGTACTCGCTGGATAGTGGAACGTGGGTCAGCAACGCGTACACCTACACGGCGTATAACGCGGCGGCGGCGGGTGGAGTGATCACCACACCGACTCCGGGTTCGACGCTGAACGGCAGCAGTGTGACGTTCGACTGGACGGCTGGTTCAGGCGCGACGAACTACTGGCTCGATGTGGGAAGCACGCCGGGCGGCAACCAGTACGAACAATCTGGACCGCTGGGTAATGTGCTGACGTTGACGGTGAACGGACTGCCGACGGATGGCAGCACGGTCTACGTCACCCTGTACTCGTTCGTGAGCGGCGTGTGGTCGGGCAATGCCTACACCTACACGGCGTTCAATTCATCCGGCGGGATCGCGGTCATGCAGACGCCAACTCCGGGAACGACGCTGAGCGGAAACCAGGCGACGTTTACCTGGAGCTCGGATGCGAACGCCAGCGGTTATTGGCTGGACATCGGTTCCACGGCTGGTGGAAACGATATCTATCAATCCGGGAACCTGGGCACAGCGCAGACGACGACGGTGTACAGTTTGCCGGCGGATGGCAGCACCATCTACGTGACCCTGTACTCGTATGTGGGCGGGCAGTGGTTGAACAACGCTTACACTTACACTTCGGGTCCGTAAGGAAACGAACTGTCGACTGCTTTCAAGGAGGGCACGGAGAAAATCCGTGTCCTCTCTTTTTTGCGTTCATCTTTTTTGCGGCGCCGTTATGGGGCTTCGCGCGCACGACGCCGGTTTCGGTGGGTGCGATCTGTGTGAGTCTGCGATATGCAATAGTGGTGGCGCGAAGATGAAAATTCTTGCGGACGAAGCACTCGATTACGATTCTTTACACTGATTGCTCTTGACGTCCTCTCCTCAACTCGGTTCTAATGTCCGTGCCTTCCGATTGGGACTTGGATGCAGCTTGTCTCCGAGCAAGTCAGGAGCATCGAGCTTAACGGGGCGATGTGTAGTCCAAGATTCTCTCCACAATGTTTGTCGGTCACACTGAGGTGTGACCGGGATCACGGAACTAAAGTACCGATTTTTGCTATAAGCGTTTTCATCACAGTCCGACCCTTCCCCAAGGTATGCCGGTCGATGGGATGGGCCTGGATGGCACCGGGCTAGATGAGCTTGCTCTATTCAACGAGGAATGAGGGGATAGAGCGGTGGCAGGGCGACCGCTGAGGGGCCTAATTCATTTGTCCTTCGGAAGGGGGCAACCGAAAAAGCTTAAGCGGCTGGTTGCCCTGCCGTTATCAAGAATCGGGGAGCAAGTAGCACGCATTATTATTATTTTTTGGCGGCTTTTTCCCACATTCATTTGGTTTGTAGTTTTCAAGGCTAGTTTTACTTCGTCGCGGGTTTCAATCCTTCCGGGCCGCGCTGTTTTCCGAGGGCATTGTTCATTGCAGTAATGCTTGCGCTCCAACCTGATTGCGGGCTTCCCCACCCTTCCGCCGCGCTGGTTTGAATCAAGTCATTTTTGAATCAAGTCATTAAAGTTCGACCGTAAAGTTTGGACCGTGTCTGCGCCCCTTCGGGGGAGGGCACTGTCACCCCAGGTATCTTCACCACGCTTCTTCCGAGGAGAGTTCATGAGAATCGCCCGCCCGATCCGCCCCGTTCTGGTAGTTTTCCTTGCCATGATTGCCCTGCTGTTGGGCTCGCTGTCGCAGGTCATGTTCGCGAGAGTGTTGACCAATGCGCGTCCCGAGTCCCGCGTTACCAAGCAAATCGATAATTCCAAACGCACTACTCTTTATGGCCACGTGCCATCCGCCGTGCGCACGGCAACGGACTTGGGGCGGCAGGAACCACGAACGCCGTCACCGGGCATGATCATGGTGTTGAAGTCCAGCGAAGAGCAAAAGAAGGAACTGCGCAAGGTCATCGACGAGCAGCAGGACCAACGGACAGCGAACTATCATCAGTGGTTGACGCCGGAGCAATTCGGCGAACACTTCGGCGTGCACGATGACGATATCGCGGCGGTGAAAAGTTGGCTGACGTCGCAGGGTTTCACGGTGGACGAAGTCAGCAAGAGCAAGAGGGTGATCAAGTTCAGCGGGAACATCGGCCAGGTTGAGCATGCGTTCCAGACCGAGATGCACCTCTACACCTACGAAGGTGAAATGCATGTCTCGAACAGCCGCGAGATCAGCGTTCCCGAGGCGCTCAACAAGGTCATCGCAGGCGTCACTTTGCATAACTTCTACCGCAGGGGAAGTTTCGAACGCAAGGCCCGTATCAAGCATGGCCCGAAATACACTTCCAGCAGTACAGTACACTACGTTGGGCCGGCGGACTTTGCCACCATCTACAACACCGCGCCTCTGCTCGCCGCGGGGATCAACGGAACTGGATCGAGCATCGCGGTCGTGGGACGCTCCGACATTCTGATGAGCGACGTGCAAACCTACCGCCAGTTGTTCAATCTTCCGCCCAACGATCCGATCTTTGTTCATGCGGGCCAGGATAACGGCATCGAGCCCGGTGACGATGGCGAATCCGATCTTGACGTGGAAATCTCCGGCGGCATGGCACCCAATGCCCAGGTCTATTTTGTGATCGGCACGCCGACGTTCCTGGTGGACGGTATCACCAACTCGATCCAGTACATTGTCGAAAACAATCTCGCCGACATCATGAGCATCAGCTACGGCTCGTGCGAAGCGGTGGAAGGCGTTGGCGGCAACGAATACAACAATCAGGCATTCGAGCAGGCGGCAGCGCAGGGCATCAGTGTGTTCGTCGCCTCTGGCGATGCCGGCCCGGCGGGCTGCGACAATCAGGGAAGTCAGACCTACGAGGTATTGGGCTATGCCGTGGGCGCGGAAGCTGCCACGCCCTACAGCGTGGCGGTCGGCGGCACCGAATTTTATGGCGACTCTGGCGCCGGCCCAACCTACTGGAGCGCGACCAACAATGCGCTTTATCAGAACTCCGCGCTGTCCTACATTCCCGAGTACCCGTGGAACGCGTCGAGGGTCGCTAGCCCGGCCCCAGCGGGCATCAGCCTGAGCGACTTGTGGTCCGGTAGCGGCGGCATCAGCGCCTATTATCTGCGGCCATCGTGGCAGACGGGATCGGGAATCAATAACGCGGCCGATCCGGCGCTAACTTTGGGTAACGGCGCAACCGGCCTTTGGGTCACTAGCGTGACTCTCACCAATGGCGGCGGCAGCGGCTACACCACTGCGCCATCGATCACCTTCACTGGCGGAGGCTGCACGGCTGAGCCGGCCGCGACCACCACCATCTCTGGTGGATCGGTCAACGCGATTGTCTTTACCGGCTACAGTTCCCACTTCCAGGGCTTTGGATGCACCTCCGCGCCCACGGTCGCGTTCGGAGCGGCGCCGGGTGGCGGAACAACCGCAACCGGAACGGCCAACGTCGGCCAAATGCAGAATCCGGCTCCGCTTATCGCCGGGGTTCCGCACCGTATGCTGCCCGACCTTTCGTTGAACGCATCCTCTGGACCTGACGGCACGTTGTTCTGCAGCGAGGGAGTTTGCGAGGTCAACAGCTCAGGACAATTTACGAACGCCGGAATCGTCGGCGGTACATCTGTCGCCGCGCCCAGCATGGCGGGCATCCAGGCGCTGATCAACCAAGCTAATGGCGGACGCCAGGGCATGCCGGGGTACATCTATTATGCGATCGCGAATAGCGCATATACGGCGAATCCGGCGACGTGCAATTCGTCCACCCCGCCCGCCGCGAGTTGCGCATTTAATGACATCACGCTCGGCAACACCCTGATCTGCGGTTTGTCCGGTGGAAGCTGCACCGCAGCGCTAACGTCTGCCAAGATCGGCTTTCTTTCTGGTGTTGGCTACGACATGGCAACTGGTTTGGGTTCAGTTAACGCCTTCAACCTGGCCAACCAGTGGAAGAACGTGGCCTTCAACGCCACCACTACCACGCTAAATCTCTCGCAAACGACTTTTGCGCATGGCACGCCGATTACTTTGAGCGGCACCGTGTCGGGATCGGGAACTCCGACGGGCGATGTTGCTTTCATCGTCAGTCAGGGAGAAATTGGGGTACCGGTGAATCCGAATACCGGGGCCTTTGCCGGAGCGGGTGCATTCACGACGCTAAGCGGCGGCAGCTATTCCGACTCCCTCAGCAACCTGCCCGCTGGAACCTATAACGTTCAGGCGCGGTACGCTGGCGACAACACGTTCGCTTCCAGCCTCTCGGCTCCGGTGCCGTTAACCGTGAGCGGAGGGGAAGCTACGACGGTCACGATTACACCGGGGTCCATCAATCAATCAACTTGCATTCTCACCAACACCACGTCGTTTACCTACGGCGGTCTCATGTGGACTACGATTAATGTCACTGGTGCGTCGGGACAGGGTGTGCCGACGGGCACGGTGACCATCAGCGTGAACGGTAACAGCAACTACACAACGGTCAGGCTGGACCCTCAAGGCAACGGATACCTGGCAGCGGGAGCAGTCCCGAGTTCGTCCTGTCTGTACGACTATATTTTTGCCCAGGCACCAACGCTTGCCGGCGGCACATACAACATCGGTGCGTCGTATTCGGGAGATGGAACGTTCGCTGCCGGATCGGCTACGCCAGTTTCGGTTACGGTCTCACCGTTGAGCATTACGCCGACTCTGGCAGCCGGTGGAACCCTGATCACCGCAGGGACCGCCGATCAACTCACGGCCAGCTTCGGAACCATCGCCGCTCTGACTGGATCCGGGAAACAATCTTCGGGGCCAACCGGGACCGTCACCTTTACGGATACGACTACGTCCACCGTTCTGGGAACGGGGACTGTTGTTCCCACGATCAGCTTTAGCGCGAACATCTACACGTACTCAGCTACGGCAGTGCTGAACACTACTGGAATCACAACGAGCGGGGCCAATTCCATTACGGCTTCGTACTCGGGTGACTCCAACTACGCGGCCACGGTATCAGGTGCAGCGACGGTTACCGTAGGCACGGGCACCGCAACCACAACCACAGTGACATCGAACGGCAACCCGACCACGCTGAATGGCCGGCCAACCTTTACCGCTACAATAACGGGCGCTCCCACGGCGGGCACCGTCACCTTCTACGACGGCACCACAGTGCTGGGCACTGGCACAGTTGGCGCGGCTCACACGGCCACTTTCCGACCAGCGTCAGGCGCTGCGTTCTTCGGTGGCGCTCACAGCATAACCGCCGCGTTCGGTGGCAACAGCACCTTCATGGCCAGCACGTCCCCCGTGTTCACGGAGACGGTGACACCGGGAACCAACACCATCAACCTCTCAGCCAAAACGGTCGGCACCTCGGGTCAGGCGTACACGTTTGCTGCAGTTCTGACACCGAGCCAGACCAATGCGACCTACGCTCCGAACCAAAGCGTCGTGAATTTCTTCGACGGCGCTACGAACATCGGATCGGGTCAGCCGCAGACCTTTACCTCCGGACAAGGTGGTTATGGTCTGTGGACGGCAACGACATCAACCATCACACTGACGCCGGGTACGCACACCATTACGGCGACGTACACGGACATCAACTACAGTCTCGGGACGTCGAACGCGCAGACCGTATACGTGGGCAATACCACCGTGGGGATCTACAGTCCTCTCGGCGCTACGACCCTGCCTAACCCCGCTCTTGGCGGGAATACGACGTTCCGGTGGTACCCGGACGGGGCCTCTGCGGTCGCGCACTACTGGCTGGATATTGGTTCCACACAGGGTGGCAACCAGTACTACCAGTCCGGCGACCTGGGCAGCGTTCTCTCTAAAGCGGTCGCCAACAACCTGTTCCCAAGCAATGGCAGCACGGTGTGGGCGCGGTTGTGGTACCTGGTGAACGGCACTTGGAACTTCGCGGATTCCAGCTACGTCGCATACGGCGCGGGCACAGCAGGCGTAATCACTTCGCCGGCTCCTCCCGGGCCGCTGACCGGCAGCAGCGTGGTGTTTAACTGGAGCGCGGGTACGGGCGCGACGGCGTACTGGATCGATGCCGGCACTTCTGCTGGCGGAGGCCAGTACTTCTCCTCCGGCAACATCGGCAACGTGCTCACCGACACGGTGACCAACCTGCCGACCGACGGCAGCACGGTCTACATAACCCTGTTCTCGCTGGTAGGCGGCAATTGGCTCAACAACGCGTACACCTACACGGCGTATAGCGTGACGGGTTCGCCGGCGGTGATGCAGACGCCGATTCCGGGCTCGACGTTGACCAGTGCCAACGTGACGTTCACCTGGGCGGCGGGCGCGGGAGCGTCGGCTTACTGGATGGATGCGGGCAGCACGCCGGGCGGGAACCAGTATTATCAGTCTGGAAACCTCGGCGGCGCGCTGACTACGATGGTGAACGGATTGCCGACGGACGGTAGCACCATCTACGTCACCCTGTACTCGCTGATCGGCGCCAATTGGGTCGGCAACGCGTATACCTATACGGCGTTGAGCGCAACCGGAGGCTTGGCGGTCATGCAGACGCCGATTCCGGGATCAACGCTGAGCGGTAATACGGTAACGTTCACGTGGAGCGCGGACGCAAATGCAACGGCGTACTGGGTGGACATCAGCAATATTGGTCCGGGTGGAAACGACCTGGATCAATCCGGGAACCTGGGCAACGTGCTGACCGAGACAGTGTACAATCTGCCGGCGGATGGCAGCACCATCTATGTGACCCTGTACTCGTATGTGGGAGGGCAATGGTTGAGCACGGCCTCCACCTACACTTCGGGCCCGTAAAGGAACCGAGAATGAGGAAGCTTGGGCACGGACTTCGGTCCGTGCCCTTTTTTACGTAGCGGGCGGGAAAGTGGACGTGCGATTTGTATCAGGCATGCCTTCTGCCGCAGGCGTCGGGCCAGCCCCTAAAGGGGCGTCTTCTCTTTAAAGTCTTACGGTATCGCTAAAGCGATACCCTGATACGAGACCCGAGCGTGACGAAGCCCGAGGATATTGCCTAAGATGATCAGCGTGCCGCCAAGCCGAAATCTCCACTTTGCTTTTGCGGGCATGTTCTGGACGGCGCTGGTCGCAACTTGTGTTCTTGCGGGTCGCGGAATGCTGGCGGAAAGCGCGGGGACGACCAACGGTTCCAAGTCCACGGAGGTCCGGCTGCAGGCGCCCGGCTGGTGGCCGCGGAAAGGCGACCGGCCGCGGAATGAGTACGTGGGTGCGGCCGTATGCATTGGCTGCCACGATTCCAAGGCCAGCTTTAAGGACTCAGCCATGGCCCACGCGTCGGCTCGCGCTGCGGACGCGGAAAGTCTCCGGCTCGTTCCTTTCGTTTTTCAAATTGGCCCGTATCGCTATCAGATCACCGATGCGGGTGGGAAGAAAGTTTTGCGAATCAGCAAGAGAGGGGCGTCCGATTCGGCGGTACTGCTTTGGGCGTTCGGCATGGGGCGGATTGCGCAGACTTATATTTACGAACAGAAGGGCAGGTTTTATGAAGGGCATTTGTCGTTCTTCAGCGCACTGCATGCGCTTGACATCACACCGGGACACCCGCGTACCGAACCGCCTAGCTTGGAGGAGGGCTTGGGGCGGCTGATCCCCGTCGAGGAAACCCGGCGATGCTTTGGCTGCCACACCACCGCGTCGACGACGAAGGATGGATTTGATCCACGGACCCCGTTTCCGGGCGTGACTTGCGAGGCCTGTCACGGGCCGGGGGCCAAACATGTGGCGGCGATGAAAGATGGAGACTACGAATTAGCAATGAGTTCAATCATGAACCCCGCGCAACTGAACCCAGTGGAGTCAGTCGATTTTTGCGGCGCGTGCCACCGCACCTGGCAAGATGTCATATTGGACAGCCCGGTGAAAATTGGGCCGCTGAATGTTCGCTTTCAACCTTACCGTCTGGAGAACAGCCGGTGCTGGAAAGAAGGAAAAGGCGACGCTCGCATCACTTGCGTTGGGTGTCATGATCCGCACCAGTCGCTGGCGCAGGATCCGAAGACATATGACGCGAAGTGTCTGCAGTGTCATCTTGCAGCCGGCGCCGGGGCCGAAGCAGAGAAGAACGACAGGAATAATAAGGACGATCACCGCACCGCCTGCCCGATTGGGGTGAAACTGTGTGTTACTTGCCATATGCCGAGATTCAAGAATCCGTTCTTGCATACCACATTCACGGACCACTGGATTCGTATCGCTTCTTCGGAAGCGCCGCTACCGGATTGATGCATGGAGCCTACGCGATGAAAATTCACCGTGCTGTGATTGTGCTTATCACGATTTCGATCTTGCTGGCGGGCAGGAGTTTTTCTCAGGCAGAGCGCGCCACCTCCCGGTTAAAGAAACCACTGATCTATCAGATCGGCAATGTTGTGCACATCAATGCCGAGGGGCCGCGGCCGTTGATGCGTGCCTTAGACGCTCTGCAAGAGAAATATGGGTGGATCGTGGATTATGAAGATCCACAATATCCGGCGGATTCGGACCTGGCGACGAATTCCGCTTCGCTTCCGTCGCGTCGTCATGCGAACGTTCGCAATTCCGGGGGGGAAGGTTTCAGCGTGGAGTTCAAAAATGGTCCGGCTCCGGATAGCGGTCCGGATGAAAATTCTGTGCTTACGACGGTGGTCAACGCCTACAACGAGGGTAGCGCTGTCGCACAATTTGAGTTGCGCAGGGGGAAGGAGCGCGACGCGCGCTTCGCGGTGGTTGGAGTAGGAGTGCGCCGCCAACACAACGAGGAATCAAGCTCGCAGCCCATTCTCGATCTCCCAATCAGTCTGAAGGCCGAGCGCAGAACTGCGGCACAGACGGTGGTCGTGATCTGCGAGAGAGTGAGCGAGCAGAGCAAGATTACCGTCACTCCCGTGATTGCCGATAATTCTCGCGGGGGCCGAACGGTTTCGGTTGGCGGGGTTGACGTGCCAGCCCGAACGCTGCTTAGGCGCACGCTGGCGTCTGCGGGAGATCGTCTGAGCTGGCGGTTACTCTACGACGCAAGCAGCAAGAGCTACGAGTTAAACTTGGCCGGTCGCTCGCAATAAGTAAGCAAGAATTCAGGGTTGTGACCACAGATAACGGCCGAACTGAACTCGGCTTGGACGGGCGCGAGCGCCCGTCCCTCCACGAAATAAGTTACGGCGTGACTGAAAACGCGACGCCCTTTCCGTACTGACCGCCCAGGCTGGTGGTGCCGTAGAGCAGGTTGCTGCGAAGTAGCAGCCCCGCCGTGGTGTCGCCGCCATCGCTGCCACCGGTGAAGCTCCAGAGCACGGATTCAGTCCATACCGTGCTTTTCTTGGGCGGTGGCGCCAGTTTGAAAACGACTCCAGAGTTGGTGGAGCCCACACCAGTGGTGCCGTAGAGATTGCCGCTGGTGTCGGCGATAACACCGTAGCGTGGATAGGATCCGTCTGGACCTCCGCCAAAACTGTAGAGCACGCTTTCCGTCCACACCGTGCCGGTTTTAGGTGGGGTTAACTGGAAGACCGTTCCATATCCGCCAGTTCCGCCTAATCCCGTTGTGCCATACAACACGCCGAGTTTGCCGAAAATCACACCTGCGTTGGGTTTGCCGCCGTCGCTGCCGCCGGTAAAGCCGTAGAGCACCGATTCGGTCCAGACCGTACTCCCTACACCGGGGGGAGTTAGCTTGAAGACTTCTCCTTGGGAAGACGGACCGCCATCGAGCGTGGTGCCATACAGCGCGCCGGACTTCAGAACCAATCCGCTATAGGGTTTGCCGCCATCGCTTCGTCCGGTGAAGGTGTAAAGAATGGTCTCCGTCCACCCTTTACCTTTCTTGGTCAGCTTGAATACGGTGCCAAAATTGGAAGAGCCTCCGACCGGGGTAGTCCCAACGAGGGCCGTCCCGTCAAAAATCACCCCACTTGCGGGATTGGCTCCGTCACTGCCGCCTTGGAAACTGTAGAGGACAGTTTCAGTCCAGGCGCCGCCTGCCTGGGCGGGCGGGGCTAACTTGAAGACTGTGCCATCGCCATACTTTCCACCGCTGGCGGTCGTCCCGTAGAGTGCGCCTGCCGTGTCGAACACCAGGCCGGCCTGCGGACCAGAACCGTCGCTGGCGGATGCGCCTTGAAAGCTGTAGAGGACAGTCTCGGTCCAGGACGGTGGGGACAGCATAAAGACGGTTCCGCACCCCGAACCCAAATTACATTTCGTGCTGCTGCCGCCGCCGCCCGTGGTGCCATAGAGCGCACCGGCGCTATCGGCGATGAGGCCGCCATAAGGGTTCGAGCCGTTGGCGGCGCCTGGGAAGCTGTACAAGACAGTCTCTGCTGGAGTGGTGGCCAACGCGCTCGCCGCGAGCGCCAGCAGGGCGAGCAGGATCAGCAATGAACGGTTGGCAGTGTAGGTTGTATGAAGCATTTGGAATCCCCTCGTGCGATGAATTCACTTCTCACTACACCGATAGCACTCGGAAGATAGTTATCGGAAGATTGCAGCTTGGCCAAGTTCGCGCCGTGTTGCGCAGCGTGACTTTGCCCGTTCAACTACGGAATCGCGGTTACACTCATGATGGTCGCAGCCTGCATCGCGGCCTCGAGTGTGCGTCCCGCCAAGATTTTTCCGGCACTTGAAGGAACCACGAGAATATCGTTCGCTTGCAACGACAAATCTGGAGCTTTTGCTTGCAGGATCTTCTTCAACTGTACTGGAGTTTCGATCATGCCGGTGGGACTTTTGTGCAGGATCCTTGTGCCGCTCAGTTTCGCGGTTCGAGTTGTGCCTCCGGCCAGAGCGATCGCCTGGAGCACGGTGAGTCCGCTGGCGTCCATGAGCAACCCGCTCGGCCTGCCGACGTCTCCTACTACATACACGATATCGGCTTTGCGCACGACGATTGTATCCCTGGGAAAGACCTTGATGTTGCTCTGCGGGTTATCGCTGAGATTTCTCGACACGGGGAGGGTAACGGGGTTATCGGGATCGCTCCGATGGGTAACGGTAATGCTGTGGCCAGCTTTTTCGGTCAGGCCTCCGGAGGCCGAGATCAAGTCGTAAAGGTGTTGCTCTCCGAGCACTGGATAGACGCCGGGCTTGTTGACTTCTCCCAGCACGCTGGCTCCCTGCGAAGCGTATTCGCTCACGAACAGGGAAACGTAGGGGTCCTTCAGAAAGGCAGAGAGGCGTTTCTCGATCAACTGCGCAGCCTCTTCGGCGGTGAGACCCGCCACGTGCGTAGGTCCGATTAGAGCGCAGTAGATGTCGCCGGAGTTGGAGATGCGAGTCTTGGTTGTGAGTTCGGGAACGTCGTATACAGTTAATTCAATTAGGTCCCCAACTCCAAGTTGCAAGGACGGGTCGTTGGCGCGGGGACTGAACTGGACGACGTCCTGAGCTGACTGAGCGGCGCTCTTTTCCTGATCATTATTATTAGCAGCTTGATTATTAGCAGCTTGATTTATGGTTTGTCGGGAAATCGCTGGTTCGCTGGCGGCCGCCAAAGAGCAAAGCAGAGCGATGACTAAGAGCGATGAAAAGTGGGGTATTTTTAATGACTTGCGGCGGGAAAACGACATTACACACAACCTCGCAAATCCACTCGAACCCCAGTATTCTAGCATGAATCCGCGGTTCTTTGATGCTTTCCGCGAAGCCTCGAAAAAACGCCAGTCGGTCAGCTACCTTAGCCGATTTGATGAGGCTGCGGGTTTCCTGGTACCTGCCCGACCATGAACGAGGGTCGCACGGGCTGCTAGTCCACCTGCGGATCTCCACCTTGCTACTAATGAAATCTCTGCGCAAGGCCGCGCGGGAACTGGTGGAAGTCCGCCGGGCCTTTGGCGGACTCCTGCCACACCGGATTCCTCAGAACAGGCCCAGTTGCTGGTTTGCGTGTGCCTGCTGGCTCCGCTTTGCGTACTCCCCGCCAAATCCATACTTGCGCCGCAGCGCGGCCATCAACTGTGACAGCCGCTGCCCGTAGCCTTTCGGCAGAAAGGCCCGCTCGGCATAACGCGTCCGGTAATGTTCCACGAGAGAAGGGAAGTGCTCGTCCAGAAACGGCATGAACACTGCCGCCGAACATGGCTTCAGGAACAGCGGATTGGCATAGATATACTTCGCGCCGACTTCGCTTGCGGCTTTCACCAGCGCCTCAAGGTCGCGCGGACGGTCCGTAATCTCGGGCAGCACCGGAGCGCAGATCACTCCCGCA
>Ga0075030_100004177_pt1 | contig 13070 bp, 15 predicted proteins | sample LitLauG_LLR_2012_FD_71393 | JGI IMG/M metagenome (GOLD analysis project Ga0075030, IMG submission 71393) | Freshwater sediment microbial communities from Pennsylvania, USA - Little Laurel Run_MetaG_LLR_2012 | ecosystem: Environmental > Aquatic > Freshwater > Creek > Sediment | place: USA... | reverse complement strand
GGTGGCGTGCGGTTGGCGGCGCCGATCGTGGCGGTGGCGGGGACGCCTTCGGGTCACGGGTACTGGTTGGTGGCCGCCGATGGCGGGGTGTTCGCGTTCGGTGACGCCCGCTTCTCCGGGTCGATGGGTGGCGTGCGGTTGGCGGCGCCGATCGTGGGGGTGGCGGGGACCTCTTCGGGTCACGGGTACTGGTTGGCCGCGGCCGATGGCGGTGTCTTCGCCTTCGGGGACGCCGTGTTCGGCGGGTCCCTGGGCTCCGCGCTGCTGAGCGCGCCGATCGTGGGGGTGGCGGCGTCGTCGGCCGGCGGGTACTGGCTCGTCGCGGCCGACGGAGGCGTGTTCGCCTTCGGTGGCGCGGCGTTCCACGGCTCTGCGGGCGGCCTGGCGCTGGTGGCTCCGGTCTCGGCGATGGCGGCGACGCCCGACGGTGCCGGCTACTGGTTGCTCGGCGCGGACGGCGGGGTCTTCGCCTATGGCGATGCCGCGTTCTACGGATCGGCGGACGCTTCGGCTTCGGCGACAGCTGCGCTCGCGGCGCGATAGAGGGGGGTCGGCCATGGAGGTTCGACGGGTCGTCACGGGCCACGACGAGGCGGGCAAGGCCGTCTTCGTCAGCGACGAGCGGGTGGCGCCGGTGACCACCGCGCTGCTGGCCGGCACCGCGTTCCACCGCCTGTGGGGTGCGGAGCGCGCGCCGACGTTCCCCGACGACGGCGCACCGCCGTCGCTGGCCACGTTCTTCCCTCCGGTCGGCGGGTTCACGTTCGGGTTCTTCACCCTGCCACCCGCGGGCAGTGCCCGGCCCGGCGACATCGACGTGCCGGCGGCGCGGGCCGAGACGGAGGCGCTCCTGCCCGGGCTGCTCGGCCACATGGAGCCCGGCGAGCCGGGGATGCACACCACCGACACCATCGACTTCGAGGTGGTCCTCTCCGGTGAGGTGTCCCTCGAGCTCGACGACGGCGCGGAGCGGCTGCTGCGCCCGGGCGACACCGTCGTGCAGAACGGCACCCGGCACCGCTGGCGCAACCGGGGCGCACAGCCCGCGGTGCTCGCAGTGTTCATCACCGGCGCCCACCGCCGCGACCCCTGAGCAGGTCGGCCGGGTGCGGCCGTGCCCTAGTCTCGAGCGGGCGGTCGAGCCAGGGGAGGCGACATGGGGGACGCGGCGGTCTCGCGGGCGGTGCTGGTGACCGGGTGCTCGTCGGGCATCGGGCGGGCGAGCGCGCTCGCGCTGGCCCGCGCGGGGTGGCCGGTGTGGGCCAGCGCCCGCGACGTGGGCACCATCGCCGACCTGGAGGCGGCCGGGTGCCGGAGCCTCGCCGTCGACGTCACCGACGACCGCGCCCTCGCCGCTGCGGTCGCGTCCGTCGAGTCCGAGCACGGCGCGGTCGGTGTCCTCGTCAACAACGCCGGCTACGGGCTGCAGGGCCCGATCGAGGAGACCCCCCTCGACGCGGTCCGCCACCAGTTCGAGACCAACGTCTTCGCGCCGTGGCGGCTCTGCCAGCTGGTCCTGCCCGGGATGCGCCGCCAGGGATGGGGCCGCATCGTCAACCTGTCGAGCATGGGTGGGAGGCTCACCTTTCCCGGTGGCGGCGCGTACCACGGCTCCAAGTACGCCATGGAGGCCATCAGCGACGTGCTCCGCTGGGAGGTCGCCCCCTTCGGCGTCGCCGTCGTGGCCGTGGAGCCGGGCCCGACGCTGACCGCGTACGGCGAGGCATCGCTGCGCTCGATGGCGGGCGTGCCGGTCGAGGGGCCCTATGCCGCCTTCACATCCTCGATCCGGGCCGCGTTGGAGTCGACGTTCCGGGGTGACGGCCTGGAGGGGGCGTCGACCCCCGAGGAGGTCGCGACGGCGGTCGTCGCCGCCCTCGCCGCCGACCCGCCGCCGGCGCGGGTGGTCGTCGGTGCCATGGCCGAGCAGCTCATCGCGCTGCGCCAGTCCAGCTCGGAGGCCGAGTGGGACGAGATCATGGCCACCATGTACCAGCGCCCGATCCCGTAGGAGCGACGCACCCGCGAGCGGAGCGATCCGGAGCGCCCCCGGCGGGTCGAGGCGGTCAGAGCGGGGCCCGCCCCGCGGCCAGCCAGGCCGGCTTGGACCACACGTCGTGGTTTTCCCCCCACGCGGTCACACCCGGCCGCCCGTCGATCTCCCAGCGGACCAGGTTGAGCACCGCGTACACGTCGTTGCCTGCGTCGGCCGCGGACGCGTTGAGGCACTGGCCGGTCGCCCGGATCCGCCGTCCCAACGCGTCGTGGGCCTCGAGCGACACGGCGGCGGGGACCTGCGCGTCCCACGCGGTGGTTCGCAGGCCGTGGCGCAGGGTCGCCGCCGCGCCGTCGAGGAGCAGGTAGCCGCCGGTGATGTGCTCGGTGCCGTCGCCGCCCGGGTTGACGTAGACGAAGAACGCACAGTCCCCCGGTGCGGTGCCGAAGGCGTTGCCGAGGCGCAGGTCGCCCCGCGCGTGGCGTGGGCCCCACGAGCGGTCCCGGACCGTGCCGCAATCGACCCGGCGGCGGCGCCCGCCGAGCACGACGTCGCCGGTGACCCGACCCGGCTGCTCCAGGTGGCCGAGGAACATCCCCGGCGACTCCTCCGGCGGCACCGGGTTGGGCTCCATCTCCGCGTCGAAGGTCACGTCCAGCTCGACGTCGTCGGACGCGAGCTGCAGCCGGTAGCGCGCCAGGGGACGCTCGACGACGTGGTGCAGCCCGTTGGGCAGGGTCAGGTCGCGCAGGTCGACGGTGTCGTCGAGTGGCGCCTGGCAGTGCAGCGCCGCGATCCGCTCGCCCGAGCCGCGCCACCCCGAGACGGTCCCCACCACGAGCCCCGCCAGCGGCCGGGCGACGAAGCGCACGTGGAGCGATATCCCCTCGTCGGGAAGGAAGAAGGGAAACCACGCCGTCTCGATCCAGGTCGGGTCCTGCGCCGTCACCGGGTGGAAGCCGTCGTCGTCGGGGCTGACCGACAGGCCCGGGGCCAACCCGGTGATCACGGCCCCTCCCGGGTGAGCGGCTGGGGCAGGCGGTCCGCCAGCGGACCCATCAGGGGGCGCAGCACGGCGGCTTGACGGTGCGCCCGCCGCGCCAGGTACGCGGCCGTCTCGCCGTCGGTGGGCCGGGCCCCGAGGGCGGCGCGGTCGGCGTCGTCGGCCACTGCGAGCTCGTCGCCGATGCGAGCTACCAGCGCCAGGTGATCGAGGATGGCGGCGGCGCCCTCGACGCGCGAAGACGCCACCGCATCGACGACCAGCGGTGCCACCTGCCCGCGCAGCTGCGCGGCGGCCACCCCGGCGAGCACGGCGGCCGCCGGATCGGGACCGGATCCCGCCGCGGAGCCCGCATCCGGGGGGACCGTCGCCTCGGCGTCGGGCCGGGCCACCCCCAGTGCGTCGCACAGGCTGAGCGCCGCGGCGCGCACCAGCAGCATGCGGAACATCGTGAGCTGCGCAACATCGGTGTCGGGGTTGGGGTGCGCCAACCCGAGGGTCAGCAGCATGGCGTTGCGGGTGAGGATGAGCACCCGGTAGTAGCGGACCCGGTCTATGTCGAGGGCGACGCCGCCGGCGCGCTCGTACTCCTCGAAGCGGGTGGGGAGATCGCCGACCGGCGTGGCCATGTCCCGGATCGAGATGGCGGCGAGGTCCTCCATCGGGTCGCCCAGGTGCGCCACCTCCCAGTCGACCACCGCGGTCACCTTTCCCTCCTGGAAGAGGAAGTTGCCCGGGCCCATGTCGGAGTGCACGAGCGACGTGCGCTCCACCTGCCGGGGGATGTTGCGCCGCAGCCAGTCGAGCGCGTGGGTGAACAGCGGGTCGGGATCCCGCCCGAGCCCGGCCACCGCCTCGTCGAGTTGGCCGAGGAGCTGCCTGGCGTGGTCCTCCGGCGTCGCCGGCCGGGCCAGGTGGCCCAGGGCCAGCGCGGTGGGGTCGAGGCCGTGCAGCGCGGCGGTGACCTCCATGAGGTGGCGGGCCGTCGGTTCGCGCTCGTCCTCGTGGTCGACCGCGGGGAAGTCCGACCGACCGCCCACCCGCTCCAGCAGGATGGCGCCGAGCGCCTCGTCGTGGCCGAGGACCGCGGGGACCGGCACCGCCGTCGGGGCCAGGGCGCGCAGGATCGCGGCGTCACGCCCCGAACCGCCGCCGCGGCCCGCGTCGCGCAGGAGGAACAGGGGGCGGCCGTCGGCCAGGTCGATGTTCCACGCCAGTCGGCTGGCCCCGGCGAGGTGCCGGGAGGCGGCGGTGACGGTGCCGCCGCTGACCGCTTCGACCCAGCCGCGCAGGTCGTCGGCGAGCTCGACGCCCACCGAGGTCAGAAGGCGCCGGGGCGGATGACGTTGATGCCCTCGGCGGCGGAGACCTCGGCCTCGGCGGTGACCATGACCGTTGGGCTGTTGTCGATGTCCATGAAGCTGCACAGGTCGGCCCAGTGGCGCTGGCCGTCCTCGGTGGCGTACCACGCGGCGGCCTTCTGGAGGGCCTCCGCGTCGGGCCAGTCGTTCTCCGCGATGCCGATGTAGGGCGAGTCGCCCTCGATCATCACGACCCGGTTGAGCGAGATCTCGGGATGGTCGCGCAGGTCCCAGTCACGGGTGTGCTCGGTCCAACGGGTGAAGAAGTCGGCGTCGCTCAGGTGCGGGAGCTTCTTCACGAAGGTGAACGACTTGATCACGACATCCCCCCGGGTCGGCGTGTTCCGTGGCCGTGAATGTAGCCCGACGGTAACCTCTGCGGGCGTGGCCGACCGCGTGTATGGCGCCGAGGAGATCCAGGACCGGCTGCAGATCGCCGACCTCTACGACCGCCAGCTCGCCGCCGCCGAGGCGTGGGACTTCGAGCGCTACGACACCACCTTCGCCGCGGATGCCGAGATCGACCTGCGGGACTTCGACCAGCCGGTGCAGCGCTACCCCCAGTACCGGGCCTGGCTCCAGAGCCTGGCCGCGGTGATGCCGAAGGCGCAGCGCATCACCGGCGGCCTGCGCCTGGAGCTGGCCGGCGTCACCGCGACGGCACGGGTTCCGGTGGCCTGCTTCGTGTGGTTCGACACCGGTGACGGGCCCCAGTTGACCCGCACCGGCCTCTTCTACAACGACACCCTGCGCCGGACCGCCGATGGCTGGCGCATCGTGGCGCGCTACGAGGAGCTCAGCTGGCAGGCGTGAGTCGACGCCAGCGGCACCCCGGGGCGCCGCCCGTCAGATGATGTTGAACGACGACTCGATCGGGTCGGCCGAGGCGGCCGCCGGCAGGGTCAGCGTGTGGATCATGTCCTTGGTGACGACGACGTCGCCCCGCATGTGCAGCACGTTGCTGGTGCCGTCGGGGTTCTGGACGTCGAGGTCGTAGAGGATCTGCAGCGTGCGGTGCCCGTTGAGGGTGAAGATGCGGTGGCTGACGACCGTGCCGCCCGCATCGGAGAGCCCGCTCTGGAGGCCGGAGTAGGCGTCTTCGAGGTCCTTGTCGCTCGGCTTGGCCGGCGCGCCCGATGCGGAGTTGACCACGACGTTGGCGTCGTCGCCGCTCCCGGAGGGATCGATGGCGAGGTACTTGGTGCCCTTGCTCGCCAGGTCGTCGGTGTTGCCGATCGCGGAGGTGAGCTTCGGGTTCGAGGCAAGCATCGCCGCGATCTTGTCCTTGACCGCTGGGTCGGTCAGGTCGATCTGCTGCCACGACGAAGGGACCACGACTGAGAAGTGATCCTTGGCGTCGGTGAAGATCGTCCCGTTGGCGAAGGCGGCGGCGGTCGTGGCGGGGGTGCCGGCGTCGGTGGATGCGGTGCCGGCCGCGGTGGTCACCGTGGAGCCAGCAGTGGTCGCGGTGGCAGCCTTGCCGCCTGAGCCGCTGCTCCCGCACGCCGAGAGGACCGCGCCGGCGGCGACCGCCGCGGCGCCACGGCGGATGCGCCGGGCGGTGGCCGCCGATCGGCGACCCCGGAGGCCCGGGGCGGTGAGCGGCGGTTGCTCCGCGCCGCGCGCGCCGGCACGGCGCGCTGTGTCGGCGCTCGCGCCGGTGCGCGCCTCGTGAGAACGCCCTACGTCCATGCATGCCTCCTTGTCTCCGGAGCCCGCTCGTCGCGCCCTGCCGATGATCCGGACCCGTGCGTGCCCCTGCCTGCGGATGGATCGGTCCTGCCGGTCGGCACTGTAGGACACAGGATCCGAATCCCGCCGCCATGTGCGGGCCAAATGGGGCCGAAGGTATGAACGCTGGTCATCGCGGAATGGGACCGGGGTCTGGGGGTCCGGGATGAGTCCCGAGTGGGTGCGGGGGTGAGTCGCGGGGGCTGCGTCGGCGAGGATGTGGTGTGCGCATCCTGGTGACCAACGACGACGGCATCGACTCGATCGGGCTCCACATCCTCGCCCGCGCCCTTCGCGGTCGGGGCGAGATCGTGATCGCCGCCCCCGACCGGGAGTGCTCAGGCGCCGGCGCGTCACTCGGTGCGCTCCACCTCCTCAAGCCCGAGATCCACCGGGCCCGCGTGGACGGGGTCGACGAGGCGTGGGCGGTGGACGGGACACCGGCGCTGTGCGTCATGTTCGCCCGCCTCGGGGCGTACGGGCCGGCCTTCGACCTGGTGGTGGCCGGGATCAACCCGGGCGCCAACGTGGGCCGGGCGGTGTACCACTCGGGCACCGTCGGCGCTGCGCTGACCGCCCGCTCCGGTGGGATCAGCGGCGTCGCGGTCAGCCAGGCGGTCGCCGAGGGCGGCATCGAGGGCCAGGGATGGGACGAGATGCTGGCCGATCAGCGGTGGGACACCGCGGCGGCGGTCGCCGACGCCGTCGTGGGCGGCCTCATCGCCTCGCCGCCGGCCGCACCGGTGGTGCTCAACGTCAACGTCCCCAACGTCGAGCTCGGCGGTGTTCGCGGTTGGCGGGGGACGACGGTCGGGCGCATCCCCCCGCGCACGGTGCAAGAGGTGCAGCTCGAGCCCAAGCTCGGCCACGACGGTGCCTTTCACGTGCGCATGGTGTGGGGTGACCCGGTGGAGCTGCCCGCAGACACCGACGGCGGGGTCGTCGGTCGGGACATGGTGTCGATCAGCGCCCTGAGCGAGATCGCCGCCGACGCGAACCTGGACACGACCGGACCGGCCGCCTCCCTCGACGCCCTGTTCGCTGCGGGATCATGACGCGCCGTTGCGGGTGGTCTGCGGCCACGCCGGCTCCCGACGCGGCGACGGCGGTGGGGGGAGGCGGATCGTCGGTACACTCCCCGCGTGGAGGTTGACCTCACGTCCGTCGAGGGCCGGATGCTCGACTGCGACGGGCACCTGTACATGGACCCGGAGGTGATGGCCGAGGTCGTCGGCGCGGCCGGGTCCAGCTGGATCATCGACCACCTCCGCCGCTTCGTCGGCTCCGAGCAGGACCGCCAGCTCCGGGCCCGGGCCCGGGACGACGTGTGGGGCGTCAAAGGCATCAGTGCGTGGGGCTCGAGCGACGTGGCCGGCCGCCTGGCTGCGATGGACGCCATGGGGGTGCGACGCCAGCTGGTGTTCCCCAACACGGTGCTGCGCGAGCTGCGCACGCAGTCCCCCGAGGCGCTCGCATCCTGCCGGCGCTACAACGACTTCGCCCTCGACTTCCACCGGCGATCGGGCGGCCGGGCCCGGGTGGTCTGCCAGCTCAACATGTCGCAGCCCGACTGGGCGTTGGCCGAGCTGGCGCGGGTGATCGAGGCCGGCGCGCCCGGCGTCTTGCTGCCCTGCGCCCAGCCGCCGGGCGGGACCTCGCCGGCCAACCCGGTGTGGGACCCGTTGTGGCGGGCGTTCGAGGAGTCGGGCACGCCGGCCTTGCTGCACATCGGTGCCGGCGGCCTGGCGAGCGGGGAGGACGACGATCCGATGTTCCCGCCCCGGGAGTACGCCGATGCCCCGTCGCTGCGGGCGATCTTCCCGCTGCGCCCGGGAGGCGAGGAGCAGTTCGGTCCCTTTTACATCGTGGTCGCCCACCTCGCCGCCGAGGTCTACCTGACCTGCCTGGTGATGGGCGGCGTCTTCGATCGGTTCCCCACGCTGCGCTTCGGCGTCATCGAGTTCGGTGCGTCCTGGCTCGGCCCCCTCGCCGAGCGCCTCGACCGTCACGCGTCGCTGCTGACCAAGATCGGTGCGAACCTTCCGCTGTCGCCGAGCGAGTACCTACGGCGCAACGTGCGCGTCACCCCGCAGTGGACCGAGCCGCTCGACGTGCTGATCGAGCGGCACGGTCTGCACGAGTGCTACGTGTTCTCCACCGACTACCCCCACATCGAAGGGGGCCGCCACCCGGTCCCGAGCTTCGGGGAGATGGCCCGGCGGGTGCGTCCCGGCTACGTGGAGGAGCTGTTCGTCTCCAACGGGGAGCTGCTGCTCGGCTGAAGCGCCACGCCGGACCGGTTGCGGCGACCCCGGCCCTGTCGCCGGCCCCGGCCCTGTTGCCGGTCGCCCGTTCGCCGGCCCCGGCCCCTGCCAGGAACACTCGGACGTCGCGATGGCTGCGGAGGCGCACGAAGCGGAGGTGCCGCCACTGCGGATCGGCCATGGCGTCGAGGTAGCGCTGCCGGTAGAGGCCATGGCGGGTCCAGGCCCAGGCGATGATCGACTTGCGCGGGTCGGCGGAGAGCACGTTGGACCACGGCTCCCGGTTGCCGTTCCAGAGCACCTCACGGGTGATGGTGCGCTTCAGGGTCCGGCGGAGCACCTGGCGCATCACCACGGCCCGGGGCAGGTCGAGCCAGACGACCACCTCGGCGCGCGCCCACACCAGATCGCGGACCGAGGAGTAGTTGCCGTCGATGACCCAGGCGTCGCCGGCCGCCGCGGCGGCGACCTCCCGACGGAAGTCGTCCCTCGGGAGCTCCACCCAGTCGGGCTGGTGGAAGATGGCGTCCAGCTCGACGGCGGGCACGCCGACCCGCGCGGCCAGGCGCCGGGCGAGGGTCGACTTTCCCGCGCCCGAGTTGCCCACGACCGAGATCCGCCGCACCCTGCCATCGTCGCACCTGGCGGCGGCGCGGTCGGGGTCAGCGGCCGTCTTGGCCTCGCGTGCCTTGGCCGGGGGAAGCTGCCGCCGTCGTGGCCGGCGGGGTCGGGCGTGGTGCCTTCGTGGCCTGGCCGGGGGATCAGCTGCCGTCGTGGCCGGCGGGGTCGGGCGTGGTGCCTTCGGCTCCGAGGGCGGCAGGCGGCGCGGTTGCCGCCGCGGCGACGGCGGTCGGCCTGCCGTTGGTGTGCGCGCTGTTGGTAGGGACGATCGAGTTGCGCAGGGCGGCGATGACCGCTCCCGCCTGTGACGCGATGGTGGCCATGGACCCGACCACGCCGTCGGCGCCGTTGAGCACGACCATGTTGTCCACCCCGCCGAACGCGCTGGCCGCCGCGCTCACGATGTCGGCGGCGTGCTCCGCGAGCTGCTGGCCGATGACGGCCTCCTGGTTTTCTGCGAGGGCCTCCGAGCGGGCCTTGATGGCTTCCGCCTCGGCCAGGCCCTTGGCGCGCACCGCCTCGCCCTCGGCCCGTCCCTTGGCCTGGGTGGCGGCCGCTTCGGCTTCGCCGGTCTGCCTCGTCGCGGAGGCCTGGGCTTCGGCGATGACGTGCACCCGCTCGGCCTCGGCTGCGGCCGCCAGCTTGACCCGCTGGGCGTCGGCGTCGGCGGCCAGCTTGACCCGCTGCGCGTCCGCGGAGGCGGCCAGCTCGGTCTCCTGCTTCTTGGCCTCGGCCTGGGCGATGCGGGCGTCGCGCTCGGCATTGGCCAGGGTGACCTGCTGGTAGGCCTGCGCGTCGGCCGGCTTGCGGACACTCGCCTGGAGCTGCTGCTCGGCCAGCTCGGCCTGGCGCCGGGCGGCTTCGGTCTCCTGGTCGATGACCGCCTGCTTGGCCTGGGCGTCAGCGAGGGGGCCGGCCTGGTGGGACTCCGCCGCCGCCTTGTCCATGTCGGCCTGGAACTGTGCCTTCTGGATGGCCGTGTCACGGATGGCCTTGGCCTTGAGCGCGTCCGCCTGCTGCTCGCGCTCGGTGGCCTCGCGGTCGGCGTCGGCTTGGGCGATGCGGGCCTGGCTGGCCACCGCCGCGGTGTGCGGGCGCGCCAGGTTTTCGATGTAGCCGGTGGGGTCGTCGATCTCATGGATCTGCAGCGAGTCGATGATGAGCCCGAGCTTTTGCATCTCGTCCGCAGAGCTGTTGCGGGTCTCCTGGGTCAGGCGGGTCCGCTCCCGGATGAGCTCCTCCACCGTGAGCCCGCCGATGATGGAGCGCAGGTGGCCGGCGAACACGTTGTGCACGCGCTGCTCCATCTGGTCCTCCTGGTCGAGGAAGCGGCGTGCTGCGTTGGCGATGCTCGTGTAGTCGTCGCCGACCTTGAAGATCACCACGCCGCGCACGCTGACCGGGATGCCCTGCTTGGTCACCGCGTCCACCTGCAGGTCGGTCTCGCGCAGGTCGAGGGAGAGCCGGCGCACGGCCTGGACCCCGGGGATCACGAGCACGCCCTTGCCCACCACGATCTTGAACCCGAAGCCCTCCCCGGCCTGCTCGGTCTCGGGCGTGTGCTTGAGGCCGCTGATCACGAGCGCCTCATTGGGCTCGGCCACCCGCCACATCAGCTTGAAGATGACGATCACCAGGATGATCAGGGCGACGACGGCGCCGGCGATGACGGCAGCAGCCATGAGGAGCCTCCAGGGCTAGAACGGGGTGACGACGAGGGTCCGAGGGTGGTGCACGTCGACGACGAGCACCTGGCAGTGCGCAGGGATCCCGACTGCGGTTTCGGTCGCCAGCGCGTAGTACGCGGCGCCGTCGACCATCACCTCACCGAGCTCCTTGCCGCCAGGAGGGATGGCGCCCGCGGAGGTGATCCGTCCCGTCCGCCCCACGAGCTCTCGGATGTCCACGCTTCCCGAGGGTACCGCAGGCCGGTCACCAGGCCCGGGCCGGTCACCTCACACTCGTCTCGGGTGCACCGACGAGCCGCCCGTGCCGCAGTCGGGGCCGCTCTGGCTCGGCTTGACCGCCGCGGGTGGTCAAGGTGAGGGTCCCGCAGGTGGCACCCTGGTGCCCGATGAGCGACCTGGCAGCCACGCCTCCGACTCGCACCCGCCGCCCACCTCCGCCGCTGCTCCCGGTGGAGGTCCGCCGTAGCGAGCGGCTCGGGCCCCGGATGGTCCGGGTGACGTTCGCCGGCGCCGGGGTGAGCTCGCTTGCTTCGGAGCACCCGGCGGCCAGCGTCCGCCTGCTCGTGCCCTCGCGCGGCGCGTCGGGGCTCGTCCTGCCCACCTGGACGGGCAACGAGTACCTGCTCGCCGACGGCACCCGCCCGGCGCTGCGGACCTTCACCCCCTGCCGGGTCGATGGCGATGCGGGTGAGCTCGACCTGGAGATCGTGCTCCACGGCGATGGGGTGGTGTCGCGATGGGCGGCGGGTGCCGCCCCCGGTGCACCGGCCGCGGTGTCGGGCCCCGGGCGGGGCTATGCGGTCGACGATGATGCAGCGGCGTTCCTCCTCGCCGGCGACGAGAGCGCCATCCCGGCCATCGGTCAGGTGCTGGCGGTCCTTCCGAGGAAGTGTCCCGTGCAGGTGCTGATCGAGGTCGCCGAGCCTGGTGGTCGCCTGGACCTGCCCGCCCACCCGCGGGGCGCGATCGAGTGGCTCGACGCGGTGCCCGGTGCGCCGGTGGGCGACGCGCTCGTCGCCGCGCTGATCCAGGCCCCCCTGGTCGAAGGCGTCCGGGTCTGGGCGGCGGGTGAAGCGGCGGCGATGCAGCGCATCCGCCGCTACCTGCTCGAGGACCGCCGTCTTCCTCGCGCACAGACATGGGTGCGTGGGTACTGGAAGCACGGGCGGGCCGGCGACGCCGACGACGACGACCGGCCGGGTGGCTGACCGGCCGGCTGCCTGGCTGCTCAGGCCGGCTGCCCGGCTGCTCAAGCCGGCGCGGTGACGTCCACGAAGTGCTCCACCGTGGGGAACGGGTCGTAGAAGTGGTGCAGGAGCTCCCGCCAGGTCTGGTACTCGGGGGAGCCGCGGAAGCCCTCGGTGTGGTCCTCGAGGCGGCCCCATTCCACGAGCAGGAGGTAGCGGGAGGGGTGCTCGATGCCACGGGTGAGTCGCAGGGACCGGAAGCCGGGCATCGACGCGATGAGCGCCCGCGCGTCGGCGAACGCTTGCTCGAAGGCGGCCTCCTGGCCGGCTCGGACGTCGAGGACGGCGGATTCGAGGATCATGGACCATCTTGACGCTACGGGGCCGGTCGCCCGGGCCGGCGCGGGCCGGTCGCCCGGGCCGGCGCGGACCGGTCGCCCGCGCCGGCGCGGACCGGTCGGCCCACGGGCGCCGGTCGGCCCACGGGCGCCGGTTGGAGTGATTGCGGTATGCGTTGGCGCTTCTCGTATGCGGGAGGTGGCGTCAGCGGCCACTTTGGTACGCAGGTTGCCAGAAGGCCAACAGGTATGGGCCCGCCGGAGGGACGTGGGCGCGCGAGACTGCCTGTCGATGCTCGTCGTCGACGCGGCCAACGTGGTCGGGTCCCGACCGGACGGGTGGTGGCGGGACCGGCCCGGCGCGGCGCGACGGCTGATCGAGCGGCTCCGGCAGAGCGCGGCGGCGGGCGCGCTCGACGTCCCCCTCGTCGTGGTCCTCGAGGGCCAGGCCCGGCGTGCGGCGCCCGAGGGGACGGGCGATGGCGTCGAGGTCGTGCACGCTGCGGGCAGCGGTGACGACGCGATCGTGGCGCTGGTCCGAGTCGCGGCCGGCGGCGCCACCGTGGTGTCGGCGGATCGCGAACTGCGCGCCCGGGTGCGCCGCGTCGGGGCGCATGTGGTCGGGCCTCGCTGGTTGCTCGACCGTCTGGACCGGCCCGAGCCGGGGGTCTGAGCTCCCCGGCGATCGACCTGTCGGCGGTCAGGGGTCAGCGATCAGTGCTGGTGCTCGGTCCAGCGCGACCCGTCCCACCAGCGTTGCGCGCCGGGCCGGCCAGGGTCGGGGTACCACCCGGGTCCCGCGCCCGGCTGGACCGGCCCAGGATGCGACCCGGGTCCCGCGCCCGGCTCGACCGCCCTAGCCCCGGGCGCCCATGCCACCC
>Ga0075030_100004176_pt1 | contig 13071 bp, 11 predicted proteins | sample LitLauG_LLR_2012_FD_71393 | JGI IMG/M metagenome (GOLD analysis project Ga0075030, IMG submission 71393) | Freshwater sediment microbial communities from Pennsylvania, USA - Little Laurel Run_MetaG_LLR_2012 | ecosystem: Environmental > Aquatic > Freshwater > Creek > Sediment | place: USA... | reverse complement strand
GGTGGCTCCCTGTGGTTGGATGCACCAGCGTCGGGAACATGGCGCGCAGTTGGCTTTGGGGATGCTCCACCACCTCGCGAAAGTTCCGCACCAGCGAGCAGGGGATTCCCGCAGCCTGCAGCTTTTCCAACCACTCCGCCGCGGGATGCCGGCGGAAAATCTCGCCGAGAATCGTCTCCAGGGGTTCACGGTTGCGGATGCGGACGGCATTCGACCTGTAGTCCGGGTGGCTCTCCAGATCGGGCCGACCGATCACCCGGCAGAAGGCGGCCCAAAGCTTTTCGCTACCCACCGCTAGAGCAAGGCCGCGGTCCTTGGCCTGAAAAATCCGGTAGGGAACGACCGTGGGGAATTCGGTTCCCATGGGACGGGGCACCACGTTCGAACCGAGAAAGCTCGCATAGTTCGAACTCATGGTCGAGATCATGCCGTCCAGCATCGAAACGTCGACGAACTGCCCGCGGCCCGTGCTCTGGCGAGCACGCAGCGCCATCAGAATGCCGATCACCGCGAAGAGGCCGGCGGTTACGTCCGTTACGCCATAGCCGCAGCGAACGGATTCGCCCTCCTTCGTTCCGGTGATACTCAGCAGACCGCTCGAGGCTTGTACCACCAGGTCCATGGCTGCTTCGTCGCGCGACGGACCGTTCTGCCCGTAGCCGGAGATGGAACAATAGACCAGGCGCGGATTGCGTTCGCTCGCCGTCTGGTAGCTAAGCCCCAGCCGATCCATGGTTCCCGGGCGGAAGTTCTCGATCAGCACGTCCATGTTCTCGATCAGCCGCAGACAGAGTGCGATCCCTTCCGGCCGCTTCAGATCGATCGAGATCCCCAGCTTGCCGTGATTCAGGCCCAGGAAGAAATTGGCCACGCCGCCTTCGAAAGGAGGTCCCCAGCCGCGCCCCATGTCGCCTCCGTCGCGGGCCTCCAGTTTGTAGATCGCGGCGCCGTACTGGGCCAGCAGGAGCGTACAGTACGGGCCTGCCAGGGCATGAGAAAAATCCAACACACGCAGCCCGTCGAGTGCGGAAAAGGTGTTCACGGTTGCATCGGCCATGTGAAGAAATCCGCCAGTCCCACCAGGGTAACAGCGGCGCCAGCGCGCCGGGCAGGCCCGGAGGCCTGCCCTACAGACGAATTGGCTTCCCGCGAGCTTCCCGCGAGCCGATACTGGGGCGGCTGCGATCTGATAGCATGGTTCCGTCACTTGCGGAAACTCCACAAAGGCAGCTAAAATCAACGCGTTCACAAATCCCAGGAGGAATCATGGCAGTTGAGCAGAAGGTGAAGCAGATTATTGTCGAGCAACTGGGCGTCGATGAGAGCCAGGTCGATAGCAACGCGTCGTTTGTTGACGACCTGGGAGCCGATTCGCTCGATATTGTTGAGTTGGTCATGGCCTTTGAAGAAGCCTTTGAGCTGGAAATCCCGGACGAGGACGCCGAGAAGATCGCCACGGTGAAAGACGCCGTCGATTATATCGAGGGCAAGACTTCCAAGAAGTAGCCTTTTTTTCACCAGGGAGAGTCGCATTGTCGCGAAGAGTGGTAGTGACCGGCGTTGGCTTGGTAACGCCGCTTGGCATAGGGACCGAACCGACCTGGGAGGGCATCAAAGCAGGTCGCAGCGGGATTGGCGCGATCACCCGATTCGATGCCACGGCCTTTTCCTGCCGGATTGCCGGAGAGGTCAAGGGGTTCGACCCAGCCAACTACATCGAGAAAAAAGAGATCAAGAAGATGGGGCGCTTCATCCAGTTCGCCGTCGCGGCGGCGGAGTTCGCCCTGGTCGATTCCGGCTTGCAGGTGACCCCGCAGGACGCCGAACAGGTAGGGGTCTACATCGGCAGCGGGATCGGAGGTTTTGAAGTCATCGAGCGCGAACACCAGACCCTGCTGGAGCATGGTCCGCGCCGGATCTCCCCGTTTTTCATTCCAGCCACCATTGTCAATCTGGCAAGCGGATACGTTTCGATTCGCAGCGGGGCCAAGGGGCCGAACTCCGCCACGGCCACAGCCTGCACCACCAGTGCCCATTCCATCGGCGATTCCTACCGCTTGATCCAGCACGGTTATGCCGACGCCATGATCTGCGGCGGCACCGAAGCCGCGGTAACGCCTATGTCGATCGGCGGATTCGCCGCCATGCGCGCGCTGTCTACCCGCAACGATGAGCCGGAGCGCGCCTCGCGTCCCTGGGACATAGACCGCGACGGGTTTGTGGTGGGCGAAGGCGCCGGGATTCTGGTGCTCGAAGAGTTGGAGTTTGCCCGCCGCCGCGGCGCCAAAATCCTGGCGGAAGTGGTCGGATACGGCATGAGCGCCGATGCGTTCCATGTCACCGCCCCGCCGGACGACGGCGACGGCGCCTTTCGCGTGATGCGCAACGCCATGCGCGACGCCAAAATCGAACCGGCTCAAGTGGATTACATCAACGCCCACGGCACCGCCACGGAAGTGGGCGACCGGGCCGAAACCATGGCCGTCAAGCGCGCCTTCTGCGACTACGCCTACAAGGTAGCGGTGAGTTCTACCAAGTCGATGACCGGCCACCTCCTGGGCGGCGCCGGCGGACTGGAAGCCGGTCTCACGATTCTCGCCATCCGCGATCAGATCGCGCCCCCCACGGTCAATCACGAAAAGCCGGACCCGCTCTGCGATTTGGATTATATTCCCAACCAGGCGCGCCCCATGAAAATCGATTACGCTCTCTCCAACAGCTTCGGCTTCGGAGGAACCAACGGGTGCCTGATTTTCAAGAGATTCGAATGAAAACGGATGCCAGATGCCAGATGCCGGACGCCGGCTCGGGGCTGCCGGGATGCGGTGTTAACCGGCATCTGGCATCTGGCATCTGACCGCAGATGTCTGAGAGCTCCCTTATGAAGATAGTAGTGGCCATCAAACAAGTCCCCGCGCGCGATTCGCAGCTTCGCATCGCGCCCTCGGGGCAGTGGATCGAAGACGCCGATCTCACCTATGAGATCAACGAACCCGATGCCTACGCCCTCGAAGAAGGGCTTCAGTTAAAGGAGAAGCACGGCGGCGAAGTCGTGGCGCTCTCGGCCGGCCCCGCTCGTGCCGCATCCACCATTCGGGAAGCCTTGGCGAAAGGCGCTGACCGTGCCATCCATATCGAAGAGGAAGACCTGGGCGATCCCCTGGCTGGCGCCCGCGTGATGGCCGCCGCCGTCAAGGCCGAATCCCCGGATCTGGTGCTGACCGGTCTGCAATCCGACGACCTCGGCTACGGCCAGACTGGCGTGATCCTGGCCGAACTGCTCGGCCTTCCCCATGCCACCCTCATCATGCATGTCGAGAAACAGGAGGGCGGAATCCGGGTGAAGCGCGAACTGGAAGACGGCTGGTTCCAGCACGTGGAGATGCCCCTCCCGGCGTTGCTCACCATTCAATCCGGCATCAGCAAGCTGCGCTACGCCACCCTCATGGGAATCAAGAAGGCCAAGACCAAAGAGATCAAACGCCTCACCGCGGCCGATCTGGGCGTCGCGGCGGCCGCATCCGGCATCGCCATCGATCGCATCTACCTTCCGGAGCGCACCAAGCGCACCCAACTGTTCGAAGGGAATCCCAAGGAAGCGGCGGCCAAGCTGGTGGAGAAACTCCGATTCGAGGCGCGAATCCTATGAGCATTCTAGCCGTGATGGAACAACGCGGGGGCAGTTGGAACCGCATGTCGTTTGAGACGCTTGCGGCCGCGCAGCAATTGGCGCGCGAGTTGGGAGTTACGGCCAGCGCCGCCGTGTTGGGACAGGGCATTGAGGGGCTGGCGAACGAGCTGGCGTCGAAACAACTGCAAAAGGTCTACGCAGTCGAGCACGATCTGCTGAAGGACTACACGCCCGACGCCTACACCATAGCGGTGCGGCAGTTACTCGCCTTGTCGAAGCCGCTCCTGGTGTTATTCCCCCACACCTATCAGGTGCGCGATTACCTGCCGAAACTCGCCACTTCGCTCGGCCGGGTCGCCGTGAGCGACGTGGTGGCACACCGTGTCGATGGCGGCCAGGTGGTGCTGGTGCGGCAGCTCTTTCAAGGCAAAGTGAATGCGGATGTGCGCCTCGCCGGCGACGCTCCGCATTTCGCCTCCCTGCAGGCAGGCGCCTACCGTGCCGATCAGGTGGGCGAAGGCACCGCGCCGCTCGAGAAATTCGTGCCGCAGATTGCCGCTCACGAACTCCGCACCCGGCCGCTCGAATTTTTCCGGGAATCGCAGCGGGCTGTGGATCTGGGCGCGGCCGAGCTCATCGTCGCGGTAGGCCGCGGCATCAAGGAGCCGGAAAACATCGCGCTGGTCCAAAAACTAGCGGAAGCGATGGGGGCCGAACTGGCCGCCTCGCGGCCCATCTGCGATGCCGGGTGGCTGCCCATGGAACGCCAGGTCGGCAGTTCCGGACAGACCGTAGCTCCCAAGATGTATATGGCGATCGGCATTTCGGGAGCGATCCAGCACCTGGTGGGCATGAAGGGATCGCGCGTGGTGGTGGCGATCAATAAGGACCCGAACGCCCCCATTTTCGAGGTGGCCGACTACGGGATTGTCGGCGACTTATTCCAGGTGGTGCCGGAATTAACCGAGGCTTTCCGGAAGGCGAAATAGGCAAGGGCTTCAGCCTCGGGATATGGATGTCAGATGGGGCTGTCGGCGCCGGATTGGACGGGGTGTAACTTCTGCGGGCTTGGGGATGGTGGCCGGTGTTGTGGGTTCTTCCGGACAGCGGCTTTAGGCTGGCAAGTGGCTGCTTCCGTTGAGTGGAGGAGGACTTCCTCCAACGCCGCTGAGCTGAGAGTGCTTGTCTGCTTTGCCCCGACGGCGGATCCCTAATTCGTTAGGGAAAGGCCGAGCCTGTCAGCGGATTTTTCTTCTTGCGCAGGTCGTAAACATACATGGACCAGCCCACCTCGGCGATGGGGTTGCGCAGCCGCAATTGGGCCAGATCTTCCAGCGGGACGTAGTTGCCCAGAAGCGGCGTGACGCTGGCCACACAGTAGTCGTCGATTTCGTTCCAACCCTGCTGGTCGCGCGGGCCGGGAAAGCCCACTTCCACCACACCGTAGTAGCGCAACTGCGCGTTGCCGAAGTAGAAGACACGTGCCCTTCGAGTGCCGTGGGCGTCCAGCCAGTGCACCAGTTTTTTCACGTCCTGTCCCCAGTCGATATTGGAGTCGGCCAGGTATAGGGGCCCGTGGCCCGGGCCACCCGCCAGGGCGTTGAAGAAGGCCAGGTAATCCGGCGCGATGCTGGCGCACTCCACGACTTGCAGCAGAGCTAACGCGGCACCGGCCAGGGAGCCGGCTGCGGACCAGGGGGCCCGCCCCAGGAGAGCGGCCGTGCCAACGTATAGAAATGGGTACACGGGCAGGATATGGCGCATCCCGATGTTGATCCCGCTGGTCATGCTCAGCACGAAATAGAACACCGGCGGAACCACCAGGCCGACGGCCATGATCGGGACATCGCGGAAGCCGGTCCGCAAGGTCCGCCAGGCCCCAGCCGCCAGCACCAATGCCGTCGCTGCCAGGGCCGCGATGGTACTTTTCACGGCAAACACCACCGGGAAGTAATACCACCAGCCTTTTTCCGACCGCAGCCCCAACAGGTAGCTGGTGTGGCCGCCAGCATTGTGCTCGGCCACCCTGGCCAGGCCGACCAGAAACCTGTGCGCCGGCAGGTGGAACAGCCGCCCCAGACGCCACAGCGCTTCGCCCAAGAGGTTCTCGCGGTTAACCAAGTCGGTCAATGGGGGCACTTTGGTGGTCAGGCAGCGCACGGTCTCCGGCCAGTAGACCAACAGCACGCCTGCGAGCATAGTAAGGAAAAGCGTGCCGGCAGCCAGGGCCAGGCGGCTGGCAGGCAACTCTTTGGGTTTCTGCACCCAACGCGCGGCGTACAGGATGACGAAGGTGGGGACCAGCAGAACCGCGGAGAACTTGGTGATGATCGCCAGCGTGAAAGCCAATGCGGCGGGCAGCAGGCTTCGCAGGCCGCCGCGCTCCAGGTATTCGACCCAGAGGATGCAGGCGAAGAAGTAGAAGGCCGTCACGGGGAAATCGGTAGTGACGTACCGGCCGTGGGCGATCAGGTTCGGATCGAAGGCGCACAGGATCACGGCCAGCAGGGCCGCGACCGGTCCGTACCGCCGCCGCGTCCACCAGGCGAGGGCCACTGCGAACAGAAGGGTCAGCAGGATATTGGCGCTGCGGGCCGCGATCAGGATGGTGTCGGCGGGGACGCGATTCCGGTAGAGGAATTCGATTCCGTACTGTACCTGGTCGCGCCGCTTGCCATCGGCTTCCGCAGCCGGCACATCCAGGTGCAACCACGTCAGGGGTAGGGCACTGGCCAGTTTCACCAGTGGCGGATGCTCCATGTTCCAGCTATAGTCGCCGCGCCAGAGATAGGTGTATCCCGCCGAAATATGGATGCCTTCGTCCCAGGTTTGCGTTTCGCCCAGGGCGGAGCGCACTTCCAGAACGCCCACTGCGGCGACAACAGCGGCGGTTGCGAACCAGAAGTATCGGCTGACCTTCATGCAGAATCGTAACATGGCGACGGCTTGCGTTTTGGTGTACACTGAGACTGACGATCATTGCGACTGTCTCTCACTTCGCTCATTTCGCTTCTCCACGGGAGATCCTTTTCGGGTTCACCGCCTACCCCTCTGTGCGCCCGCGTTCTTCATTTCAACGCATAACCACCAAATGTATCCAGGCAGAAACTTTCCCCCTCGCAAACAAAATCGTAGAGAGAATGTGAACGAGTCCATCCGCGTGCGCGAAGTGCGCGCGGTGTTTCCGGACGGCACGACCGAGATCATGCCGACTTCGGCCGCGCTGCGCAAGGCGCAGGAACTCGGTCTCGACCTCGTCCTGATCGCTCCCACGGCGGTGCCGCCGGTCGCCAAGGCCGTGGATTACGGTCACTACCAGTACGATCAGAAGAAGAAGCTGCACGACGCCAAGAAGAAACAGCACGTCGTGAAAGTGAAGGAACTGAAGTTCCGGCCCAACACCGACGATCACGACTACGACTTCAAGAAGACCAACGCCATCCGCTTCCTGCAGGAGGGCAACCGCGTCAAGGCGGTAGTCCAATTCCGCGGGCGTGAGATTGCGCACGCCGATCTCGGCAAACGACTGTTGATGCGTTTTGCCGCCGACCTTACCGCCCACGGCACGGTGGAAGGCGTGCCTCGCCTGGAAGGCCGCAATGCGCACATTCTGATCAGCCCCACCAAAGCCACCGTCAAAGCATCCGGAGGCGAAAAGCCCCCATCCCAACCACACCCCGCGCCAGAGCCGTAGGCGCGAGTGCCAGTACGAAACGGCCAGGGCGGCGCGGCCCGAGATTGGCTGGAACTGCCAGACGCATGCTAACCTACGAATAAGCCGTGGCTCGCGCCGGTGAATATGTATAACGCTTTCTTCGGCTTTAACCAAAACCCGTTCAATATGAGTCCGGACCCGTCGTTTCTGTTCCGGAGCTCCCAGCACGAAGAAGCTCTTGCCAACCTGATCTACGGCGTGCAAAGCCGCAAGGGATTCATCGCGCTCACGGGCGAAGTAGGCACGGGCAAGACTACCATGCTGGAATGCCTGCGCGATTTTCTGAACGCGCAGCACGTGGTGTTCGCCTCCCTGTTTAATTCGCGCCTGACTGTGGAACAGTTCTTCGAGATGGTGGCCTACGACCTGGACCTGCGGTGCAACCGCCTCTCGAAGACCGAGGTCCTGCTTTCGCTGAACAACATGTTATTGGAGCGGGCGGGCGCCGGCCGCACCACGGTTCTGATTGTCGATGAGGCCCACAACCTGGAATGGGACGTGCTTGAAGAGATTCGTCTCCTGGGGAATCTCGAGAACCGCCGCGGGAAGCTGCTGCAGATCGTCCTTTCCGGCCAGCAGGAATTGGACCGCAAACTGGAGGCGCCCGAATTCCGGCAACTCAAGCAGCGCATCGCCTTGCGTTGTACCCTCCGTGGTTTTACCGTGCTGGAGTCGGTTGCTTATGTGAATTCCCGGATGGCGCGGGCCGGAGTCAAAGACCAAACCATCATTCCCTCCCTGCTCGTGCAGGAGATCCACTTCCGCTCCCAGGGTATCCCCAGGCTCATTAACGCGATCTGCGACAACCTGTTGCTGACGGCGTTTGCCCTGGAAAGCCGGGCGACGACCATGGAAATGCTCGACGAAGTGACAGCAGACATGCGGCTGGAATACCCGGGCAGGCAGCCTTTCCGGCCGGGTAGCGACTATCCCGAACGGGTCATGAGCCAGCCACAGGCGCGCTTTCGGGTCGAATAAGCCATCGAGTCGGTATCACCTCCGTTAGGCCCCGGAATAGTATCCGATGTAGTATTCCCTTATGAATGGGCACGAAATAAGGGAGCTTCCCTCCTGCTGGTTGGTCAACTGATGTTGCCTAATGGTACTGTGAGATCCAGTCGATTCCCTAGAGTGTGTCACTGATGGGAAGCCGATTAAGGTAAACTTCGAATGGATAGGCAAAATGACGCTAGCCGAGTCACCAGTTAAGGGACCGGAGAATCGTCGCGTCGCGCCTAGTCTAGGGCTAAATCGGGTCGGATTCAGCCCAAAACTCTACAACTTCACTTGAAGGAGCCTCTGAAAATGCGTTGCTTTCTCGATAACAAGGTCTTTTTTGCGGTGATGGTGGTTCTGTTCTCCGTCGCTGTTGCCTGGAACGCGGTTCATGGTGGGATTACGCTAAATTCCGGACATTTGCTCATGCCGTTGGAGCGTTGGTACGGGGAAGTGGTCGCGCACGGCCCGTCGTTGCCGCCCGATCCCTGGGAAAGTGTCCGCATCGCGCACGGCCCGTCGTTGCCGCCTGATCCTTGGGAAAGTGTCCGCGTCGCCCACGGCCCGTCGTTGCCGCCCGATCCGTGGGAAAGTGTCCGCGTAGCCCACGGTCCGTCGTTGCCGCCCGATCCCTGGGAAAGTGTCCGCATCGCGCACGGCCCGTCGTTGCCGCCCGATCCCTGGGAAAGTGTCCGCGTCGCCCACGGTCCGTCGTTGCCGCCCGATCCCTGGGAAAGTGTCCGCGTAGCCCACGGTCCGTCGTTGCCGCCCGATCCGTGGGAAAGTGTCCGCGTCGCCCACGGTCCGTCGTTGCCGCCCGATCCGTGGGAAAGTGTCCGCGTAGCCCACGGCCCGTCGTTGCCGCCCGATCCGTGGGAAAGTGTCCGCGTAGCCCACGGCCCGTCGTTGCCGCCCGATCCGTGGGAAAGTGTCCGCATCGCCCACGGCCCGTCGTTGCCGCCCGATCCGTGGGAAAGTGTCCGCGTCGCCCACGGTCCGTCGTTGCCGCCCGATCCCTGGGAAAGTGTCCGCATCGCGCATGGCCCGTCGTTGCCGCCCGATCCGTGGGAAAGTGTCCACGTCGCCCACGGTCCGTCGTTGCCGCCCGATCCCTGGGAAAGTGTCCGCATCGCGCACGGCCCGTCGTTGCCGCCCGATCCGTGGGAAAGTGTCCGCGTCGCCCACGGTCCGTCGTTGCCGCCTGATCCCTGGGAAAGTGTCCGCGTAGCGCATGGCCCGTCGTTGCCGCCCGATCCTTGGGAAAGTGTCCGCGTCGCCCATGGTCCGTCGTTGCCGCCCGATCCGTGGGAAAGTGTCCGCATCGCGCACGGTCCGTCGTTGCCGCCCGATCCGTGGGAGAGTGTCCGCGTAGCATAACTTTCGGCGCGACACCTGACACGGAGGAGCCTAGAATGTATGGTGGATGCGCATTGCCTTAGTAATCCAGTTCCTGTCGTATCTGGTTGGGTTACCGCTCCAGGTTCTGATCGTGGCGGGACTGTTACGCGGCGCCTATCGACGTTTTCCTTTTGTCTTTGGATACGCGGTTGCAGCCGTCTTGGCTTCGGCTGTGGAGACCCCGCTTTACGTGCTGGGCACGTTTGACAGACAGTACCGTCACCTGTACGTCAACACTTATTGGATCGACGAGCAAATCCTGCTCGCCTTGGTCTATGCCGTGGTAGCTAGCCTGATCATGGGGTCGACGGGGGCCAACCGCTCTCGCCGGATGGTGCGGCTGGTCGTTATCGGGGGCGTCGTCCTATTCGCGGCGATCACCTTCGTGATCCATTTTGATCGGCACATCGCCGTGGGCGAATGGATGACTCCTTGGACACGCGAGCTGAACTTTTGCGCGGCGATCTTGGATTTGGGTTTGTGGGCCCTGCTCATCGGCATGCGGGAGAAGGATCATCGCCTGCTCCTTCTCAGCGGCGGCCTGGGCATCATGTTCACGGGTGAAGGAATCGGGCAGTCGGTCCGCCAACTCTCCCAATCCAGCCATTCCACCACGGTTTCCCTGATCGGCAACGTGATCATCATGGTGAGCAACCTGGCTTTCCTCTACGTGTGGCGGTCCGCAGTGCGACCTGCCCGCGTAGGCAATGGCCATTCCACCCACCAATAAAAAAGGAGCCCCGCGTTGGCCGCGTGGCTCCGTCGAGGTTGGCTGGTTCGGAAGGTGTTACGGCTTGACCTCTGGAACTGTCCGGTTGGCGGAGCTGGTGGAGGTCATTTGGTCGGCACTGAACGCCTTCACCTCTACGCGACGGTTCTTGGCTCGCGCAGTGCGATTCCTGGCATCATCCACGGGCCTTTCGGGGCCAAGGCCGATCATGTGGATGCGATAGACCGGGATATCGTGCTTAGCTACCAGATACTCGACTACGGCGTAGGCGCGGCGGCGGCTGAGGGCAGTGTTGTAAGCTGCCGAGCCGACGCTGTCCGTGTATCCTTCCACCGCAACGAAGAAGCGCTTGTCGGTCTTCACTTCAGCCGCGAACTTGTCGAGGTCCTCCTTGGCGGCGGGCGTCAAAGCGTCCCGGTCGAATTGGAAGGGCACAGCCACCGCGGTCTGGAGTTTGTAGTCGTCGATGTTGGCAACAAGGGCTTTCAGGCCGTCCAACGCCTGGGTGTTCTGTTCACCGATTTGGGCTGCCTGGTTGGCTTTGTTCATGGCCTCGCCGGCGTGCTGGTCGGCGGTGGCCGCGTGCTGGTCGGCGGTGGCCGCGTGTTGGTCGGCGCTAGACGCCCGTTCCTGCGCGGCGCTAATGCCGGTTTGCGCCTTGTCGTCGACCTGTTTCACCTGGTTGCGGGTGTCTTCGATCGACTGACTGTTGCGGGTAGTCTGCTCACCAACTTGGTCGACTTTGGCCTGAATGGGTGCGGTGGTATTCATCACGTACTTCTTCGTGGCGCAGCCGCCGCCCAGTAATGCTCCGGTTACGATGCAGGTAGTTGCCAGGAAAACTCTCATATTTAAACCTCGATCCTATCCTAAGCAATTCTACCGCCGTTTCACCTAAGAGCCTGTTTTTCAACGTGGCGCGTGCCGAGTCCTGGCCTTTTCGTGTAAGGATTACCGGGTGTGGCGTAGCATTACCTTGACGCGCCAAGGCTCAGCGAGCCTGAGGCTGCAACTTGATATCTCCCGAGTCCGGATCGCGACCCACTGAATCGGCCCGGCGTTTCCCCTGGCCGGCGCGGTGACGAATCGCACCATCGCGTTCGGTCCGCAGACTACGCCTCAGGCATCCGCGCCGACCGAGTTTCGCTTCTTAGTGTGAAAAGCCGGAGCGATGGTGGCCGGCCGCTTCAGTTCCGATTCAAAGTAACCACGCGCCACACTGGCTTATCTTTCTCCGCTGGGTCGGGCGTAAACTCTTGCGAAGCTTTGGCCGGATCGTAGTCGCGCCACAGCCAGATCAGCGATTCCGGCAACTCGGCTGCTCCCTGCGCTTGATTATGTGTGCCCCCTCCGAAGGAAAAATGGTAGTCGTAGCCTTTGAGCTTGAGCGAGTTGGCGAGCGCAATGTTGGCCAGCGGCCAACTGCCGGCACGCGGGTTCTCCTGGTCCTCGGCGCCATCTTGCAGCCACACTCGAATATTTCGTTTCGGTTCCCGCCTTACCATGATCGGATACGCCGCCCCGCCCATCGGCTCCGCGGTGGAAGGCTGGAGCGCCGTAAAGCTGCCGATCCAGCTCAGCACGCGCGGAATTTCGCCCGGCTTGAACCAGGCGGCGTTGAAAGCGCAAATGCCGCCCGAGCTTTCCCCGACCATGGCGCGGCTGTATCCGTCCTGACGGAGCTTCAATGATCGGCCGATCTCCGGCAGGACCTCCTCCAGCAGGAATCGCACGTAGGTGTCGTTCACGCTGTCGTACTCGATGGAGCGCATGGCCTTCTGTTCCACCGTGCCTGGCTGGATGAAGATGTTGACCATGAGCGGAATTTTCTTCTGCGCGGTCAGGTTATCGAGCGCTTCCAACACGCGGTAGATGGTCATGCGCTGGACGTACATCTGGCCGTCGCCCCAAATCTGCACCGCCAGTGGCGTTTTTCCGTCCCATTGCGCCGGCGTGTAATACCAGTAGTTCGACTTCATTCCGGGATAGATCTTGCTCTCGTGAACCAGCGGGCCGGTCAGCTTGCCTGGAGGCGCATTGGGCTGCGGGTAGCTGTCGGGCGTGAACGCGGGAATGTCGTTGCGCCCGCCGAACGGCTTGCCGTCGACGATCCAGACGTACTTGTGCGAGGTCCCTGTCTTGAGCTGGCCCTGATAAAACCACAGGCTGCCAGCCTTCTTGACGGCTACCGGTTCGAGAAGGTCTATCTGCAAGGCGGGCTCGTGGTCCGCCGCCACCGCCCAGATAAACTCGGCGCCCACTCCGGCCACGGCCGCGCCTCTTTCGATAAATGGATTGCTGAGAGTGTCGCGCAAGGCCTGTTCCAGTCCGGGGCCATTGTTCTTGGCCAGATCGATCAGTTGATCCATCGGTAGCCTCTGGGCGCAAGCCACGGCGGAGACCAATAGAAACAGGGTCGGAACACGCATGAAGCGAGTTTACCTGAAAAGCTGCCAGCAGTCAGCAGTCAGCGCGCGAGCGTAGGCCAAAGCGTCATCGCCGAATGGGGTCGCAATGCCCAACTCCGCCCGCACCGGAGAATGCACCAGCCACTCCAAGCGCAAGAAGCTCGGGATGCGCAGGATGCGGCCCATGACCACG